>Ga0105047_10004635_pt1 | contig 23856 bp, 17 predicted proteins | sample MAT04_FD_78384 | JGI IMG/M metagenome (GOLD analysis project Ga0105047, IMG submission 78384) | Freshwater microbial communities from Lake Fryxell liftoff mats and glacier meltwater in Antarctica - MAT-04 (megahit assembly) | ecosystem: Environmental > Aquatic > Freshwater > Ice > Liftoff... | reverse complement strand
TGTCCGCCTTCCCCTACGCGGGGAACGGTTGCTGAATCGCTTATTGGTTACTCCTCGCATGCACGCCGTGCATCACTCGAGGGTTGAGGCGGAGACGAATAGCAATTGGTCGAGCGGGCTTACCTGCTGGGACTGGCTGCATGGAACACTTCAAATAAACGTCCCGCAAGAGAATATCGAGATCGGCGTACCCGCGTTTCCGGACGCTCAGGCTGTGGGTTTGCCCGCGATCCTGGCCATGCCGTTTGGGGCGCAGCCGGATACCTGGCGATCTCCAGAGCAGCGAAAGATCCCTAAAGGTTGAACCGGTCAAAGACGGAATAGATTTATAGCGTTGGGTGATGTAAAACTTCAAGGATTTCGTAGATCGCTACATTCGAGCACGGGAGTTCAATTATGAACATGAATATCTTTCGAGGCGCCTTGCTGCTGGCATACGGCGCCGCTAGCGGCCCTGCCTTCGGACAGAATCTCGACCACTCACCCTGGTCGGCCATTCTTCAGCAGTACGTCACGACAAATTCCCGGGTGGACTACGCCAAGCTCAAGGCGGACGGAAGTGTCAAGCTGGACACCTATCTTGGGCAAATCGCCAAGCCCTGGCCGGCGACGCTGGATGAGAACGACCGGAAGGCGGCACTCATCAACGCCTATAACGCGCTCACCATTCGCTGGGTCCTGTCGAGCTTTCCGGTGAAAAGCATCTGGCGTACCAAGGGACCCTTCCGGGTAGCGAGGCACCAGGTGAACGGCAAAGCCGAATCGCTCGACAGCGTCGAGACGCGCCTGCGGGATATGGGCGACCCGCGCATTCACGCCGCCTTGGTATGCGCGGCGCGAAGTTGTCCCCCGTTACGGCGGGAGGCTTACACCAGAGAGACCGTGGACGCGCAATTGGACGAGAACTTTCGTGCCTGGCTAGCCGACAGCAGTAAGAACCAGTTCGTCCCCAGTAAGCAACTGGCGAAGGTAAGCAAAATCTTCGATTGGTACGGGGCCGATTTTGCGCGCGTGGGCGGTGTGCCGGGGGTCCTGAGTAAATTCGCGCCGCCGGGTATGTTCGCCTCGACTAACAAATTGGACTACTTGAAATACAACTGGGGGCTTAACGATAACGGGTCACTGGGCGATGGTTACTCCGATTTCGAGTTTTATATCGACTATGTGAGGAATGGGTATCTGCGCGCTGCGCTCGGGCTTTGGTTCAACGGGCTGGGCAGCGAGTACGGCGTCGATCCCCTCATCTTTGGCGGAATCTACGTCGGCGCGATTCCCTTTTTCTCGCTATCCATCGCCTGGCTGGTAAGGAATCTACGCGGAGGGCGGCCGGTAATCGCGCCGCTGTTGTCGTCGGGCTTCTTCTTCGTCTCGGCTTACTTATATCTGCTGATCGCGGGCAAAAATATCCCGGCCTGGGTGTTTGTCTTTGTCGTCGGGCTGCTGAGCTTCGCGGCCTGGTCGACGGTACGGAAGGTTCGGGCCCAGGTGGCGGCAGGGGTGGCCACGCAGGAGCCTGCCGCGTGAAAACTGATTTCGATATGGTGGTGATCGGCGGCGGCGCGGCCGGGTTGACCGCGGCGGGGATGTCCGCGGTGCTGGGGGCCAAGACGGCGCTTGTTTCCGATGCGCCGCTGGGTGGGGATTGCACCTGGCACGGCTGCGTTCCCAGCAAAAGCCTGCTGAAAGCGGCCAAGGTGGCCCATGACATGCGTTCGGCGGCCAAGTACGGCTTAGTGGCGCCGGACCTCGTCCACGACTGGACGCAGATCATGGCCCGCGTGCATTCCATCCGCGAGCATATCTATCAGGAGGCGGACGCGCCGCCCCACATGGAGAAGCTGGGCGTCGAGATCATCCCGGCCCGCGCCAGGTTTCTTGACCGGAATTCGGTGGAACTTGCCGACTCCAAGACGCAAGCCAAGCGGGTAATCAGTTCCAGACGCTTCATCATTGCGACCGGCAGCCGGCCCAGGATCCCAAAGATCGAAGGAATCGATCGCGTGGGCGTCCTGACGAACGAGAATCTTTTCGAGTTGAAGGAGCAGCCGCGGCGTTTGCTGGTAATGGGCGCAGGGCCGATCGGCATGGAAATGGCGCAGGCTTTTCGCCGTTTGGGTTCGGCGGTAACCGTTACCGCTCGCGGCACGCAGATTCTGCGCCGGGACGATGCTGAGCTCACGGCGATGCTTCTGCAATCGCTGCGAGGCCAGGGGATCGACTTCCAGTTGGGCGTCGAGGTGGAACGGCTCGAGCCCGGGGTGGCGCATTTGCAGGGCGGCGGGCGGATTGCCTTCGATGCAGTCCTTGCCGCTACCGGCAGGCGACCGAATACCGAATCGCTTCACCTGGCGGCTGCCGGAGTTCAGGAAAACGAACAGGGCATCGTCGTCGATAATCGCGGTCGCACCACGCGGAAGAACATTTTCGCCTGTGGCGACGTGACGGGGAAATACCTTTTCACCCATATGGCGGAGCATACGGCCAAGGTGGCGGTGATGAATGCCATTTTGTATTTTCCCTCAACGGTGGAGAGCGGCCGGGTTCCTTGGTGTACCTTCACTGACCCTGAACTGGCCCAGGTTGGGTTTGGAGAAGAGGAACTGCGCAAACGCGGCGAGACCTTCCACGTCTACCGGTTTCCGTTTTCCAAGTTGGATCGGGCGATTACCGAGTCAGAGTCCGCGGGCATGGTAAAAGTGTGGGCCAGTTCGCGAGGGAAGATTCTGGGCGCCGCGATCCTGGGGGCGAACGCTGGCGAGATGATCGCCGAGTATGCACTGGCAATGAAGGTGAACGCCGGGCTAAGCGAAGTCTCAGCCACCATCCATCCCTATCCCACCTACGCGCTGGGTAACCGCCGCGCGGCGGATCTGTTCGCCAACAACGTGCTGACGCCTTCCCGCGTCAGTTGGATCCAACGATTGTTCCGGTTGCGGGGTAGCACGGCCGGGGTGCGGCATCTCAACCAGGACAGTCGATCTCGAAACTAGTGCTCTGACCGCTTGATCTCTACCTTATCCCGCGACCCACCGCCTAGCCCATCGCGGTCAGCGATGGCCTAAGCCGTCAAAGCCCTTTACACCTTCGCCGGCACGATGTACGGCGCCCGATACTCGCGCGTCAGCATCTTGTTGGCTTCGGCGTCGTTCTTCACAGTCCAGGTCTTTTCGTCCCAATGGAGCGTGCGGCCCAAGCGATAGGAGATGTTGGCCAAGTGGACCAACACACAGGACATGGCACCTTCCTCGATCTCGGCATTCAACTCTTCCCGCTTTCGGCTGCGCACGCCGGCGATGAAGTTCTCGAAATGCGTATCGCGTTCGGTGCGGGCCGGACCGGGCTCGCCCTTGGGGCCCAGAAAGCTGGTGTATTTGCTGTAGCCGTCGATGATTAGATAGCCATTGGAGCCGTAGAAGGTGTTGCCAATAGTATTGCCCGCGCGCTCACCGCCAATGCTGGCTTCGTGGTTGCTATACCAGTGGCGCACTTCGAATTCCATCATCTTCTTTTTGCCGTCCACTTCGAATTCGAAGTTCGAGCTCAGCGTGTTGGGCGTCTCCTGATCGTCATCGAACATGAACTTGCCGCCGATCGAGCTCACCTTCGTCGGGTGCGTAACGCCGAGTCCCCAGCGCGCGATGTCCACCTCATGGATGCCCTGGTTGCCGAGGTCGCCGTTGCCGGTGTCCCAGAACCAATGCCAGTTGTAGTGGAAGCGATTCTTGGTGAAGGGGCGCAAGGGTGCCGGTCCGCACCACATGTCGTAGTCGACACCCAGGGGCACCGTTTCGACGGGTGTCTTCCCAATCGTGTTGCGAGACTTGAAGCACAAGCCACGGGCCATGTAGACCTCGCCGAATTCGCCGGCTTTCATCTTCTGCACTGCCTCCTGCAGTGCGGGCGACGAGCGGCTCTGGCTCCCCATGATCACCATGCGGTTGTACTTGCGAGCCGCGGCGACAATCTGCTTGGACTCAAAGACATTGTGCGAGCAGGGCTTCTCGACGTAAACATCCTTGCCGGCCTGGCAGGCCCAGATAGTCTGCAGCGTATGCCAATGGTTGGGCGTGGCGATGGAGACCGCATCGATGTTCTTGTCGTCGAGCACCTTGCGGATATCGCGAAACGTCGGCACGGGCTTCAGGTTCTTGCGTTGCAGTTGCCCGATGTAGCGCTCGGAGTGCGAATCGTCCACGTCGACCAGCGCGGCCAGTTCGACATTGGGCTGCGAAGTCCAGGCACCCATGTGACTGGCGCCCCGGCCGCCGCAGCCAATCACGGCGACCCGCACCGTATCGTTCGGACTGCGATTGGTCCGCACCACTTGCGCGGCGGCCGCGCTGGTCGAGCTCATCATAAAGTAACGCCGGTTCATAGATCTCCTCTTCCGCGATCGAAATTGCCGCTCTCGAAATTATACAGTTACCCGGTACTCGATCTTCCGCAGGCCCGCGACGGTGCCGCCATAGGCGGAAAAGCCGAGCGGCTTCCCGAGGTCGGTCTCGTCGAATTGCAGTTCCACTTTGCGCCCGGTGTAGTCGACGTCGATCACGACGGCGTCATCGATCCACGCCTGAATCCGGCGGGAAGTGACGGCCAGGCGAAAGCGATACCAGCGGCCCTGGACGAAGTCCTGAACGGTTGACGTATCATTCTCCGAGGCGTCGTTGCCATCGAGGTTGGAGAGGCCCACCACGCTGCCGCCCCAGCCGCCATTCACCCAGAAGCAGAAGGTGTCATGCACGGGGAAGGTCACGCCAGCGAAGAAGTCCCGCCCTTCGAGGCGTGCCGCTTCAAAGCGCAACTCGTAGCCGCGCTTGGGAAACTCCCGGGCGAGCGCGACGCCGGTAGTCCGGCCTTTACCGAGCACGATCATGCCGTCGCGAACTTCCACGGGTCCACGGCGTGTGTAGGGAGCGTCCTTCCATCCCGACAGCGAGCGACCGTCGAAGAGAGTTGTCCATACGGGCGCGGACGCGGCGGGGATTCGCAATAGGGCCCCGGCGGCGAAGGCCATGGTCGCGCGTCGAGAGATCGCCATCATTACATTATGGAGGACGCAAGCATAGTCTTTCAGCGGCGCTTGCTAGTTGCACCGAGTCCCTAAGCAAAATTTAAGACCATTGTTAGTTACATTACGTATAGTATTTGAGGCAAGATAGTAAAGAAAGTAGGAGCTCCATGAAATGGTTTCGATGCTTGGTTATGGGATGCGCGTTCGCCGGATCCTCGTTAGGGGCGACGATTGCACAGATGCAATGGATTTCCGATGGCGAAGGCCCCGGGATTTTTAACTTCACCGTGGATGGAGTGCTCACCCGGCTCTTGTGTAACCAGTTTCTTCCTAACGCGATGACCGGCCCTTATCTGGCCAATGTGGGGACGCTGGCGGATCTGGGCGGCACCACGCTGGCGCTGCGACCCGATGCCCAGGCCTTGCAGAAGTATCAGCAGGTGGCGATCCTCAATCTTTGGGCACGGATCGATCCCGTACTGGCTATTGACGCGGTATTGGCCAGCCGCCGGATCGTCGATGGTACGGGGCCACTTGGTCCGGGTGCGCAGACGCTGTTCGACTTGGTGATGCTGGTGAATCCCGCCGACTATAACCTCACCGGGTTTCGGATCTACACCGGTCCATTTGACCGAGACGGCAATCCGATCACCCAGGAATTGACTGGCTTCAACGACGGAGGATTCGATCTCACCATTGTGCCCGAGCCTTCGGCGATGTTGCTTTTCGGCTCCGGCTTGGCCATGATCGCCGTCGTGGTTAACCGCCGCCGCAGTCGCTGACCGCTGCGGCAAGTGATACCGTAGGGAGAGCGTTTTCAGGTGCCCGGTCGCCAGTTCATTTGGTCCGGCCGGACTTCAGAGCGCGATGGCTACGACGCCAAGTGGCGAGCCATTCTGGACGACCGCAGCCGGGTGCAGGTGCTGATCTGCCACAACATGGATTTGGGTGACGCCTGGGAATGGGCCGATGACCCGCAGTATCCCGAAAAGTTCGCGTCGTTGGCCTATCGTATTGGCATCGATGCGGTGGTCTATTCGATGACACACTAGGGTGAGATGGAATCCGTTTTTCGCGCCCGAGCTGTCACTAAGTATTACGACATGGGCGAAATGCGCGTACATGCGTTACGCGGAGTCGACCTTGATCTATATGCCGGCGAGATGATGGTAATGCTGGGGCCGTCCGGCAGCGGTAAATCGACGTTACTGAACATCCTCGGCGGTCTCGACCGCGCTTCGGCGGGCACCGTGAACTATCGTGACTTCGATATAACTCAGGCTAAGGATCGGGAACTGACGCAATACCGTCGCAAACACGTAGGCTTCGTCTTTCAGTTCTATAACTTGATTCCGAGCCTGACGGCGATGGAAAACGTGGCTGCGGTTACCGAAATCGCCGATAACCCCATGAAACCAGCCGAGGCGCTCGCCTTAGTGGGCTTAAGCGACCGGCTGGACCACTTCCCCTCTCAGCTATCGGGCGGCCAGCAACAGCGCGTGGCCATTGCGCGCGCGATTGCCAAGCGGCCCAGCGTGCTGCTATGCGACGAACCGACCGGCGCACTCGACTCTGAAACCGGCATCGTGGTGCTGGAAGCGATTGACCGGGTGAATCGCGAATTGGGCGCCGCCACGGCCATCATTACCCACAATGCGGATATCGCCGGCATGGCCAATCGCGTCGTGCATATGAGCAATGGACAAGTCTCGCACGTTGACCATAACGAGCAGCGCAAGAATCCGCGGGACTTACACTGGTAACGCCATGCGGGCGCTCGACCTTAAGCTATTTCGTGACTTATGGGCCGTGCGGGGTCAGGTACTCGCGATTTCTTTCGTACTCGGTGCCGGCATTGCCACTTATGTGATGGCCGCCTCTACTTTGGAATCGTTGCAGCGCACCCAGGCCAGGCTCTATCGTGAATTTCGCTTTCCGGATCTTTTCGCCGGATTGAAGCGCGCGCCAGTCAGTGTCTTGCAACGAGTAAGTGCCATTCCGGGCGTCGAGAATGTAGAAGCCCGGGTCGCCGCGCCGGCTAACCTCGAATTAGCCGGTTATGGCCAGCCCATTTCTGGCCTGATGATCGGCCTGCCCCGGGGCGCGCCCCTCTTTAACGCCTTGCACTTACACGCGGGGCGTATGCCAGAACCCGGGCAGGATCGCGAAGCTCTGGTAAGTGACGGATTCGCGAAGGCGCATAAGCTACAGCCTGGCTTTTCGATGCTAGTGACGATCAATGGGCGGCGCCGCAGTTTCTCCATCGTCGGCATCGCCTCCACGCCCGAATTTATCTACCAATTGGCCCCCGGCTCCATCGTGCCGGACTTTAAGACTTACTGCGTCCTTTGGATAAACGCCGAAACCTTGGAGGGCGCTTACAATATGACCGGCGCCTTCAACCAAGTGGCCGCTACTTTGCAGCGTGGCACGCGCGTGGACGACGCGATGATAGCCGTAGACCGAATTCTGAGGCCTTACGGGGGCCTGGGCGCGCACGGACGCAAGGATCAAATTTCCCACCGTTTCCTCACCGAAGAGTTTAAGCAGCTCACCATCTTATCCACGTTATTTCCGGCGATCTTTCTATCGGTGGCGGCCTTTCTGCTGAATGTCGTGGTGGGCCGACTGATGGCCACGCAACGGAGCCAGATCGCGACGCTAAAGGCTTTTGGGTACACCACGTTTTCCATCGTGATTCATTTCCTCAAATTCGCCGCGGTGATCGTCATCTTCGGCTTGGCCATCGGTATCGCGGGCGGCGCCTGGCTGGGCAGCGGGCTGTCGCATTTATATATGAATGTTTATCGCTTTCCGTATCTCGAATACTCGATACGGCCGGGCGTATTAGGCATTTCTCTGGCGGTGAGCCTGATAGCGGCGGCCGCGGGCACGCTGTTTTCCGTGTTGCGCACCGCGGGAGAATCGCCGGCGATCGCGATGCAGCCGGCCAATCCGGGCCGTTACCGCCGCAGTATCTTCGAGAACCGCTGGCTCAGCCAACCGACGCGGATGATTATTCGGAATATCGAACGACGCCCGATTAAATCGTTACTGTCGATCGGCGGCGTGGCCATGTCCACGGCGATCCTGGTGCTGGGCGGCTTCTGGAGTAACGCCGTCGACTATATGGTTTTCGCGCAACTGCGCCGGGCGCAACAAGACGACGTCACGGTCACCTTTATTGGCCCGGTTTCCACCCGCGCCCTCCATTCACTCATCGGCCTGCCGGGAGTGATTTACGCCGAACCGACGCGCTCCGTCCCGGCGCGATTCCGGTTCGAGCAACGCACCTACCGGACTGCGCTCCAAGGCATGGAGCCGAACGGGCAACTGCGTCGATTGCTCAATCGCCAACTCAATCCGGTCGACTTACCAGAAGACGGCATCCTACTTACCGACCATTTAGCGAAGATGCTGAACATTCATCCTGGCGAATATCTCACGGTGGAGTTACTCGAAGGCTCGCGAGCGATCCGGCAAGTGCGGGTGAGCGGCGTGGTGAGCGAGTATATCGGCGTGTCGGCTTATATGCGCCGCGACGCCCTAAATCGCTTTTTGCGCGAGGGCGACAGCGCCACGGGCGCATTTCTCGCGGTAGATCCGGCACAGTTGCCCGCCATCTACGCGCGGCTGAAACAGATGCCCGCGGTGGCCGGATCCGCCGAGCGCGCCCAGGTGCTGCGGAGCTTTTATGAGACGCTGGCCGCCCAGATGCTCACCTTCGCCTTCTTCAACACCTTGCTCGCTTCCACGATTGCCATTGGCGTGGTCTACAACACGGTGCGGATCTCGTTGAGCGAACGCAGCCGGGAGTTGGCAAGCCTGCGGGTACTGGGCTATACACGCAGCGAGGTCTCTTATATTTTGCTCGGCGAACTCACCATCCTGGTGTTTCTGGCCATCCCCGTGGGCCTGATGATCGGTAACCGCCTAGCCTTGGTGATGGCGTCGACGGGGCAAACCGAGTTGTTCCGGATTCCCTTTATCATCGCGCCGCGCACTTACGGTTTCGCGGCACTAGTGGTGTCGATGGCCACGGTTGTGTCAGCATTTACGGTAGGACGCAAAGTAAATCATTTGGACTTGGTAGAAGTATTAAAGGCGAGGGAGTAAGCGTGAAGCGTTGGGCGTGGATTGTTGGCTTGGTGGCGATCGCCGGCATCGGTATTTTTCTGGCGATGCGACCGGAGCCGGTAGCCGTGGAGGCCGTGGCGGTATCGGCCGGTCCGCTGCGGGTGACGGTGGAGGAAGAGGGAAAAATGCGGCTGCGGGACCGCTATGTCGTCTCCGCCCCAGTGAGCGGTATGACGCCGCGCCTGCGCTGGAAAGCTGGCGATTCGGTGCAATCGGGGGCCATCGTGACGGTGATCGAGCCGCCGCCGCCCATGATGCTCGATGCCCGCGGCAAAGACCAAGGCTATGCTCGCGTGAACGCCGCCGAAGCCTTACTCGGCGTGGTGCAGAGCCGCGTAAGCACGCAGGAAGAACAAGTGCGTGCCGCCAAGGCCGACCTCGACTATTGGAAGTCGCAAGCCGAGCGCGAGGAGCGCTTGCTCAAATCCGGTGACATTCCTACTTCGCGCGTCGAGCGCACGCGCGCCGATCTGCGCCGCGCCGAAGCCACCTGGGCGGCGGCCGAGCGCGTCAACTTAACGGCTCGGCGCGAAGTGGAATCGGCCCGGGCCGAGATGGCGACGGCGCGCGCGGCGCTACGCCAAACGGCGGCTTCGTCCACTGGAGAACGCATCTCGGTGCCGGCCCCGGTGGGCGGGCGGGTGATCCGGGTGTTGCGCGAAAGCGAAGGCGCGGTGACGGCCGGCGAAGCCTTGCTCGAAATTGGCAATGCCCGTGCCCTCGAAGTGATGGTGGATGTGCTTTCGGCCGATGCGGTGAAGCTCGCGCCCGGCACGCGTCTATTGCTGGAGCGCTGGGGCGGCGAAGGGACGCTCGAAGCCCGGGTACGGGTGGTGGAGCCTGGGGGATTCACCAAGGTCTCTGCCCTGGGCGTCGAAGAGCAGCGCGTGCGCGTGGTGGCGGATTTGGTGAGCCCGGAGGAGCAATGGAAGCAGCTCGGCGACGCCTATCGCGTGGAGGCGGCATTCGTCCTATGGGAGTCGCCCAAAGTGCTGCAAGTGCCCGTGAATGCCCTGTTCCGCTATCGGCAGGGATGGGCAGTGTTCGTGGTCGAGGACGGCTTGGCGCGACGCCGTGCCGTCCAAACCGGCCATCGCTCGGGCCTCGGGGCGGAAGTGCTCGGCGGTCTGCGCGAAGGAGAACTCGTGATTACGCATCCGGATGAGACGGTGGAAGATGGCAAGGCGGTGACCGTGACGAAGCGCCTCTAATAGCCTGGAGCCGTCCACCGCGAAGCTCGAAGGGCTGGCGCAAGGGGGGTATGTTGCACCCGCCTGCGCCTACTCGCCGCGCTCAATCAAGGGCTGGGCAAACGCCGTAAGGGATGCTATCCTCACGGAAACTACGATGTCCCAATCGGCCGAAGGAAGCTCGGGAGAAGTAACGCCGCAATTGGCGAAGATGCGGAGCGGCCACAGGAACTGGCCTCGATGATGCGCGAGGATGAGGCGGCGCAAGCCCGGCATCAACGGCCGGGCGAATTGTTCCATGATGCTCTGAATGAGCCGGCGGATCGACGGCGCCAATTTCTGGCCGCAGCCTGCGCCGATGACATCACCCTCGCCGGCGAAGTGGAGGCGATGATTTCGGCCAGCGAAGAAACTCAGTCGTTGCAACCCATCGTGCCGCGCATCGCCCTGCCAGCGCGCCGGGTGGGGCCTTACCGGTTGACCCAGCGGCTGGGCGAAGGCGGCATGGGCGAAGTGTGGATGGCGGAGCAGACCCCTCCCATCCGGCCGTGGCGCGCGTGTATGAAGCGGGCAGTACGGAAGAAGGCCAGCCGTACTTCCTGATGGAGTACGTGCCGGGCGTGCCGATTACCGCCCACTGCAACGCGAATCGCCTCTCCGTCGCGGACCGGCTGCGACTCTTTATCCAGGTCTGCGAAGGCGTGCAGCACGCGCACGACCGCGGCCACATCCAAGTCTGCGCGCCGACCCTCGCTACGAGCAGTTTCTGCGCAAGATGGGTTTCTCTCATTGACCCGGCGTGGCCACCAAAATGCTATTGTGGTGCGGGTGAATCACCGAGCCCCCGCTTTGAGCCGGAAAGGCACCAGTATCTGCCGGACTTTCTTCGCTTGTTTACTTCTCAGGCCTGGCTCATGGATCATACTGAGGATGCGTCCTCAACTCTGGAGGAAACTCAATTGAAAGCCCGCTCTGTGTTTTCACGATTCGCCCTGTTGGCGCTAGGCTTGTTGCCGCTTCATTTGGCCGCTCAGGCTCCCATCGTTAGTCCTACCTCCATCGCGCTAAACGCGCCTACCAATTCGTTCACCGCCGTTAGCCAGACCTTTACGATCACCGGCACGCCGGGCGAAACTTGGCGCGTACAGGCTGTTGGCGGCTTCTGGCTGCGCTTTCTGTTAGCGCCAACTTGCCCGGGTTCGGTGGTGGATTGCACCAGCAGCACGGCGGGATCGAACACCGTCACCGTGGTGGCGAACCCCACCGGCCTCATTCCTTTTAACTACAGCGGGTCGATCACGATTAGCTATCCCGGCGGTGTGCTCACCGTGCCAGTCAGCTTCAGCGTCGGTGGCATGGCCAGCAGTAACTTCACCGCCACGCCGACGTCTCTCAGTTTCACGGCCACGCCTGGAGGTGCCAGCCAATCGCAGCCCGTGGCGATCGGCAGCACGGGTACGCCCAATTCCGTTTTCTTCGCCACCACCACCAACGCCTCCTGGCTCACCACGAGCCTGGGTGGCAGTTCGGTCTTCGCGCCCGCCAGCCTTACCGTGATTGCCAACCCGGCCAACTTGGCAGCGGGCACCTATCAGGGTACGGTGACGTTTACTCCGGCCGGGAACACGGCGCCGCCGATCAACGTCCCGGTCACGTTTACCGTCTCCGCCGGACAGCAGTTGGCGGTGAATCCCACGACGGTGACCTTCAACTCAGCCGGTGGGCAACTGTCGTTGCCCGTATCGATTGGCGTCAACAGCGGCGCCAATGTGCCCTTTACGGTTTCGATCAGCTATCCGGGCCTAGTGGCGTTGCGCTGGCTGAGCACGAACGTCACCAGCGGGACGACTGGCACGTCGATCATCCTTTCGGCCACGGGAGCGAGCACTTTGGCGGCCGGGGAGTATGCGGCGACAGTATCCATCTCGTCGCCGGGATTGACGACCGTAAATATCCCTGCTTCGCTTAGCACCTCGGCGGGGTCCACCGGGCCGCGCTTGGTGGTGGACTCGAGCCCGATTACCATTGCCGTACCGCCCGCAGGCACCGGCACGCGCACCCTGACGTTGAGCACCTCTACCGGAACCAATATTCCTTACACCGTATCGGTACAGTACACTTCGCCTCAAAACCCGGCCGTAAACTGGTTGGGGCTCACTAACGCGGCGGGCACCACGCCATCGCCGGTATCGATAAATGCGGGAGCCGGCACCCTGCCCGCCGGTACTTACTCTGCCAACCTGATCATTACCTCTACTGGTTTCGCAGCCTTAACCGTCCCGGTGACGATGACGGTGACGGGCAGCCAAATACTCACTTCCTCACCCTCCACCCTCAGCTTCGCTTACTTGGGAGGCAGCCCTCCGACGAGCCAGAATATACTATTGGGTTTGAACCCGGCTACGCCGGCCCAGCCCGCCACTGTCAGCACGTTCTACGATGTCGCGGGACAATCCTGGCTTACGGTCGTACTGGCTTCTTCAACGCCCGGTAGCATCACCACCGGCACGCTGGTTGGCGTGGGCGTCAATGTCGCCGGACTCGGGAATGGCACTTACACCGCCAGAGTACGCATCCAAGTGACGGGCGGCGGCGTGAGTAACTCGTTGGTGGATATTCCCGTCACGTTGACGATCTCGGGCATTGCGGGCGGAGGGAATCCGACAGTATTGTTCTCGCCGGCGCAATTGAGTTTTTCGTCGATATTGAACGGCGCCGTGCTCGACCAGAACCTAACTCTGACCACCAATATCTCCCCGGCGGTCACATACCTGCTGGGCACCAACACCTCGTGGATCACGGTGCTGGCCAGCAGCGGAACGACGCCGGGTACCGCTTTCATCCGCGTCAACCCAGCCGGACTCGCGGCGGGCACTTATAGCGGATCCGTCACGCTCAACGCGATTGGTGCTGCAAATAATGGCGTTACGGTGCCGGTAAGTCTGACGATTAGTTCGTCGAGCCAGTCACTGGTATTGAACCCCAACAGCCTCAGCTTTGTCGCCCAGGCAAATGGTGCGCCGCCACCGGCCAAGAACGTTTCAGTAGGCAGCACGGTGGCCTCCACCGCCTACAGCGTCACCTCGAACCAGACTTGGCTGCAAGGCATCGCCGGCACGGATAGCACGCCGGGGGCGATCGCGGTCTATGTAAATCCAGGTAGCCTCAGCCCTGGAACTTACAACGGAAACTTAACCGTATCGTCGAGCTCATTTTCAGCCAACCTGCCGGTGACGCTTGAAATCACGAGCGGACCTTTGTTACGCCTGAGCCAGCAGACTCTTACTTTCAACTATCAATCGGGCCAAGCCATACCCAACGCCCGTACGATTCTCGTGAGTAGTTCGAGTGGCGGAGTGCCGACGGCTTCCATCCTGGCGGCGACGGCGAGCGGCGGAAACTGGTTGGTGGTGACGCCGGCCAGCCTGCAAACACCCGGCGCCTTTGCCGTAAGTTTGGCGGCTAACGTAGTAGCGGCCTTGGCTCCCGGAAGCCACGCCGGCACCGTGACGGTAAGCGCACCCGGGGTGCCCAGCGCCACGCTAAACGTAAACTTGAATATCGGCGCGACGGCGCTGCTAACGATGTCCACAGCGACGGCGGCTTTTTCGGCGGAGATAAATGGAAGCCTGCCAATTTCACAATCACGCCCGGTTACCAGTACGAGCCCGAGTCCGCTAGCGGTAACGGCGGCCGTCTCCGCAAACACCGTATGGCTGACCGCATCGTTGAACATCAACGTCACGCCGGCCACGCTCACCATCCAAGCCTTTCCCTTGGGCCTCAGCCCCGGCACTTATGCGGGTAGCGTCACCGTATCGAGCGGCAGCAGCGGCACCGTGTCCACCGGCGCCAATGTATTGGTAGTGCCGGTAACGCTCACCGTTAGTGCATTGCCCGCCATCAGCGTCGATAAGCCTGAACTGATCTTTGGCGGCGATAACAACAGCGCTCTGCCGCAGGGCGTGCAAGTCACTAGTACCAGCAGCAGCCTGACTTACAACGTCTCCACGACGGTGATTAATTCGCCGGTGCAATGGCTGACGGTGACGCCCAACTTCGGTAACACGCCGTCTTCAGTAAGTGTTTCGTCCAACGGCGCCAATTTGAGTAATGGGACTTACTCTGGCACGGTCACTTTCACGCCCCAAAGCGCGGGCGCAGTGCCGGTTGTCATTCCAGTTACATTGATTGTGAATCAATCAGTGGTGCTGCAGGTGACGCCTACCACGCTCAGCTTCACCCAGATCCGCGGCGCATCGCCGGCCGGTGCGCAAACCGTACAGGTGACGAGCCAACAACCCGTCACTTATACGTTCACTTCCGCCGTGCAATCGCCCGTGAATGGCAACTGGCTCAACGTGGTTCAATCGAGCGGGCAGACCAACGGCATATTGCAGGTCTCTCCCAACGGAAACGCCGCGGCCCTTCCCGCTGGCAATTACACCGCGGTGATCTCGGTGTTTTCTCCGAATGCTTCCGGCAACGTGCTGATTTCCGTCAATCTGGCGGTGGTCGCCCAGAACAACCTATTAGTGGCACCCAGTTCGGTCAACTTCGCCGGTCGTTTGAGCCAGGGAAATCCGCCGCCACAAACGGTGCAGGTGAACGCGAGTGTGCCGGGAATTCCGCTCTCGTTTAGCGTGACCAGCGATGTGCCGTGGCTGAACGTGACGCCGCTGGCCGGTACGACGCCCACCACACTCAACATTGGGGTGAACACAGCCGCGCTGCCGGGCAACTCCCCGGTGGCCGTCGGCCGCTTGACGCTGGTGCCGTTGACCGGCGGGCAGACGACCACCATTACGGTGAACTACCTGGTGGAGCCGGCGCCGCCGCCTGCAATGACTACCTTCGCCAACGCCGCGACGTTCCAGCCGGGCGCCCTGTCGCCAGGGATGATCTTCACGATCCTGGGGACTGACCTGGGCCCCGCTCAGGCCGTCAGCGGCCAAGTGATCAATGGGCGCTTCACGACGGCCGTGTCCGGTGTGCGAGTGCTGTTTGACGGCATTCCCGCGCCGATTCTGTTCGCCAGCGCCACGCAGATCAACGCCACGGTGCCCTATCAACTGACGGGGCGGGCGTTCGCGCAGATGACGGTTGAGTACAACGGCGTCGCCTCCAATTCGCTCGCGCCACGGATCGTCGACTCGGCCCCTGGCATCTTCACCACCGACGGCAGGCAGGCCGCGGCCCTCAATGCCGACGGGACGGTGAATAGCCCCGGAAACCCCGCCGCGGCGGGAGATATCGTGGTACTGTTCGCCACGGGCGAAGGCCAGACGTCGCCCGGCGGAGTGGACGGCGAGCTCGTCGCCGCCACCAACCTCAAACGGCCCATGGGTCAGGTGCGAGTGCGGGTAAACGGCGCCGACATTCCGGCCACCGAGATCTTCTATGCCGGCTCAGCGCCCTCGCTGGTTTCTGGCCTGATGCAGATCAACTTCCGGCTCTCGGCCAATGCGCCAGCCAACTCATCCACGCCAGTCGAGATCTTCGTGGGTGCGGGCCAAAGTCCGGTGGGAACGACCATCGCGGTGAGATAATCACTGTCGAAGTGGCGAGATCCAAGTGGAGGCAAGCCCACAACAAGATGGGTACAGCGCATCTGCCGGTGCGCGAGATTATGCGCAAGTTCGATACGGACTTCTTCGCCGGCCGCTGGGCCCGCGTGACGGACCGTCAACGCGACCTGCTGGGGATCATCGCCGACCTGCCTTCTAGGGCGAGTTCTCCGTCCAGGAAGTGGTGACTCAAGAAATGAACCGCGCCTTTACGAAGCCATTCAGCGCGAGCCACGTGAACCAAATGCTGGTGAGCCTATCGGAGGCGGGCCTAGTCTACAAGAACCGCCACGGTTGCTACTCGCTCTCCGTCCACTCGCCGCGGAGACTGTAGGCCGCCAGCGACCGTAAGTAAAATGGCTAGCCGCCCTTTGTTTCGCGATCCCCACCAAGTGCCGTAGCACTCCCCCGCCCCCGCCCGCTACAATCAAGGCTGACCCATGAAACCTGTCGTCACCTTCGGTGAAATCATGCTCCGGCTGGCGCCCCCCGGCTTTGAGCGCTTCTTACAATCGCCCCAATTCCTGGCGACCTTTGGCGGCGGCGAAGCGAACGTCGCCGGCGCGCTCGGCGGCTTCGGTTATCCGGCGCGCTACATCTCGGTGTTACCCGACAAGAATGCCATCACGGACGCCTTCCTCGGCGAACTCCGCCGCTTCAACGTCGACCCCTCCTACGTCGTTCGCGGACCCGGCCGCTTCGGCATCTACTTCGTCGAACCCGGCGCCAACCAGCGCGGCGCCAAGGTCCTTTATGACCGCGACTTCTCCTCCATCTCCCAAGCCGGACCCGGCGCCATCGACTGGGATAAGTCCCTGGCGGGCGCCGGCTGGTTCCACACCACCGGTATCACTCCGGCCCTTAGCCAAAGCAGCGCCGACCTCGCCGTCGAAGGCATGGCCAAAGCCCGCCAAATGGGCCTCACGGTCTCCTGCGACCTCAACTTCCGCAAGAACCTCTGGAAGTACGGCAAGCAGTCGAGCGAAGTGATGCCCCGCCTCGCTGAGCTCACCGATGTTCTGATCGCCAACGAAGAGGATTGCCAGATGGCCCTCGGCCTCAAAGTCGACGTCGACGTGCACTCCGGCGTCCTCGACCACGATGCCTACCGCAAGCTGGCCGAAACCGTCCTCGCCGCCTACCCCAACCTGAAGCTGATCGCCATCACGCTGCGCGAAAGCAAGAGCGCCTCGCACAATGGCTGGAGCGCCTGCCTGCACAACCGGGAGCAATTCCTGCTGAGCAAGCATTACGAGATCACCCACATCGTCGACCGCGTCGGCGGCGGCGACTGCTTCGGCGGCGGACTCATCTGGGGCCTGCTCACCAAATCCAACCACCAGGACGCCCTCGAATTTGCCGTCGCCGCCTCCTGCCTGAAGCACTCCATCCCCGGCGACTTCAACCGCTTCTCCGCCGACGAAGTGGAAGCCCTTATCGCCGGCGGCGGCTCCGGCCGCGTCCAACGCTAACCATGTCCCCGACGGCCGAGCGCATCCTGGTGGGCGATCGCCGTGCGCTCGCCCGCGCCGCCACGTCGGTCGAAAACCGCACGCCCGAGGCCCGCGCGCTCCTGGCTGAGCTCTTCGGCAATACGGGGCGCGCTCTTACTCTCGGCATCACCGGCCCCCCCGGCGCCGGCAAAAGCACCCTCACCGATCAACTCGCCCGCCATCTGCGCGCCGAAGGCCACACCGTCGGCATCATCGCCGTCGACCCTTCCAGCCCCTACACCGGAGGTGCCATTCTGGGCGACCGTATCCGCATGCAGTCCCACTATAGTGACCCGGGCGTATTCATCCGCTCCATGGCCACCCGCGGCAACTTGGGCGGCATCGCCGAAGCCACGGCTGACCTGGCCCTTCTCCTCGACGCGGCCGGGTTCGACACCATTCTGATCGAGACCGTCGGCGTCGGCCAGGACGAAGTCGAGATCGCTGGGCTTGCCGACGTCACCTTAGTGGTACTAGTGCCTGGCATGGGGGATGACGTACAAGCCATCAAAGCGGGTATCATGGAAATCGCGGATCTGTTCGTATTGAACAAAGCAGATCAGCCCGGTATCGAAAAACTGGAGCGCGAAGTCCAATTCCTGCTTCAGCTTTCGGACTCGCCGGAGGGCCGGCAACCGGGCATTGTCCGCACGGTGGCCAGTGAGGGTACTGGGATTGGAGAGGTCCTGGTACGGGCGCGGGAAGCAGTACGCCCCCATTCGCGAGAGGCTGCCTGGCGTAGCCGCTTGCGGAAGATGCTGCGCGAAAGGCTGATGGAAAAGTTGCCCGCCGACATACTCGAGCGGGCTGCCCACCTCGTCGCCACGCGCGAGCGCGATCCCTACACTCTCGTGTCCGCATGGGTAGAACAAATTGACCGTGGAAAACCAATTTCCGATTGATCATCTGGGCATCGCCGTCGCGTCGCTTGAAGGCGCGCTGCACTTTTATCGCGACCAATTGGGCCTCACGGTTACCCATCGCGAAACCGTGGCCGGCGAAAAGGTCAACGTGGCCATGCTCGCCGCCGGCGAAAGCCGAATTGAGCTTCTGGAACCCACCGAAAGTGACTCGGTCATCGGCAAATTTCTCGAGAAACACGGGCCCGGCCTGCACCATGTCTCGCTCCGCGTCCCTGACCTCGCCGCCGCCGTCGCCCGCCTGAAGGCCGCCGGCAGCCGCATCCTCAATGAGCCGCGCATCGGCGCCGGCGGACATCGTTACGTCTTTGTCCACCCGTCCTCAACGGGTGGCGTACTTCTTGAACTCGTGGAGGCGCATTCTTAAGTGAGCGCAACAGCAAAAATCGGCATTATCGGCGGCAGCGGACTCTACTCCATGCCCGGCTTTGACCTGGAAGAAGAGGTCTTTATCGAGACCCCCTTCGGGGCGCCATCTGACGCCTACATGGTGGGCAAGTTGGCCGGCAAGGAGGTCGCCTTCCTACCCCGCCACGGACGCGGCCATCGCCTTTCGCCGTCGGAACTCAACTACCGCGCCAACATCTACGGCATGAAGAGCCTGGGCGTCGAGTGGATCCTGTCTTTGAGCGCCGTTGGCTCTCTAAAAGAAGAGCACCGCCCCCTCGATTTCGTCATCCCCAGCCAATTCTTCGACCGTACGATGGGACGGATATCCACCTTTTTTGGCGATGGTCTAGTGGCGCACGTCAGCTTTGCCGATCCTATCTGCAATGAGTTGGCGGAAGTGGTTCACGATAGTTGCGGCGCGCTGGGCATCACGTCCAAAAGCGGCGGCACGTACCTTTGCATGGAAGGGCCGGCCTTTTCCACTAAAGCCGAAAGCCACGTTTACCGCAGTTGGGGGATGGACGTGATCGGCATGACCAATCTGCAGGAAGCGAAGCTCGCCCGCGAAGCCGAACTCTGCTACGTCACCGTCGCCATGGTGACCGACTACGATTGCTGGCACGAAGAACACGACGCCGTCACCGTCGCCGACATCATCGCCAATCTCACCAAAAACGCGGCCAACGCCGCCAAACTCGTGCACCACGTTGTCGAGCGCTTGGACACCGAACGTTACCGCACCTGCAAATGTTCAAAAGCCCTGGCCCATGCCCTGCTCACGGACCCCAAAGTGATCCCCGAGGGGACCAAGAAGAAACTGGAGTTGCTCGTTGGTAAGTACCTTGCCTAATCCTGTCGCCGATCACGTGTTGAGTCAGTGCCTCGCTGGACATCCGTGGTCAAAGGAAGATGTCCACGCCATTCGCGGCGACGCGTCGCTCATCCGGGTGATTGCCGAAGGCCTCTCCGACCGCTTCGACCCTCGCCTGTGCGACATCTACACCGACATGTTCGCCTGGGTGCTGGCCGCAGAAGCCCGCGATCTGAACGAAAAAGACCTTATCGACCGCTACCGCCGCATTCGCCGCCCCCGCCTCTACCAGGGCAAGAACCCCGACGCCGTCCGCGATGCCTACGTCCTTTCACGCGTCACCCTGGGCGCCGACATCGCGGTCACCAGCGTCATCATTGACGGCTTGAAGCGCCGTTTCCGCAACGCCACCGTCTGGCTGATCGGCGACCGCAAATCCTATGAGCTCTTCGAAGCCGATCCCCACGTCGGCTTCTACCCCATGCCCTTCAAACGCGGCGCTGCTCTGTACGTGAATTTGATGGAGCGCTTGAACCTCAAAACCGGCCTGCTGGTGGACCCTGATAGCCGCATCAGCCAGTTGGGCCTGCTGCCCGTTTGCCCCGAGGAAAACTATTACTTTTTCGAAAGCCGCGCCTATGGCGGCGACTCGAACGATACGCTGCCGGTCCTCGCCGCCCGCTGGGTCCGCGAGACCTTCGGCGTCGACGCCAAGGCATCAATTGACCCGATGCGCAAGGTCCGCGGCGGCGGCAAGTTCATCACCGTCAGCCTGGGCGTGGGAGAGAATCCCGCCAAGCGTGTCGACGGCCTGTTTGAGCACGGACTGCTCGAAAAGCTCTCGAAACGAGGCCTGCCCATCGTCCTCGACCGTGGCCCCGGCGGCGAAGAAGCCGAACGCGCCGAACGCGCCGCCGCCGACCTGCCGCTAGTCGAGCTCCATCGCGGCAGTTTCGGCCAATTCGCCGACCTTATCCGCCAAAGCAGCCTTTACGTCGGCTACGATTCCGCCGGCGCTCACGCCGCCGGTGCCTGCGCCATTCCGCTCATGATCTTCTTTAAAGGCTCGGTCTGTGAGCGCTTCTTCCACCGCTGGAAGCCCGCCGGCGTCGGCAGCATGGACGTGATCCGTATCGACGACCCACACTCCGACCCAGCCAGTATCCTGGCGATGGTCGACTAAACTGCAGCGGGCCTTCGGGTCTGGTGGCTGGTGTGACTCAAGTTGATTCCAGGTTCCTGCAGAGCCGGATAGCCTTCCGAGTCCATCGGTTCCCGCCACCGCCTCATCGTCCAGCATGGGTGTATTGGACCGGACAAATCACATACTAGCGACAGTCTTCGCGTGCGGGGATTGCGATCGGACTGCCCATGGCATATGCTTGCAGGACCATGGTTAGACTGCTTCCCTCGTTTGTACGCCCCTCAATGGCGCTGCTACTCTTCACCTGCCTCGGGGCCCATGCCCAGGAGTTTCGTGCGACGTTATCGGGCCGGGTGAACGACCCCGGCGGGGCCGGTGTGCCTGGCGTTCGCATCGAGGCCCGCTTGACGGCAACCGGAGTCGTGGCCTCCACCACTTCTCTCGACGATGGCACCTACCGCATCCCGTTTCTCGATCCCGGCGTCTACACCTTAACCCTCGAGAAGGCAGGCTTCCAAAAGTCCGTCCGGAGCGGAGTGCAGTTACAAGTGGCCGAGCGCGCGGTGCTCGATATTCCGCTGCAGTTGGGCGAGGTGACGCAAAGCGTCAACGTCACCGCCGACATCGCTGTGGTGCAGACGGAGTCGGCTGACCGCGGCCTCACCATCGACAATAACCGCGTGCTGAACACACCGCTGCAAGGGCGCAATGTCTTCGCTAATGCCTGGTCGGCTCCGGGCGTGATCCTGGCCGCTTCCGTGGCGCGCATCCGGCCCTTTGACATTGCCGGATCGTCCGCCATGGCCATTAGCGGCGGCCAACCGAATGGGAACGAAGTGCTGGTGGACGGGGTATCGAACCTGGCCGGCGCCCGGCAGGTAGCCTACGTTCCGCAAGTGGAGGCGACCAGTGAGTTCAAGGTCCAAACGAGTTCCTACGACGCGCAATACGGCTGGACCACTGGAGGCATCGTCAACATTATCACCAAATCCGGCGGCAACCAGATTCATGGTACCCTCTACGAATTCCTGCAGAACACGGTGTTAAACGCCAACACCTTTGAGAACAATCGCGCCGGCATTCGGCGACAGTCGTCGAACATCAATACCTATGGCGGCGACATCAGCGGTGCCATCCGGAAGAACAAGCTGTTCGGCGCTTTCGCCTACGAAAAGATCGACCAGGTGATTCCCGATCCGTTCGTCACCTCCGTGCCGACGGCCGCCCAGAAGCAGGGCGATTTCTCCAATACCTTCTGGTCGCGCGATGCTGCGGGCGTGCTGCAACAACAGACGATCTTCGATCCTTTCAGCACGCGCGGCACCACCCGCGATGCCTTCCCGGGCAATCGGATTCCGGCCAGCCGTCTGTCGCCCGTCGCGCGGAACGTGTTGGGGCTGATTCCCGATGGCAACCTTCCCGGCAATCCGATTACCGGCCTGGGTAACCTGCAATCTACCGGCGACACGCGTAAGTTTACGGTCTTTTTCCCCCAATACTCGAGCCGTGTGGACTACAGCGTAAGCGAGCGCACGCGCCTGTTCGTCCGCTATTCGCGCAACGCGCTCGCCGAAGAACGGGGCTTCCGCTACTCCACCAACTCCACCTTGAACACGGCCGAAACGAGCGGAAACACCCCGTTCCGACGGGAGAACCACTCGGCCGTCATCGCCGTCACCAAGACGCTGAACGAGAGTTCGGTGTTGGACTTCCGTGTGGGATTGGCGCGCTTCCTGGCTGAGTCCGGCAACTCGATCAGCACGGGCTACGACTTGGGCGCCGCCGGCTTCAGCCCAGTCTTCGTCGGCCAAGCAACCAAGTTCTTTCCGCGCTTCAATTGGACCAACTACGAGGGCGCCGGCTCCCAGCCTGTGCTCAATAGTCCCATTGCGCAGACCAATTCGGTGCACACCACCTACTCGAAGTTGACTGGCCGCCACAACGTTCGCACCGGCATCGATCTGCGCTTGCAACGCGTTTACAACCGGGTACCGGGCTTCTCGGCGGGGAATTTCTCTTTCGATCCGCAGTTCACCGGCAACGACGTCAACCGGGTAGTGCCGCAGACCGGCAATTCGATCGCCTCGTTTCTGTTGAACACGCCGCAGAGTGGTTTCATCGACGTGAATGCCGAACCGGCCTTGCAGCAGCGTCTGGTGTCGCTGTTTGTGCAGGATGACATCCGCGTGACCAGTAAATTGAAGGTCAACGTGGGCTTGCGCTGGGACTATCTGGGCGCCCTGACGGATCGCTTCGACGCCCTCACCCGCGGCCTGGATCGGACGTCGCCGAGCCCCTTGCGCGCGCCCGGCATCGACCTTAAGGGCGGGATGCTCTTCGCCGGCACCGGCGGCCAAAGCCGCGGCATTTATGATCGCGACTTCCGCAACTTCGGGCCACGCGCGGGATTCGCCTACGCCTGGAACGGTAAGACCGCGCTGCGTGGCGGCTATGGCCTCATCTATGGCCAAACTTATGACGACCCAGGCTCTGCCCCTGGCTTTAGCCAGCGCACCGCCATGGTGTCCACCATCACTGCCGGCGTGCCGGAGGACCTGCTCACCAACCCTTTCCCCACGGGCATTCTGCGCCCGGACGGGAATCGGTTAGGCCTCGCCACGTTTCTGGGCCAAGGCTTCGCCGTCTCCGATCCGACGCGGCAGATCCCGCTCACCCACCAGTATTCTCTCGAGGTTCAGCGCGAACTGCCCGGCCAGATGCTGCTCTCCGTCGGCTATGTTGGGAACAACGCGCGACGTTTGCAGGTGAACCAGTCGATCAACGAAATATCGCGGGATTCGCTCGCCCTGGGCGCGGCCGCGCTCACCGCCAGCGTGCCCAATCCGATGGCCGGCCTGGTGAGGGGCACGGGGCTCAACGGGGCGACGGTGCAACGCCAGCAACTGCTGCCGCCCTTTCCGCAATTTACCGGGATTACCCTCTTGAATCGCTCGATCGGCGAATCGCGTTATGACTCCCTGCAGGCCCTGCTCTCCAAACGCCTCTCGAAGGGCGTCAACTTCTCGGTGGCTTATACCTGGTCGCGCACCTTTGAAAAACGCACCTTCGCCAACGCTCAGGACGACTTTCTGCAAAAACTTCCCGCCCAGTGGGACATTCCGCACAACCTCCAGTTGAATGGCGTTTATGAACTGCCCTTCGGCACCGGCAAGCGGTTTGCCGCCGGCGC
>Ga0105047_10004634_pt1 | contig 23859 bp, 22 predicted proteins | sample MAT04_FD_78384 | JGI IMG/M metagenome (GOLD analysis project Ga0105047, IMG submission 78384) | Freshwater microbial communities from Lake Fryxell liftoff mats and glacier meltwater in Antarctica - MAT-04 (megahit assembly) | ecosystem: Environmental > Aquatic > Freshwater > Ice > Liftoff... | reverse complement strand
GGTCACGACTACCCGCCGCAGCTGTGGCGCCGGTGGGTCGACGAGGTCGTCGGTTTCATCCGCAGCCTTTGAACGCGCCCACCGACCGCCGCCCGCCGCCCGTGTCCCGCCGCCGGTGTCCCGCCGCGCACCCGAGTCCCGCCGCGCACCCGAGTCCCACGGGACCCCCGGGGTGGCACCACCGACTCGGGGTAACGCCACCGACTCGGGCGAACACCACCGACTCGGGGTAACGCCACCGGCTCGGGGCAACACGGTGCCGACCGCAGCACGGCCGATCGCGTCGTGCCGATCGCGTCGTGCCACGGGTGTCGGCAGGTGTCGGCGGGTGTCGGCGGGTGTCGGCGGGCGGCTCCCATCGGCGCACCCGTAGCCTCAGGGCATGGACCTCGACGCCCTCGACGCACTGATCCGCTCACGTCGCACGAGCATGCTCGTCGAGGCCGATCGCCCCGTGCCGCACGACGTGGTCACGCGGCTGTGCGAGCTGGCCACCTGGGCGCCCAACCACAAGCGCACGTGGCCGTGGCGATTCGCGCTGGTGGAGGGCGTGTCGCGAGTGGCACTCGGTCACGCGATCGCCGACGCGATGGAGATCCACGGCGACCCGCCCGAGAAGGTCGCCAAGGCGCGCGGTAAGTATCTGCGCACGCCCGCCACCCTGGTGGTGGGCACGGCCGCGGGCGAGTCGCCGTTGCGCACCGCCGAAAATCGCGACGCGGTCGCGGCCGGCATCCAGAACCTGCTGCTCGCAGCCACCTCGGTGGGCCTCGCCACCTACTGGGGATCGTGCCCGAAGGGCGCCAACGATGCCGTCGCCGGCCTGTGCGGCTGGGATGCGACCACCCACGTGAGCGCCCTGATCTACCTCGGGTGGGCGTCCAGCGAGGTGGCTCGTCCCGAACGCCCCACGCCCGGCCTCACCTTCCTCGGCTGAGGCCCTGGGAGCGGCTCGCATGCCTGCCGATGGCAGGTCGCACGATCGAAATGTGGCGTTTCAACCGTCCGAGCCGCACAGTCGCACGCTGACGGGTCCGCCCGGCGGCGCAGCCGTGAGGACGGCGAGCGTCAGGTGCCGGGGGTGCGGTGGATGCCGATGTCCATCTGCTCGGGCTCGCAGCCGAGCGAGATCAGCATCTTGGCGACACCGTGGAACAGCGCCAGGCCGATGCCCATCTCGACCAACTCCCCCTCGGTGAACTCGGCCTGCAGCGCCACCTGCACGTCGGCGGTCGGAGGTCCGTCGGCAGCGAAGAATGCGTCGGCGAACTGCAGCGCCAGCTTCAGCCGTGGCGCCAGCTCCGATGCTTGATGTCCGTCGGCGATCTGCTCGACGAGCTCCTCTTCCAATCCCTGCTGCCTCGCGACCGCGAAGCGAACGTTGCGTCAATACCCGCAATCGGTGATGCGGGCGTTGCGGATGCGCGTGGTCTCCTTGGTGGGGTGGTCGAGCACCCCCTGCGACCAGAAGGTCGCATACGTCGAGCCGAACGACGTCGCCAGTCCGGGATGATGCGCCAGGATCGTGCCGAAGTGAGCCGGCTGGCCCTCGATCGCGCTGGGCAGGTGCGGCACCGTGGACATCAGAGGTCCCCTTTCGACGATGGTTGTGACGACGATGATCGTGACGACGACGGTTGCGACGACGACGGTTGCGACGACGACGGTTGCGACGACGATGGCGAGGGCGCAATGACGGTGGTGGTGGTGACCGGCAGCCCCATCACCCGGCGGAGCTTGGTGAAGCCGTCGGTGAACGCGAGCTGGAACATGATCGCGATCTGCTCCGCAGGCGAGAAGTGCTCGCCGAGACGAGCCATTTGCGCGCCGTCGACGCCGTGGGCGTCGAGCATGAACTGCTCGGCGAGCGCGACCACCACCTGCTCGCCGGGGTCGAGCTCGCCGAACGGCTCGAGCCCACCCTCGCCGGCGATCATCTGTGCCATCCGCGCCTCGATGATCGTCGCGGTGCGACCGGGGCATTCGCGCCCGGTGTCGGCCCGCAGCTGCGCCAGCGGCTCGGCGAGGCCAGTGCGTACGGCCAGCAGGTCTGCCTCACTGGTGTGAGCGCCGAGCCAGCTGCTCATGCGGCGTGCTCCGGCATCGGCAGTTGTTCGATCACATGCAACCAACCCTCGCCCAGGGTGGACGGGTCGCCAGGGCCCGATGCATGGTCGGTGCCCACGACTCGCGCGTGCGCCTCCTGCAACAGCGAGATCGCCACGACGTCGCCGACCTTCAGCACCTCGTGGAGCGCCGCGTCGAGCACCTCACGGGCTGCCTCGCGCTCGGACATCGCGGCGTGGGCACCGGCCGACGCAATGGCCGCGATCGTGCGATCGAGGTAGGTGGAGCCCGGGGTGGTGACCACGAGCTCAGCATCGCGTATCGCAGCCGCCGCATCACCAGTGAGCGACGCCACGAGCGCTGCCGCAGCACGGACGAACGGGTGCTCGCGCACCGGATCCGGAACCTCGTCGAGCGCCGAGAGTGCCTCGTCGAGCAGGCCACTCTGTGCCGCCGCGAGCGACTTGAGCACCGACACCTCGAACATGCCGGTCGTGCGCTCGGCCATCTGCTCCTCGGCGCGCGCCACCATCGACAGCGCCACCTTGGCGTCGCCACGGTGCATCGCTGCACCGGCGACTGCCAGCAGGGGCACCGGGCCCGCCGGTGAACCCTCGGCGAGCGACAACAGTTCCTCGACCGTGCGCTGCGCGCCGGCAGTGCGGCCGAGCGCCACCTGCGTGCGTACCAGCGCCGACAGCGCCTGCGCCATGCCGAACTTGTCGCCCAGGCGGCGGAACCGGTTGCGCGCCTGCTCGGCGTTCGACAGTGCCTCGCCGAGGTTGCCGTGCCACAGACGCAGATCGGCCATGAGTGTCTGCATCATCGCCGCGGCCCAGTCGTCGCCACGTTCGAGGGCTTCGGACTGCACGACGCTCGCGAGATCCTCGGCCTCGACGAAACGGCGTTGGAAGAAGCGCACGAACGCCAGCAGCCCGAACGCCCAACCGACGCCGTTGCGATCGCCGAGGCGGCTGTGGGTCTCGGCCGCCCGGTGCAGGCGCTCGTCGGCGGCGTCGAGGTCACCCGACAGGAACGACAGCCAGGCGCGGTGCTGCTCGATGTACGCCAGCCCACGCTCGTCGGCGAGCTCGGCGTAGACGGCCTCGGCCTCACCGAAGTGCCACTCGGCATCGGCGAGCGATCCGCCGAACAGCTCGACGAATCCGCGCTGGCGGAGCGCGTCGGCCAGCAGCGTCGGCGATTCTGCGTCGCGCAGCAGGTCGACCGAACGACCCAGCTCGACACGTGCACCGGCGAGGTCGCCCTGGAGATGATGGATCGAGCCGAGCAGCCGGCGCGCTTGGCCCTCGACCGCCAGGTCGTCGCGCGCCGTCGCATCGGCGAGCACGGTGGCGAGATCAGCTTTGGCCGTCGCCCATTCGCGGATCTCGATCAACCCGGCGCAGCGCAGCAGCATGAGCGCGGTGCGTTCGGCCGCCTCGCTCGGGTGGCCGTACATCAGCGAGATCGCCCGTGTGGCGTGGCGCACCGACAGGCGATGGCTGCCGCTGTCGCTCGCCCGACGTGCGGCGACGGCCAAGGCCCGCACCGCATCGACGCGGATGGTGGCAGACACTCGTTCCACCGACCCGAGCTCGGCGACCAGTTCGGCCGCTGTGGCGGCGTGATGTGCGAGGTCGTCGATCGCGGTGGGCGCGTACTGGGCGAGCGTGGCGGCAACACCCGCGTGGCGCTGGGCGCGCGAGGCCTTCGTGAGGGTCTGGTACGTGGTTTCGCGGACCGAGTCGCTGCGGAAGCGCCAGCGTTGACCCTCCACGACGAGGAAGCCCTTGGCATCGAGCTGCGAGACGACCAAGCGGTCGAACGGCTGGTTCATGGCCGCCGCGAACCGCTCGAGCGACATCAGGTTGCCCGACAGACCGAGGGTGGCAGCGTTGTCGAGCACCTGCCGTTCGCCGACGTTCAGCTGGTCGAGGCGTGCGGCGATGAGCGCCCGCAACGAGTCTGGCAGCTCGCTCGACGGCCCTTCCTCGGCCACCACGCCAGCGAGTTGTTGCAGGAACAGCGGGTTACCCCCGCTGCGGTCGAACAGCGCCCCGAGGAGCTTCTGATCGGCGACCGCAGGATCGCGCGACCGGTCCGTGAGCTGACCGAGCAGCTCGAGCGCCAACTCGTCGCTGTCGGCGCGGGCCAACGGCTGCACCGTGAGCGAGAGCACCGTGGTGCGGTCGGTGGCAGGCGGCCACACGATGTCGCTGCCGGGGCGCATCGAGGTGACGAGCACGAAGGGCAGCCGTTGCACGGTTCCGATGAGGTGCTCGATCAGCTCGACCACCACTTGGTCGGCCCAGTGCAGGTCGTCGATCCACAGCACCAGCGGCCCCTTGGCCGCTCGCATCTCGACCACGCGGGTGATGGCGCGGTGCACCATGTCGCGGCGGGTGATCACGTCGACCGCGTCGATCGCGGACTCGTGTCCGAGGAGGTGCAGGAACACCTCGACCGCGCGCTCGACCTCGGGCGTGATGCCGTCGGCGGCGAGCAGCAGCGCGACCTTGCCGAGCGCATGTTCGCGCAGCTCGTCGACGCTGAGCGCGGGATCGAACCCGAGGTGTCCGGCGACCGCCGTCGCGATCGGCGACCACACGTTCGACTCGCCGTAGGGGGCGCACACGCCCTCGAGCACGGCCGTGCTGCCGGCGCCGATGTCGTCGAGGGTGTCGAGCAGTTCGTCGATGAGGCGGCTCTTGCCGACGCCGCTCTCGCCCACCACGTTCAGCAGCAGGGTGCGACGCTCGTCGATGCCGAGCTTCAGCGCCGCCCTCGACAGGCCCAGCTCGGGGTCGCGACCGACGAGGCGCAGATCGGTACGGCGAACGCGTGCCCCGGGCGCTGTGAGCGTGCCCCGCGCGAGCCACGTGCTGATCGACTGCTCGCGGCCACGGGGCAGCAGTTCGGTGGGCGGCCCGTACTCGATGACGTCGGCGGTGAGCGCATGCGTGGCCCCGCCGACGAGCACCCCGCCGGGGGGTGCCTCGGTCTGCAGCCGCGACGCGGTGTTCACCACGTCACCCATCGCGGTGTAGTCGGTGCCGGCCAGGGTGCCCACGAGCACTTCACCGGTGTTGATGCCGATCCGCATTCGCAGGGGATGGTCGGACCCCTCTTCTGCCACGTAGCGGGCGATGGTCTGCTGCATCTTCAGCCCGGCCCGCACGGCGCGCTCGCCGTCGTCCTCGTGGGCCACCGGGGCGCCGAACAGGGCGAGGATGCCGTCGCCGAGCAGCTTGTCGACCCGGCCACCGAACGACGTGACGTCGTCGACGAGCCGCTCGAACACCCCGTCGATCAGTCGCTTCACCTGCTCGGGATCCATCTGCTCGGCCAGCGCGGTGAAGCCCACGACGTCGCCGAACAGCACCGTGACGATCCGCCGTTCCTCGGCCTGAGCTGCCGCGACGGCGTGACCGCACGACGAGCAGAAGCGGGCGCCCGCGACGAGGGGCGTCGCGCACGACGGGCAAGGAATCACCCTGGCAGCGTACGGCACATCCACCTCAGGGTGGAGGGCGATTCCATCGGTCCCGAGTAGGTTCCGTCCCTGTGAGCTCACCCGGTTCGATGGTGTCCGGGCGGTCGGGCCGACCGCACCCCGTGCTCTGGCTGCGCGCCCACCCGCGAGCGGCCGACGCCCTGTTCGCCGGGCTGATCGCTGCGCTGGCACTCGGCGCCCACGCCCTCATCCGCGACACAGAGCGCTACGAGATCACCTCACCCACCTGGTGGTCGCCGTGGATCGTGCTGGCATCCACGGTGCCGCTCGCCTGGCGCCGCCGCTGGACAGTGGCCGTCCTGGTGGCCGTCAGCGTGCCCGAGTCCATCCTCCAGGCCAACGAGATGATGGGGGCCGGGTTCCTCAACGTGCTGGTCGCGGCCTACTGCCTCGGTGGCTACGTAGCCGGCCGCCGGCTCATGGTCACCGGTGTCGTCACCTTCGCCTGCCTCGTCGGTTTCGTCGGGGTCGGTGTCGTGGTCGATGGCGTCGAGATCGAGGCGCTGATCAGCACCGCTGTGCTGTACGCCGGCTCGATCATCCTGGGCGACAACATGCGCCGTCGCCGCGAACGCGCGAACGAGTTGATGGAGCGAGCCGAGCGGGCCGAACGCGAACGCGAGCTGCTCGCCACCCGCCAGGTGCAGCAGGAGCGCACCCGCATCGCACGGGAGATGCACGACGTCGTGGCCCACAGCCTGAGCGTGATGATCATCCAGGCCGGTGCCGCTCGCCGGCAGGTACGCGCGCATCCCGACACCGCGATCGGGTCGCTCGAAGCGATCGAAGCCACCGGCCGCGAAGCGATGAGCGAGATGCGCCACATCCTGGGCGTGCTCCGCAACGAGGGCGACACCGACGACCACGAGACCGATCGGGCACCTCAGCCCTCCCTCGCCGCCCTCGACGACCTCGTCGCCACCGCATCCGACCTCCCGGTGGCACTCCACACGAGCGGCGATCTCCTCACGGTGCCCGCAGCCATCGAGCTCTCCGCCTACCGCGTGGTGCAGGAGGCGCTCACCAACGTCCGGCGCCACGCCGGTCGCGTCGACAGCGTCGAGGTCGCTGTCGAACGCGCTGGCGGGTGTCTCACCGTCACGATCGACGACGACGGACGCGGCGCCGGTGCCTGCGCCGTCGATCCTGGCCTCGGCCTCGTGGGGATGCGTGAACGTGTCGGCATGTTCGGCGGACACCTCGATGCCGGGCCCCGCGCCGGCGGAGGTTGGCGCGTGCGAGCCACCTTCCCCGAGTCTGCGCGCTCGGCATGATCCGCGTGATGCTGGTCGACGATCAGGCGATGGTGCGCGCCGGGTTCCGGATGATCGTCGAGAGCGAGGACGACATCACCGTGGTCGGCGAGGCGGCCGATGGCCGCGCTGCGGTCGAGCTCGCGCCTCGCTGCCGCCCCGACGTCGTGCTGATGGACGTGCGCATGCCGCACATGGACGGCGTCGAGGCGACCGAGCGGATCAGTGCGATGCCCGATCCACCACGTGTGCTGATGCTCACCACTTTCGATCTCGAAGACCACGTCTACGCCGCGCTGCGCGCCGGCGCCAGCGGGTTCCTGCTGAAGGACGCGCCAGCCGAGCAGTTGATCGATGCGGTACGGGTGATCGCTCGCGGCGACGCACTGCTGGCCCCGTCGATCACGCGCCTGCTGATCGAAGAGATCGCCCGCCGCCCGGCCGGCGACCAGACCGCGACGATCAACGGCTTCGCCGACCTCACCGAGCGCGAGCTCGAGGTGATGCGACTGGTCGCGAAGGGGATGTCGAACGCCGAGGTGGCGGCCGCGCTGTACCTGGGCGAGGCGACGGTGAAGACACACGTGGGCCGGATCCTTGCCAAGCTCGATCTGCGCGACCGGGTGCAGGTGGTGGTCGTGGCGTACGAGTCGGGCCTGGTCACGCCGGGCGGCGATCCCCCCACGGGGTGACGCGTATCCGCCTGGAGGTGGACGCGGTTTTCGCACGCCCGGGGTACAACTGTCACATGAGTTTCGAAGCCCCCTTCTCCCCCGCGGCGGTCGCCACCCACGCCACCGGTACGGACACGCTCGCGGCCGCTGCCGGCGCCGTCGACGCACACAAGATCTACGGCAAGGGAGACAGCGAGGTCCGTGCGCTCGACGGCGTCACGGTCTCGTTCGAGGCCGGTCGGTTCAGCGCGATCATGGGCCCGTCGGGCTCCGGCAAGAGCACCCTCATGCACTGCCTGGCCGGGCTCGACTCGCTCACCAGCGGCGGCGTGTACATCGGCAACACGTATCTGGCCACGCTCAACGACAAGCAGCTCACCGAGCTGCGCCGCACCGAGGTGGGCTTCATCTTCCAGGCGTACAACCTGGTGCCCACGCTCACCGCGCTCGAGAACATCACCCTGCCGCTGCTGCTCGGTGGCTCGAAGGGTGACCAGCAGTGGATCGACCGGGTGATCGACACCGTGGGTCTCCGCGACCGCCTCAAGCACCGTCCGAGCGAACTGTCCGGCGGTCAGCAACAGCGAGTCGCCGTCGCCCGAGCCCTGGCGAGCCGCCCCACGATCATCTTCGCCGACGAGCCGACGGGCAACCTCGACAGCCGCACCGGCGCTGAGATCCTGGCGTTCATGCGCCTGGCCGTGCGCGAGCTCGGCCAGACCATCGTGATGGTCACCCACGATCCGGTGGCGGCCAGCTACGCGGACCGCGTCATCTTCCTGAACGACGGCAAGATCGTCGACGAGATGCACGCGCCCACGGCCGACCGTGTGCTCGACCGCATGAAGCACTTCGGGGAGTGACACCGTGTTCCGCATCGCGCTGAAGGGCGCCCTCGCCCGCAAGGGCAGGCTCCTGCTCACCTCGCTGGCCGTCATCGCCGGCTGCTCGTTCCTGTCGGGAGTGTTCGTCTTCAGCGACACCATCCGCGGCAGCTTCGACCGACTGTTCGCCAACGCCTACGAGGACACCGATGCCTTCGTCCGCTCGTCGAACGTGATCGAGGGCGACTTCGGCGCCGAGAGTCGCGACAGGCTGCCCGACACCCTGATCGACGAGATCCGTGGTCTCCCCGGTGTGTCCGAGGCCGAGGGCGACATCCAGGGCTTCGCCCGTGTGGCCACCTCCGACGGTACCGAGATCGGCCAGCAGGGTCCGCCGAAGTTCGGTGGCGTCTGGATCGATTCGAACGCATCGCCGTGGAGCCTGGCCGAGGGCACCGGCCCGACGAGCGACACCGAGGTGGTGATCGACCGCCGCTCCGCGAAGCAGGGCGACATCGCCGTGGGCGACACCGTTGTCGTCACCGCGCAGGCGGGAGTGCGCGACTTCACCGTCACGGGCATCGCCACCTTCGCCGGTTCCGACACGTCCGGCGGCGCCACGTGGGCACTGTTCCAACTGCCCACCGCCCAGGAGTTCGTGCTCGGCCAACCCGGGCTCGTCGACTCGATCGCGGTCGTCAGCGACGGCTCGGTCACCGACGGAGATCTCGCCGTGTTCATCACGCAACGCTACGACGGCCAGGACATCGAGGCGCTCACGGGCGAGGAGATCACCGAGGAGAACCAGTCCGCCGTCGAGGAGGGCCTGCAGTTCTTCACGATCTTCCTCACGATCTTCGCCGGTATCTCACTGTTCGTCGGTTCGTTCATCATCTTCAACGTGTTCAGCATCAGCGCAGCCCAGCGCCAGCGCGAGAACGCGCTGCTACGTGCGATCGGCGCCAGCCGCGGTCAGGTCACCCGGGTCCTGTTCGTCGAGGCGCTCGTCGTGGGCCTGCTGGGCGGTCTGCTCGGCTTTGCAGGCGGGGTCGGACTCGCCACTCTCATCGTGGGCGGGCTCACCGCCGCCGGTCTCGGCCCGGCCGACTCCGACCTGCTCGTGAAGCCATGGGTGCTCGCCGTCAGCGTGGTCGTCGGTGTCGTGGTGACGCTCGTGTGCGCCATCGCGCCCGCGATCCGCTCGGGCCGAGTGCCGCCGCTCGCCGCGATGCGCGACGTCGCGGTCGACCGGTCGGCCGTGAGCCGTGGCCGGTTGATCGGCGGCGCCCTGATGTTGCTCGTGGCCGTCGTCGGCACCGCTCTCGGCCTCGCCGGCAGCGCGCTCTGGCTCGCACCCGGCATCGTCGGGATGTTCGCTGCGCTCGTCGTGCTCGGCCCGCTGCTCGCGGCCCCCGTGTCGAGGGTGGTCACCAGGCCGCTCACGGCCCTGCGTGGTGTCACCGGCGAGATCGCCGGCCGCAACGCCGCCACCAGCCCCAAGCGAACCGCACTCACCGCCGGGGCACTCGCCATCGGCCTCGCCCTCTTGATCGGCGTGTCCACGCTCGGCTCGTCGGTGAAGACCTCGATCCGTGAATCGATCGGCGAACAGTTCAGCGGGGACTTCGCCGTGTCGACCAGCGACAGCCAGGGCTTCGGCGGCCTGCCCACCTCACTCACCGACGAGCTCAACGAGCTCCCCGAGGTGGCCGGCGCCGTCGGCATCGGTGTGAACCTCATCCAGCTCGTCGAGGACGGGGTCCCCGCCGGCAAGAGCGTGCTCACCGTCGATCCCGAGCGCGCCGCGTCGCTGTTCGACCTGCCCTTCACCGATGGCTCGTGGGCCGACCTCGATGCGAACAGCATCTTCCTGTCGACCGACAAGGCCGACCGCGACGGCGTAGGAGTCGGCGACCAGGTGCAGGCGGTGTTCCAGAGTGGCGAGGCCCGCAACCTGCGGGTCGCCGGCGTGTTCGATTCTGAGGACTTCGGCAATCTGATCGTGTCCCGCGCGCTGTTCGACGGCCAGACCGCCGACCTGTTCGACGTGCAGGTACTGGTGCAGTCGGCCGACGAAGTGTCGACAGCCGAGGCCGAGACCGCGATCCGCACGGTCACCGATGCGTACCCCACCAGCAAGGTGCAAACGCGCGACGAGTTCATCGACGACCAGTCGGCGCAGGTCGACGGGTTCTTGAACTTCATCTACGCACTGCTCGGCATGTCGGTGTTCATCGCGGTGCTCGGCATCGTGATCACCCTCCTGCTGGCCGTCTACGAACGGCGCCGCGAGCTCGGCCTCGTACGGGCGATCGGCATGACCCGTCCTCAGGTGCGTAGCAGCGTCCGCTGGGAAGCGGTGATCACCGCCGTGCTGGGCGCGCTCATGGGCACGGTGCTCGGGCTCACCCTCGGGTGGATCGTCGTGCAGGCGCTGAAGGACGAAGGCCTGAACTCGTTCAGCGTCTCGGTCGTGAGCATCGTGGTGTTCGTGGTGGTGTCGGTGGCAGTCGCCGTGCTGGCCGCCTGGTGGCCCGCCCGGCGCGCCGCGAGCGCCGACATCCTGCAGGCCATCGCCACCACCTGACCCCACCCGCGCCAGCCCACCGATGAGAGATGAGGGGCCCACGGGCCCTCATCTCTCATCGCGTTCCGGACCGGTCGACGTGCGATGAGAGTTGAGGGCGCCACCGCCGCTCATCTCTCATCGCGAGGGGTTCCGGGGTGTGGCCGGGCATCATGTGCGGATGCAGCAGACGTTGAGCGCCTCAGCGCTCGAGTTCCTCGGTGAGCGCCATCTGGCCACACTCACCACCCTTCGCGCCGACGGCAGCCCACACGTGGTGCCGGTCGGCTTCACCTACGACGTCGACCGCGGCGTCGTGCGGGTGATCACCTTCGCCGCCGCACGAAAGGCGGTCCACGCCGAGACCGGACGGCGAGCGGCGGTGTGCCAGGTCGACGGTGGCCGCTGGATCACCTTCGAGGGCACGCCACGGGTGAACGACGACCCCGCCACCGTGGCCCAGGCGGTCGCCGCCTACGCAGACCGCTACCGGCAGCCGAAGGTACGCGAGGATCGCGTCGTGGTGGAGATCGATGTCGACAGGGTGCTCAGCAACACGGGGCTGCGGTCGTGAACGCCGGCCCCACGAACTCGTCGCTGCCGAAGAAGCTCGGCCTCGCCGGTGACATGGTGTTCACCGTGCGCCGTGCACCCGACGGCTTCGCGGCCCGTCTCGAGGCCGAGGGCGGCCTGGGCGACGTGGTGTGGCAGCAGTCGTTGATGGCACCGCTCGACGTGGTGATCGCGTTCCATACGCGCCGCGAGCTGCTGATGGCAGAGCTGCCCCGCATCATCGAACCATTGCATGCCGAGGGTGCCGTGTGGATCGCCTGGCCGAAGCCCACCTCCGGCATCGCCACCGACATCACCGACGACGGGCTCCGCAAGGCGCTGTCGAAGGCAGGGTGGGTCGACGACAAGACCTGCGGGATCGACGACACGTGGAGCGCCGTCCGATTCGTGCAGCGCAAACAGACCCTTCGTCCGAAGGACAACGCCAGGGCCGCCAAGCGCGGCCGCTGATCAACCGGGCCTGATCAACCGGGCCTGATGATCTGGGCCTGATCAACCGGCGAGGGGGTGCGCCCGGCGCCAGGGCAGGTTGCTCAGGAACTTCGCCGCCGCCGGATGCGGGTCCATCTCGCGCACCAGACCGTCAAGGACCGGCATCGCTGCGAGCGAGCGGTGCACCTGACAGCCCGGGCACCAGTAGAGCAGGCGGCCGGTGTCGCTCGGCTGGCACACCTGCACCGTGTCGCCGCATCGGGCGCAGGGCTGGCCATTGCGGCCGTACACGGCCAGTTCACCACGCACGAACGATCCTGGCTGGGCGATCGTGGCCGCGATCCGAGGGCTGTGCCGCAGCTTCGACCGCAGGAGTGCGGCCGCCGTGGTGACGAGATACGAGCAGTCGTCGCCATCGAGCGCTGAGATCGGGGCGAACGGATGCGTTTCGGTGGCCCACAGCACCTCGCACCGGTAGACGTTGCCGATGCCGCCGGCGACGTGCTGGTCGAGCAGCGCCTCGCAGACGGGGGCGAGCTGGTCGGGGTAGTGGTACAGACGGTTGATGCTCTCGTCGAGATCGGCGTCGGGGCGCGAGAGGTCGGCGCCGTGCGAACCGAACCCCGGATGACGCGACCGGTCGAACTCGCGGTAGGTCTCGACGATGGGAGCGTTGAAACAGACCGCGATCCAGTCGGCCGTGTGGAGCTCGACGCGCATCTGCGTACTGGGGCGACGCCACCGCTCACCGTGGCGATACAGGTGCCATGACCCGGTGAGCCGCATGTTCGTGTGCAGGGTGAGACCGTCGTCCCAGACGATCTCCATGTGCTTGCCATGGCTCTCGACCCGCTCGACGATCCGCCCCGGAGGCGGCGTCGGCCCGACGAGCACAGGTGATTCGAAGCGCGTCGTGGCACGACCGACGAGCGCGGTGCGCAGGGCTGCTGATGCCCGGTGGATCGTGTCCCCCTCTGCCACGTCGAGGAACAGTAATTGCGCAGCTTGTGCGATCGTGCGATACCCCTCGAACGACTCGTGCAGGTAGCTTGGGAAGGTATGGCGGCGACCGCAGACAGGGGTGATGACCCGGTGCCCGGGCCCATCGACGCGACGTCTCATCAGTCAGGTCAGCAGCCGGTTCAGCGACCCGACTCCCCGTCCTCTGACGGCACCGACGACGTGGACACCACCAACGACGTGGACACCACCAACGACGTGGACACCACCGACGACGTGGACACCACCGACGACGTCGGAGTGAGCGACGACGTCGGCGTGGGCGATGTGGGGGACGTGGACGAATCGCTGGGCGAGCCGGTGCCGTTCGACTCGGACAACGACCTCGCCACCCGAGTGGCACACGCCCGAGCCCGCCACGGCCGAGGCGGCGGGATGCTCGCCGCTGGCATGCTCGGTCTCGATCAGTTGGTGAGCGGTCGCAAGCCGCGCGAAGAGGTACCGGTCGTCGTGGCGGCGAACAGCGACCCGCTCGACATCGACACCGACGGGATCGCCGTGCGGCTCGAGCACGTCGACGTGGTGGCCCCACCGCTGCCGCGCACCCCGCTGGTGATGCCCAGCACCCATTCGGGCAAGCGGCGACGATGGCGTTGAGCCATCGCCCGCATCCCGAGGTTCGCAGGGGGCCCGACGTTCGCATCTGGCCCGGGGTTCGTCAGGGGATGGCCGCCGTCGCGGTGGCGGCCTCCACCTGTCTCGCTGTCGTCACGCCCGCCGACGTCAGCGCGGCCCCCCCGGCGCCGGCCGGATCGATCGCCGACGACGAGCTCACCGACCCGTCGCTGCTCGTCGAACTCGACACCGCATCGGCGGGCGAACGTGTGGTGGTCGAGGTGCTCACCGACGACCCGGTCGGGGCACGATCGACCGCGATATCGCTCGGTGGCGTCATCACGGGCAGCGTGCCCGGCGAGGTGCTGCAGGTCTCGATCGCAGCCTCACGAGTCGACGACCTGCTCGACCTCGCGGGCGCCGACGACGTGAGGCTCGGACGAATCGCCAACCGACCCGTCACCCAGATCGAGTTGCAACAGCTGCAGCGATCCGAGTTCGGCACGTTCGCTGGCGAGAACATCGATGCCATCGACGCGAACCTGTGGCACGAGGCCGGCATTCGCGGCGGTGTCCGGGTGGGCATCATCGACTTCTTCGATCGGTCGTTGTGGAATCCGGGCGAGCACGGTGAGTGGCCGGAGGAGCGCCGCTTCTGCCTCGACACGATCCAGGTCGGTGAGAACGCGATCGACAACTACTGCACAGCACCCACGACGGGCATCGCTTACGCGCACGGTGTCGCGGTCGCCGAGGTGGTGAAGGATGTCGCGCCCGACGCCGAACTGTGGCTCGCCACCGTGGCCGGGGCGAGCGACCTGCGCGCGGCGATCGATTGGTTCGCGACGAACGGGGTCACGATCATCACCCGGTCGCTCGGCGCCGCTTACGACGGCCCCGGCGACGGCACCGGGGTGCTCGGCGCAGTCGTCGATCATGCGGCGAGTCGCGGCATCACGTGGTTCAACTCGGCGGGCAACGACGCCGGCGGTTCGTACGGTCGCTACACCGAGGGGGTCGACGCCGAGGGGTACGTCGATTTCCTCCCCGGGCCGGGCGTCGACACCTCGATGACCATCTCGGCGGGCGGTACCGGGCGCGTCGGGTTCGACGGCATCCGGTGGTCCGACTGGAACCTGCCGGCGTCACGCACCACCGACTACCGGGTCGAGATCAGCACGCCGTTCGGGGTGAAGATCGTCGATGCCGCCCAGACCGCCGGCGCGCCACCGCTCGAGGCCGCCGACGAATACGCGCCCGGCCCCGTGACGTTGCGCATCAGACGGGTCGCGCTCGGCGGTGACGCGTCGCCCGACGTGGTCGAGGTGGGCCTGTTCGAGGGTCGGCTCGAGTACTTCCAGAACGCGTACAGCGCGGCCAAGCCCGTCGTCGATTCGCGCAGTCCTGCGCTCGTGTCCGTCGGCGCCGTCGATCCACCTCGCGACGGTCGGATCGCCTGGTACTCGTCGCAGGGGCCAACCAACGACGGCCGCACGAAGCCCGATGTCTCGGCGCCGAGCTGTGTCTCGAGCTCGATCTTCAACCAGACCCGCTTCCCGGGAATCGCCTGCTTCAACGGCACCAGTGCCGCCGCACCGAGTGCCGCAGGCGTCGCTGCCCTCCTGCTCGGCCGTGGGCTCGCCGCGAGCGGCGTCCACCTCGCCGCGCTCACCAAGCACCTCGTCGTCGACTTCGGCGCCCTCGGACCCGACAACCAGTTCGGCACCGGCATGGTGCTGCTGCCGCCACCGCCTCCAGCCGCGATCGACACCAGTCCGGCCCAGTACCTGCCGCTCGGCGTCCCGCAGCGGATCCTCGACACACGGGCGACGACGGCCACACCAGGCGCGCGAATCGGGCCCCATCCACGGTTCACGGTGATCGACGTCGCGTTGCCCGCCGACCTGGTCGGCGCCACAGCCGTCGCCGTCGGCATCGTGTCGACCGACAGCAGCTCGCCCGGTTACGTGCAGGCGGTGCCCCGCCTGCAGGGCCAACTGGGCACGTCGTCGACGCTCAACGTGGCCGTCCCCGGTCAGATCCAACCGAACTTCGCAGTCGTGCCCGTGGGCGCCGGCAACGCGATCACGCTCTATCTGTTCGCCGGCGGCAACGTCGTGGTCGATCTGCTCGGCGCATTCCGGCCGGCTCCCGCCGGCCCGGTGGCCAGCGGTCGGTTCGTGGCGATCGACCCCGTGCGTGTGCTCGACACCCGACCCGAGTCGACCGGTCCTGTGCCAACCGGGTGGGTGCCGCACCGGCCCGCGGCCGGCGAGACCGTGCGCATCGAGGTGGCCCCAGCCGGAGCGTCGGCGGCGGTGGTGAACGTGGTCGCCGATCAGGCAGTGGGCGCCGGTTACCTGCGGGCCCAGGCCACCGGCGTCACGGGGCTCACGACGTCGAACGGCAACTATGTGCCCGGTCTCGCATCGGGCACCCTGAGCATCGTGCCGGTCGGCGCGGACGGCACGATCAGCGTCTTCACCAGCAACAGCACGCACCTCGTGGTCGATCTCATGGGGTGGATCTCCGGACCCACCTCCACACCGGGCACCGACGGCCTGCTGGTGCCGGTGTCGCCCTCGCGGTTGTACGACAGCAGGGTGTCGGCGGGCATCCACGTCGCGGGCACCGAGCGCGCGATCCAGGTCGTGGGCGGCATCGTGCCCGCCGGCGCGAGCGCGGTCTCGATGAACCTCACCTCCGACGCGTCGTTCGGGGCGGGCTACCTGACCGTGCACCCCGCTGATCGCACCCTGCCCCTGATCTCGAACCTGAACTACCCTGCTCTCGTCCCGCAGGCCAACGCCGGCATGGTGCGTGTGTCCAGCGGTGGCGGGCTGAACACCTTCGTCAACCAGACCACGCATGTCATCATCGACGTGAACGGCTACTTCACAGGAACCACGTGAGCGATCAACTCGACATCAAGACCGGCTGGCTCGACAACGAGACCCTCAGCAACATCCGTGCCAACGTGCCGCTCGTGTACGTCGACGCCGTGCCCGTGCGGGTCGACGACCTGGGCAACGTCACGAAGGTCGGTCTGCTGCTGCGCCAGGCGTCCGACGGCTCGCTGAGCCGGCTGATCGTGAGTGGCCGCGTGCTCTTCGGCGAGCGCATCCGCGACGCCCTGCTGCGCCACCTCGAGAAGGACCTCGGCCCTGTCGCATTGCCCATGATCCCCCCATGCCCGTCACCGTTCACGGTCGCCGAGTACTTCCCCGATCCCGACATCAGCGGGTTCCACGACCCGCGCCACCACGCCGTGAGCCTCGCGTACGTGGTGCCCGTCGCCGGCGACTGCCACCCCACCCAGCAGGCGCTCGACCTCATGTGGTACACGCCTGCCGAGGCGGTCAGCGATCCGGTGCGTCGCGAGATGACCCAGGGGCACGACCGCCTCCTGCGGCTCGCGCTCGCCTCGGTCGGCGCCCTTCCCTGAGCAGTCATTGCGAGCCGTCGCGGCAACGCCCGACCTGTCGTTCTGGAACGTCGCAGGTGACTGGCCGTTCTGCCACCGTCGGTGAGGTCACTCGCAAGGTCGCGACAAGAGCACTCACTTCACCCAAACCTCCATCCGATGGTGAACGTGTCCCGTTGTGACACCTCGTCGTAGCTCCCGCCAGGATCCCACCAGGATCCCGCCAGGACCGACCCGGGGTGATCGCCATCCGCCGCGGGCGCGGTCGAGTCCCTGGGAGAAGACATGACAGAGCACAACACGCGGGCCACCGAGATCACGTCTCGGACAGGTCACGCACGGCGAGCGCCGCTGAGCGCGCTCGCGCTCATGGCCGGCCTGTTCGGCCTGATCGGCGGCGGCACCGCACTCGCCGACGACACCAGCGACACCAGCACCGCCGATGCGACAGTCGCTCCCGTCACGTCGGCCGGCCAGTTCACGCTGCCGCTGTTCGGAACCGGGCTCACGATCGACGTCACCACCGACCCCGGTGGCACGTTGTCGAGCGTTGCAGTGGTCACCGATCCGACCGGTCTCGTCGCGACCGAGGTGCGGCCCCGCGAGGTGGAGATCGTCAACGAGGACGGGACCGCGAAGGTGGTCGTGCGCTCGAACAAGGGCGGCCAGCGCGTGGAAGCCCGCGCTGGCTCACTCGCCGAGATCACAGGACCTGGCCGATGGAGCGGTGAGATCTTCCCCGGCGTGCCCGGCAGCGTTGCGTTCGAGATCATCGGCACCGACGGTGTGCCCGGCATCGTCATCGGCGCGGTCGACGGTCCTGGCGCCGACGTCGGTGCGGTCGAGGTCTCGACCGACGACGACGAGCAGGAGGCCAACGTGAGGATCACCTTCCGCCTCGATGGGATGAAGCGGTCGTTGACGATCAAAGCGTCTGTCGAGACCCGTGACGGCGATGACGACGAAAGCGACGAAAGCGACGACAGCGACGACAGCGACGACGAGCCCAGCGCCAAGGTGAAGATCACACTGTCGAAGATCACGTCCCTGCCGTTCGCGAGGGTGGAGCCGGGCACGACCACGGCCTGGACCGGCAGCCTCTGCAACGCGACAGCGGCCTCGATCGCCTACACCGTGAACACCGACGGCACGCTCGGCATCGGCGAGATCACGCCGACCGCGAGCCAGAAGGTGGAGGGCAACACCGTCGAGGTGAAGTTCGAGACCGGCGAGAAGGTGCGGATCACAGTGCGCAACGCCGACGGGGCACTCGCGGTGAAGGTCGACGAGAAGCTCCGCTGCAAGAACCCAGCGGCGCCCTCGGTGAACGTGCCCGTGAAGGACGACCGGGGCAAGCCCGGCAAGGGCGACGACTCCACGGACGGCTCGGACGGCTCGGACCACGACGACTCAGCGGACGACTCAGCGGACGACTCCGACCACGATGCCAAGGATGATTCGGACGACGACTCGACCGGCACCACCGAGCCGAGCGTCACGACTCCTGATTCCGATGACGAGAGCAATGACTGAGCCCGTCATGGGATCACATCCCGGCACCGCCGGCACCGCCGGCACCGTCCGCTGTCGGCATCGCGTGGCACTCGTCGGCCTGGCAGCGCTCGCGAGCGTCGCTGCGCTGGCTGGTTGCAGCGGTTCCGACGACGGGTCGGCCGACAGCACTCTCACCGAGGCGATCGTCGTCACCGTCGCAAGCTCATCCGACAGCGTTGCACCCGCCACGGCAGTGCCTGCAGTGACGGAGACGCCTGCGGTCACGGTTCCGATCGACGCTCCGGCGATGCTGCAGCAGGCGATCGACGCGGCGGCGGGCGGCTACCACTTCCGCACCGTGGTCGCGCTCGAGGGCGCGGAGGTGCTGGTGGCCGAGGGCGATCGCGTCGGAGATGGCACGCGGCTCACGATCTGGACGAGCGGGACGAGCCTCTCGTACGTGATCTCACCCGCCGGTAGCTGGGTGGTTCCCGACGGCGGGGAGTGGGAGGCGCTCGACAGTGCGCCGGCCACGACCGATCCACTGATCGCACTGCGAACACCCTCGGCCGTATCGGGTACCAGCACCGACGGGGTGGCCGCCACCCTCGTTGCCACCGTCGCCGCCACGGCACTCGGCGTGCCATCCGATGGCCCTGCCGACGTACAGGTGCTCGTGAACGGGCCGACGTTGCAGGAGGTGCGGTATCAGGCAGTGCTCGACGGTCGGACTGCAGACGTGACGACGGTGTTCAGCACCATCGTCGATGCCACACCCGTCACCCCGCCGATCTGACCCGTCCGTCCGTCCGAAAGACGTTCGGGCGCGCAGCGTCGTCATGTCGCGTCGTCATGTCGCGTCGTCATGTCGCGTCGTCATGTCGCGTCGTCATGTCGCGTCGTCATGTCGCCTTGTCATGTCGCGTCGTCATGTCGCGTCGTCATATCGCCTTGTCGTGGTGTCATCCGGCCGGGTCATGTGGCCGGGTCGTGCGGCCGCGTGACGAGCGACCGACACGATGTGCCCGCCGTCGCCCACCCTCGACCGTTACCCTTCGTCGCGTGGAACCCAGCTGGCTCGGCACCGCTCGCGTGCTGTTCGTCGCCGGCAAGGGCGGCGTGGGCTCGAGCACCGTGGCGGCTGCCGTGTCGTTGCTGGCCGCACGCAATGGTGCCGACGTGCTCCTGGCATCGGTCGACGGCAAGCCCGGACTCGGGCCGCTGCTCGGTGGGCAGCCACTCACCAAGGACGAACAACTGCTCCGTGCACTGTCCGCGGGCGGCGGGCGTGTGCGCGGCCGATCCATTCCGCCCGATCAGGCCTTCGGTGACTACCTCGAGCTGCGCGGCGTCGGCGGGCTGCTGCGCCGCGCCGCCTCGGCCGCCTCGCTCGACATGGTGGCTGCCTCAACGCCGGGCCTCGAGCACCTCCTCGTGCTCGGCAAGATCAAAGAGCTCGAACGCACGAAGGCGGCCGACCTGATCGTCGTCGATGCGCCGCCGGCGGGGCACGCTGCGCCGTTCATCCGTTCGGCGAGTGCGTTGCAGGAGGTGGTGGCCAGTGGTCCGGTCAGGCAGCAGGCCGACGAGGTGGCCGAGATGCTGGCCGACCCGCAACGCGCCCAGGCCCTGCTCGTCACACTCGCCGAGGAGACGCCGGTGAACGAGCTGATCGAGTTGGCGTGCGACGTCGACGAACGCCTCGGTCTGGCGCTGGCACCACTGGTCGTGAACGCCTGCTGGCCGGATCGGGCCGACCTGGCGCTCACCCCGGCGGCTGCCGCCAAACGGAGCGGGATCACGCTGTCCGTCGCCGACAAGGCTGCGCTCACGATGTCGAGCCGCTACGGGTGGGCGCGCCTGCAGGTGCAGCGCGAACAGCTCGCGCGGCTCGACGAGCTGCTGCCGCTCCCGCGCGTGGTGCTGCCGAAGATCACCGCACCGCGTCTCACCCCCGAGCACCTCGAACGGCTCGCAGAAGAGCTCGCCGTCGAACCCGAGCGGCCCCGATGACCATCAGACGCGTCGGCTCGCCGCTCGCCCACCTCCTGGACAGCGCCGACCTGCTCGTCACCTGCGGCCCGGGCGGCGTGGGCAAGACCACCACCGCTGCTGCGCTCGGACTGGCCGCGGCGCGCGCCGGACGGCGTGTCGTCGTGGTGACGATCGACCCGGCTCGTCGCCTCGCCGACGCACTCGGCATCGATCCCGCCGGGTCGGACGAACCGCACCTCGTCGCCGGGGCCGTGACCGGGCCCGGTTCGTTCTCGGCACTGATGCTCGACGCAGAGCGCACGTTCGACGCGCTCATCCGCGAGCGGGCGGGCGATGCGGCAGAGTCGATCCTGAACAACAGCGTGTACCGCAGCATCGCGGGCTCACTGGCGGGGGCGCAGGAGTACATGGCGATCGAGCGGCTGCACCAACTGCACCACAGCGGCGACTACGACCTCGTCGTGATCGACACCCCGCCGTCGCGTCATGCGATCGACGTGCTCGAGGCGCCCGACCGGCTGGTGCGCTTCCTCTCGAACCCCGTCTACCGCGCACTCACCATCCCGACCCGGTCGTTCGCGAAGGTCACCAACGCTGCATCGTCTGCGTTCCTGTGGACCGTCAAGCGACTCGCCGGACCGAAGATCGTCGAGGAGACCATCGAGTTCTTCCGTTCCATCTCCGGCCTCGAGGCGGGACTCCGGACCCGAGCGGCTGACATGTCGGCGCTACTGCGTGCCGATCACACGGCGTTCGTACTGGTGTCGAGCCCACGCGCCGAGGCGATCGACGAGGCCCGGTTCCTCGCCACAGCACTGCATGACGGCGGCTTCCGCCTCGGTGGCGTGGTGGTGAACCTCGTGCACCCGCTCCCTGCCTCGCTCCACCTTCCCGACGACGAGCTCGATGCGATCACGGGCCCGCTCGCCGAACAGATCGCCTATCACCGTGAGCTGACGGCCTTGGCCCTGGCCGAACGCGACGAGCTCGAGACGCTCGTCGCGCTGGCCGAAGGCGCGCCTGTGTGCGAAGTGCCGCTACTCGATCACGACGTCCACGACGTGGCCGCGCTGATCGAGCTGGGCGGCATCCTGGTCGACTGACCAGGGTCCTCTGGCTTCAGGCCGGAGGCGAGAAGTCCGGACCCTCGATTCGAGTGCGCTTCATCTCCCAGAACCCGTCGACGGTGGCGGCAGCGGTGACGCCATCCCACAGTCGCAGGCCCTGATCGAGCGGGAGTCGCCGACTGATGACCGGGCCGAAGAAACCGACCCGCCGGCCGTCGTCGGCGGTGAACGCGAGGATCGGCGTGCCGACGTCGTTGCCAGTGAGCCCGAGGCCGTCGTCCATCGACGCCTGGATGACGGCGTCGAACGACTCGTCGTCGAAGGCCGCCGCGTACGACGTATCGAGGCCCGCTTCGGCGAGCAGGTCGGCAGCCGAGGTCGTGCTGTCCTGCTGGTGGTGGATGTGCTCGCCGTACACCGTGTACAGGTTGGCGAGCGGCGCGTCGCCTTCACCGGCACGGACGGCTTCGAGCACACGCAACAGTCCGTGGGTGTAGGCCGCTCCTTCGTACCAGGGCGAGTCGGGCTGCAGGTCGTTCTTCACCTTCAGGCTGATCGGCCGCCACGTCACCTCGATGTCGCGATGCGGTGCCACGTCGTTCACCCAGCGCGAGGTGACCCAACACCACGGGCAGGCAGGATCGATCCAGAACTCGAGTTGCACGGGCTTGCCTCCTGGGCGTTCGGACGACCAGCGCCCCGCAGGCGCGAGACGTCGGGTAGTGGGGTGCGGTTTCCAACCGCACGTCAGCCCGATTTCTTCCACCTGAGCAGTTCTCCGGTGCCGGCCATCATCAACGACCCCGGCATCACCCGCAGCCGCACCGGCTCCAGGCGGAGGATCCCGAAGCCCGGCGATTCCGGCGACGCCCAGCCAGGGATGATCGACGGGTCGTAGCCCACCGGTGCCGGGCCCTCGACGAAGCGCCGCCAACCGGCGGCGCGATCGGCGGGATCGGTCTCCCACAGCGAGTCGCAGTCGGCGGTGCAGGTGTCGTGGTCGGATGCCCAATACGTGATCGACACGCGCAGCTCGTGCGCCAGGTCGGCCGCCTTGGGAGACGACGGGGACGTGGCGATCCACCCGGTCAGGGTGTCACGGTCGAACTCCCAGATCGGGTGGAGCACTCGCGTGTGCGGTGCCCCGGAGGCACCGACGGTGGCAACCGTGCACCACACGATGCGGTGCGCCATCTCGACGAACGCTGGTGCGACAGCAGACAATGCACTCATGGCAGACGACGGTACCCGTGTCCCTGACGACGCATCCACGGATTTCGTGGTGCGCGAGCTGAGGCACGGCGATGGAGCAGCCGTGCGCTCGCTCGTGCTGGCCGGCCTCGCCGAGCACTGGGGTTCGGTCGACCCTTCGCTGAACCCCGACCTCGACGACCTCGCCAGCGCGTATCCCGGGAGCAGGACGCTCGTGGCGGTCGACCCTGACGGGACGATCGTGGGCACCGGCACGTTGGTGCCTCGTGGGGACGGCGTCGCCGAGGTGGTGCGGATGTCGGTGACGACCCGGCTCCGCGGCACGGGCGTGGGACGGCTGGTGCTCGACGCGTTGACCGCGGTGGCGCTCGCCCGGGGCGTGGAGCGGATGGTGCTGGAGACCACCGCTTCGTGGACCGCGACGGTCGCGTTCTACGAGCGGTGCGGCTTGCGGCTCACGCACTACGCCGACGGCGACTTCGGCCGCGACGCCTGGTTCGAACGTCGCCTCGATCCTCCCTCGCCTGAGTCCATGTCGCCTGAGACCGCAGCGAGCTCGCGTCACGATCGACGCGGGTGATCTCGCAGAGCGAACCAGTGTTCAGTCGAGGTCGCCGCTCGCCAGGATCTCGTTGCCACGGTGGACGTCGTCGACATGGTGGATCGGATCGTGGACGAAGTAGCGGGCGAAGCTGTCGACGGTGAACTCGGCACCATCGGAGCGCAGCCCGGTACGTCCCCACTGTGCGGCGCCCACGTGCTCGAACCGTGAACTGATCGCCTCGGCGGCGACCGCCAGTTCGTCGGCCACGACCGCAGGGTCCTGGAGGTCGTAGCGGTCCTCGATCGCGGTGACGTCCTGGTCCCAGTTCGCGAACCGGGGTGCATCGTCGTCGAGCATCAGTTCGAGCCGTCGATCGAACAGCCGGAACACATCACGCACGTGGCACGCATACTCGAGAGCCGACCACTGGTCGTCGGTCGGGCGGAGCGTGGCATGGGGGTGCGCCAGCAGTGATCGCCACTCGGCGGCGTTCTCGCGCACCAGTTGCGGCACGGCCTCGGCCGGCGTGCTCGCAGCATCGAAGCCGCAGTCGGCACACAGACGTTCGAGCACCCAGGTCCAGTTCTTGTCGTCGGCGGCGAGCGACGGCGGTCGTGCCCGGTCAGCGGGCTGGGGCGGCTG
>Ga0105047_10004633_pt1 | contig 23867 bp, 24 predicted proteins | sample MAT04_FD_78384 | JGI IMG/M metagenome (GOLD analysis project Ga0105047, IMG submission 78384) | Freshwater microbial communities from Lake Fryxell liftoff mats and glacier meltwater in Antarctica - MAT-04 (megahit assembly) | ecosystem: Environmental > Aquatic > Freshwater > Ice > Liftoff... | reverse complement strand
TTGCTGAATGGATTTAAAAAAAAGAATCTTCTGACCCCAAAAGCAGAAGCAGCATGGAAAGAATGGATGAAGACCTCAACATACGATCCTATGATAACCGTGCGTGACATAGAAAAACGGATCAAAGAGAATCATGATACCATAGGAATGATAGCCCTCGATGAATATAGTAACCTGAGTGGAGCATGTAGTACAAGTGGTATGGCATACAAACTCCCGGGCCGTGTGGGAGATTCTCCTATTATTGGTGCCGGATTATATGTCGATAATGAAGTAGGTGCGGCCAGCGCAACCGGTATCGGCGAAGAAGTGGTTCGCATCTGTGGGAGTCATACAATTGTAGAAGCCATGCGTTATGGAAAATCACCGGAACAGGCCTGCAAAATTGCGATTGAAAGACTGATCAAATTAAAAGGGAAAGAACGAGCTAAAAAGATCCAACTTGGGTTCATCGCCATGAATGTGGATGGAGAAATCGGATGTTATTCTATGTTACCTGAATTTACGATGGCGGTTCATTCGGCTGAAGGATCAAAAATCATTGACTCGGATTATTTTTTTGAAAGTGACAAAGATGAATAAGTATTTGCTTGAAATAGCCGCTTTTACATTAGATGGCCTACTCACGGCTGCAAAAAGTGGTGCTGACAGAATTGAACTTTGTGAAAATCCACACGACGGGGGTACAACACCTTCTTATGGGATGCTTCATGGTATAAAAGAAGTGGCTACTATTCCGATCTTCCCGATCATTCGTCCTCGTGGTGGTGACTTTGTTTATTCTGAATATGAATTTGAGGTCATGAAAACAGATATTTTGCTCTGCAAAGAACTAGGTTATCCGGGTCTTGTAACAGGATTATTGAATGAAAAAGGAGAAGTAGATATAGCGCGAACTTCCTTGCTGGTTTCGCTTGCAGGCCCTATGCAGGTTACTTTTCACAGGGCTTTCGACCGGACATCTTCACCGATGCAGGCACTTGAGGATATTATTGAGTGTGGCTGTTCAAGAATTTTAAGCAGCGGGCAATTTCCTTCTGTAACAGATGGCATACACTTACTTAGATCGCTCGTAGAGATCGCAGGTGAGCGAATTATAATTATGCCCGGAAGCGGGCTCAATAGTGGCAATGTAAAAGAGATCGCAGAAGTTACAAACGCCTGCGAATTTCATACCGCTGCGCGAAAAAAAATAAATGGAGCAAGCTCTCCTTCTACAATGAAAGAAGTACTCTCGTTTGTTTCTGTAGATGAGGATGAGGTGAGGAGTATTCGTTCGGTTCTTGACGCACTTGCCTGATTCTTTTTCTACAAAACTATTGGAGGCTCACTAAAAATAGTATATTTGGCCTCAAAACTTTATATCATGAAACGACTGATCATTCTCTCAGTAACAGCCTCTTTATTTGCAGCATGCAATGAGGCAGAAACCACTAAAACAACTGTTAAAACAGAAGAAGCCACATCCAAAACTCAATTCTTCGGAGAGAAAATATCCGAAGATGGAGCAAAGCCTTCAGACAGCCTTAAAGCAATGATGGGTGAAGCAACAGAATTGAATTGTAAAGTGACAGGTACGATCGATGCGGTTTGTCAGAAAAAAGGTTGCTGGATGGAATTAAAGAATGCAGATGGAAGCACTGTACGAGTGACATTTAAAGATTATGCGTTCTTCATGCCAAAAGATGCAGGTGGACGAACAGCGATTGTGGATGGCATTGCCAAAGTAGAAGTAACTTCCGTGGCCGATTTGCAGGAATATGCAAAAGACGATGGCAAATCAAAAGATGAAGTGGCGGCTATTACAGAGCCGGTGAAAGAGTTGGTTTTCGAAGCAAATGGAGTAATTCTTAAATAATATGAAGAAAGTAATCATCGCGTTTCTTTTTGTTTCAGTGTGTGTGATCGTATCATGCTCGGAATCTGCTTCTAAAAAAGAAATTACAGAAGAATCTTGCGAAAACCCAATTAAAGATCCCATGGAACCGAAACCCATGGCCTTGATGATGCGAACTATGGCAAATTATTGCGATAGCATGCGATTAAAGATCAATGCGGGTGAGGTGGTAGATTCTACCACCTATCCATTAATGCCATTCTGGGGTGCGGAGCCAACAGATTCTTCAGTACTGGAACCCTTATTTTTTAATAATGCGAAAATGTTTGCAGAGGCTTACAGAAAATTAATGAGCGACCCTCAGCATCAGAAGGCCAATTACACAGCCGTGATCGATAATTGTATCAATTGCCACAGCAGTTATTGCAGTGGCCCATTGAAACGAATTAAAAAATTGACATTAGATTATCAGTAGAGACCTAGCATGCAACGGATCTTAGTAGAGACCTAGCATGCAACGGATCTTAGTAGAGACCTAGCATGCTAGGTCTCTACATGTCAGGTCTCTAAATGTAGGTCTCTACCTAGAACGGCAGATCGTCAGCAATGTCCTGCGAAGGCATTACATCGATAGTAGACGCATGAGATTGTTGTTGCGGTTGTGATTGATGTTGTTGTTGAGAAGATGCCGTCGAATCCTGTACTTTTTCTAAGCGCCATGCTTCCAGCGAATTAAAATAACGAAGCCCTTCAGGTCCGTTCCATTCGCGTCCACGAAGATTGAACGAAACTTTCACTTCATCGCCTATCTGGTAAGCATCCAGCAACGCACATTTATCCTGTGTAAGCTGCAAACTAATATATTGAGGATATTGTGTACTCATTTCTGTTGTAATAACAAATTCACGTTTTGAGAATTTCTCACTAACCTGTTGTGTGTCTTTTTTTACCTTAAGTATTCCTGTTGTTTCAAATGATGCCATAATGTTTAAAATTTAGTCCACGAAGTTAAATGTATTTTGTAATTTTCAGTTAGATTTCAGACATGAAACTTTATAACAATTTTCTCCTTTTTCTTGTTCTTCTTTCAGCATCCTGTAAAATACCCTTACAGCCAGTTTCAACTACACAAACCCTATACAGTGTAAAGGATACCACCATGTCTGCAGGCACCTCTGAGATAGAGATCATGTTAAAGCCTTACAGGGATAGCCTTTCAGGGATTATGAATGAAGTGATAGGGAATGCGGAGGGAGATTTTGTCAAAGAGAAACCGGGTGGCAGTCTTGGCAATCTGGTCACGGAAGCAATGTATACGGCAGCGAAACAGATCGACAAGAAATGTGTCGGAGCGATTTGTAATTATGGAGGTCTTCGAGTTCCAGAGATTAAAAAGGGAGACATTACAAAAGGAAAAATATTTGAGTTGCTTCCCTTTGAAAATGAACTGGTAATTCTAGAAATCAGGGGAGAGATTTTGGAGCAATGGTTATATCTGATTGGCGCTTCAGGCGGTTGGCCGATCAGCGGTTCAATTTACAGTAATTATAATGCAGGGGGCAAGGTTGCTGCCATTTTCAAGGATTCGGCCATCATTGAAGAGGCTGATAAAAACTTGGCACTGAAAATTACACAACCAATGATCAGACATGATTCTGTTTATCATATTGCCACCAGCGATTATATCGCGAACGGAGGAGATAATTGTGAATTTTTGAAAGGTCAGAAACGAACGAATACAGGGCTATTATTGAGAGACGTTGTGATGAATGATATCCGAAAAAGAACTAACATACAACCTGATACTCAACCCAGAATGATATTTATTAAATAACCCGTTATGAAAACCAGTATAAGCAGAAGGCACTTTATTCAACAGGGAACAATCGCAGCAGCATTGGTTGCTGGTAGCCAGCTTCCTGTTACAGCCTTTGCTGGAGAACATAAAAAACAAACTCTTACTATCCTTCATACCAATGATGTACATAGTCGTCTCGATCCGTTTCCCATGGATGGAAGCAAATACCAGGGTATGGGTGGTGTGATTGCGAGAGAACGAATTATTTCAAGAATCAGGGACGAAGAGGAACAAGTTTTATTGCTTGATGCGGGTGATATCTTCCAGGGAACTCCATACTTCAATTTTTATAAAGGAGAACCCGAGATGAAGGTGATGAGTATGCTTGGTTATGAATGTGCGACCCTTGGTAATCATGATTTTGACAATGGAATTGAGGGGCTTGTCAAGCAAATGCCGTTTGCAGATTTTCCGCTGGTGAATTGCAATTATGATTTTTCAGAGACCTTACTCGAGCATCGCATCCCTCCCTATACAATCATCAGAAAAGGACACATAAAAATCGGAATACTTGGTGTTGGCATCGAATTGAAGGGATTGGTTCCTGATACATTATTTGGAACTATTAAATATCATGACCCCATCGAAAATGCCAATGAAATAGCTTATCTTTTGAAGCAAAAAAAACGTTGCGATTATGTGATTTGTCTTTCCCATCTTGGCTTTGAATACGCCAATAGCAAGGTCTCTGATAAGATACTGGCACGCGAAACTGAGAACATTAATCTTATTATCGGAGGCCATACACATACATTTCTGGAAGAACCTCATAGAACAAAAAATCGTAAAAATCAAGAAGTAGTTGTTAATCAAGTTGGGTGGGCAGGAATAAAGCTCGGACGGATAAATATTTATTTTGATCATACCAACCGCTATGACTACGTTTCAAATTTTAATGGTGTTGATGTGGTAGAAACAAGCACTTAAAAATTTTTTTTTTCAACAAAAAATTACCACTTTCGTTGTCGGATGAAAATTCTTATACACATTGTTTGGATAAGAAAAAAAGGAACTAAAAAACATAACTTAAACAATACAAATCAGTAACGATAATATGACGAAGACCTTTGATAAAATATGGGAAAATTGTTTAAAGGTAATTAAAGATAATATTAGCTGGCAGTCATATAAAACATGGTTCGAGCCAATTAAACCGGTAGCATTAGAAGATAATGTATTGGTGATAGAAGTACCAAGTCAGTTTTTTTACGAATGGCTTGAAGAACATTATGTGGAGTTGATAGCGAAAACAATTAAGCGGGAACTAGGAAAGAGCGGACAGTTGGAGTACAGGATCCTCATGGAGAATCAAAACAAAAAAAATCCGGCAACGATGCGTGTACTTGCGAGTAATCACCCGCAGGCACAGCTTTCAAATAATTATGTGGATATACATGTGGGGAATGAACAAGGCATTAAGAATCCGTTTGTCATTCCAGGACTTAAACGATCTCAGATTGATCCTCAGTTAAATCCGAATCATACCTTCGATGCCTTTGTGGAAGGAGAATGTAATCGTCTTGCCCGTAGTGCAGGGATTGCTGTAGCTCAGAAGCCAGGTGGAACTTCGTTTAATCCGCTGGTGCTTTACAGCTCATCTGGGTTAGGGAAAACACATTTGGTTCATGCTATTGGGAATGAAACCAAGCGTTTGCATCCAAATAAAACGGTCTTATATGTAAGTGCAGAAAAATTTATTCACCAGTTTATAGAACATTCACGTAATAATGAGATCAATGATTTTGTGAATTTCTACCAATTGATTGATGTCCTCATAATAGATGATATTCATTATTTCGCTCCAGCAATTAAATCGCAGGATGCATTTTTCTCGATCTTTAATCACCTTCATCAGAATGGCAAGCAATTGATTCTAACCAGCGATAAACCGCCTAAGGACTTGGATGGTATGCAGGAACGCTTATTATCACGTTTCAGGTGGGGATTGAGTGCAGATCTTCAAACACCTGATTTTGAGACAAGGATGGCCATTCTTGAACATAAGATGCGGAACGATGGATTAGAACTGCCTGTGGAAGTGGTGAAGTATCTTGCCTATAATGTGCAGAATAATATCCGTGAAATGGAAGGTGCATTGATCTCGTTGCTGGCACATTCTTCTCTGGTAAAGAAAGAAATTGATCTGGATCTTGCCAAGAAGGTATTACGCAATATTGTCAAAACCTCCTCGAAAGAGATTACGATCGATACGATTCAGAAAATGGTCTGTGAATATTATGAGATTACCTATGATAAGCTGCAGGCAAAAACCCGTAAGCGTGAGATCGTACAGGCCAGACAGATCTCGATGTTTCTTGCCAAACAGTTTACCAAGAATTCATTAAAAACAATTGGTGATCATTTTGGAGGCAGAGATCACACAACGGTTATTCATAGTTGTCAGACGGTCAAAGACCTGATGGATACCGATACCATGATTCGTGAACAGGTGAAGGAACTTCAACAAAAAGTACAGTTGGCTGCCATTTAATTCGGCAGATAAATAGAAACGGGAGGAATAGCAATATTCCTCCTTTTTATTGCGCAATTCCTTCCCGTGGTTGCGAGTGCGTGGTTGCCACTGATGATACAGATGAGTGAAATGTAATTATAATTGGCAGTATAAAATTAGGACGTATTACTGCTTGAAGTAATCAATCAGTGAACTCGATATTTATCATTTCTCTTTTCTGCAAAACTTCTTTGACTAACAGGTCTGATTAACCTGCCTGTGGCAAACAGGTCAGTGGTCAAATAATTCATGCCTCCACCACAGTGGATGTGCGGTTGCAAAAACAGATTTCACAGATCATAAGAGTCAATTTACGAATTAGTCTTATCTACGAGACATGTTTGTTGACTAACAGGTCCGATTAACCTGCCTGTGGCAAACAGGTCATAGCTGTCTTTTAAACAAAAAAAAGAAAACTTACGCTTTCTTTACTGTTGGTTTTGATGCTTTAACGGCTCTCATTCTATGTTTTCCGAATGAACCTTTAAAGATTTTACCGCGTTTTGTTTTTTTGTCGCCTCGACCCATGATTTAAAATTTTTAGAACGACAAATATACTCATTTCATTGAAATATGGAAGAGATTTTTATATTGGTAAGAAGCCTGTTCTGGTACATGCGGTTGGTGCTCCGTGTATAAAATAAAAAACCGAAACAAGTTCCGGCTCTTCATTTTATTTATTGAACTAAAAATTACTTGGCAACTTTAGTACTTAATTCTTTTCCTGCTTTGAATTTTGCAACTTTCTTAGCAGCGATTTTGATTTCTTTTCCAGATTGAGGGTTACGTCCTATACGTGCAGCACGTTTTGAAACGGAAAAAGTACCGAATCCTACCAGCGTTACTTTATCTCCCTTTTTAAGAGCAGTTGTTACTGCACCGCAGAAACCATCCAGTGCTGCACCGGCTTGTGTTTTTGTGCAATCGGCAGCTTTGGCCATTGCTTCGATTAATTCAGCTTTGTTCATTTTTTTTAAATTTTAGAGTTTTTAATAATTGTTTAGAGCCGCTAAATTACTACGTTTCGCGACATTCCAAAATTATTTTTTGGCTGTAACCGTTGTCAATAAAGGATTTACACAAATTATCAACAGTTGATTTTCTTGAAACTGTTTACTATCAGCCATTTCAGCGTGTTAACACAACTTCATAAAACTGCGAAACCCGATAAATTGGTCTCCGAATTTTTGATGTCCTTTTTCACGTAATGCCGACGAAAATTCGTCGATATACTTTTTATAGTTCGCTTCACTGTCTGTGGAATACTGTACAACGAACGTTTTCGTTCCATCATCATCTCCAGGCTCGAGTAATTCAAACAAGGAATAGCGATCAAACATTCCGGTTGCAATCACTTCATCCAGATGTTCTTCTTTCATCCATTGCAGCCATTCCTGTTCAATGGCAGGAATGAGTTTAATACTTACATTATAGATAAACATGTGCGTGTTTTGTTTGATAAATAAGAAGCGGTGGTTAATATATATCCAGCTCAAGAACGACCGGACAATGATCTGAATGAAGGGCATCAGGGTGTATTGCAGCTTTTGTGATTTTATCTTTGAGGGAAGCCGATACATTAATATAATCGATACGCCATCCTTTATTATTGTTTCGTGCATTCGCCCTGAAACTCCACCATGTATATTGATGAGGATTTGCATTAAAATGTCTGAAACTGTCTATCATACCCGTCTCAAAGAAACGGTCCATCCATGCGCGTTCTTCAGCCAGAAAGCCACTTGAATTCTTATTCCCTTTAGGATCATGGATATCAATTTCCTTATGACAAATATTATAATCTCCGGCCACAATCAGATTGGATTCCGGTATCTGTAATGTTGAATTCAGGAAGTTTAGATAATCCTGAAGAAATTCCATTTTATACGCCTGTCTCAAATCACCGCTGCTCCCGCTCGGAAAGTAGGTATTGATGAGGATGAACCGTTCAAAGGTGAGTTGCAATACCCTGCCTTCAAAATCAGCCTGTTCCAGTCCACAGCCATATTGCGCGGAAAGAGGTTTGAGTTTTGTAATCACGCCCACTCCGCTATATCCTTTCTTTTGGGCTGAGTACCAATAACAGGTATAGCCTAATGCTTCGAAAGCAGCACTGTTTATATCTTCTGGATTGGCCTTTAACTCCTGAAAGCAGTATATGTCTGCATCTTCCTGAATCACCCAATCCAGTAAACCTTTGTTGAATGCTGAGCGTATTCCATTAACATTATAGGATACTATTTTCATATTTCAAAAGTAGACTGTACTTCGCATAAAAAAAAGAGGGCATTTAAAATGACCTCTCTTTAAATGTATAATTTTCTGCCTATTGCTTGGTAACTCTACGTACGCCTAATACTTTACCATTTGCATCAGCAAATTGAAGAAGGTATATACCATTTGACACTTTATCCAGTGGCACACGGATTTCATTTTTGCCTTCAAAATTAAATTTTGCAATTCTGCGTCCTATAACGTTCACCACATTGACATTGGTGATTCGCTTATCATTCAGAATAATATTCACATAATCTGATGCAGGGTTAGGATAAATATTTACGATACTGTTATTATCGAAATCCTTAGTAGCGGTAGGCCATGTAACGAATTTAAAGGTCATGTTCCCAATACTGGTACCTATGGTTACATAGGAAACATTATCACCCGCGGTTGGAATCGCCTTCATCTGTATATCAATAGTTGCCTTATCGCCCGGGTCAATGGTAAATGTATGAGTAGACATGTCATTAAAAGGAAAACAACTTCCGCCCCCTACATAAAAGTCGCATATTCCAACTCCTGTCCAGCCGGGTAGTAAGGACTCGGATGCTTTCCACCATGAAATTGTGACTGGATCGGCGGTGTGGTTATAAATAGTATCATACAATGTGTATATAGTACCATCTTTTGGAAATCCATTGTAGACAACTGTATCCTTCCAGATCGTTTGTGCGAAGGACGAAAGGCTGATGGCAACAAATGCTATTAAAGTTAAAATCTTTTTCATAAAAACTATTTGACTGCAAAGTACAGATTATTATATAAACAGTAGATTTTTTTTGTTAAAGAAACGGCAAAACTGAAAATTTTAATACCTTAGCGCATTAAAATACAAAACATGAAAAAAATTTCCTTCCTTTTAAGCTTATTATTGAGCTTTTCATTCATACATGCTCAATATTGGCAAATTCCGAATGCGAATGCCGGGACTAACCCTGGAGGGTTAAATAACGATGCTGAATATCCGGTGGGAGGAGGCCTTGATGCTACCTGGGCAACTATACAAGCCTTTAGTGCAACTCCTGTTTGGTCACCAAACCAGACGTTGCCATTTGCGTTTAATTTCAATGGAGCCGCTGTAACGCAGTTTAAAGTGTCCACATCCGGGATACTCACTTTTGATATTGGAACCGGGCTTGCCGCTCCTTCGTATACAAAAGCTGCATTACCAGATGCCACTATTCCGGACAAATCGGTTTGTATCTGGGGTATGGGTGCCCTAGGATCTAATGATAATATTGTCAAGAAAACATTTGGCACATCACCTAACAGGCAACAGTGGATTCAATTCAGCTCCTATGGATATGGAACCAATATATCTGATGGAAGCAACTTTACCTATTGGAGTATTGTGATGGAAGAATCATCAAATAAAATTTACCTGGTTGATAATAGAACTGGTGGTTATCCTGCTACAAATCAAGTTTCAGCAGGGATTCAGGTTAATTCTACAACGGCATATTCAGTTGCTACTTCGCCTAACCTGAATTTCCTTGCCGGAGCAGATCCATCACCTCTTGATAATAGTTTCTATACCTTTAATCCTGGAACACAACCTCCCTTTGATATGAGTGTATCAGAAATTACAACACCTGCGTATCTGGCCATGGGAAATACTTCCATTATGGGTAAAATTATCAATTATGGTACAACAACCATTACATCAATAACGATCAATTATAAAATAGACGGTGGCGCTACAGTTAGTTCAGTGCTATCCAGTCTTAATATTCCTTCATTGTCGGCGTATACATTCACTTCTCCGACTCAATGGAACGCTATAGTGGGTGCTCATGTAATCGATGTATGGGCTACGAATCTGAATGGGTCTAATCCGGATGCAAATCCTGCCGATGATCATAAAACAAAAACAGTTTCTGTTTTAAGTGAAAATGTGCAACGCATACCACTGTTGGAAGTGTTCACAAGTTCAACATGCTCTCCATGTACCCCTGGAAATATTAATTTTCATTCTATAGTAGATTCTAAACCGGCCAACGAGTACGTAGCTATTAAATACCAACAGGATTTTCCTGGAGTAGGCGATCCGTATCGTACAACAGAATCGGTAAATAGACGCACGACACCATACGCAATTAACTCAATCCCTCGTATGGAAATCGATGGTTTTTGGGATGGAAATGCGTCGTCGTTCACCGGAATATTGTATGACGCTGCACGTGCAATACCCGCTCAATACAAAATGGACGGAACATTCAATGTGAATAATATGACGGTCTCCGCAAAAGTGAAATTCTCTCCATTATTCAATACTACTGGCGCTAAATTGTATGTAGCAATTCTTGAACGAAAAACAGTTCAGAATGTAAAAACAAACGGTGAGACAGAATTCTTTCAGGTGATGAAGAAAATGTTGCCTACAGAAACCGGAACTACTATGCCAATGGTTGCAATAGGTAGCTGGGATTCAATAAGCTTCAACTATACCTTTAAAGGAAACTACCGTTTACCGATAGATGGACAAACAGGAAATATTATCAATCACGCCACAGAGCATTCTGTTGAGCATTTCTACAATACAAACGTAGTAGCATGGATACAGGCTGCTGACAAAACTGTTTATCAGGCGATCAACCTGACCTCGTTGACGCCTACATCGATTGAAGATTTTTCTACTACGATCAATACAATTGATGTATATCCAAATCCGTCAACCGATTTGATCAATGTGTCTATGGATCTGAAGAGCAACGACGAGATCCTTGCAACACTAATAGATGTAAAAGGAAATGTGATCGAATCTAAATCTGTGAACATGCAAGCCGGTAAAAACAATTTGCAATTCAATACAAGTGCACTTGCAACAGGTACTTATCATCTGATGTTGTTTGATTCTAAGAACAATTCATCTGTACATAAAATTCAGGTTCAACACTAGTATTGATCTTTATTCCTAAAAAAGCCACCCTCCAAGGTGGCTTTTTTACGTCTCATATAGTGCAAACTTTCTACTGCATCCTTGCGACATTCCTGCGTATGGCACTCCAGACGCCGCATTCATACTTGTTGCCGCCAGGTAATTTACTCCATTTCAGTTGAAATTCGCTATAAAAATAGACAGCGTGCCGACACGTCAAGAGGGTGCTGACAAAGCAGTCTGAGCGCGTACTACCTGTAAAGAAGTAGCAGAAAAAGGTGTATAGCCTTTCATTTCTGCAAGGCTATACCCACAGTGCGTTTCAAAGGAATTTATCCCTACAAATGTCTATTAACCCTAGTAACATGAAGAGTTGTTTACGTCTCTATGAAATTTTCATGCTGCTGAATGCAGCAGTTCAGTAGCATGTCCGTTAATTGCTTTTTTAGAGAGAACCTCTATTTCCTGCTCCTTTTCGCAATTCCCAAGGCATCGTACACATATTCCTGAGCACGTTCACGAACATTCATTCTATTAATCGTTTTATTCTCTGCCGTCGGGTAGGTTCTGTTTGATAGAAAAACAAACAACAATTCATTCGTAGGATCTGCCCATACACAGGTACCTGTAAAGCCCTGATGTCCAAAAGTAGAAAGCGAAACGTTATCCGGGCATGGACTTGACCTGCTGGCACTTGATTCGGGTTTATCAAACCCTAAACCTCTCCGGCTTATGGAAGATTGATAACTGGTAAAAAGACTAACCGTTGCCTTCTGGAAATACCGCTTCCCTTTATAGACACCACCATTCATCAACATCTGAAAGATGGTGGCAAGGTCGTTCGCAGACGAAAACAAACCTGCATGACCAGCAATCCCACCAAACATGGCCGCGCCCATATCATGTACATATCCCTGTAAGGTTTGGTGACGGAAATAATCGTCATACTCAGAAGGCGCAATGGTTTTAGCTATTAGATTTCGCAATGGCGAATACGCTGTATTTTCTAAACCAAGAGGCATGTAAAATTCTGTAAGAACATATTCATACAATGATTTTTTTGTGATCTGCTCCACCACTTTCTGAAGAAAAATAAAATCAAGATCGCTGTAAACATACCGGCCTGTATTCTCCAATGGTGTTACTAATATCCTGCTCCACATGGTATCGATCCAGTCGTTCCGCATAAACACATGAGGTGCCACCATCACGCTAAAAGCCTTACTCTGCGATTTCGCATAGATCTGCGGTTTTGGATAAGACATGCTATCCAGTGTCTCTTTATAAAACGGGATCCAGGCTTTTAACCCTGCCTGATGCAACAACACATCTCTGATTTTCAGGTATTCCTTATTTGTTCCTTTGGTCTCGGGAAGGTAAGTGCCTAAATAGTTGTTGAGGTTTAATTTTCCTTGCTCGTATAATCTCATTACTGCCAGTGTGGTGGAGGCGACTTTGGTGATGGAAGCCAGATCGTACATCGTATTATTATCCACCGCGATCTTTTTTTCCTCATCTAAAAAACCAAATGGTTTATCATAAAAAACCTTTCCTTCCTTTGCAACCAAAATTCGGCAACCGGGAAAAGCACCTGCATTGACCGCCGATTTTATAAAATCATCCAGCCTATCAAGCTCGCTGTTGTTAACACCCAGTGCATTCGGACTGACACAGCATTCCAGTAAAAAATCATGAGGCAACAAAGCAGGTTTGATGATGATCCGTTCCACATGCACCTCTTTATTTTCTCTGTTAAAGGTAACCTCATTCACAGCCTCGCCAAGATTGGTGGTTAATGAAATGATCCCATCTCCTGCCTTGAAATTTTCGCATGCCGTTACCGGCAATTTTCCTTTAGCCTTTAGCTGTCCGGTAAGGATCTTCGCAGCGGCAATCTGTGTTTCTTCTGCCTCATCATACGTTACCATAAGCCCTTCACCATCACAGAAATTTTTTAACGCATATGGATTTCCAAACAACACCGTGAATGTTTTACCGGTCTTTGAAAGTTCCTCCAACGTATACAATTCATTTTTATCCAACCCAAAATTCTGACCTGGATACGCACTTAAATTATGAACACCCACAATCAAAAGATCCTCCGATTTTAACTTTTTTAGAAATTTTCGTGTTTCTTTTTCTGAACCTGTAGGGGCAAACAAGAACTTTTTGATACCGGCCTCTTGTAGGGTTTTTGTAAACGTATTTTCCGAAGAGGTCCCAATCCCTATATAAGCAATCGCCTTCCCTTCATTTCCTTTAATTTTATTCAATGCCTGATTAGGATCATTAAGCAAGGTAATGGACGCTTCTGCAATCTGTTTTCTGAGCGAACTGACATAGGTGTTAAGATCCTCGGTAATATGCTGTGTGGGTATCACTTCTCTTTTAGAAAGTCCCGCATTGTATTTTGCTGCCAGTATCTTCTTCACACTTTCATCCAGTCGTGCTCCGGGAATTTTCCCATCCTCGATCGCTTTTTTGATCTTCGCAATGCCTGCCGGCACATCCTGAGAAAATAACAGCACATCATTCCCTGCCTCAAATGCTTTCAGATCAATGTCGCCCGGCTCATAATATTTTGCAATCCCTTGCATATTCAATGCATCTGTAAAGATCAGTCCGGAGAAATTCATTTTCACTTTCAGTAAATCAGTAATCGCTTTTGTAGAAAGTGTGGTTGGCGTATGTTCTCTGTTATCAATGGAAGGAATCTGCAAATGCGCTACCATCACAGATTGTATTCCTTCTGTGATGAGTTTATTGAACGGATACAATTCGAGTGCTTCTAATTGGGCCATTGTTTTGTTGATCTCAGGAAGATCCTTGTGAGAATCAACATCGGTATCTCCATGACCTGGAAAATGTTTCGCACATGCCATGACGCTATTATCCTGCAAACCGCGCATATATTGTATTCCATAGTTGGCCACTTTGTATTGATTCTCTCCAAAAGAACGAAAATTAATCACGGGGTTATCCGGATTGTTATTGACATCGATCACCGGTGCAAAATTGACATGTACACCCATCCGTCTACATTGATTCGCCACCGCACTGGCCATTTTATAGACAAGGGTACTGTCCTGCATGGCTCCCATCATTAATTGTCGTGGGAGGTCGCGTACGCCTGTCAGCCGCATTCCAAGTCCCCATTCCGCATCCATTCCTATTAATAACGGCACCTTACTGCTCGCTTGGTACTGGTTACATTGTTCTGCCTGAGCGGTAGGTGTTCCCTGCATAAAAATCAGTCCACCTATCCCGTTCTGGGAAATTCGCTGATCGATCAATGTCTGATTGTATTTTTCTCCGCCTGAATACGCTGCGATCATAAAAAGTTGTCCTATTCGTTGTGTGATCGTCAAGGAATTGAATACACTATCTACCCAGAATTTTTTGGGAGAAACTGATACGGCCGCAGGAAAATTCCGGTCTATCGGCTGAGATGAAGCTGAAATGAAAGAACATAGAAGGAGAAGCCAAGACCATAAACACTTTTGCATTATATACATTCGATTTGGCCAAATTTAGTTTTATTACCACTAGCATATTCATTCTGGCTCAAATATTATAGTAAGTTTCCTCTTCGTTTAGACACAATTTGTTTACTGCCTGTCTCATAGGCGAATCTATATACACTCACAGTACAATTCCTGACTCATAAAAAAAGGTTTTCTCTCGTCTATAGGCAGTTATCAATTAACAGGAAATTTATACGTCACTCTCCATTATGGCTTACTTTTGAAAAAAATTTGAATTTTATGAAAAAATTATTGTTTGCTTTACTACTTGGATCTATTGCCACGGCTTCATTTGCACAGCCTGGTGTATATTCCAACAAAGCCACGGATACTAAAAAGCATTACGGAAAAAATATTCTTGCCTTTAATCCTGTTCATCTTATCTCTGAAAATTTTGTAGGTGTTGGTTTTTCATACGAACGGCTTGTGAATCCATATCTTGGTCTTAAAGTGCCGGTAATGATGGCCATAAATACTAATTATTTCAATGTTTCTCTGGAGGCCAAACTTTATCCGACTAAAAATACAGGTCCTGTAAAATACGCAATCGCTCCAACGATTATGATGGGAATTGGGCAAGATAAACGCGAAGAATATGTGTATCATCAGAATGGCACTACCTCCTACTTCACATCAGTTATCCCTGCCAATCATTTTGGATTTCTTCTCAATCAAACGTTGAATGTAACCATCTCCCGACAGTTTTATATTGGTCTTGAAGGCGGTCTGGGTATTAATTATTATGATGAAAAGCAGGATAATAATGGAAGCAATAGTAACCTGAGTTTCCTAGCACAGATGAATATCGGGATGGGTTATCGTTTCTAAGAAATCATCACCTGCTTCTTTTTTACACTTCAATTTTTTGGCTAAACCAGATTTGTACTGGAAAAGGATTGTCATGAATTGCGGAAATCCAGATGATATGCGCCATTTTAAAAAGACATCCCATATCAAAAAATGAAGTTAGAAAACGAAAAGATTTTAGGCAAGACCGACCATATTCTCGAAAAAATTGTCCTACGAATAGAGCAACCAATTATCAAATCAACGAATGATGTTTTTCACGATTTAATGAGTTGAATTATTGAGCAACAAATCCATTATAGAAGCACTAAAAAAATATTTGCAAAGGCTTTAGAGCAAACAGGGATTGAACATCTAACTGTTAAAAATTTTTATTTAATCGAGAAACATTCCTTGTCACAGATAAAATTGGCATTGGGTAAGTATGAAACAATGGTATTATTTATTGAGTATTGGTGTAATAATACACGTGATTTTAATTTATTGTCTAATGAAGAAATAGTAAAAGAATTATCATCCATAAAAGGAATTGGAAAATGGACAATTGATATGATTTTACTTTATACATTAAAAAGACATGATGTTTTTCCTTTTGATGATTTTCACCTAAAACAAATAATGGTATCACTATACAATCTTGATCCTAAAGTAAAATTAAAAGCTCAAATGTTGGAAGTTGCCAAAAACTGGGGAAACCAAAAGTCGTTGGCGGTGCTATATTTGCTGGATTGGAAATAGTCTCAAAATAATAAAATATAATGTTAAGAGTAAGGAATGATATATCCAAAGAAAATCGCAAACAATTTATTTTAGATTGTGCCGAACAGTTAATTCTAGAAGAAGGATTATCAAAACTTAGTTTAGCAAGAGTTTCAAAAAAAAATTAAGTTAGCTGTTGGCACCATTTACCTTTACTTCAAAAGTAAATAAGATATTATTGCAAATCTAACGATAAAGTCAAGAGAGGTTTTACTTGAAAAGTTTATAGAACACACAAATAAAAAAGAAAATGCTCCTGAAAAAATAGCCGAATTACTAATGGATTTCTATTCTTTTTTTAAGGAAAACCCATTTTACAATCAGTTAGTATCGTTCTATGAAACCAACTCAGGTCTTCAAGAAACTAAGGAATTAAAGGAAGCAAGTTGCAAAATATCTGAACTCGTAATAGATATAGTTAGGAAGGGTAAAAAACAAAAATCAATTAGAGAAAACTTAAATGAAACTGAATTCTCTTTTTGGCTATGTGGAACCACCATTGAAATCATTCAACTAATGGAAGTGAAGGGTAAAATATTAACCGAAACGCTAAAACAAACAGAAGTTGAATTTTATAGCTCTCATGTAGCACTTATAATCAACTGTTTAAAATAATTTAAAAATATTTTATAAAGAAATGAAAGAAACAAAAATTAAGTTATTCCAAGATGCTAAAAAAGCAGGGATGTTTGTAGTTGGTCAAAGAAACAAAGCCGTTTTTAATGCATTTTTAAATATGGCACACGAAGTAATGCATCCCGAAAGTGCATTTAGCCCTTTAATTAGAGAGTTATTAGGTGCCTATGTTTCAAAGCAATTTGGTTGCTCGTTTTGTCATTTAGGACACTTAGAAACTGCTTTTGCCCTTGGTGGCGAGGAAGTTAGAACACTTGTCGATAACCCATCGGATGAGTTAAAACCAGTTTATGCCTTCTCTGATAAAGTTATTAGTAATACAGTTACAGAGACAGACTTGGAAATATTTCTGAATTTAGATTATACAGAAAAACACTATGAGGATATTGTTTTTGTATGTGCTTTGTTTGGTTTCGCAAATCGTATGGTTACTGGGTTTGGAGTAGAGTACAATCCAAAACGTGACAAAACATCTTCTCGTTATTTAGCAAAAGGTTATAAAATGCCTTCAATTTTTGTAGTTAGCGATAACGCTGACTGGTCTGTTGTGCAACAAGGTATGCAAAAAGAAACTTCAAAAGCAAGACGTTATCATTGGAATTCAGATAACATAAAATCATTTGTAGAAGAACCTCATACTGCAATCCGCAGAGATTTTCAAGGAGAGATTATAAATTTAGTTGACAAACAAGCCAAGCCGACACAATCTTCTATACTCAACATTACCATTGAAAATCCTGAGAAAATGTTGGAAGAAATCAAAAAGATAACTATGCCAACTTACAAAGACATTAAGGCAAAAAATGTTGATTTGAAAAGATTAGGTAGAATTTTATGGTTAGCACAAGAAACCGAAACGCAAAACTTCGAGGATTTACTTTTACTCAAATGTCTTGATCCACGAACTCTGCAATCTAAAGCATTGGTAAGTGAAGTAATACACGGCACAGCTTCAAGATTTAGTGAACCGGCAAGATTTACATTTGCACACGCTGGAAAAGGTGGACGACCGTTTCCAGTACCAACTAAAGTTTATGACCAAACAATTGAAACACTAAAAAATTCCGTAGAAAAGGCTAAAATTGGCGATAACGATAAACAAAATGCAATTAAAAAACTGACTGAATTGGCTCAAAAATCAGAAGAAAATTTTACACCAAATAACAACTTTGAAGCATTAATTAAAAAAGAGAGTGATGAAGCTTGGAAATATGAAGATAAGACAATCAATGGTTTTCAAAACAGAATAACAATAAAAACGGCACATAACAGCGTCTAAAAAAAATTGGCGATTCAGTGGTTCAATGAAACTTTGTGTCACGCACGTGCAGGATTTTGTTGGGGCAGACAGTTTTGTGCTTCGAAATCGCCAACTTCTTGTAGCTGCAAAACGATAACTACCGTGATAACGAAAAGACTGTCTGCTGGCACAGCGAGAGAGGCCCCCATCCAGGTGCTTTGGATGGTAGAGTTTCGAAGTAATGGAATGGAGTGAAAAGATTCTGCCGCCCAGCATATTATATCGAACATTTTAATTCAACTGAAATAACCATCTTCGTTATTCTCATTTAAATTTTTAAGACAAAAAATTTACCCTTCCTTGCATTACATTTGTCTGCATAACAGTATCTCTTCCCCGTGGCTAAAAAATCCGGCAAATTTTCTTTCTTTCAAAAACTGAAACGGTTCGTGTTGTTTTTGATATTGGCCAATGTGCTTTTTATTGTATTTACCAAATGGATCAATACACCCATAACCACCGTAATGATAAGCTCGTTGCTTCGGGGCAACGGTCTGGATCGTGATTATATTTCGTTTGATGAGATGGGCCGAAATTGCAAGCTGGCTGTGATCTGTAGCGAAGATCAGCTATTCCCTGATCATAACGGATTCGACTGGAGTGCTATTAAAAAAGCGATGAAATATAATAAGGATCCCAAACATAAAAAGGTACGGGGTGCCAGTACGATTTCTCAACAAACCGCCAAGAATGTTTTTCTCTGGAATGGAAGAGACTGGTTCAGGAAAGGGTTGGAGGTCTATCATACATTTATGATCGAAATGATCTGGGGAAAGAAACGCATACTTGAGACCTATCTGAATGTCGCCGAAATGGGGAAGGGGGTCTTTGGGATACAGGCAGCCGCTCAACATTACTTTAAAAAAAATGCCAAAGAATTGACCAAAAGTGAAGCGGCATGGATTGCCGCTATTTTGCCAAGTCCTGTACGTTATAGTATCAGCAAACCTGGTGCTATGGTTACACGCAGACATAACTGGATTGTCTCTCAAATGAATAATCTGGATGACGATCCTGAAATTATGAAATTGATTAATTAGTTTTGGTTCTCCATAAAAGGTGTTGGAGGGAAAAATACTGACCTGTTTGCGAAAGTCTCAAAATAAATACGAATATGAAAATTGCTGTTGTCGGAGCCACAGGTTTAGTGGGCACAAAAATGTTACAGGTATTGGAAGAACGAAATTTCCCCGTGAAAGAACTTATCCCTGTTGCTTCTGAAAGATCAATTGGCAAGGAGGTTATGTTTGCTGGCAAGGTATATAAAGTAGTATCGTATGAAGATGCTATTGCCATGAAACCGGATATCGCACTTTTTTCTGCCGGAGGAACAACATCGTTGGAGCTGGCACCTTTATTTGCCAAAGCAGGCATTACCGTGATCGATAATTCCTCTGCATGGCGGATGAATAAGAACAACAAACTGATTGTTCCGGAAGTGAATGGTAATGTGTTGAATGCAGAGGACAAAATCATAGCTAATCCGAATTGTTCTACCATACAGATGGTTATGGTGTTGAAACCTCTTCATGATGCCTATAAAATAAAACGTGTAGTGGTATCTACCTATCAATCTGTAACGGGCACCGGAGTAAAGGCTGTAAACCAGTTACAAAATGAACGTAATAATATCGAGGGGGAAAAAGTGTATCCATATAAAATCGATATGAATCTCATACCACAGATTGATGTCTTTACAGATAATGGATACACCAAAGAAGAGATGAAAATGGTGAATGAAACCAAGAAGATTATGCAGGATGATACAATTCTGGTGACAGCCACTTGTGTACGGCTACCTGTTATGGGCGGTCATAGTGAAAGTGTGAATATTGAATTTGAGAATGAATTTGAGATGACAGAGGTTGTAAAGTTGTTGAATGATTTTGATGGTGTAACGGTGGTGGATGACATTTCAAATCTGCAATACCCTATGCCACTCGAGGCACATGATAAGGATGATGTTTTTGTAGGTCGAATCCGTCGTGATGAGACACAACCCAACACGTTGAATTGCTGGATCGTTTCGGATAATTTACGAAAAGGCGCAGCTACGAATGCGGTGCAGATCGCGGAGTATTTGATAAAAGAAGGTATTGTGAAGTAAGAGGCTGCTTATCCGGGTTATCAGATTTACATCGGAGAGACTACATTAATCTCCATTTCCTGCCTATTATTTTTACATCGTCCCATGCAGTATAATTTTTTGCATACAGCCAGTTTAAATGTTCTTGATTGTCTTTGGGTATATCAAAATCTTCTATCAGAGGAAACACATCCAGCACAGAAGGTTTGAGTTTTGGAAATTGCGGATCATCATATCCTACAAATGTTTTAACTCCTTCCAGGATCAGCAACATATTTAGAAAATAGCAGTTTTTATGCTGAACAAACCAGATCGCCAGTGGTGATATCAACAAAAAGAGTAATGAATATAATACGTCGACCATTCGTTTATTTCGCTTTGAAGAAGGCGTGTCAATAGTATATACAAGTTCAGTTGTATATAGATCGCCTGCCGTATTCTTACTGTTACTACCAATGATACTATCAGTCCCTAAACTATGGATCTTATATTCAAGCTGGGGTCCGCAATATTGTAATGCATCTATGATTTGTTTAAAACTAAGATGCGATTGGGTAAATATAATTTCAGTGGCCTTGTATAGTTGGCTCAACGGTTTTAGTTGCGAAAAAATGCCAAGTTGATTACTTTCTTTATGTTCTAAAGGACTGATCGTACCGATAATATTTTTCCCGATGAACGCAGTATCGAGCAAGCGTCTTACCTCTTTCTCTTCGTCCGATGTGCCAACCACGATTACCTGTTTTTGTTCTTCATCGCTCTCCACACTTTTGACATGCAGCAGTTGCAACAATTTCCGTGAGACCAATATCAGCAGGGTTCCGCACAAGGCGCCCAATACTGTAATGCCCCTCGAGAAACGCATCTGTTCATTCAGCAAACCATATAAAGCCAATGTAATCATGCCGCCGATAAGCATACCACGCATCACACGGCTTGATTTGTAAGGCTTGTCGTAACCGCCATTGAAGTATACCGAACCTATCCAGATTAGAATATAGGAAACAAAAAATCCTGCGAGAAGTGAATCTGAATAATCCGTATCGGTTTTGACATTCTGTATCCAAAGCCCTTTCATAGCGAGTAAAGAAATCAATACAAGAATAGCATCCAGCAAGGGTAGTTTTACGATAGAAAGAAAACGCGCCACAAATGCAAGCACCGCTCTCATGTAAATGGCAATATGAATGAGCGCCACAAACGCTCCTTTCTTTGAATGCTGAAAATGCTTCTTGGCGAATATAATCATCGCCTGATAAAACATTTTTACATAATTAAGGCTCCCTTTTTTCGTACTTTCTCCTTTGTAATGAATCACAGTCGTTTCCGGGAAATAAATATTCTTATAACCCGCTTTGTTTATTTTATAGCTGAGGTCAATGTCTTCGCCATACATAAAATAGTCTGTATCAAAACCGCTCGTCTGATCAATGACAGATTTCCTGCAAAACATAAAACAACCTACCAGAACATCCACTTCGTTGATCTCCATTTCGGGCAAATAACCCAGATGATATCGGTTAAATAATTTCGAGTTGCTGAATGCCGAGGAAAGTCCTACGATCTTAAAAAAAGCCACCGATGCTGAAGGAAATCCACGTTTCGATTCAGGAAGAAATTGCCCCTTCCCGTCCACGAGCCTGCATCCCAAAGCGCCGGCATTCTTATGTGCATCCATATACCTGATGCACGAGGAGAAACAATCTTCGGGTACAATGGTATCGGGATTCAGATAAAGAATATAGGTGCCTGTTGCTTTTTCGACGGCTTGATTATTGGCTGTTGCAAAACCTGCATTTTCTGTATTCGCGATCAAGATTACCTCAGGAAATTTACGCCTCACCAACTCTACACTGCCATCGGTCGACTTATTATCCACCACAATTATTTCCGCTCGCAGACCTACAGACGCTGCTCTTACTGAAAGCAAACAATGCTCCAGGAAATACTTGACATTATAGTTGACAATAACAACGCTTAATTGCATGTAAAGGGGAAAAGAAAGTATATTTGCAGGACTTCAAAAATAACCGAATATTTCTGATAATTATGAACGATTTATTAAAAAACACACTGCTTCGAGCTATTCATGCAGGCGCAGAAATACTCAAACATTATTTTGAAGGAACCTTTGAAATTAGGAGTAAAGACACCTTGAATAACCTGGTTACTGAAGTTGATAAAAAATCAGAAGACGCGATTATTGATGTGATAAGATCAGAATTTCCGGAGCATTTTATTTTGAGTGAAGAGGTGGGTGAACTCAGTACAGCCTCGACCTACAAATGGATTATAGACCCAATAGACGGGACCGTGAATTTTGCACATGGTATTCCCATCTGTTGTATCAGTATCGGACTTGAACTGGAAGGACAAATGATTATGGGTGCTGTCTTTAATCCGTTTATGAATGAACTATTTTTTGCTGAACGTGGCAAAGGTGCTTTCTTAAACAATAAGTCTCTTAAAGTATCAGCCAATACGAACCTTGAGATCGCCTGCCTTGTAACCGGTTTCCCCTATCGCTGGGCCGCTATTGATACAGATCCGATTCCGGTGTTTGAACGTTTTGTACGATTAGGATTACCGGTACGTCGACTTGGGAGTGCGGCGATAGATTTATGCTGGGTGGCCGCCGGACGTTTTGATGGTTTTTGGGAATACAATTTGAATCCCTGGGATATTGCTGCGGGCTATCTTATTATAGAAGAAGCCGGTGGAAGGATCAGTAATTTCAAAGGCGAAACTTACAGTGTCTATGATAAAGAAACCTTAGCCACCAATGGAAAAATTCATGAACAAATGCTTGATGTAATCAGTGCAAGTACGTAAATGACGGAGTCGCTACTTCCTAAAAAACAAGAAGATTTAAAACCCATCTATGAGGACCTTATTGCCAAAGCCATTCATAGTGTAAAGCCAGATAATATTATTACCTTCTTTGGGAAAAAAATGAATGGAAAATACGAAGGCGAAATAGGAAACAACTACCATGTTCGTCTAGAAGGCAGTCGTATCAAACACAGCATGGGTAAATCATCAATTAAAATGTACGATAAATTTGCACAAATAATACGGATTGAAACAACGGTCAATGACGTTGCCTTTTTTAAACACTTCCGAGAGGTAATACATCGGGATGGTTCGTCCACTCAAAAAGAAGCATACATGAAGAAAAGTATTTACAGCCTGAAACCTTTACGCGAAATTGTATCTGCTTCCAATACGTTATATTGAATTTATTTCTGCAATTGCAGATGATACGAGCGGGTACAAAAAATTAGAGAAAGCAACAGAACCAAAAAAGGTGGAAGACAGAAATTATAAAGGGCTAAATTTCTTTTGCAAGGCAGACAAAAAAATAGCACTAACCTTAGCAAGAGGAGAATT
>Ga0105047_10004632_pt1 | contig 23867 bp, 23 predicted proteins | sample MAT04_FD_78384 | JGI IMG/M metagenome (GOLD analysis project Ga0105047, IMG submission 78384) | Freshwater microbial communities from Lake Fryxell liftoff mats and glacier meltwater in Antarctica - MAT-04 (megahit assembly) | ecosystem: Environmental > Aquatic > Freshwater > Ice > Liftoff... | reverse complement strand
TGGCGGGGAAACCTTTCATTTAGCATGAAAGAGTAGCACACTCTAGTGCGCAAGAAAAGGATCTTCATTACTTTTCCAAGACTTACTAGGCGCGAATGAGAATTTTTCTCTTTTTTATGATTATAAAAATTGCAGGCAATGGCATGCGTGATTACTGTAGGTCGGTGAAGTTAAACTGAAGACACTCGGTTTTTCCGAAAGGTTTTTTGACAATGCCGGAGTGTTTATTCCCGTTGGAAACGCCGAGATGTCATGTACAAAGCAACAAACCACTAAACCATATACCAGGAGGAAAACGAATGGCAAAAAAAATGGCAGTTTACAAGTGTGATATTTGCGGAAACATTGCCGAGGTTCTTACCGCCGGCGGCGCCGACATGATGTGCTGCGGCCAGACAATGATCATGCAATCCGAAAATACCACTGATGCCGCTGTGGAAAAACACGTCCCTGCTCTCACCAGAAAGGACGGTGGCTGGCAGGTTAACATTGGAACCGTCGATCATCCGATGACCGCCGCCCACTTCATCGAGTGGATTGAACTCATTGCCGGCGATGCAGTATATCGTCAGTTCCTCACCCCGTCCGACAAGCCTGCGGCGTTTTTCCCGGTTGCCGCCGAGGGAGTTACCGCCCGCGCCTACTGTAATCTGCATGGTCTTTGGAAGAAATAGCTCTTCCCGCCCTGTTGATCGCTCTCCGGTCAACAGGGCAAGCCTCCACTCCGCCCTTCTTTTCTCAATTATACCCCCTCCGTAACCTCCCCTTGACAATACCTTCCTCGCGACATAGTTTGATATTAAACTATTTATCTTGAGGGGAGGCTCATGGCTGGATTTCAAGGCAGCAAAGAACAGGTGCTGGCTCTCAATACCTTTATCAAGCTGGTGCGCTGTACCAACACCGTATCAGCCGGCGTACACGACCATCTTCTCGGTAAGGTAACGGTAAGTCAGTTTGGAATCCTTGAGGCCCTTTACCACCTTGGGCCGATGGCGCAAAAGGAGTTGGCGGAGAAAATTTTAAAATCAGCTGGAAACATAACGACGATTATTAATAATCTTGAAAAAAATGGCTTAGTAGTCCGGGGTGTGAACGAAAATGACAAGCGATACTGCACCGTTCAGCTGACAAGAAAAGGGGAAAAGGTGATCAAAAAGATTTTTCCCATCCATGCCGATATAATCGTCAAACGGATGGCAATCTTGAGCGAAGATGAGCTGCAAACCTTAGGCCGGCTGCTTAAAAAACTGGCAATGAGTAAACAGTAAAGAGAATACTTTAACTGCACAAAACTGCCTATTTTTGCGTAAAAATCCGGAGGATGAGTCTATGCCGAAAACAAAGTTTCGAAAAGAAAGAGACAGCATGGGCGAAATAGAGGTGCCTTTGCAGGCGCTATACGGCGCTCAAACCGAACGGGCCATCCGCAACTTCACCATCTCCACGCAACCGCTGCCCTGGTCATTTATTGAGGCGGTATTACTGATAAAAGCTGCCGCGGCCATAACCAACGGCAAACTTGGCCTGCTACCCGGTGATTATGTCCGGGCCATCGAAGATGCAGTCCAGGAAATCCTGACCACCCGCCCGATTGACCAGTTTCCGGTGCCCATCTATCAGACCGGTTCCGGAACCAGCAGCAATATGAATGTCAACGAGGTTATTGTCGGCCTTGTCCGCCGAAAAGGCGTCGAACTGTCGGCCAACGATCATGTCAACTTAAGCCAGAGCAGCAACGACGTCATTCCTGCCGCCATACACCTGTCGGCGGCGATGGCGGCAACCGGGTCCCTGCTCCCGGCGCTGACAGAGCTGGCGCAAATAATCCGTACCTTCGGGGCTACCCATGCGGAAGTGGTGAAGACCGGCAGAACCCACCTCATGGACGCTTTGCCCATTCGTTTGCAGGCGGAGATGGAGGGTTGGGCGGCACAACTTGACGAATGTGTCGAAAGAATCGAAAGTGCCCTGCCGAGACTGCAACGCCTCCCCCTCGGGGGTACGGCGGTAGGTTCGGGTGTCAACTGCCATCCGCAGTTTGCCGCCATGGCCATTGCCCATCTCAACAAGATGACCAACCTCACCTTCACCCAGGCCTCCTCCTTGTACAAAGGCCTCAGCAGTCTCGATACCATTGTGGAATTTTCCGGCCATCTGAAAACCGCGGCCATTGCCCTCAGCAAAATTGCCGGCGACCTGCGCTGGATGAACTCCGGCCCCTTGACCGGACTTGGAGAGATTTGCCTACCCAGTCTCCAGCCGGGATCAAGCATCATGCCCGCCAAGGTCAATCCGGTCATCCCGGAGGCGGTATGCATGGCCTGCGCCCAGATAATCGGCAACGACACGACCATCAGTCTTGCCGGCATGGGCGGAAACTTCCAACTCAACACCATGCTGCCGGTGGCCGCGGCAAAACTTCTCGAATCCCTTGAGTTGCTCGCCGGAAGCGCCCGATCTTTAGGAGAAAAGGCCATCAAGGATATGACTCTCAACAATGAAGTATATGCCCAGGCGCTTGCCCTCAACCCGATCATGGTGACTCCGCTCAATCCGCTTATCGGCTATTTGCGGGCGGCGGAAATCGCAAAGATCGCGCAAAGGGAGAAGAGGCCCATTCTCGAGGTGGCACTCGAACAAACGGATATTCCTCGGGAACAATTGCAACTCCTGCTTGACCCGAAAAACCTTGCTGATGGCGGCCGAAAGAATACATAAATTTAATGGGTTACCGATGCTCCAGGGAGTGCACTCGAGTCTGCCAGCCTCCCCTCTCCGGCTTGGTTTGCCATTTTTTTATGCGCGCGTCATCCTCTACGCCGCGCCCGTGTTAGTCGCCTGCCGGTGAGATCAACGAGTTGCTGCAGATATTCGAAGGCAACCCGATGATCCATCTTCGACTCCCCACAATCGCGATCCCGGAATTCAATGGGGATCTCCATTACCCGCATGTGGCTGCCGTATTCGGCAAGAACTGCCAAACCGATCTTGAATCCCGGCACCGGGCCGGGTAACTCAACGAGGTGTCGGCGCTGTAATGCGAAAAATCCGGCCAGCGGATCATGCACATCACAAAAAAACAGGGCCGGGAAGGTGGCCAGACGAGAAGAAAGCTTTCTCGATAATGGCCAGTCCGGCATCGAACCGCCGGCAACATACCTACTGCCGATAACCATATCATGGGTCCCGGCAAGAAGAGGTCGAAGGAGATCAGGGATGGCCTCTGGGGGATGACTGAGATCGGCATCCATAACCACAACAAAAGAGGCATCGGTTATCCCGGCACCGGCAATTACCGCACCGGCAAGGCCGACGTTAGTGTCCCGACTGAGCAATCGCACCGACTCCCGCTCCTGCCACGCGCGCACCCGCTCGCAGGTACAGTCCCTTGAAGCTGAATCGACGAACAGGACATCAAACTCCAGGTGACTTTCGCGACGGACTTGAAAAATCCGTGCCAACAGGAGATCAATATTTGCCTCTTCATTGAGCGTCGGCACTATGATGGTAATGTTGGACACAATCAGGTCCTCATCTTAAAAAACGCATGACTGCCCGCCTATCCAATCCAACAATCATGCCGCTATTCTTTGCAGGCCAAGTTCATGCATGGGCAAAATAATCGCGCCAAGGCCCTTCACCTTCTGTATCGAGTCCCAGGCGGCGATGGCATCGAGATGCACGCCGGGACAAACCGCTGGACCATTGGCGGGGAAATTTTCCCGGTTACAGCAAAAACCGGTGATGACCGCCGGCCCCGCACCTGTCAAAATTTTTACCGATAGAGAACCGACGCTGTGTCCGGGAGAATGCAACACCTCTATTCCCGGGACAATTTCACTGCCATCTTCAACCGTCACAAAATCAATTCCCTCTATAAAATAAGGGTCATAACGATGATCGATGGGGTGTGGGGCGTGACAGAATTCGATTTCTAACCGATGCGTGTAAAAAGTCGCCTTGGTAAACAAAGCGTTGTTGCCGCAGTGGTCGTCGTGCAGATGCGTGTTGATGACGATATCGATATCATCGGCGTTCAGATCCCATCTCCCTAGACAATCGATAATCGACTGGGGTTCAAGCCCGGTCGCTTCAAAAAAACCGGCCGGAGTAATAAGTTCATTTTCATCAAGCCCGGTATCAACCAGGATATTATGGCCATTGCCCTGCACGAGAAAAGACCAGATCGGCAACCAAATCCTTTTCCCGTAGCCCTTTTGATAGGTCATGATCCCCTGATCGGGGTTACGAACCCCGGTAAGTAAAGGTGTTATGGAATATGATGGCACGTGCATTCTCCCTTGTCTTTTCTTCTCCTCAAGAAATCTCTGAGCCCCAACTAGGGGGAAATCTTCTCTCCCTTTGGCCGCAGTTGCAAGAATCTGCCTTCCCTCCTATTCCTTCTGGACAATGGTCGTATCCACCAGGGCTCGGCGGATTACTTTCTGAAGACCAATCCGCGTCCGCGGATTGATGATTACCGGCCCGGAAATATTGGCATTCAGGGCCGGAGACGGTACCCCGGCATTCTCTTTTTTACTGAGCATCATAAAAATGCCGATCTCCTCGGCACCTTCCGCCTGCAGGAGATGCCGCTCTTCTTCGGTCAATTCCAGGTCATAGCTGAGCCCATACTGCCCGGGATCGACGATGGTAAACGTCACCTCCGGCTGCTCAGTGGATTCAAGCCAGTAGGCACTCAAATCATTTTCTTCCTTGTGATATACGAGGTAAGTAGTGTATTTTTCAAACCCTGGTATGCCATGCGGGAAGGTCAACACTTTTTCTGAATCGATTTTCGGGCTGTTCGCAACAACTCCGTCTTTGACCATACGGTTCTCCTTGACCTTGAAGGGGTGGGCTGAAGGGGAATAATTAATTTTGCTGACCTAGTACTTTATCGTAATATAACAAGGGAAAACAACAACGGCTCAAGACACCGCATCGGACGAGTAAAATTCCCTAGTATGTCCTAACTGTTCTTCAGCTTAGCAAAACTTGCCGCCAACATTCAAGTGTATAATCAAATAAAAATGGAGATTTAGCCGATTGGCCAAAATCAATTTCTGGGTAGCGGCGATCAGATTACCCTTATCAAACCTCATTTGGAGGTTGTCCGCAGGTGACACAGCACGGAGAAAGTAATGAAACATAACGGTTTTTTTGGTCAATGGGGTGGCGCATTTATCCCGGAAATCCTCCATCAAACCTTTGTCGAGCTGACGCTTGCCCTGCGCCAGGCGCAGGACGATCCCACGTTCTGGCAGGAGTATCTGGAACTCATGTCCACCTATTCCTGTCGGCCGACGCCGCTGACCTTCGCCGAAAATCTCACCAGACATTTCGGCGGGGCAAAGATCTATATTAAACGCGAAGATCTCAACCACACCGGTGCGCATAAGGCCAATAACGTCATGGGCCAGGGCCTTCTGGTGAAAAGGATGGGGAAAAAACGGGTGATCGCCGAAACCGGTGCCGGCCAGCACGGCATGGCCACCGCCACCATGGCCGCTAAATTCGGCCTTAAATGCACTATTTATATGGGCGAAGTCGATGTCCTGCGGCAGCGCCCCAATGTCTTCTGGATGGAAAAGATGGGCGCCACCGTGGTGCCGGTGCAGGATGGTTCGAAAACCCTGAAAGACGCCATCAACGAGGCCTTTAGGGATTGGGTAACAAACGTCGACTCCACCCACTACGTACTCGGTACGGCCTGTGGCCCGGCACCCTTTCCCGAGATGGTCTCGTGGTTCCAGTCGATCATCGGCACCGAGGCCCGGGGGCAGATCCTCTCCCGCCACGGCAGACTGCCGGCCCGGGTCTATGCCTGCGTCGGCGGCGGCTCCAACGCCATGGGCATTTTCCAGGGTTTTCTTGACAACCACGAAGTGCAATTAGTTGGGGTCGAGGCCGGCGGCAAGGGACTGGGCACCGGCATGCACGCATCAAGACTCTGCGGCCAAGATGCCAGTCCTGGAGTTGCGCAAGGCTATAAAACCATGTTTCTGCAAAATAGCGACGGCCAGATGCTCGAAACCCATTCCGTTGCCGCAGGCCTCGATTATGTGGGAGTCAGCCCGATCCTCTCGGATCTCGCGGAAAAGGGTCGAGTCAGATTCGAATCGGCCACCGATGACGAGGTCATGACCGCCCTCGATCTTACCATGCGTATGGAAGGCATAATTCCCGCACTTGAGTCGACCCACGGCTTCGTCCAGGCCTTTAAAGAAGCACCGGGACTCAGTCCGGACGATGCCATCATCATCAACCAGTCAGGCCGGGGCGACAAGGATATCTTCACCATAGCCCACGCCTTTAATGACCCTTCGTGGAAGGAGTTCATCATCGCCCGGGCCAAGGAATATAGCAGATAATAGCTATCCTTTTTCAAAGAAATAATCGGTGAGACCATAATGTTACTTGAGAAAAAACTCCGCGCCCGGCTTGAAAAAAGCAAAATTCTGCTGATGACCCATATCGTTCTCGGCTACCCCTCCATGGCCGTCAACCGTCAGGTCGTTGAGCAAATGGTAAGCGGTGGTGTCGACTGCATCGAGATGCAGATCCCCTTTTCCGAGCCCATGGCCGATGGGCCGGTCATCCTTAAGGCCAATCAGGACAGCCTTGCCGCCGGCACCAAGGTTGCAGACTGTCTGGCCTTTGGGGCAGAGATGTCCGCCCGCTATGCCATCCCCTTTCTCTTCATGACCTATTACAACATCATCTTCAGATACGGCGAAGAGAAATTCTTAAAGGATTGCCAAAGTGCCGGCATTGTCGGACTGATCGTCCCTGACCTGCCGCCGGAGATGGGCAGGGATTTCTTTAAGCTTGCGGCCGAGTACCAGGTGGCCCCGGTGCTCATTTTTACCCCCACCTCAACGGATGCCCGAATGACCGAACTCAATACATCCGCGGCGGGATTTATCTATTGTGTTGCCCGTCGTGGCGTAACCGGCGAGCAATCGGAATTCGGAAAAAACTTCAACACCTATCTATCAAGGTGCCGCGCCGCCACCTCCCTGCCCCTGGCGGTGGGTTTCGGCATTCGCAACCGCGAGGATGTTGCGGCCATTACCGGCCGGGCCGATATGGCAGTTATTGGCTCGGAGACCATCCGCTTGGTCGATGCGCATGGTCCGGAGGCAGTAGGACCTTTTATCAACGGCTTACGTTGACCAGGAGGATGCGCCATGGCTGATACAACACAAACCAACCGAGCACTCGGCAGCGCCGACGTCCTTTGGAATCTCACCGACCTTTACAGCGGAACCGACGATCAATATATCGACTCAGACATCGCCTGGTGCGAAACCGAGGCAACCGCTCTTAGAACCAGCTCCTCTAAAAAAGTGGCGATTCTTCAGGCACCGGCTCTGCTCCTTCTGGTCAAAAGGCTTGAGACCCTCGACTGCGCCATAAGTAAACTCGCCACCTTCTCTTTTCTGAATTTTACCACTCAAATGGGTAATGCCGCTGCCGGGGCGCTCGATCAAAAGATCCATGAGCTGGTTAGTCGCTGCGGTACGGAGACGGTGTTTTTTGAACTCGAATGGAATCAGCTGGCCGGCGAACGGGCCGAGGCTTTATTAAATGACCCGGTCCTCGCCCCGTATCGTCATTACCTTGCTTGTCTCCGACGGTATCGTCCACATCAGCTTTCCGAAACCGAAGAAAAATTGCTTCTTGAAAAAGAGGCCGTGGGCCGGAATTCCTGGACGACGCTCTTTGACAAGGTGCTCAGCCAACAGAAGTTCGGGGTAAAAAAACGCTCAGAGGAGGAGGTCCTCTCCGACCTGTATGCCGTCGACCGGAAGGTGCGGAAATTTGCCGCCGGTGATATGACTGCCGGGTTAAAAGACAAGAATCACATCCTCACCCACATCTTCAACACCCTGGCGGCGGACAAGATGATTACCGACCGGCTGCGCCACCATCCCGGCTGGATTGATTCCATGAATCTGCACAACGAACTGCAGAACTCAACCGTCGAAACCTTGATCAACGCGGTGGTTTCCCGCTACGACCTTGTCCATCGTTATTACCGGGTTAAAGGTGATCTGCTCGGTTTAAAGAAACTTGAACATTACGACCGCTATGCCCCTCTGCCTTCCCTACCGGTGACGCAGATCGACTGGCCTTCCTGCCGCGACATTGTCCTCGCCTCCTTCGCCGATTTTTCACCGCGAATAGCGGAGATCGGTGCGATGTTCTTTGATCGCAACTGGATCCACGCGCCGCTTGGTGAAGGCAAGCGTGGCGGTGCCTTCGCCCATCCCTGTGTTCCCGAGGTGCATCCCTATCTCCTCGTCAACTATACCGGCAATCTGCGCGACGTCTCGACCGTAGCACACGAACTCGGCCACGGTATCCATCAGGTCCTGGCCGGATGCCAGGGCCATTTCAACAGCGACACCCCGATACCTTTGGCGGAAACCGCCTCGGTCTTCGCCGAATTGTTGGTTTTCAACAGTCAGCTGGCCATCCTTGCCACGCAACAGGAGCGACGCGCCTTTATCTGCCAGAAACTGGAATCGATTTTTGCGACCGTCTTCCGGCAGACCGCCATGAACCGCTTCGAGCAGCTGATGCACGAGGGAAGGCGAAATCATGGGGAGCTGAGCAGCGAAAAGCTCAGTGAGTACTGGCTTACCACCCAGCGGGCGATGTTTGGCGATACGGTACACCTAAGCGCCGATTACGGCCTCTGGTGGTCGTACATCCCCCACTTCCTGTCAACCCCCGGGTATGTCTACTCCTATGCCTTCGGGGAATTGCTGGTTCTTGCTCTGTACGGCATATACCGCCGGGAAGGGTCTTCTTTTGTCGATAAATACCTTGATCTTCTTGCCGCCGGGGGCTCAAACTCGCCGTATACGCTCCTGCAGCCTTTCGGAATCGATCTGGATAGCCCGGAATTCTGGCAGACAGGTCTGGGTGTCATAGAGGAAATGGTAACAAAGGTCGAGTGATCAGCTGAGGGTGACCTTATTGCGCCGCCAATGCGGGTGAGTAATTTTCAATTTGCTGATTTTATAATTGAGGGCCCTGGGGCTGATGCCGAGCTTGAGCGCAGCACTCTTTTGAACCCACAGGGAATCCTCAAGGGCCCGCAGGACGAGTTCCTTCTCCTGATCGGCCAATGAATCAGTAAGTTCGCTTGTTGTTATTCCGGTGTCCTCCCTCGCCTTCCGGGATATGTCTCTTTCCAGCCGCTGACTTGCGATTTTCTCCGGCAGTGCCAGGTTGTAGGAGTGCACCCTCCGATCATCCTCAAGAATAACAGCCCGTTCGATGGTATTAGCCAACTGCCTGATATTGCCTGGCCAATGGTAATCTTGGATCAGGTCTCTGGTATTTTCCGTGAACCCATGGATGTCGCGGTGCATAGAGGTACAGCACTTCTTCAGGAGCAGGTCGGCCAAGGGGAGAATACAGGCGCTTCTCTCGCGCAGCGACGGCAGGGCGACCGGCAAAACGTTGATACGATAATAAAGATCCTCGCGGAAAAGCCCTTTTTCCACCTGCCCGACAAGATCCTTATTGGTGGCGGCGATAATCCGCACGTCACTGTAAATGGTTTTATTGCCACCGACTCGTTCGAAGGATTTTTCCTCCAGCACCCTGAGTAGCTTGGTCTGCAGACGTATGTTCATTTCACCGATCTCGTCGAGGAAGATGGTGCCGCCGCTGGCCTGCTCGAACCTGCCGATCCGCTGCTTGTCTGCCCCGGTAAAGGCCCCTTTTTCATGGCCAAACAGTTCCGATTCAAGAAGATCCTCGGGAATATTGGCGCAATTGATTTTGACAAAGGGTTTCTTGCGGCGCAGAGAATTGAAATGCACCGTCCCGGATAAAAATGATTTCCCGGTACCGGTGTCGCCGGTGATGAGGATGGTTGAATCGGTCTTGGCAAACCGTTCAAGACTTTTGAGTATCTGCTGCATCCCCAGACTGTAGGCAACAACGTCTTTAAAATCATAGACAATGTCCTGCTTGCGGCGGTGATAAGCAATCTCGAAGCGCTGATCGCGAATCTGAATGGCCTTGTCAACGGCTATGTTGATCCGAGTCGAAGAAATCGGTTGAATGAGAAAATCGCTTGCCCCCTCGTTCATCGCCTGTACTATGGTCTCCGCCTTTTCGGTCGCGCTGACCATGATGATCGGCAAAAAGGGATCCATGTTATGAATCTGTCCGAGAAGCACCATCGACTGACCTTCCGGGGAATCAATATCAAGAAAGATCAGATCGAACTGTCGTCGTTTAATCTCTGCTTGAAATTCGTTCTCATCGGCTATACAAGTCAGTTCACATCTGTCTTGTAAGGCAGAGATCAAACTGTTGCTTGTCACCTTGAGAGAGTCGAGGATAAGAATCTTATACATGCGATTGATTACAACACAGTAAATGATATTTCAAAAACGTAACTCCTCTCCTTTCTTATAAGGGCAATGCCGGCAAAATGCAAAAAAAAGTTGGTGGCGACAAGAAAATGAGCATGGCGACGGATGGTGCAAGTCAGGCGGATGGTGTATTCCTCCAAGAATTGGCCACCGACGAATACTGGATGGTCTTGGCCCTGCAACAGGCAAGAGATGCAGGTGATCAGGGTGAAGTGCCGGTGGGTGCAGCCCTTGTCGGCAAAAATCGGTTGCTGGCGACGGCCGGCAATAGCCCGATTCGCCTTGCCGACCCGTCGGCCCATGCGGAGATTCTCGTTATCAGGCAGGCGGCGCAACTCTTAGGTAACTACCGTTTACCGGAGACCACCCTGTATGTCACCCTCGAACCGTGTATTATGTGCATGGGGGCGCTCATTCAGGCGCGGATCAGCCGTCTGGTGTACGGCGCTGCCGATCCGAAAACCGGGGCAGCGATTTCTCTGTATGCCATCGGCTGCGACCCACGTCTCAATCATACTGTCGTCGTAACCGGTGGTGTCCTGGCCGACCAATGCGCTGCGCTGCTGAAAAACTTTTTCAAGGAACGAAGAAGCGGCAGTCTCGGGAAAAATTCCCCCTTTTTAAAATCACCATAGTTTTTTTGATTGCCAAAAGGACGATGACAGTATACATAGTACCACACATTTTTGAGCATTCGAAAAGGAGAGGTGACCGAGTGGCTTAAGGTGCACGCCTGGAACGCGTGTGTACGCAAGTACCGTGAGTTCGAATCTCACCCTCTCCGCCAACCATATGAGTTCGACTTTGATAGCCGGGCCCTGCGCAACAAAGAATCGCGAACCCCGCCAGGTCCGGAAGGAAGCAACGGTAGCGACACTCTTTGTGTGCCGCAGGTAACCCGGCTATCATTTTTTCACCGGTCCGCATAGCAATTTTTTCTAACTACCCGCGGTGTTGTATGTCTTATCTCGTTCTTGCTAGAAAGTCCCGTCCCCAGACCTTCAGTCAGGTAGTCGGGCAACGTCCGGTGGTGCGAACCTTGCAAAACAGCATCCTCCGCAACCGGGTGGCTCATGCCATTCTTTTCTCCGGAGTCCGGGGCGTCGGCAAGACCACCATTGCCCGCATCATGGCCAAGGCCATCAATTGCCAGGCTGAGCCGGCCGATCGCCCCTGTGGCCTCTGTCCAACCTGCCGCGAAATTACCGCCGGAACTTCCTTTGACCTTACCGAAATCGATGGCGCCTCAAACCGGGGTATTCAGGAGATACGGGAACTGAAGGAAAAGATCAAGTTTCTCCCTACCTCGGGGAAGTACCGCATTATTATCATCGACGAGGTACACATGCTCACCACCGAGGCCTTCAACGCCCTGTTGAAGACCCTGGAAGAGCCGCCGGCGCACGTCTATTTTATGTTCGCCACCACGGAAATTCACAAGATCCCCGTCACCATCCTTTCCAGGTGTCAGCAATACGAGCTCAAACGTATCAGCGCCGGCGAACTGTATGATCATTTTCAAAAACTTGCCTCCTCGGAAGGTTTTCAAATCGAACCGGCTGCTTTGTCCCTTATCGTCCGCGAGGCCGGCGGATCGGTGCGGGATGGGCTGAGCCTGCTTGATCAAATGTTTTCCTTTGGTGAAAACAGGATTACCAGCCAGGATGTCGTCGAAGTGCTCGGCTTGGTGAGCCGCGAGGTACTCATGCAACTGACCAAGGGTCTACTCGACGGTTCGTTGTCTGTGGTACTCACATCGCTGCCGTCGATCTTCGATTTTGGTCTGGATATCAAGAGGTTTACTGAAGATCTCATGGCCAATTTCCGCTCTCTGCTGCTGTGTAAAATCGATGGCTGCGCCGGGCTTATCGATCTCCCGGCCGAAGAACTGACTGAGTTGCAAACCTTGGCCGCAACGTATACTAGGGAGACGCTGCACCTGAAACTCGCCATGCTCATGGCAATGGCCGAAGAGCTCCGCTTTGCCGGCCAACCGAGACTCACCCTTGAGACCTCTTTTGTGAAGATCATCGAAGCGGATAATGTCGTTCCGGTCTCGACCCTGCTCGGACACCTGAAAGAAATACTCACTTCCCTGCCGGCATGCCCTCCAGCTTCCCAGGCCTTGCCGGAACCGGTAAAAAGCCTGAGGGCAGAAGTCGATGAACCGAAAGCCGAATTACTGCCTCCGGTCGTCGCTCGACCTGCACCGCCACCACCGTCCACATCTCCTTCCCTTAAAGGACCAAAGGTGAGCGCAATAGCCGAACTGGCTCCTGCAGAAGAAGTTGATAAAACCCTCTCCACGGCCGATCCTGACGCAGCTGAAATACCCACCCCGGAAGTGAAGCCGGTAAAAAACCATCCCCATGAAAAAGATGTCCGCAAAGACTGGCTTGAATTTATCAGTTACGTCAAGGAAAGTAAGTTGTGGATGGCTCAGGATCTGCAACGGGCAGACAGCGTCAAACAAGATGCTGAGGGACATCTGCAGTTGAGCTATAGCGATGCCGCCAATTGTTCGCTGCTACGGCAAAAAGAAAATCGCCAAACTCTCTCGGAATTTGTCTCGGATTTTTTCCAGAAAACTCTAAAAATTCGCTTTATTATCCCGGCTGCCGATGATCCGGCTGAAACCAACGGCAGCGAATCCCCGAACCGCAAAAGAGCACAACTGGCAAGCGACCCGCTGGTGATCATGGCTGCTGAAATTTTCAACGGTGAGGTTGGCGACATTCGCATCGGCTCACACAGCAGATAACAAAAGACTCAAGAAGGACGAAGAACATGGATATGAACAGCATCATGCAGCAGGCAAAGGTCATGCAGGAAAAAATGGCGAAAATCCAGCAGGATCTCGCGAAAAAGACCATTACCGGCAGCGCCGGAGGCGGCATGGTTCTGATAACCGTCAATGGTCAGGGCGAGGTTCTCTCGGCGGCAATTGAGAAAGCGGTTATCGATGCCAGCGAGGTGGAGATGCTCCAGGATCTGGTCGTCGCGGCGACCAACGAAGCCTTGCGCAAGGCCAAAGAATTGAGCAAGCAAGAACTGGCCCAACTTACCGGTGGTCTCAACCTGCCCGGCCTCTCCAACTTCATGCAATCATAGGTTGCCATGCAGGTCATTCCTCCGGCTCTTGAAAAACTCATCGATAATCTGGCCCGCCTTCCCGGGATCGGCCGAAAAACCGCAACCCGGCTGGCGCTTAATATCCTCCGTAAGCCGCAAACCCTGGCTAAAGATCTTGCCGATTCCCTTGCCGTTCTGCATGACTCCATTCAGCTCTGCTCCTGTTGCTTCTCTTTTTCCGACAAAGATCCATGCGCCATCTGCGCCGACCCGCGCCGTCATGCCGACACTCTCTGCGTGGTCGAACAGTCCGGTGACCTCCTGGCTATCGAAAAAACTGATTCATTCCGGGGGCATTATCATATTCTCCATGGAGTCCTGGCGCCGATGGACGGCGTTGGACCTGATGAAATCAAAATTAAAGAACTGCAGGCCCGCATCCAAAACGGCACAATCAAAGAGGTAATCATCGCTACCAGCTCAACTGTACCGGGTGAGGCAACCGCCTCATACCTGATCGATATCCTGCAACACGCCCCCATCCGCTTGACCCGACTGGCCTGCGGCATTCCCATGGGCATGGATATTAAATATGCCGACAGATATACCCTGGCAAAAGCTATTCAGTCCCGCTCCCCGGCCAAATAACCTTGGCCCCGAGGAGAAGTGAATGCACCGTGAAAAATCCAAGAAAAAAGGTCGATTTACTGCCTTTTTTTCCCCATTCCCGGTTAAAAAAATGTTGCACAGCCCATTCAATCATGTTAATAAATGGCTCTTGCCAGGCCTGGGGAGACCGCTGACGTGGATAGAGCGGTTTCAAGGCAAAAATAAGTTACCCAGGCGCGTAGCTCAGTGGGAGAGCGCCACCTTGACGTGGTGGATGTCGTGGGTTCAATCCCCTCCGCGCCTACCAAGATAAAAGGCTAAAGTAAGAACTCCTTTCCCAAGGCGTTAATTCTTTAGCCTTTATTTTTATATGCAAATACTTCATGACTAATATAACCGTGTCTCTATCCGAAGGAGAATCTATCACTGTGGCCGCAGGGACCACCGTGCAAGAGGCCTTGTCCGCTCTTCTCTCCAACAAGCATCGGAAGCAGACAGTTGCCGCAAGGATTGGTGATGCTGTTGCCGATTTCACCACCCCTCTCACTACGGATACCGTTCTTGTCCCGATACAACTGGAGGATCCTGCGGCACTGGATATTCTCCGTCACAGCACAGCGCATATAATGGCGATGGCGGTTCGCGAGATTTTCGGCGAGGATGTAAAGATCGCTATAGGACCGTCGATCGACAACGGCTTTTATTATGATTTCCTGCGCAACGAACCTTTCAGTCCGGAAAATTTTTCGGTCATCGAAGCCAAAATGGAAGAATTGGTGCGACGCGCCCTGCCATTTCAGCGAACGGAAATGAGCCGCAGTGAAGCCATCAAGAAATTTGCCGCCGACCAGGAAAAATTCAAGGTAGAACTCATTGAGGATCTGCAAACTGAGAGTGTTTCCCTGTACCATGTAGGAGAATTCACTGATCTTTGCCGCGGACCACATCTGCCCAACACCTCATTTATCAAGGCCTTCAAGTTGCTGCGTGTAGCCGGAGCCTATTGGCGTGGTGATGAGACCCGTGATGTCCTGCAGCGCATTTACGGAACCGCTTTTTTCGACAAAAAAGACTTAAAAAAATATCTGAACGACCTGGAAGAAGCAAAAAAGCGCGACCATCGCAAGCTCGGCAAAGAACTTCAGCTCTTTACCATCCGCGATGAAATTGGACCGGGGCTTATTCTCTGGCAGCCAAAAGGCGCGCAACTCCGCCGTTTGATAGAAGATTTCTGGAAAGACGAACATTATCGTCACGATTACCAGCTGCTCTACACGCCGCATATCGCCAGGCAGGATCTTTGGAAAACCTCGGGGCATCTCGATTTTTACAGCGAGAACATGTACTCCTCGATGGATATCGATGAGGTTAAATACCAGCTTAAACCGATGAACTGTCCCTTTCATATCGGGGTATTCAACAACGACAAGCGAAGCTACCGCGAGCTGCCCATCCGCTGGTGTGAGCTCGGCACGGTGTATCGCTACGAACGGGCCGGAGCTCTGCATGGACTTCTCAGGGTGCGCGGTTTTACCCAGGACGATGCCCACATCTTCTGCCGTCCTGACCAGCTTGAAGATGAAATTCTCAATATTCTTGATCTCAATCTGCATATTCTCAGGTCCTTCGGCTTTAGTGAATATGACATCTATCTTTCCACCCGCCCGGCCAAATATGTCGGCAGTGACGAAAATTGGGAAAAAGCAACCGAGGCCCTGAAACTGGCACTGGAAAATAGAGGTCTCGCCTATATGATCGACCCCGGTGAGGGCGTTTTCTACGGACCGAAGATCGATATCAAGATTAAGGATCAGCTTGGCAGATCCTGGCAGTGCTCAACCATTCAAGTCGACTTCAATCTGCCGGAACGTTTTCACATGCATTACACCGGTGCCGACAATACTGATCACCAACCGATTATGATCCACCGGGCCCTCATGGGCTCCCTGGAACGCTTTATCGGCGTGCTCATTGAGCACTATGCCGGAGCCTTCCCCCTGTGGTTCGCACCGGTTCAGGCACGCATTCTCAATATCACCGATGATCAGGCCGATTATTGCGAAGAAATATATCTACACCTTCGCAAGGCCGGGGTCCGAATAGAAAAAGATTTGCGCAACGAAAAACTCAATTATAAAATCAGGGAAGCGCAAGTTGCTAAAATACCGTATATGCTTATAGTCGGCGACAAAGAAAAATCAGATAAAACTGTAACCGTCCGTATGCGGGACGGGGCAAACCTGCCGGCAATGGCAATCTCGGAATTTTCCGAAAAAATTGCCGCAGAAGTTCGGGCAGGTCGCGGATATTAGACTGTAGATTGCTCTGGCAGGATATGCCCGGAACCCTCTGCAAGCAGCACATTCCACCGGGACGATTGCAATATTAAGCTCGTAGAATCGAGGAGGTAAAGTTATTAACAGAAAAGGCAGGACTGCACCGGTACAACGTGAGGCACAATCATTAACCAATGAAGCGATTCGTTTTCCCAACGTTCGATTGATCGACGCGGAAGGCGCTCAATTGGGAGTGGTTTCAACCGAAGAAGCAAAAAGAATAGCATTTGATGCAGGTCTTGACCTGGTTGTTGTTTCGGAGAATGCCGATCCACCTGTTTGCCGGGTGATGAATTACGATAAATTCCGCTACGAGCAGAAAAAAAAGACGCAGGAAGCAAAAAAGAAGCAGACGGTCATTGAAACCAAGGAGATCAAGTTCCGGCCAAAAACCGATGACCATGATCTCAATTTCAAGATAAAAAATATTAAAAAATTTCTTGCCGACAAAAACAAGGTGAAACTCACCATGCGCTTTCGCGGCAGAGAGATTGTATACTGCGAGACCATCGGTTTAGATTCGATGAATAAGATCGCCGATGCTTTGAAAGAGGATGCGATCATCCTCCAGGAACCAAAGATGGAAGGTCGGCAACTGGTAATGTTTGTCGGACCGAAGGGATAAATTGTATTGTTAGAGCCCCGTTAAGCTCGTTTTTCATATAAAAAAGCAATCGTCGGTGATTGTGATATTGAGGTGAAAGGAGTTATGTCATGCCAAAAATGAAAACCAACAGAGGCGCCGCCAAGCGCTTCAAAATTACCGGATCAGGCAAGATCAAACGCTCAAAAGCGTTTTCCAGCCATATCCTGACCAGTAAATCAACAAAAAGAAAACGCGGTCTGCGTAAAGCCGACCTCGTTGATGCTTCTAACCTCAAGGGAATTCGGAAGATTTTACCTTATATGTAATTTTGCAGGCTGGTCTTTACCGAATCCCCCATAAAGAGTTATTCGGACAATGAAAGCCTAGAGAAAGCTTGTCGGTTAAATCGACGGGCAGGATAAAAAGGAGTTTACAAATGCCACGCGTAACACGAGGTTTTAAGGCACGCAGAAGAAGAAACAAGGTACTCAAGCTTGCCAAAGGATACCGAGGAGGCAAATCCCGCCTCTACAAAACTGCCACCGAAGCAGTCGACCGCGCTTTGGTCTATGCCTTCCGTGATCGGCGAGTCAAAAAGAGAGATTTCCGCCAGTTATGGATCGCCAGGATCAATGCCGGAACGCACATGAACGACATGAGCTACAGCAAGTTTATGGGTGGCCTGAAAAAAGCCAATATACAGCTTGACCGTAAAGTGCTTGCCAATCTGGCAATACTTGATGCCGGCGCTTTTTCCAAAGTGGTGCAGATCGCTAAAGAAGCCAACGCATAACAGGTCCCACTGCACTGTCTTTTTCTGTATGCCGGTTTTGGTTCCAGCAACCAACAACCGGCATGCTCTTTCTTTCTGCAACTACCTTTCGCAGCGAATATGGAACACCAGTTACAGAGTTTAGAAGCTGAGGCGAGAAAGAGTCTTGAGGAGCTTTCCGACAGCCGGCAGCTTGAGGAATTCCGCGTCCGGTTTCTCGGCCGCAAGGGCGATTTCAGTACCATAATGCGCCAACTGGGTACTGTTCCCGCCGAAGAACGACCCCGAGTCGGACACTTAGCCAACAGCATAAAGGCTGAAATCGAAAGTCTGTTCGAGGTAAAAAAGATTGCCCTCGGTGCAGAAGCTTCAGGAATTTCCGGCAAGACAACGCCCGATCTTAGCCTGCCCGGCCGCTGTCCGACCGGCGGCAAACTGCATCCAATCACCATAGTGATGCGGGAGACCTGTGCGATCTTTGAGAATCTCGGTTTTTCTGTGGCCGAAGGTCCGGATGTCGAGCTTGATTATTATAACTTTGAAGCGCTGAACATTCCCGCCCATCATCCGGCCCGGGACATGCACGACACCTTTTATATCAGCGACTCGGTTCTCCTTCGTACCCATACTTCGCCGATGCAGGCCAGGATTATGGAGGCGCAGCAGCCACCTCTTCGGGTGATCGCGCCGGGCAAGGTGTACCGCTGTGACTCGGATATCACCCACACCCCGATGTTTCATCAGGTGGAAGGATTCCTTGTCGATAAAAATATCTCTTTTGCCGACCTGAAAGGTGTGTTGACCGTCTTTACCAGAAAGATGTTTGAGAAAGAACTGCCCCTTCGCTTCCGGCCATCGTTTTTCCCCTTCACCGAACCGAGTGCCGAGGTGGACATTGCCTGTGTTATCTGCGGCGGTGTCGGCTGCCGGGTGTGTAAAAAAACCGGTTGGCTGGAGATTCTCGGCTCGGGCATGATTGATCCGGAGGTCTTTAAAATGGTGGGGTACGATCCGGAGGTCTATAGCGGTTTTGCCTTTGGCCTGGGCATCGAACGTATCGCCATGCTCAAATACGGAATTGACGACATTCGACTGTTTTATGAAAACGATCAGCGTTTTCTCTCACAGTTCTAGTCTGTTTCACTACACATCAGAATACTGCTATGAAGCTCACTCTTGACTGGTTGCAAAACTATGTGGATCTCGACGGCCTGGCTCCGGAAAAACTGGCCGACCATCTGACCATGCTGGGCCTGGAGGTCGATGCCGTTACATCTTTGTATAACGAACTCGCCCCGTTGCGTACCGGCCTCGTGGTTGCCGCGGAGAAACACCCCGACGCCGATAAGCTCACGGTATGCCAAGTCAAAATTGGCGAAGAAACGCACCAGATTGTCTGCGGCGCCCCGAATGTGCGAAAAGGTCTAGCGGTGGTTGTCGCCCTTCCCGGCACCGTCCTGCCCGGCGATGTGAAAATCGGCAAATCAAAGATCCGCGGTATTGCCTCGGCCGGCATGATCTGCTCGGAAAGAGAACTGGGTCTCGGCACGTCCCATGACGGAATCATGGAGCTGCCGGAGGGCACCGAGCATGGCCAATCCTTTATTGAAGCTCTCGGCTTAAAAGACACCTTTGTCGAGGTCGACCTTACCCCGAATCGTCCCGATTGCGCCTCGGTCATCGGCATAGCCAGGGAGGTTGCCGGCATTGTGCGAAAGCGCTTGGTTCTCCCGGTAAGCGGAGCGAAGATTGAAAGCATCAGCGAGGAGTTTGCCGTCGAAGTTGAATCGAGCGAGCTGTGTCCGCGCTATGCCGGACGGTTGATTAAAAACGTCAAAATCGGTCCTTCTCCCTGGTGGCTGCGCAAGCGTCTTCTCAGCATCGGACAACGGCCGATCAACAACATCGTCGACATCACCAACTTTGTCATGATGGAATACGGCCAGCCTCTGCATGCCTTTGATTTCGATACCCTGGCCGGGAAGAAGATCGTTGTTCGCGCACCGAAAGAAAGTGAGATGACATTTACCACCCTGGACGGCAGCGTACGGCAACTCGACGGCGAGATGATGTTGATTTGCGACGGCGAAAAGCCGGTAGCCGTGGCCGGTATCATGGGTGGCCAGAATTCCGAAGTCAGCGACAGCACTACCACGATCCTCCTGGAAAGCGCCTGCTTTAATCCGGTTTCCATTAGGCGCACAGCACGAAAACTGAACCTGGCCTCGGAGGCATCCTATCGCTTTGAGCGGGGTGTCGACCCGGAGGGGATCATCAATGCCCTCACCCGTGCCGTGCAGCTCATTTGCGAACTGGCCGGCGGCCAGGCTCCCGAAGATGGTGTTGACTGCTACGGCGGAGCGAAAGACCCGAAAACTCTCAAGCTCAGCGTTGCCAGGACCATGTCGCTTCTCGGCATCTCCCTTACCGCTGGAGAAATCGTAGACCTCCTCAGCTCCATCGGCCTGCCCTGCCGCACGCAAGATGACCAGACCGTCCTGGTCGATGCACCGTCGTTTCGCGTCGATATCGAGCGAGAGGCTGATCTTATCGAGGAAGTTGCCCGCCTGTACGGCTACAATAATATTCCCACCACCCTGCCTACAGTTGCGCTGAGCTATCCGGAACAGGACAAACAGCGGCAACGGCGGCTCGATATCGCCGACCGGCTGGTCTCTGCCGGTTTCACCGAGGCCATCAACTACAGTTTCGTCTCGGAAAAACATACGGAAATGGTTGGCTTGGCAGATGCTGACCTACGTTGTCAGGTTGTCCGCCTGCTCAACCCGATCAGCGAAGAGCAAGGGGTGCTGCGCACCATGTTGCTGCCTGGATTACTGGAAAATGTGCGGCGCAATATCAATTTTCAGAAGACCGATGTAAAGCTCTTTGAGATCGGCAAGGTGTTCAGTCCCGCCGGGGAGAATGTCCAGCCCACGGAAACCATGCAACTTGCCGGAGTGCTCTGCGGCAATCGCTATGGCGAAAGCTCCCCGCTCTATTTCAAACAGGAAGGAGTCAACATCTTTGACACCAAAGGCAGCGTCGAGTTTATCCTGAGAGAAATGGGTCTTGGTTGCATGGATAACAGCCTGGCCATCCACTTCGCCGTCCCGGTGGAAGGAGGCGGCGAACCCTATGGGGAAACCGGCTATTGCCTTGATGTTTTCCATGCCACAAAAAAACTTGGATCGCTTGGCAAAATCAAAACCGAGGTGCTGCGGCGATTTTCCATCAAGCACGATGTGTACTTCTTCGATCTTGATTTCCAAGGTATCTGCCAACCACCGACCATCGCTAAAAAGTTTGCCGGCCTGCCGGTATATCCTTCGGTAAAAAGAGATATTGCCATTGTCGTCCCAGACGGCGTCTCTAGCGGTGAACTGCTCGCTGCAGTACGCAAACACCCGGACAAACTGATCGAGAGCTGTGACCTTTTCGATGTCTTCCAAGGTGAAAAAATTGGACAGGGCAATAAAAGCGTGGCCCTGAGCATTACCTACAGATCAGAGTCAAAAACACTTACAGAAAAGAATGTGGAGAAATCCCACGAGAAAATAGTACGTTTACTTACAGAACAATTTGGGGGTACATTTCGCAATGCATGACAACAATAACAATTTAACCAGGAAGGAACTGACCGAGACGCTGGCGAGTAAACTCGGCTTTTCCCAAAGCAACTGTTCTCTGATCGTCGACACTTTTCTCGACGGCATGAAACAGACCATGGTCGGCGGACAGTCGATCAAACTTGTTCATTTCGGCACCTTTACCGTGCGCAACAAATCTCCCAGAAGAGGCCGCAATCCTCGAACCGGAGATACCATTACCATTAAAAAACGTCAAGCCATCAGCTTTCGGCCCAGCAAAAAACTCAGGGAACTGATCAATAGTTAACAGCCGTTTCGCGAAGTTCTTAGCTAAGCCGTTTTTTATAATAACGGCCCGGGATCTTTCCCTGGCATCTTTTATAGAGGGATGGTTGGTGGTATGAAAACCCAGATACCGGATAAGCTCTATTTTAAGATCGGTGAAGTGGCAAAATTGGCCGAGGTGCCGGCGCACGTCCTGCGTTACTGGGAATCTGAGTTTCCGGGAATTCGGCCGAAACGCGCCAATTCCCAGCAACGGCTGTATCGCTATCAGGATGTCGAGCTTATCCTGAAAATTAAAGCCCTCCTGCACGGCGAAGGATACACCATCGCTGGGGCGCGAAAACTCTTGGAAACCGGCGGCGAAGACAACAAACTGCCGGTGGTGGATGAGCCAAGCAGCGGCAACCAGACGCAAAGACTGCAGATAATCAAGGAAGAACTGCAAAAGCTGCAAAACCTGCTGACCAAAAGAAAAGAATAAATGCTGTTCGGTTGATACTGTTGACAGCCAACCGAACACATGGTAGAAAGTGCAGCACATGTCGGGATGTAGCGCAGTCTGGTTAGCGCACTAGTCTGGGGGACTAGGGGCCGGAGGTTCAAATCCTCTCATCCCGACCATTTGAAAACATAAGGGCATTAAGCGAACAAATCGCTTAATGCCCTTTTTTATTGAATTTTTAAATCAAACTTTTAAGCGTTAATTATTCTTTTATCCGGTCGCAACACCAAAACTCCGAGTGTAATCATACAAAATGTTGCCCCAGCATAAAACGTTACCGATGCCCCAAGCCTATCCCACAAGAAACCTGCGACAACGCTAGCCAAGAGCATGGCAATTCCGCACACAAGATTATAGAAACCAAAGGCCGTACCTCGCAGATCAGCGGGTGCCGTTTCTGCTACCATTGTGGTGATCAGGCCTTGGGTAATACCCATATGAATACCCCAGAGCGAAACGCCAGCCAGCACAACACTCCAATGATCGTTAAAGGCTAGCACTAAATCCGCTGCTATCAGTACGAAGAGTCCAAGTGTCAGCAATTTCATGTGACTCGTGTGGTCAGAGAGTTTACCAAATGGATAGGCTGACAGCGAGTAGATTACATTCATTGCCACCATTACGAGTGGTACCAGCGAGACCGGAATACCGCCCTGTTGTGCACGTAGTACTAAAAATGCTTCGCTAAATCGGGCGAGAGTGAACGTTGCACCTATGCAGACTACCCACCAATATGTGGTGTCGAGACGTCGCAGATTTTCTCGACAAAGCGGATTAGTACGTTTTTCTGTCTGGTGAGGTGCGGGTTCATGCAAGCCAAAAATAAGTAATCCGACTGCTGCGATGCCAGGAATAACAGCAACCCAAAACACAGCTCGAAAATCATTAGACCATAGCAACATCAAGCCGACTGCCAGTAGCGGTCCAAGAAAAGCTCCCACGGTATCGAGGGATTGTCGCAGACCAAAGGCGGCCCCTCGTAAGTGTTGCGGCGTGATGTCGGCAACCAGAGCATCGCGTGGTGCGCCACGGACACCTTTCCCAATCCGATCGACCAGACGGGCAGTCAACACGATGCCGACAGTCGGCGCGAGAGCAAAAAGAGGTTTGGTTAGAGCGCCCAAAGCATAGCCGAATACCGCGATCCCCTTGCGCTTGCCCAAGTAGTCACTCAGCGATCCAGAGAATATTTTGACGATTAGCGCGGTGGACTCGGCTAGACCTTCAATCAAACCGACTGCAAAGGCGCTTGCTCCTAGGGTCGTAACCATAAACATTGGCAACAGGCTATGAACCATCTCTGAAGAAATGTCCATCAACATACTGACAATGCCGAGCACCCACACCCCAGACGGAATCTGATCAAAGGCGGTGGATCCTTTTTTTTTGCACATGATATTATTTTAGTTCCACGAGTATAAATGGACAGTTTCCGTTTCGTGAGACAACATTAGACAGAATGTTTCATTCTGTCTACTGTTCATCATGTTCCACTATGCTGTGAAACGTTCGAGCAGATAGTCAACAAGATAGATAGGAGATAGCTGGACTATTGAATAATAGATCTGTCCCCTTTTTCTTTTCTATCACTACCTCGGATTTAACCGAACAGTAGGGGAAAACATCAAGTACCTGGTTCGTGACCAATTCGGCCAAGATCTTGCCTGCGTTCTCTTCGGTTCTGCAGCCTGGAAGACAGCACCTCG
>Ga0105047_10004630_pt1 | contig 23869 bp, 15 predicted proteins | sample MAT04_FD_78384 | JGI IMG/M metagenome (GOLD analysis project Ga0105047, IMG submission 78384) | Freshwater microbial communities from Lake Fryxell liftoff mats and glacier meltwater in Antarctica - MAT-04 (megahit assembly) | ecosystem: Environmental > Aquatic > Freshwater > Ice > Liftoff... | reverse complement strand
TGAAATACGCGCCTGGCGTGATGCCCGGCCCCAGCACGATGCCCGAATGCGCCGAAGCGCTGGGCGGAGTCTCGATGAAAGGTACCAGCACCTCGTCCGCGACGCCCAACGAGCCCGCGCCGTTTGACATCTCCTGCCAGCGTCTGTATTTCGATGGTTCGAACGAAAATATTTATCTTACCGGCGACGCAAAAAATCCGGTGCAGGTAAAAAGCGATAAAGGCGACGCGACCGCTCCGCAGTTCTGCTACCAGAGCGCCACACGCACGCTGACCATGGTCGCGCCCAAAGGCGACACCACGCGCGAGGCCAAGCGCCTGCTCATCCGCGCCAGCGCAATGCAGGCCGTCGCGCCCAAGACCGCTCCGGCCACGTCTGAAAAGCCCAGGGCTGACAGTCTCGTCAATCTCTCGGCCGGCGACACCATCGTCGTCTGGCACGGCGGTTTCAGCCGTGAGCTGGTTCGTCTGCCCGTCCCGCGCGAGCCCGATCGCGTGAAGGAAATCCTGACTCTGTACGACGAGGTTTCGATTGAGCAGCCCGCCGGCGGACTTGTCCTGCGCGGCGAAAAAATCAAGCTCGTGCGCACCATGCCCGGCGGCGACGTCGAGTTCCTCGAAGGTTCCGGCGGCGTGGACGTCAAGCTCGGCGAGCTCAAAGCCAAGGGCGAGAACGTCTACGTCGAACTGGAGTACGGCAAAGACGGCGAGCCGCTCAAGAATCTGATCACCGTCGGCGGAACGAAGGAAGCGCCCGCCATCCTCTTCATGACCGGCAGCGCCATCCGCTCGAGAAAATTCGTCATCGACCGCAAGACCGATACTTTCAACAGTTACGGCGGCGCCGTGGCTGTGGTTAAATCCGCCGAGCCCATCGCGCCGGCCGCGCCCAAGCCACAGGCCGCCCAGGACGCCAGCGGCCTTTTTAAAGGAATATCTTTCAGCGCCGGAGGCAACCTCTTCGTTCAGTGCGATGGTGATTTTTCGCAGCAGGGCGGACGCGTGACAATCAAAAAGAACGTCATCGTGCGCCAGCCCAATCTGCAGCTTTTTGCCGACGAAGTCGTTCTGATCCTCGACCAGCCCACTCCGGCCGAAGCATCCGCGACACCCGCGGCCACACCGGCCGGCGCGCTCTTCGCCGGCAAGCTCAAAGGCGTCGAATGCCACGGCGCCGTCGAAATCGTCACCCCCGATCAAGTCGTTCAATGCGACAAGCTGACCTACGACGAAGCCACCGACGTCTCCATCCTGGAAGTCACCGATCCGGACAACGACGTGCGCGTCTACTCTCGCGAAGACAATGGCGATACCAAGTTCCTGAGCGTGAAAAAGAGCCTGCGTCTCGACGGTAAAACCGGCGCCTTCCAACCCGGCGGCCAGCTCCTGATCTTCCCGCTGCGCGAAGACTGGGTCTCGTCGCGCAACAAGGAAAGCAGCCCCGCGCGACCCAAAGCAATCCGCAAACCCGTCCGGCGCGAGGACGACTGAGTGACAATGCAAAATTCAAAATGCAAAATTCAAAATGAACAACGCTCAAGCGGCGCAGCCGCCGTCGCCCTTCCCTCTCCCCTCCGGGGAGAGGGTCGACGTGAGCGCAGCGAACGCGGGGTGAGGGGTCAGATGCTCAAACGACCAAAGGCATGCTCTCCCTTCCCCGGTGCCCTCACTTTTGCATTTTGCATTTTGAATTTTGCATTGCTCGTCTCCGCTTTTGGCGGCGAGCCCGCTCCCGTCAAACCGCCCGTCGCCACTGAAATCAAACCGCAGCCGCCGCCGGTGGTTGAGGCGGAACTGCAGCGCGTCATCCGCGTTCCGGCCAAGATTCTTCCGTGGCGCATCAATCCGCCGCCCAGCCCGCCGCCACCCGAGAACGGCAAGGATCCCACTGTGCCCCTCGACAGCGGACCGCTGCCGGATCTCTCGGCAGGCGATCTGGTCATCAAGGCCGGCGGCGAATTCAAACGCGAGGTCACGGCCGACGTCAAAGAAACGCTAACATTGAACACCGATGTCGAAATCGAATCGATCGCCTCCGAATCGGTGCTGCGAGCTCAGCAAGTCCGCGTCGACCGCGAATTAAAAACCGGCCGCACCATGGAACTCTTCGCAACCGGCGGCGTGCAGTTAGTCACGCCCGACCGCCGCGCCCGCGGCGAAACGCTCAAATATGAAGTGAAATATTATCCGCAGGGCCAGGAGCAGCGCGCGACCTACACCATCGAAGGCAATCGCGGCCGCGGCGTCAAGGCTACGCTCTGGGTCGGCAACGATGCCATCGAAGCCGAAAAGTTCATCAGCGACGTCGACACCTTCCGCGCACAGGGTTTTCCCGCGGCCGTCTTCGTTCTTCCCGCCAAGCCCGGCGATCCTGTAGCCGCTCCGGTAAACGAGAATGCCGGCGTCGGCCTGCTCCCCGGCCTTGGCTTCAACGCGGGTTCCAAGGTTCGCATCCAGGCCGACGGAGAACTGCAGTTCGAGATTCCGCTGGGGCGCGTACGGATCAATCGCAACGTCGAGCTTTTCCAGGAAGGCGCTCCCGGCCAGCCCGGGATCAAAATCTCCGCCGACGAAGTCGTGATTCTGCTGGCGCCTCCAGAGGCCGGCGAAGCGTCCACAGGCGTCTTTACCGGCACCTTGAAAAATCTCGAATGCACCGGCCGCGTCGAAATCAAGGCTCATCCGCGAACCATTCTGTGCGACAAATGCGTCATCGACATGCAACGCAACAGGCTCTCCATGGAGATGAAAAATCCCAAGGAAGACGTGCGCATCTTCATCCGTGAATCCGCCGCAGCCGGCAAAGTGATATTCACGCCCAAGAGCCTTGTCGTGAACATGAACAGCGGCGAAATCCAGGCCGCCGGAGCTCAACGCATGGACGCCTTCATCGGCGTTCCCCCCAGCAACCGCGTCGCGCCAGTCCCCTCGACCGCTGTTACCCCGGCGCCCACTCCCAAGACGGCGCCAAAGCCCAAGTGACGTCCAGGCACGATTACCTCTCAGACCTTTTACGTTTTACGTTTTACGAATTATCTTTCGAGCTCTACCATAGCCTTTTCAGTCCGCAGCGTTCGACCCTTCCGGAGTGCCGTCTCAACCATGCCCGCCACCGAACAGAAGATCATCAAAGCCAAAGCCGAAGAAACCATCGACGTGACTCTCGCCAATGGCCTCAGATTCGTCGGTGAACGCATCGAACGCAGCCAGGGAGTCGCTCTGGCGCTGCGCGTTCCGGCCGGATCAAAGGACGACCCGGCCAATAAGTTTGGGCTGGCCGGATTGGTCAAGGAAACGCTCTTTAAAGGCACCCGCAAACGTGATGCGCGCGCCCTCTCAGATGCCTTCGATTTTTACGGAATCCGGCACAGCGAGTACACCGGCACCGAAAGCACCATGCTGCAGTTGCGCTTTCTTCCAGGACACCTGGACAAGGCGATGAACCTGATGCGCGACGTCCTGGCGCAGCCCTCCTTCCCTGAAAAAGAATGCGAGACCGCCAAGATCCAGGCCCTGCAGGAACTGCAGCATCTGGAAGACAGCCCGCTTGAGAAGGTCTTTGTTATTCTCAAGGAGCTCTACTTCGGTTCCAAATGGGGCCATCCCGATCTGGGTACGGAAGTCACCGTCCCGGCGATTACGCGCGGCGACATGCAGGCCTTCTGGAAATCGCGCTATATCCCCGCCGGAAGCGTCGTCGCCGCCGCCGGAAAATTCGATCCGCAGGAACTGATCAAGCATCTCGAAACGCTCTTCGGTAACACGGGCCCAGCCTGGCCCGCGCAGCTTCCGCCGCCACCGCCCAAAGGCGACGTCCGGCACCACTCCTTTAAGGATACGGAGCAAACCCAGATCGCGCTGGCTTTCCCGGCAGTGCCTCGCAATGATCCGTTGAGCTTTGCCGCGCGGATCGCGGTGGGCGTCCTGTCTGGCGGAATGAGCGGCCGGCTCTTCACCGAAGTGCGCGAAAAGCGCGCTCTGGTTTACTCCGTCGGCGCGCAGGCCTCCTCCCTTCGGGGCAGTGGCGTCATCTACGCTTACGCGGGAACAACCGCCGCGCGTGCCGCTGAAACCGTCGCCGTCTTGAAGACCGAACTCAAGCGTTTAGGCGACGACGTGACGCAGGAGGAGATCCAGCGCGCGCGCGTCGGCGTGAAAGCGCACATGTTAATGGATCAGGAGAGCACAGGCGCACGCTCCCGGGAGCTCCTCGACGACGTTTATTTTGAAGACCGCGTCGTACCCATGGCTGAAGTCGTCGCGAAACTGGACGCGGTCACCGTCGACGATGTGAAGAATTACTGGACGAACCACCCCGTCGAGCCGCATACGCTAGTGACGCTTGGGCGAAAACCTTTGGATTAAAAATAGCTCGTACGAAATGTGCTATAAAAATGGCGCGGGCACAGATTGTATTTGTATATTGCAGCGCCGCATGGTGCAGAGTAGAATAAATCTAGCTGGTTTGAGGTTGCAAGATGCGATCAACACCTGTGTTTATTGAAGTCATTCACAGCGACGAACACGCTAACATCCAAGTTTGCCGTAAGATCATGGGTTTGCTTTTCAAGCAGAAGATCGCCCCACTTCCCTTCGCCTCCACGCTCCCTGAAGTTTTAGAGGTCTTGAGGGGCATGCGTTCGCGCGGAATGGCGCCCGGCATCTTCGTCATCAATACATTCTGGGCCGAAGAACTTCTTTCACAACTTGAACTGATCCTGGGACAAACCCCCGTCCTCTTTTTCAAGCGCCAGATTTTTTTGATCGAAACCCAGTCACGTTCGGCCGCGCCAGTGAACAACGCGCAGCGCATCACCACGCTTCTAGAAAACATGAACCTGAAGAACAGCACGCTCTGGACTTACGGCTCCAAATCCACCGATGATATTGCGATGAAAGCCGCAAAGGCGATCATCCCGTTTTTGAACGACAATAATTTTAATACCATTCGTCAGGGCCAATTTACAACCGGCGAACTCGCCGCCGCCTTGCGCGCCAATCCTGAGCAAGCCGAGAGAATCCTGGGCAACGCAAGTTCGGCCTCGTTGCGCCCGCCCACTGTGCCTCAAACCACGACGGAATTGACACCCGCGCGCGTCTCCGCTGCTCCGGAATCTCAGGTGCCGCCGCCAACCAGTTCACACTTGAGCGGCCTGCACGGCGCCATTTCTCAAATGGGTGTTTCGACTATTATCTCGATGTTGGAAATGGAAAAGAAAACGGGTCTGCTCTCTTTGATGCGTGGCGATATCACGGCGCGCGTCTTCGTCCGCAAAGGACGAATCATCAAGGCTACGATCAAGGGAATTACTTTTCCCGAAGGCAGTGCCGAAGGGCCCGAAACGGTCTACCACGTTTTGGCTTGGCGCAATGGCCTGTTTGAATTCACGGGCCGCGAGATCACCGAAGAAGACCAGATCAACCTGCCCACTACCAGCCTCCTGATGGAAGGCGCGCGCCGCATGGACGAAACGGTAGTCTCTTAGAACTGCTTCAGCGCTCCGACACTTCCTTAAACGCATTTAAGATCGCATCCACAAATTCCGGGTCATTGATATTATTTGGCACGCGCCGGATCTGCCGCGTCGGCGTCTGTTTAATCTCTTTTTCAAGCTCTTCAAACAGCGCCTTGTCCGCTTCGGGATCGTAGAAGGCCTGCCCCGGAGCGTCGATCATCGAGACGCCTTTTTCAGGAAGGAGAAGAATAAACGGCGCCTTCGAGCGGTTGACTTTCGCGGCGATAAAACGCGCGGCCTTACGGTTGTCCTCAGCCGTCGTGCGCATCAACGTCACCTGAGCGTTATGAACGTGGAACGTGCGGTCGTTGAACTTGGCCGGAACGCTCTCCCGCGCGCCGAAATTAATCATGTCCATCGCGCCCACGCTCATCACATACGGAATACCTTTTTCAAGGATCACATCAAAGCGCGCGGGGCCGGCCTTCAAGGTCCCCTCGCCCACTTCGTCGGCCACCTCGGTCGTCGTAATATCGAGTACCCCGCTAATCATCCCGCTCTCGACAAGTTTCTCCATCGCCTGCCCGCCGGTGCCGGTGGCATGGAAAACCAGGCAGTCGTAGCCCTGCTCTTCCAGCTTTTTTCGCACCGCCGTCACGCACGGAGTCGTCACGCCGAACATCGTCATCGCCACCGTCGGCTTGGTCTCAAACTTAGGCGCGGGATGCGAAACCATGCCCAGGATCGCATGCGCCGCATTGGCCAGCACCTGCTGCGAAACGCGGTTGATCCCCGCGACATCAACCACCGAATGCATTACCGTCACATCGGAGCACCCCACGATCGAGGCCACGTTTCCGCCCGGAATCGTCGAGACCAGCAGCTTGGGCATGCCTACCGGAAGCGCCTTCAGCGCCGGAGAAATCAGAGCCCCGCCGCCCGATCCGCCAATGCCAATTACGCCGCCTATTTTTCCGAAAGCCTGCTCGGCCTTGATAAAACTTTCCAGCGCCTCGCTCATCGCCGTCACCGCCTGCCCGCGATCGGTATGCCCCAGCGCCGCACCCTTTCCTTTAGGATGATGCGCCGCCACGATCTCGCGGCTGATGTCCGGCACTGCCGTCGCGGGATCACGCGTGCCGACGTCCACCATGACAACATTGCCGCCCGCCGCGCGGATACACTGCGCGACATACGCAATCTCCTCGCCCTTGCTGTCCATGGTTGCGATGGCGTAAATGGGTTTTTGCATGTTCACTCCAACGTGCCTGAACAACGATGCCTTACTTGAGTCCAGTGTTGTTAATGAAGGGAAAGAAGACTTGAAACGATTGGCAGTTGAATCGTTTCAAATCTTCTTTATCCCACACTGGACTCAATAATCAGGTTCAGCGTCATCCGATCCAATCTGTAAACTGACGAGCAAGGTTGCCTTTCAGGCTACCGATGCGTTTTTGAAGCGCGCTAACCGACGTCTTATGTATTTCCATGCCGTTTGCATAACATGTTTTTTTAAGTCCCGTCTCTTTAAAATTCCCTTCTTCTTCAGAAATCAGGAAATGGTTTGTGTGATCATAAAGGTCGAGTGCGGAGGATAATGGCATCAGCACAATCAGTGAGCCAGCATTTGATGTATGTAGCACGATGCAAGGACGGGGGTCTGTGCTCAATCCATAAGGAATTCACGCCACCCAGATTTGCATTGGCTGAATATCACTCATTCAGCAAATCTTTCACCCACGCTTCCTCCGAAGGCATCGACGGTTTCATTTTCGCGCGGCCTTCATCAGAATAAACTGGGCGCCCCTTAAATGTTTCGCGAGGCTTTGCAGGCGCATCTTTGCCGGACTGCTCCCCCGCAAATTCCTCGTCGATTTCAATACGAATACGGTGCAGACCGGGTCTGACATCGGGTACGTTCAAGGTCAAAGTTCCGTCCGCACCTATCGTTGCAATCGTCTCAAGATTTTTCATTCGTCGCACTCCGTCTGACCCTATAAAGATACTCTGGAGTTCTTAACTTCCAAACATCTTCTGCCGCGTCAACGTCGCCAGTTCATCGCAGCGTTCATTCTCGGAATGCCCGCAGTGCCCGCGCGTCCACTCCCATGTGACGTTGTGCTTTGCGATCAGCGCGTCCAGAGTAACCCATAGATCCTGATTTTTCACCGGCTCCTTGGAGGCCGTCTTCCACCCGTTGCGTTTCCATTTATCGATCCACTTCTGTTTGAACGCGTTGGCCATGTACTCGCTATCGGTCACCACGGTCACATCGCAGGGCACCTTCAGCGTCTCCAGCGCGCGCGTGACGGCCGTCAGTTCCATGCGGTTATTCGTCGTGGCGCTCTCGCCGCCCGTCAGTTCCTTCTCCACTTCGTTGTAGCGCAGGATCGCCGCCCATGCCCCTGGTCCGGGGTTGGGCTTGCAGCCGCCGTCGGAATAAATAATGACAGCCGGCCGCTTCGCTTTCTTCTCTGTTTCAGCGCTCACAGGATCACCAGGTTGTCGCGGTGGATGACTTCATCAAAGAGCATCTGGCCCAGTTCCTTCGCCACGTCGGCGGTCTTCTTTCCGCGAATGCGCTCGATCTCCTGAGCTGAAAAATTGGTCAGGCCGCGCGCAAATTCGGTCTCCCCACACATCAGCGAAACCAGTTCGCCCGACGCATATTTGCCGTGTACGCCGGTGATGCCCGACGGCAGCAGGCTCTTCTGGCGCTTGACCAGCGCGTCGCGCGCCCCGCTGTCAACGCTGATAGAACCCTTGGGATGCTGCGTGAAGGCAAGCCAGTGCTTGCGCGCGCTGATGCGGTCGACGCGCGGCTGAAAGTACGTCCCGATTTCTTTGCCCGCCAGAATATCGAGCAGCACTTCGGGATTATGGCCCGCGGCCAGCACCAGCCCGAAGCCCGAAGCCACCGAAATCTTTGCCGCCTGAAGCTTGCTGACCATGCCGCCGGTTCCCAGAAACGATCCCGTCGGCCGCGCCACCGCCTCAATCTCCGGCGTGATCGCCTCAACGTGATGAATCACCTTTGCCTCCGGATTGCTCCGCGGATCGGCATCCATCAGTCCGGCGACGTCGGTCAGGATCACAAGCAACTCGGCCTCGGCCACGCCTGAGACCAACGCCGAAAGTGTGTCGTTGTCGCCGAAGCGAAGCTCTTCGACGCTTACCGTGTCATTCTCATTGATCACCGGAACCGCGCCGCGCTTGAAAAGCGTCAGCAGCGTGTTGCGCGCATTCAGATACCGGTTTCGCGCGATCAGTCCGTCGCGCGTGAGCAGCAACTGTCCGATGGCTCTTGGAGGCTTCACGCGCCGGAAAGCCTGCGAATACAACTTCATCAGTTCAACCTGCCCCGCCGCCGCGCAGGCCTGCCGCTCGGGCAGCGTGTCAGGACGTTTGCTGTAGCCCAGCACTCCGCAACCCGCTCCGATCGCGCCCGACGTGACGATCGCCACTTCGATCCCGTCATTCCAGAGCGTCCCGACGGTCGAACAGAGTTTGAGCAGAAAGCGTTTATCGACGCGTGTGGTGTTGCCCGTCAGCAGCGCCGTGCCGACCTTAACCACCAGGCGGCGCACATTTTTAAATCCACGGCGCGACGCCGGGGCATGCTCAGGTTCAGACAGACGTCTTTCATTCATCCGCGCATGTTAGCCACTGTAGGTGAGAATTTCAAAGTCTTCGCAGACCCGGCTTGCGGGTTCTGTGTCTCGTCGTTTGTATTTTCCCCCTCCCCTTGCGGGAAAGGGGTAAGGGCGCTTGCATTGCATATACGCGCCTACCCCTACCCTCAAGGGGAGGGGAGAACAACGGCGACGGAAAATTCAACCAACTTGACGCAGACCCGCTTACTCCGCCGGCGTGCGGGGATACTTCGATTTCGCGGGCTGATCGGGCGGAATACAGTACGCCTCCAACTCGACAACGTGAAATCCGCCGTTCACCGAATTGTACAATCCCTGGATGCGGATCGCCTTCACCACGCGCGGCGCAAAATTGATCGTCTGCCAACTGCGAGGCTGGCCCTTGCTGTTGTCGGTCAGCATGCTAAACGTTTTTCCATCGGAGGACGTCTCGATCTGGTATCGATAGAATCGATTGATCTCCATATCCCAGAGCAGCATGCGCAGTTCACGCAAGATGTACGGTTTGGTCAGCGTCACATTCCATTCGCATGGAAAAGACCCCATGGCAAACCCCGTGCCGCCCGTGTACCCCGTAGTGATCCCATCGATCAATTCAAGTGGAGCTCTAGTCGGCCCCGTCACCGTCGTGCCGTTTGTGGAGAGTGCCACATTTCCGACCTGAATCAATCCGCCGCCGGTCTGCGCCAATTTTCCTATTTCGATCCAGGTCTCGATATCGGCGGCGCGAGCCTTGACGGCCTCTGTCTCCGCATATCGGGCCTTCAGCAAATTTGCCTTGGTAAGCACCGTTGGAAATTTCAATTCGGTCAACGCGATCTCAATATCGCTCATCAGTTTTTCGGCCGTCGCATTGTTTTCAATCAAGCGCTTCAGGATCGCGAGCTGATCGCGAGCCTCGATCTGGGCCAGCATTTTCTGCGCGCTGGGATTGGCGCGCGCGACCGCCTCCAGCAGCTTGCGCGCAAGAGTGTCCTCTCCGCGATCGTAGGCGAACATGCCCAGCGAGGTGGCGGTCTTGATCGGAACCGTCCCCACGCTCTGTTCAACGAGATTGCTCAGTTCCTGAATCGAGAGCATCTGCCATTTGTAGCTGACCTCAAATTGCTTGGCCTGTTTGATCCGCAGATTCTTATCGTCGCCGCCGGCCATTTTTCCGCCCAGACGCTTGGTCAGGAAAACCCGGTCGCTCTCGACTTTTTCTGGATCGCGCTTGAGCCGCTCCAGAACCGTCTGCTTCATCTCAACCAATCCGTTGTAGCCCTCGGCACGCAGCGCCACCGCATCGCGGTCGATATCATCGAGCTTTTCCAGACTGGATGCCGGCAGCTTGAATAGATCCGCCGCCTCCCCAAACCGACTCTCATTGGCCAGCGCCAGCGCCTTCGAAATTAACGCCGCCGTTTCAGGCCCCACCGTTTCTTTCTTCTTTATGGCAACAGCTTCGGGCGGAGTTACCTTTGCCGGATCGGGCTCCGGGACAACAATTGCAGGAACGGCTTTTGTTTCAACAGTCGCGACTGCCGCGCCGTCCGGCAACGCCGCCACTGCGCTCTCCGGAACTTTCGGTTTGTCGGGTTTCAGATCGGTATTGTCGGCCTCAATGGCGGGAATGACGTCCGGCTTTTTCGCCACGTTCTTCGCGCCGGCCTTAGCAATCGGCGCCGGAGCCACTACCGGGGGCAGCACCCTTGGAGCCGCCGGTTTTGTATCAGCGCCGGCAGGCTTCACATTCGCGGCCGGCATCAACTCTTTTTTCGTCGCCGCACCCACCGCGACTTGCGGCGTCTTCGCCTTGCTGAAGTGAATTGCGGCCGCAATGGCTGCAACCAGAATCAGCGCCACGAATGCCAGTTTCCGGATCAGTCCGCTTCCTTTACGCATGGCCTCGCGGTGCAATCGCGCTCTCTCGGCCACGCCTTCGGTATCCATAATCGGAGCCACCGGCCCCGTTGTCTTCTTCACAGATGTGGCGGTCGCGGCAACACTCTTGAATGGACTTTTTCCGGCTGCCAGTTCCGCATGAATCGGCGGCTTGCCCTTCAGCACGCGGTCAATATCTTCAGCCAGAAAATCCGCCGAGACATAGCGGTCCGCTCGATCTTTGGTGAGAAGCTTCGAGAGAATCGCCAGCGTGCCTTTGCTGAGAGTGACGCCGCACTCCGACGGGTGGGCCGCTTTGTCGGTGATATGCGCGGTCATGATCACCACCGACGTCGTGCCCGTGAACATGGTCACGCCGCAGAGCGCATGGTAGAGCGTTGCGCCCAGCGAATACAGATCGGTCGTCGCGTCGAGATTGCGCTCGCCCCTGGCCTGCTCCGGCGAAATATAGTGCGGCGTGCCAATGGCCTGGCCCTGCTGGGTCAGGGCCTTTTGCTCCTCGGTCTCGCTGTCCACGCGCGCCAGGCCCAGGTCGCAGAGCTTGGGGACGCCCTGTCCGTCGATCAGAATGTTGTCAGGCTTGACGTCGCGATGAATGATTCCCAGGCTGTGCGCATGAGACAGCGCGAGAGCGATCGCTTTGCCGACCTTCAGCGTCCGTTCTTCGCTGATCTTCTCGCGCTTGACCAGATCTTTGAGACTGCAACCTTCGACAAACTCCATCGCGAAATAGTAAATCCCATTGTCCTGACCATAGTCAATGCCGACGACGACGTTGGGATGATTTAATCTCGCGGAGGCGCGCGCTTCACGCATGAAGCGCTCGATGAATTTAGATTGCTTGGCCAGGCTGGGCGGCAGAATTTTGAGCGCGACGATGCGGTCCATCGAGATTTGACGGGCCTTGAAGACGGAACCCATCCCGCCCTGCCCAACTTTCTCGATCAGTTCAAAATTTCCGATCTTGCGCAACTCGCCCAATGCCAACTCCTGACAGAGCATGCCAAATCTGACTAAACAAAGCATCCCATCAACTAGACGCTATTTTAAACACCGCTGCGGCAGACAGTAGGGTGAAGAAGTGAATAAAACTTTTGCACGTGTGCGGCTATTCTGTGACGTCCCAGACTTTCGGATCATCCAAAAATGATTTCTTGCCGCCCTTTGGTACAGAAAGCGCATTCCCGGTTTCAAACGATTTTTTTTGAATCGCTCGTGACAGACCTCTATCTATTGATCGGATCGGACAAGACTTCAATAGCCGGAAGCTTATCCGTCCCGCCCGGATTTTCAATCCCAAGCGCACTCAAAAAAACGTACGGACCCGCATTTGCCCATAACCCTCTGGGCGGGTGGAAAACACTAACATGTGTACGAAAGGGTGGACATCATGAGACGCTTTGTCCTGGCCAACGAACAGCAGCGTGAATTCTACTTCAGTCGCTTAATGTGCGATGCGGATGTTGCCGTGCGAAATGTTCGATTGGTTCACAAAGGCAGCCATCTACGCTGGTTGCCGGCCGATTCGGGCTTGCTGCACAATTGCGTGTATTGGACGATGCTCCGCAACTCCGCGTTCCATAGACCGGCTCAGCGCGCGCCGGTGCCGCAACAGTCCTGACCGTTTACGCAGACTCGATCCGCGTATCCGCTGGCTGCCAGATCCGCGCCCCTGGCGGAATGGCCTCGACATAAATCTCACAGTATTTTTCAGCCATGCTGCGCAGCGACCAGTTCGCTTCGACTTCAAGGCAGCTCTGCTCTCCGAAGTCCCGGCACATCTTCCGGTCCTCCGCCAAGCGCAGCAACGCTCCGGCAAGCTGCTCCGGATTGCGCGGCTCGACCAGGAATCCATTGACCCCCTGCTTGATCAGGCTCGGCGTTCCGCCGACGGCCGTGGCCACGATCGGCATCGCCATGCTCATTCCTTCAAGAATAGAGATCGAGATGCCTTCGGTGAGCGAACTGTTTACGTACACATCGGCGCATGACAGAATCTGTTCGACCTTGCCGCGAAAGCCCCAGAATTTGACGCTCTCTTTAAGGTCCAGTTTCTCCGCCGTCTGCATCAGGCTGCCGCGCTCGCTGCCATCGCCAATGATCCAGAGTTTCGCCGCGCCATGATCTTTCCGCACCAACGCGAACGCCTCCAGCAGCGTCACCAGATCCTTCTCCGGAGCAAGCCTGCACACCGTTGCCATCGTTAATTCCCCGCGCGCTTCGCCCGCCAGCCGGCTCTTCTGAGCATGCTCGCGCACGGCATCGCTGAAGAGCGCCACGCCATTGATATGGGTCTCACAGCGCTGAGCGACCGGCCGGAAGACCCGCTTCAGAATCTCGGTCGCCTGCTCCGAAACGCCAATAAAGCGAGTGACGCGGCGACAGGCCAGATAATTGAAAACGGAGTGGCGCGCAAAAAAATTCAAGTCTTCGTAACTGTTGTGCTTGGTGAAAACAATCGGCACGCCGCTCAACGCCGATGCGGACAGCGCATAGATCAGCGGCTGCGTACCGTGCGCGTGAATCAGTTGAATCTTTTCCCGCCGGACAAGCTGCGCCAGTTTCAGTGCAGTTCGAAAACTGAATCGCGGCGGCCCTTTCAATTCGGCCCATTCGACGCCTGGCGCGATTCCTTCCGAGATCAGACTACCGGTCGTTTTTCCAACCGTGCAGATCAGAGGATGAACCGCTCCGGTGCTCAGCAGTTCGTTTGCAAGCGAGACCACGACGCGCTCAAGCCCGCCCGTATCGAGCGTGAGACAAAGTTGCAGAACGTTGGGCCTTTCACTCATCAATTGACTCCCGTCATGGCAGATATTCTTCCAACTCTGGAATGATGTCCCGCGCAAAATCCTGCAAATACGCTTCCCGCGCTTCTTCGGTTGACGGAGTGACATTCACGTTCAAGCGTATCAACGCCGTGCCGCCATTCCGTCCGGTCAATGCCGCCAGAGCCAATCTCAACTGCGTGGTAAAATAGTTGCCCGACTGATATGGACCGGCCTTGTACCAGTAATAATAAAGTTGACGGCCGGCGCGTCCTTCTATCAGAAGCCGCTCGGCGTCGATCTCCGTCTTTTCAATTGTCTTGCTGGCGCTGCCCATCAAGGCCGCAGATGATTTCGAGAGCGTATTCATGCCTCCAGCGGTGAGACAAATCTCCTGCGGATGCGCCATCTTCCGGTTGCCGCTGGCGTCATAAACAACCGTCAGGCTGACCTCGCGCTTCTTATGGTCCCGGTACAATCGCTTGAGAATATTCTCAGTCTCCAGCAACCGCACCTCATCGAGCGTGGGAGCGAACTCGGCCACCATCTGCCAGTTGCCTATGCGTTCGGGAAAATGCTTGAAGTTCGCCGACGAATCTTTTTTCAGCGGTTGATAGAGACGCGTCTGCGCCAGCACGCACGCCGCGCCGAGAATGACCGAGAGCACCATCGCCTGGCGGCTCATGCGGCACTTCCAGTCTCGACGGTGTCATCATCCCGGTTCAAGAATTCAGCGAGCCCTTCCGCGCCGAGCATGATCAGATGCAGCGCAAGCAATGCCACCCCAAAGACAACCACGCCCGAGAGCAGGTGAAGGTCCACCGCCCCGGTCAGCGACGATGTGAACAGCGGCGCGAAGAGCAACTTGGTGCCGAAATAATTGGCGAACAGAACATTGCAGATAATGCGAATCATATTCGCACCCAGCGCCACCGGGATCACCGCCGCAAGCAGGCTGCCGCGCACAAGCCAATCGCGGCGCGGATAAAGCCAGGCATAAAAAACGCCGAGCGCAATCAGCGCGATCAGCGAACGCAACCCCGAACAGACATCTCCGACGATCAGCTCGCCGCCTTCAAGCTGGATCTTAGCGCCATCCATCACCACCGGAACGCCAAGCAGATCGACGGTTCCAACCGCGCCATACGTGACCAGCATTTTGAGATACAGATTAATCCGCGCGATCGCGATCTCCGGCAGCGGCAGCATAAAGACTAGGAAGAAAACAGGAAACCAGACGCGCTTCATCCACGCTAAGCCACCCCAATACAAAATCATCCCCGACAAACAGAGCAGCAGCGCAAATCCAGACGTGAAGTACACACGCAACAGTCCGCTCAGCACGAAGATCAGCAGCCCCGTCACGAGTGTAACCAACCCCCAAGTCGAAGGCTCGCGCACGGTTTTCTTCAACTCATCCCGCTGTGAATAGATCAGGTATCCGGAGATTAGAGGAATCAAAAACGCATGGCTTGTGTAACTATCCGCGGCGACCGAGCGTTCATAAATCCAGAGCAGCACCGGATAGAAAGCCGCCAGCAGCAATCCACCCATGACCCACCATTCGTGTAACCACGAAGTCGAATGCGCAGCACGCGCGGGGACACCAAAGGAAGGCTGCGGACGCGCAACCCCCGACGACCCACTTGGCGGAACCGTAATTCCCGTTCCGGCGTTCTTCATCGCCCCGCCCCGAAGACGACAACTTTGGTGGTCTCAAGCAGAATGGTCAGGTCGAGAAAGACCGAATAATTTTTGATATAGTAAAGGTCGTAACGCAGTTTCTCGTGCGCGTCTTCGATGCTGCTGCCGTACTGATACCGCACCTGCGCCCAGCCGCTCAATCCCGGACGCATCATGTGCCGCATGTCATAGAACGGAATTTCCTGGCGCAGTTTCCGAACAAACTCCGGGCGCTCCGGGCGCGGTCCGACCATGCTCATCTCGCCCTTCAGCACATTCCAGAGTTGCGGCAATTCATCGATGCGTGTTTTTCGCATGAAGCGCCCGATGGGCGTGATGCGGTCGTCGTTGACCGAGGCCCAGCGCGCGCCATCTTTCTCCGCGTCAGTGCGCATCGATCGGAATTTGTAAATGGTGAAGACCACCCCACCCAATCCAACGCGCTGCTGCGAATAGAAGATGGGCCCTTTCGAGGTGAGCTTGATCAGGATCGCCGCACCAATCGTCAGCGGAAGCGTCAAGATTAACAGTATCACCGCAACGCTGAAATCGATCACGTTCTTCAACCAGATCTGAAGAGTATGATGCATCGGGCTGGCGGAAAAAATCAACAGGCTCGGACGCACGAAATCGGTCAACAGTTTTCCCATCAACCGCTCGTACATGTACTCACCTTCAGAGATCGCCACGCCATTGCGCTTCAGCCGTAACAGTGCATCGGCGGGAAAAACATTGCGCGGATTGTCCTGTGCAACCACCACATGATCGATGCGCTCGCGCCGCACCATATCGCACACGTCCGCGGAAGGCCCTACGCGCCTGCAGGAGTTTGAAGCGTTCTCTTCAATTCGGTCGGCGGTGCAGCCCACCAGTTCAAAGATCACACTGCCGCGGGTATCGAGCGCCTCGCGGATGCGCCGGGCGCGGCTTCCGGCGCCCACAATCAGCACACGCTGCCGCCCGAACTCCGCAAGCAGCCGCCGCTCTAGGATCGTGCGCCAGGCCAGCAGCAGCACGAATTGCGCGAGCAGCGAGAGAATCAGATAGTAACGCTCCATCAGCCCCGGAAAGAAAAACAGAACGGGCGCAACCAGCACCAAGGCCAGCCCGGTGCTGCGCATCAGCGCGGTCATCAGTTCCGCCGTGCGGCGTTGCTTCCAGAAGCTGTACATCTCGTTGAGGTAAAGCGAGAGCGACAGCATCACGGTATAAATGCCCGCGCTCTGCCATGGAAAGCTTTTGTAACCGCCTGAAATCAACATCGAAAGCTGGCGTCCGATTTCAAACGAGAGGATCACCAGCAGCGCATCGGTGAATGCCGGAATGAGCTTGAAAAAATCGCTGCCCAATCGTACGCGCGCAAAATGCGGAATGTGTTCGCGTTCCGACAGCTTCTCTGCCGGATACGGTATTCTCAACTGTGCTTGCGATTGCGGCCGGCTGGGTGCCGTTGAATTTGTAAGCATTCTCTATCCGTCCTCGTTGTTGTTTTTAAAGCGCGCTCTGTTTTCCCGACACGGCCGGTTCGGAATCGGCCCCTTTATTGAGTGTTGTATTTTCAATTTCATCAATGTGCTTCTGAGCATCGGCCGCGGCGGCAAAAGGCATCTTCAGGCTTCGGGCACGCTTCAGTTCCGCTAATGCGCGCTCGCGCTTATTGCCCCCAAGAAGCGCCATTGCATAGTGGTAGGCAATATCAGGATTCTCCGACGCCAGTGCTGCCGCAATGGCCAGCGCCGCCTCGGCTCGCGCGAAATCGTTGTTCAGAAAATAGACCCAGCCCACCGTATCCTGTGCGTGCGCGTTGCTGGGCGCGGCACGTTGAAGTACTTCGGCGTAAGGCAGCGCCTTCTCCGGCGCCTTCATCTCGACGCTCATCAACCAGATATAATTGTTGAGGCTGACCACATCCTGCGGCTGCTGCTTCAGCGCGCGCTGCAGATAATCCACTGCATTCTGCGACTCGCCGCGCTGCATAAGCAGAGTGCCCATCGCGGTCAGCGCCCTCGACTGCTCCGGCTCGATTTCCAGAACTTTTTTGTAGTACTCGATCGCCTCGTCAACTTTTCCCTGAGCCTGTTTCTGCTGCGCGATAAAGATTAAAAGATCAGTCCGCTGCGGGTTCTTTGCCGCGATCTGCTCTAGATACTGCGTGCCTTCCGCGCCGCGCCCCTGGCGAATGATTGCATTCGCGCGGAGCGCAGCCAGGTCGGTGTTCTCCGGCGCCTGCTGCATAGCCTCCTCCACAGATTGTACGGCCCATGCAGGTCTGCCGGCGCGGGCGTATAGATCAGCTAGCGCGAGCTTCTGACAGATCACTGCGCCCTTCGGATGCTCGGTAATGGACGACAACGCCTTCAACTGCAGCTCGAGCCCTTGCATGGACGTGATCTGCGCTTTGGCCGCGTCCTTCTGTCCGGCCTGCAGCAGAACCGCCACCAGCGCAACAAGGCTTTCGGGAGACTTTCGAAGCAGATGTTCTTCCTCGGCAGCCGTGCGCGCTTCCTCCACACGCCCGGACAGCAGCAGCGTGAGCGCGTAGTCCAGATGCTGCGCACTCGACGCGGCGATCGGTGCCTTCTCTAATTTCTCAAAGAGCTGCGTGGCCTCCGCATATTTTTTGTCATGCAGGGTGCTGATCGCTTTGAGATGCAGCGCCGGGCCAAACAATGGCGAGATCTCCAGCGCCTTATCAAGGTGCTGCGCTGAAGCCTGTTTATCTTTTTCGTTGTAGCTGAGAACCGCGAAAACCACCTGCGCCAGAGCCCGGCGTTCAGGCAATGGGTCATTCTCGAGTTTCTTCGCCATATCCAGCGCCCCCGCAGAGTCCTTCTGCGCCATGCGGGCCTTGAATTGTCCGCTCAAAGCTGCAATCGACGTATTCTCAAGCTCCGCCAATCGGCCGTACAACCCGTCGGCCTGCTTGAATTTTCCCTGCTGAACATATAGCTGCGCCAGCCAAACCATGGCCTTCACCGTGCCGGGATGCTCCTTGATAATTTTCTCAAGCCGTTCGGTCGCCATCTCAACGTTGTTTAAAGCGAGATTTAAACCGGCCAAGGTGAACTGCGTTTCAACGCGCGAGGGATCCAATTGCGCGGAACGTTCAAACGCGCGGAGCGCTTCGCCCATGCTCCGTTTGCGGAGAAATGCCTGGCCGAGCAGAAATTGATTGCTTCCCGTATCGCGCTCGCGCTCAGCCATGGCGTTGATGCGCTCAATGGTCTTCTGAGACAGGTCTAAGTTGGCCAGAGCCGCGTCGCCACTGATGACCGCCGGCGAGGGCACATCGTTAGTCACGCGTATGTGCTCAAACGCCTTGCGCGCCTCAGCCGCCTGGCCACTCGCAAGATAGGCTCGTGCGATGATCCGCAACGCGGTCTCGTTCCGCTTGCTCCGTCCGAGCAGTTTCTGGCCCTTCAGGATCACTTCCTCGTAATTCTTCTGCTCAATCAAAGTGCCAAGCAAAAAATTCTGCGCTTCAAAATGATCCGCGTTGAGATTGAGCGCGCGCTGAGCCTCTTCCAGCGCCTGGGACTTCATGCCCGATTTGTAGAGAACCCGCGCCAGCAGCAGCGCAGCGTCGGCGTCGTCGGCCAGTCCGCGCTCGGCGATCTGGGCGTCGCGCAAGGCCTCGGCGTATTTTCCCGCCTCGTACAAACAGGCCGCGCGGATCTTATGCGCCCGCGGGGTGCTCATTGGCGTATCTTTGAAAACCGCGTCAATATCCTGATTGGCGCGCGTAAAATCCTTGAGTTCAATCAAGGCCTCGGCGCGGCGGATCAGTACCTCCGACGAGTGCCGAATCGCCGCCGCCTTCTCCAGATATATCAACGCCTCTCCCGGCTGGTTCTCCTCTATTGCCATATCCGCGGCGAACATGAGCGCGCGGTCGCGATCCTTGGCCTTCTCTCGCAGACCGTACTTGAGCAACTCCTGCCGCGCTTCATAATCACGCCTCAGCTTTAGCATCAACTTCACCGAGCGCATAACCGGCTCAAAACTGTCCGGGCTCAGCGCTGCCGCTTCCTTATAGGAAGCCAGCGCCAGTTCATTAGTTTCCTGTGCAGCATATAAATCAGCGATCGCCAGGACGCCGTCGCTATCGCGCTTCATCTCCAATATTTTTTGAGCCGAAACCATGGCCTGCTCGTAATTCTTCAAAGCTGTCTGCGCACGCAATTTTCCCAGCCATGCTCGCGCATACTTGGGATGCAGGTTCAAGCATCTGTCAAACTGCTCCAGCGCTCGATCGGGTTGTTCCAGGGCCATGCGTACAAAACCAAGCTCACAGAGTGCCAGATCGTGCGTGGGATCGATTGCCAGTGCGCTCTCGTAATGCGTCAGCGCCGTTCCATATTGGCCGCCGGAGTAAGCGATCATCGCTTTTTTCAAATTGCGAGTGAGCCGCTTTTCCGGTCTGAACTGATAGATTCCAATCGCGACGGTGCCGCATACAAATAGGGCGAGTAGAACTAAGACGGTTGCTTTCTTTGTGCCTTTTTTCATTCCGCGTCCTCTCATTGCTCGCGTCTAAATACCGAGCTCACGCATACGCATCGCTTGTTCGAACAATGCAAAGACGGAGCCAAGCCGCTTGCCGATTTGATGCAGCACGAAAGTGCCACTGAAAACTGTCGCTGCACTCGCCGTTTCAAACAGGATCCCCGCGACCTCATCGCGTAGCGGGGCATTTGATTCCCGTTTTCGTCCGAAATATGCCCCGCGCTGATTTCGACCTGAGTCAGGCAACGCTTAAAACGAGCTCGTCCGCCGCCCGCAAATTGTTCCGCACGCAGCTCCCTCAGATTTTTGGGCTCAACGTTTGCTCGCGGTTGGCAGCGAAGCTGTCGACAGCTCTTGCCGTTTTGAATGTCGAATCAAAGGTTGCGAGAAAATTGATTATGAAACCGCAAACGCAAAGTCCTCTCTCGGTGGCGCAGTACGCTCTTTACTCGCCCAATCCGCGACCGCCGGCGACGCCGCGTTCACGCGCGAAGGCCGAGGAGCGCACGCCGCTGGACTATCTGCGCATGCTCCGCAAAAGATGGAAGCTCATAACGCTTCTTTCGCTCATCCTTCTTTCCATCGCGACCGCAATCATCATGATGCTTCCGGCTTCCTATCGCGCCGACGTGATGGTCGTGCTTCAGCCTCCAACGGTAAAAACTGGACAGACAATCGTGCCGATGGATATGACCCAGAAACTCAACGCGCTCAAGGAGCAGGTCCAGAGCCGCCGCACGCTCAACGAAGTGATCCGAAAATTCGATCTGTATTCCGCCAGCAAGGGCGTCATTCCGGCCGATGACATCTTCGATCGCGTTAACAAGTCCATCACGCTGAAGCTGGCAAAAAGCTCCTTCCAGCTCTTTTACGATCACGAGGATCCACAGGTCGCCGCCGATGTCGCCAATGAACTGGCGCGCTCGTACATTGAGGAAAATGCGCGCATGAAGCGCGAAACGCTCCAGACCACCTCGCTCTTCATCGGCAACGAACTCAAGCGTCTGGAAAAAGAAGTTAAGGACGTCGAAGAAGTGCTCCAGAATTTCCGCAAGCAGCACGCAGGTTTGATGCCCGAGGATCTTCCCGCCAACCAGGCGCTGCTCACCTCGCTCACTGCTCAGGTCGCGCAAGTCGACGCCAACCTCGAAGGCGAGCGGCTCCGAAAACGCAAGACCGAAGAGCACATCACCGACCTCATCGGCGCGGAACTTTCGATGCGCCAGAAAAATATCAAGACGATCAATGATCTCCTCAAGCAATATATGATCTTGGAACAGGGGACCGGGCCCCAGCAGGCGCAGCCTGAAAAGCGCAGCGAAAACGCGATCAATGTTGCGCACAAATCTGAAGTCCGCTCGAAAGAATTAAAGGACAAACTCGAAGAGCTTGAGACACAGCTCAACCGCGCGCGATCAAGCTTTGGCACGAACAGTCCCGAAGTGACCAAGCTCAAGGATCAGAAGAACTCCGCGCGTGAGGAGTTGGACAAATTGAGCTCCGCGGCCAAAGGCCAGGTTCCCGACTTCGTCGCCAGCGCCACTCTGCCCGAGGCGCTTGACAATCCAGAGGTGGAACAATCGCGCGAGCAACTGCACATTCGCGAGCTGGCGTTGAAAGATGCCTCACGCAACTTGCGCGATCTGGAAGATATGCTGGCCCGCGGCCTCGCTTCCAAGATCGTGGTTGAGAAAGCCCAGGTCGAAATGGAGCGCCGCGAAGTCGAAATCCGCATGTTCCGAAACAACATCACCCGCACCCGCGCACGCTACAGCGACGAGCTGAAGGACAACGAGACGCAACTGGCGATGATCAAATCCTTCCAGAATTCCTGGGATGATATGCTCGTTAAGATTCAGGAAATTGAAGCACAGCGCCTGCGCCTCTCGTCCAATGCGCTGCCGACGGTTCTCAAGGACATCAACACGAGACTGGATACTTTGAACACCGAACTGGTCGAGCTTCGCAACAAGCTGGGCGTCGACTTCAAAGCCCCGCTCAAAGATCGGGGCGAACTTGCCCGCTACCTGACCGAGCACGAGAATGTCATGGTCAATCTCACCCGGCAGCAGAATGAAGTGCAAAAAATGAAAGAGCGCATCGCCGACATCGATCTGCGACTCACCAATGCAGCCCGCATCACCATCGAGTATCCCGAAATCCAGCGCCGCTGGCGCACCGCTGTCGACCAGTACGAAGTCATGCTTAAGCATAAAAACTCACATGAGATCGAACGCCAGATCGACGAACGCGCCGAAGGCGAACGCATGACCATCTGGGATCCGGCCATCCGCACCAGCACGCCGTATCGCCCGAAATATCTGCTCCTCTTTGGCGGTGCGCTGGCCTTCTCCATCGGCGCCGCAGCCAGCCTGGCGCTGCTTCTGGAAATGCTCTCGCCCAAGTTCATCAATGCCGACAGCCTGCACAACATCACCGGCCTGGAGGTGCTCGGAACCGTCGATCAACTGCGTAAACGCGATACCGCGCCGCTGCCACCCGGCACGCCGCCCGGTCTGTCCGCTGTGGTGCCACTCTTCAGTCCAAAGCATCGCGTCAGCAAACAGCTCCAGGATGCGGCCTGCCTCCTCTTTAAGACCGATTCCAAATGGCCGCGCGTCATTGCCGTCTGCAGTCCAGGACAGGGCGACGGCAAGACCTTCGTCGCCTCAAATCTCGCCGCCGCTCTCGCCATCAGCAGCAGCGACCCGATCTTCCTGGTCGACGCCAACATGCGCTCGCCCGAACTGCATTCGCTCTTCGGAAAGCCGCTCCAAAATGGTCTGGCGGAAGTACTCGAAGGCGCCCCGGTCAATGCTCACACCGTTCCGTCTCTGGTGCCGAGCAACCTGCAACTGGTCACCGCGGGCCACGCCGAACGCCACGGAGCCGTGCTGCTGGGCAGTCCGCGTTTCCGTGAAATGATGGACAAGCTCACCTACGAAGGCTCCAAGCCCCGCATCGTCCTCGACACGCCGGCACTTCAGAGCGGCGCGGACGTCGACGTGCTGATGGACACCGTCGACGGCATTCTCCTGGTAGTCCGCCGCGGCCACACCACAATCGCCGACCTCAACCGCGTGCTGCGCCGCATCCCGCACGAAAAACTGCTCGGCCTGATCTTCAACGGCAACGTCGCCGACTGATTTTGTTGTTTCCCTCTCCCCTTGAGGAAGAGGGTCTAAGTGAGCGGGAGCGAACCCGGGGTGAGGGGTTAGGTCGCAAAAAATTGCGAGGCTGGCAGAAAGCGACTGCAAGCCCGACTTCAGAAATCATTCGCGCCGTCAATCACGCCTTTCAAGGTTTCCAGCGCCGCCGCAGCTGGCGTCTTTGCTTCTGGCGCGGCCGCGCGCGTCTTGGAGCCGCTCCGCTTTGCGCGGCGGCGATCGCCTTCGCCCACTGGCCGACCTCGATCGCCCGAAATGTATTCACGAAATAGTTCTTCATGGCGGCCATCTTAATTGACCTTCCCCACGTCTGGTGGACGCGGAGAAGGTTCCGATGCTCTTTGCAAAGATGGCTGCGATTCTGGAGAGCGCCGGCGAGAAACTGGGCTGGACGAGTGGGCTGCCGGCCGCGGAAGTTTTGAAAGAGTCGATCACGAAGGCGTTGCGCGAACATGCTCAGGAGTTGCAGCATGCGGGCGGCGAGGCGGGGCGCGTGCTGGTTCACGTCATGGCGGGAATGATCATTGGAGACGCGGCAGCCGGACGCCTCGTCCTGGGAAAAGGGACAAGGGCCGCTGACGATGGGTAATGACAAGAGCTTCAACGGGGGGGGCTAGTGGTTCGTCACGATTGTGTTGACGGGTGAAAACAGCCCTTCATTTCAAACGTGACGAGCCACTAGTCTAGGGAACGTTACAATTGCGTTTTGAACTCTACTTCTTTAGCCGCTCTGCCGTCCACTCGGCGTCGGCT
>Ga0105047_10004629_pt1 | contig 23871 bp, 16 predicted proteins | sample MAT04_FD_78384 | JGI IMG/M metagenome (GOLD analysis project Ga0105047, IMG submission 78384) | Freshwater microbial communities from Lake Fryxell liftoff mats and glacier meltwater in Antarctica - MAT-04 (megahit assembly) | ecosystem: Environmental > Aquatic > Freshwater > Ice > Liftoff... | reverse complement strand
GTGCGAAACACGTAAGCCATGCGCTCGATCAGCGCCTCGCCGCTCGCCAGTCGCACGCCGTACGGCGGGTTCACGACGACGTGACCGGCTGGCTCCGCGGGACCGAGCGCGGCGATGTCCTGTTCCACCACGTGGACTTCCGGCACACCGGCGAGACGCGCGTTTTCTTTGGTCTGCGCGACCGCGCGTGGGTCGAGGTCGGCCGCGAGCACGTCGGGCGCGTCGCTCGCCGGGCGGATGCGGGCGCGCAGCTCTTGTCGCAGATCGTCGAGCGCGCTCGCCTCGCTCGCGTCGTGCGAAGCCCAGCGCTCACCGCCGAAGACCTCACGCGCGAGGCCTGGCGGGATGCGCCGCGCCCACTGCGCACCTTCGATCGCGAGCGTGCCAGAGCCACACATCGGATCGGCGAGCGGGCGCGTCCGATCCCAGCCGGCGAGCCGCAACATCGCCGCCGCGAGCGTCTCCTTGAGTGGCGCCTCGCGTGCCTTCGCGCGCCAGCCACGGCGGTGCAGCGACTCGCCACTCACATCGAGATAGACGGTCGCCTCGTCCTTCACCAGGTGGATGAAGACCGCGACATCTGGATCCGCCTTGTCGACGTTGGGCCGCGCGCCGAGCGTCTCGCGCAGCTGATCGACGATCGCGTCTTTGGTGCGCTGCGCTACGAACGCGGAGTGCGTCAGCTGCGAGTTCTTCAGCGCGCAGGTCACCGCGAGCGTGCGGCGCACATCGAGCACCGCGTCCCAGCGATATGCCTCGCGCACGCCTTCATAGAGCGCGTCGCCGTCGACGCAGTGAAAGCGCCCGACCTCTTGCAGGACGCGCACGGCGATGCGGCTGCCGATGCAGGCGCGGTACGCGTCGAGCAGCGTCCCACCAAAGCGCACACCGCCGCGCTCGGCCTTCACCGCGGGCAAGCGCAGCTCGCGAAGCTCGTCGCGCAGTGCGCCTTCGGTGCCTTTGGCTGCAGTCGCGAAGAATGCGCGTCGGTCGTCGGTGTCGGCCATTCGGCGGGCGAGCGTGCCCCATTGGCGTGCGCTGTCGAGCGGCGTGCCGAGTCGCCCACCGTTGGTCGAAAACTTGACCACCGATCGCGCGCGCCCGACGGTCGAGCCCGATGAAGCGTCGTCCTCTCTTTCTCGTGCTCGCAGTCGCGCTCCTCGGAGCGGCCGCGGTGCTGTCGTATGCGTCGTGGCAGGGGCACGAGCGGGACCGTCTGATCGGCGACGCGAAAGCGCGCCTCGACGCGCCGCTCGAGGAGGCGCCGGAGCTCGACCGCCTGCAGGCCTCGACCGCAGCGTCGCTGTTGCTGCGCGCCGAAGCGCTCGGCGCGACCGACCGCGAGACGGTCGGCCTGCGCCACTACGCGGAGGCCCTCGAAGACTTCACGCGCGGCGACCTCGTCCTCGCGGAGGGCTCGCTCGACGCCGCGCGTCTGCGCCTCGGCGAGACGGCGGATCTGTTCGTGCTGCGCGCTGCGATCGCGCTGCGCCGGACCGATCCTGCGGCCGCACGTCGCGCGCTCGACAGCGCGCTCGCGCTCGAGCCGGCCCATGCGCGCGCGCTGGTCTTGTCGGCCGATGCCGCGATCGACGAAGGCGACGAGCCGCGCGCACGGGTGCTGCTCGATCGCGCGATTCGCACGGCGCCGCGCGCCAGCGGCCTGTGGAATCGCCGCGCGCTGGTGCGCGAGCACGCAGGTGATCTCGTGGGTGCGGAGGCCGATCTGCGCCGCGCCATCGAGGCTGATCCGCGCGACCAAGTGCCGCTGATCAACCTCGGCGCGCTGCTGCGTCGCGATGCGCGTCACGCTGCGTCGCTGAGCGCGTTCGAGCGCGCCGTCCGCCTCGCGCCGACCGACGCCGACGCGCTGTTCGGTCGCGGCCTCGGACGTGCGGCCGCAGGCGACGCGGGTCACGCGGCGGACGACTTCCGCCGCGCCGCGGAGCTCGCCAGCAACGACGCCGAGCCGGTGCTCGCGCTCGGCGATCTCGCCGCGGATCTCGGCGATCCGCGTGAGGCCGTGCGCCTCTATCGCGAGGCGCTCGCGCGCGAAGACGCCGACGCCGCCAGCTGGCTCAAGCTCGGCAACGCGCTGTTCGCGTCGGGCGATGCGGCTGCGGCGATCGAGGCGTTTCGCCAGTCGCTGTCACGCGCCCCCGACCTCGCCGCGGCGCACAACGGCCTCGGTGCCGCGCTGCTGCACGTCGGTGATCGCGTCGGCGCGGCGCGTTCGCTCGCGCGCGCGTCGGAGCTCGACACGCGCGATCCGCACCCGCTGATGAACCTCGCGCTGCTGCACGAGCGCGCCGGCGATCGCGCGAGCGCGCGCATCGCCTGGCGCGACGCGCTCGTGCGCGATCCGCGCTCGACCATCGCGCAGGCACGGCTGGCCGCGCTCGAGCGCTGAACCGCAAAACTCCCGTTAGCGGATCAGCTCTCGAGGTCGTCGCTCTCCGTCGTGTCTCAGGCCGACTTCGGCCGCTCGACGCGCAGGACCGTGACCAGCTGCTCGACGATGCCGCGGACGGTGTCCGCGTCGTCGAAGAAGCCGTCGCGGCAGTGCGCAGCGCTCTCGATGTGCTGCTCGGTCCACTGCTCGAGCAGCGTGCCGATCATCGCCTCGAGCTGACCCGCGAAGCGACCGAGCGCGTTGTCGTGCCCGTTGGCGCGGCAGAATCCGCACGCGGCTTGCTGCGCGACTGCCAGTCCATAGCGTCTTGCCGCGACGGCCTCCGCGGTGCGCGCGAAGTCGACCTCCATCGCGCGGCGCAGCGCCGAGACGAACGTCGGCACGCCGTGCGCGGCGGCCGCGTGCTTCTCGAGGTCGTCCTTGCCGAGCCGCGCGAGCGCGCTCGACGTCGCGACCGTGGCGTGTGCGAACGTCGGGAACGCGAGCTCCATGTCGACGCGCGAGAGCTTGCCCATCGGCGCGCGAATCTGCAGCGGCACTTCGACGCCCAGAACGCGCACGGAGAAGTGCGAGAGATCGAGCCGGTCGTTGCAGATCGGCACCGGGCGCTTGCCCTCGCCGAGCGCGAGATCTTCGCCGAGCACGATGCCTCGCACGACGCGGATGTTCTTGCCGTGCAGCGCAAGCCGCGCGGTGTACGTCCCCTGTCCCTCGTCGTGCGCCGGCCACGAGAGGCCGCAGCGCGTGTGGAACACGATGTCGTTGGCGCGCCCGACGCCGAGCAGAGTGCCATCGGCGCTCTGCGGCACGATGAACAGCTGGAGCTCGCCGGGACGCAGCACACCGCCCGCGCTCGATTGCTTCACGTCCGCCTGGAACGTGACGCCGAACGTCAGATCGTCCTCGAGGTGATAGGCCTGCACGTTGCCCGCTTCTTCCATCAGGCGCGCGCGCTCGTGCTCGTACGCGCGCGGTGGCAGCAGCGTGCGCAGCTCCTCGAGCGTCTTCTCCCAGCGTGCCCAGTCGCGTGCGCCACCGCGATGCGCGTCTGCGGTCGTCAGCACCTCCCAGGTGCCCGGCTCGTCGACGATGAAGCTGCCCTCGTAGAAGCCCGGCTCGGTCGGCACGAGCGGCACCTCGAACGTGCGCCGATGCACCATGACCTCGGCGAGCACGGCGCGTGTCGCGGCCTGCACGTTGGTCAGATCGTTCGCCTTGTCGTGACCCTTCACCGTCTTCGTGCGTCCCGCGACGCGCGCGATCGTGTCGTCCAGCCACTTGCCCGGGCTGCTCACATGGGCGACGACCTTCGCGTCGGAGATCACGTCTTTCTCCCGCGCGAGATACGCACGCACGAACACGCGATTGCCGATGCGCGTCGGCGCCGGTGCGTCGAGCGCGACCTGGAACGTGATGTCCTGCTTCGCCATCGCGGAGAAGAGGTAGTCGCCCGTCGTCGTCGCGTTGCGCGTGACGTGGCAGCGCCACCGGCCCGCCCAGCGCTGCGACTCGCCAGGAATCGCCAGCGGCAGATCGATGACGAAAGTCTTGTGCAGGGGCCCGGTGTAGAGCCGCACGCTACCACCGAGCGCACCGGCGAGGACCTCGGCCTCGGTGATGACGCTCGTGCCGCCTGGCGGTTGCACATCGATGGTCCAGTCGGTCGACGGCGGTGTTGCCGCGAAGACGCTCAGCACCAGCTGTGAGTGGCCCTCGGTGACCATCACGCTGTGCGTCGCCGTCGCGCCGCCGGCGAGCTCCGGGTCCGGCGTCGACAATGCCGTGTAGCCGAACAGAAACGCGAAGCTCGAGTTGAACCAGTTCTGCACCAGCGTCGAGATCGCGGCGGAGTTCGGCTGCGGGCTCGGGATGAACTTCACGTCGAGCTCACCGATGCCGCCAGTGTTGTTGCACGCGGGCTTGAGCCCATCGGCGAACGACTGCGCAGTGCCGAGCGCACACGCGTAGATGCGCGTCTGCGGGTCGACGTTGTCCGGCAAGCCCAGCGCCGGATCCGGATGACGCCAATACGCACCCGCCGCCAGCGTCGCATCGTTCACGAACGGCACGCGGTTCTCCATGCCATCGGTGAAGAGGAAGACGACGCGCTCCTTCGTGTGCGTCGGATCGGCGAGCAGCAGCGCGTCTTTCGCCGCGAGGAGCCCGGTGCCGATCGCCGTCCAGAACGCCGGCTGCTGCCGTGTCGCCGCCTCGGTGAACGCAACATCGAAGCTCGCGTCCGTGGCGAAGTTGGCGAAGTTGAGCGGGATGATCGTGCCGAGCCCGCGATCTCCGAGCAGCGTCCCGTAGTTGCCCGCGCCGAGCGGATCGGTCGGCACTGCGGGGGTCGGATAGTTCGGGGTCGGCACGTCTTCCCACCCGCCGAACCACATCGCTTGCACGCCATGCGCCTTGCCCGCGTTGACGTTGCGGTCCTTCACCAGCTGCGCGAACAAGAGCGCGCCGCTCATCGCGCCGAGCCAGCGGAACTCCGCGGCCATCGAGCCGGAGCGATCGATCATCAGCGTCGAATTGATGTTCGGCAGCGTCGCTGCGATCGGCAGCGCGACGGTCGCCGGCGCCGGAGTGTCGCTCGTCGCGAGCACCACGCCGCCATCGCGCAGCACGACGTGAACACGAACCGCGCGGTCGCCTGCCGACCAGTTCGAAGGAATCACCCGCAGCGCGCGCGTGCGCAGCAGGTTGGTCGCGGCCGGCCCGACTGGCGTGCCGAACTCGAGATCCGTCGCTTCGGTCGGCTCGAGGTACCACTCGAGCTGCTGCGTACCGGTCGGCGTCACGCTCGCGCTCAGCTGCGTCTGATAGCGCAGCAGCTGGCGCGCCGTTGGCAACGTCGGCGGCGTCACGGTGATGGTCGCCATCGCCGGCGTGGTCACGCTGATCGGAAGGGCGCAGCTCTCGTTCGGAAAGCCCGGCGCCGTTGCGCTGAGCACAGCGCGCAGCGAAGCCGCGTCGCCTGCGCGCAGCGCAAACGCGCCCCACTGGAGCTGCGGAATCGGCGACACCGAGCTGCTGAAGAGGCTGGTCCCGCCGCTCGGCGTCGCCGCGCTGAAGGCGAACGCCGCATCGCTCAGCACCGTCAGATTGCGCGTGCCCGCGACGACATCGTACGGCAGCCGCAGCTGGTACGGCGAGTCCGCCGTCAGCTGTCGCATCTTGAACGAGAGCCCAGTGACGAACGCGTCAGGCCGCACGTTGTTCGTGTCGCGCGCCGTGATCGTCAGTGTCGCCGCAGCGGCGGTCCACGAGCTCACACCCGCCTCGTTCACTGCCAGCATTCGGCCGTTGGTGTCGAGCGGAAGTGTCATCGGCCAGCCCGCAGCGCCGCCGGTCACGGTGCCGAACAGCGTTCCCGGCGCAGGCGGAGGCGCGTTGATTCCGGCGCCGGTGCCAGCGTCGTTGAGGTGCCCGCGCAGGTACGTATAGCCAGCGAGCGGCACGCCAGGCGACTTCTCCAGCGCGCGCAGCGAGAGGGTTGCGCCGTTGAACAGCGAGGCGCTGGTGATCAGCGGATTGCTCGTGTTCGGGCAGGTGATGGTCAGCGTGAAGTTGCCGCTGTTCACGTTCCAGCTGGGCGGCGTCGCGGCGGAGATCACCGCGCTCCGCTGCGTGAGCGGCGGCGTCTGCGCGAATGTAAGCGTCGAACCATTGAGTCCCGCGCCCGGCGCCGCCGCCCAGGCGTACGGGCCGTAGGGGAACTCCCCCGCCGCCCCGCCTGCGGGGGGATCTGCGCCGATGCTCACCGGGGTGTGTGACCCAGCTACGCCGTTGCGTGAGAGGAGAAGGAAGTCGATGGTCGGGATCGCTCGGAGATGCACACGCATCGTCAGCAGTGAGGGGCCGACCTGAACGGCGATGTTCACACGGTCGTTGGCGGCGAACGCGGCGGCGAGCGCTGCCTCCCCACCGATCATCTGGAGCGTTCCCTTGGTCTCGTCGGTGGCGTCACCGACGAAGTCGAAGCTCGAGAAGAGGTCCACGCCGCCCGCGGCGGACACGGCGGAGATCAGCGCCCAGACGGGTGACGCAACGCTCGAGGTTACAGAGAACGTCGTGTTGCTCTGGAGCACGAACACCCCGGTGCGAACGACCGCGAAGAACACCTTGTCCGTCGGACTGATCGACATGCGCGCCCCCTTGTGAGCCCGACTCCCCGAAGCCGAGCGGCGCGACGGTAAGTGAACCTGCTCACTAGAGTCAACGGGGCTTCGTGCTTGCCGCGGATTGTTTTCACTTGTCGGCGGGTCTTTCTGTTACTGTCGGCGCGTTCACTTCTTCGGGGGCCCATGCAACGTTTCTCGTCGGTCGCTTGTCTCACGGCATCGCTGCTGTTCGTCGCGTGTGGAGGGGATGACGTCGCGCCATCGGAGGACGGTGGCGTGCGCACCGACGCCCGCGTCGACGCACGTGTCGCCGATGGCGCGGTCGACGCGCGGGCGGACCGCGATGGCAGTACGGGCGATCCCGACCTCGGCATCGATGGCGGCGGTGACTGCGACATCGACGAAGACGGGCACGATGCGCTCGCCTGCGGCGGTGACGACTGCGACGACACCGACCCTGATCGCTTCCCGAGCAACCCCGAGGTCTGCGATGCGCCGGGGCACGACGAAGACTGCAACCCGACGACCCTCGGACCGGACGGTGACGCCGACACGTTCGCAAGCACGAGCTGCTGCAACGTGCAGGGCGACGGTACGCTCGCGTGTGGTTTCGACTGCAACGATGCCTCTCCCGACATCAGCCCGACCGCACCCGAGTCTTGCAACGACGTCGACGACAACTGCAACGGCCTCGTCGACGAGGGCGTGCGGACCGCTTGGTACGTCGATTCGGACGGCGATGGCTACGGCGCGCTGGGCACGACGATGATCATGATGCAGTGCACACGACCGACGGGATATTCGCCGACCAGCGACGACTGCGACGATGTGCACATGGACGCTCATCCGGGCGCAGCGGAGGTGTGCGACGCATACGACAACACCTGCAACGGCACCATCGACGAGGGCTGTATTTGCGTGACCGGCACATCGCGCATGTGCGGCGCCATGACGTCGAGCGGTGGCTTCTACATGACGGGCCCGTGCCATCCGGGCATGCAGACGTGTGTCGGCGCCGCGTGGGGACCGTGCATGGGCAACGTCGATCCGGTCACGGAGCTCTGCTCGACGCTAACGCTCGACGACAACTGCAATGGCGTCATCAACGAGCCGACTGCCGTGGACGCCGTCGACTGGTACCCAGACGTCGATCGCGACGGCTACGGCAACCGCACGGCCGCAGCGACGCGTCAGTGCATTGCGCCGCCAAACACGGTGCGCGACAACACCGACTGCAACGATGTGGTGGTCGGCACACATCCGGGCTCGCCGGAGACGTGCGATGGCGTGGACAACAACTGCACACTGGGAGTCGACGAGCTGCCGGCCGCGGCGGCGGGATGTCCCGACGAGATGTACGTCGCGACTACGACGTGCACTGCCGCGACGTGTTCCGTCGCCACGTGCGACGCCGGGCGCGGCGACTGCGATCGCGTATTGACGAGTGGCTGCGAGGTGAATACGACGGTGACCACTGCGCACTGCGGGATGTGCGGCCTCGGTTGCACGTTTGCGTGCACTGCATCGGCATGTGATCCGGTGATCGGGATCGGTGCCGGTGCTTCGCACACCTGCGCAGTCCGCGGCTCGCGCCAGGTCGCGTGCTGGGGGCGCGGCGGCGAAGGGCAGCTCGGAGACGCGACGTCGGTGAGCTACAACTCGCCGCGGCCTATTCCGAGCATGTATCTGGCGGACGCTGCGAGTGTGTCTGGCGGAGCGGCGCATACCTGCGCGTTGCGAACGACCGGCGCCGTGAGCTGCTGGGGGCAGAACCTCGACGGTCAGCTCGGTACGGGCGACAGGCCGACGTCATGGAACGCGCCGCGCGGCTTGAACCTGGGCCCTGGGGTCACTGGGGCAACGAGCCTTGTGCTCTCGCCAAGTGGCAACGTCTCGTGCGTGATCACGACGACCGGGCAGGCAAAGTGCTGGGGACGCAACGTCGCTTTTCAGCTGGGTGACGGCGCGTTCAATACCGCGATGCCCGCGCAGCGCTTCGTTCGGGCCGTGGCCGTCAACGTCTCCGGACTCACGAACGCGATTGCGATCGCGCCGGGGCAGTACCACGCGTGTGCGATTCGCAGCGGCGGGCAAGCGGTGTGCTGGGGAACGAACGGGGCCGGCGAACTGGGAGATGGTGTCCTGGCGCACTCCGCCGGGATGCCGCTCACGCGCGAAGGCTGCGCCGACTCGATCTATGCGTTCGTTTCCTCTCCGGCACTGCCTGGCGACCCAACGGCGCTACCGGGAGATCCCCCCTACGTTCGTTCGGACTGCCACAACGCGCCAGTGAATGTGAGTGGTATCGCGGACGCAGTCGCCATCACGGTGGGCGGCAATCATAGCTGCGCGATCCGAACGGGTGGGCAGGTCGCGTGCTGGGGCTACAACGGCGAGGGAAGGCTCGGTGACGGCACCGCTGTCGCGTACCGAGCGACTCCAGCGTCCGTAACCGGCCTCACCAACGCGGTCGCCATTGCGGCAGCGTCGACCGCGACGTGCGCGATTCGTATGGGCGGCCAGGTCGTCTGCTGGGGTGACAACTCTGCGGGTCAGCTCGGCAACGGAACAACTGGCACGCCTGCCTCCGTGCCGGTGAACGTCACCGGCCTGACCAACGCGACGTCGCTGACGGCGGGCGCCAATCACTTCTGCGCGGTGCGCACGACCGGCCAGCCTGTCTGCTGGGGGCTCGGCTTCAACGGGCAGCTCGGCACTGGAGTCGTCACCGACAGCAACGTGCCAGTGAACGTGCTGCCGCTGCCGTGAGCTGAACGCACCGAGCGTCGGTGTCACTGCAGCCCGGGTCACGCGAGCGACGCGCGACGAGGCTCCTCTTCGCGCCCGCGCTGCGCTCGTTGAGTCGCCGCGCGTTTCGCAGTAGCCTGCTCGCTCCATGGCCTTGAAGCGCTACGCCGCCACGCTGCGGCGCAACCTGAAGGCACCGCGCGACGTCGTGTGGGCGCTGGTCGCCGATACCAATCGGTGGAATCGCGCGTCTGGTCTCGCGCCCGGCAAGTACACGTGGAAGGTCGTCGACGGGCGCCGCCGCTATGTCGGCGCAGCGAAGGAGCTCGGCCAGTCGCTGGTCTGGTATGAGCCGCCCTACGAGTGGTCGGAGGGCTACTTCATCGAGGGAAGCCGCCACTTCATCTCGGGCCCTGCCAAGGGCGGTGGGCTCGTCCTCAAGCTCGAGGATGCGCCCGACGGCACCACGCTCGTCGACGCGACCTCGTGGTTCACCGGCGAGGGCGCCGTGATGCTGATGCTCGGTGGCATCGTGCGGCGGCGCAACGTCGCGGCGCTCGCGCGCTACCTCGACACCATCGAGTCGACGTTGGCCCGCGGCGTCGCGCTCGACCGCGTCGCGCTCGAAGGTGGCGCGACCGACACGCGCAAGGGCGCGGATCGCGAGCCGGCGGTGGTGCGCGCGCGGCGCTCGCTGATGGCGAGCTACGACGTCGTCGTCTCGGGCGTGCGCAGCCCTTCCGACGAGGTCGAGCTGCGCCACCGCGCAGAGAAGCTGGTGCGCGCGGGCGCCGTCGAGCCGGCGCTGATCGAGCGGCTGGTGACGCTGCTCGCCGAGCGACCCGACGAAGAGCTCTCGCAGATCCGCCCGTTCGAGATCGCGCACGTGTGGGGCGCGGACAAGCGCGAGGTTCTCCGCCTCTTCCTGCACGCGACGCGTGCGGGCTTGGTCGATCTGCGCTGGCAGGTGAACTGCCCGGTGTGTCGTGTCTCCGCAGGCGTCGCTGAAGGGCTCGCCGACGTCGGCAAGGCCGTGCACTGCGAGGCGTGCGACGTCTCGTACAACGTCGACTTCGGCCGCCATGTCGAGGCGGTGTTCCAGTCGAATCCCGCGGTGCGCCGCACGTATCCGGCGGTGTATTGCGCGTCGAGCCCGGCGCTGCGGCCCCACGTGCTGGTGCAGCTGCAGGTGCCCGCGGGCGACGAGCGCACGGTCGCGGCGGGGCTCCCGCTCGGTGAGCTGCACCTGCGCGCACTCGGCCTCGCGGCGACGACGGATATCGAGCTCGATGCGCCACCCGGCACGCTGCGCGCGGTGTTCAGCGCCGATGCGGTTCGTGTGACCGCGGAGGGCCACGCGTCGCACGGCATGAGCCAGCTGGTGATCCGCAACGAGCACAGCGACACGATCACGGTGCTCGTCGAGCGCGGCGGCTGGTCGGCCGACGCGGTGCTCGGCAGCGTCGTCGCGACGTTCCCCGATTTTCTCGACATCTTCGCTACCGAGGCGCCCGCGACGGGCGTCGATCTGGCGATCAGCAACCTCGCGCTGCTGTTCAGCGACCTCACCGGCTCGACGGCGCTCTACGAGCGCGTCGGTGATGCGCGCGCGTTTGCGATCGTCGAGGAGCACTTCCGCGAGATGGAGAAGGCGGTCACCGCACACGGCGGCGCCGTGGTGAAGACGATGGGCGACGCGGTGATGGCGACGTTCGCGTCGCCGGTCGACGCGGTGCGCGCTGCGATCGCGATGGTCGCCGCCAACGAGACGCAACACGCGGGCCTCGGCCTCGGCGTGAAGCTCGGTGTCCACGCGGGCGCCTGCCTCGCGGTGCGCGCGAACGAGCGCCTCGACTTCTTCGGCACGACGGTCAACGTCGCCGCGCGGCTGCAGGCGCAGGCGAAGGCTGGCGAGCTGGTCGTGACTGAAGAGCTCGCCGCACATCCCGTCGTTCGCACGCTGCTCGACGCGCACCCGCATCGCCCGTTCGAGGCCGCGCTCAAGGGCATCGCGGCGCTGCAGCGGCTCGTCGGGATCCAGCTGGTGCCGCAGCACGCGGGCACGCCTTTGAGCGAGACCGCAGCGCCGAGCGCGGCGGGCTGAGCGCTCAGCTTTGCTGCGCGATCGCCTCGCGGACGAGCGGCTCGAGCTCGCCGCTGGTGAACATGTCGCGCACGATGTCGCAGCCGCCGAGGAATTTGCCGCCGACGTAAACCTGCGGAATCGTAGGCCAATTGGCGAAGTCTTTGATGCCCTGGCGGATCCCTGGATCGGTGAGGACATTGACGTCGTGGTACGCGACGCCGAGGCGTTTCATGACCTCGGCGACGGTCGCGGAGAAGCCGCACTGCGGGAAGTTCTTCGTCCCCTTCATGAAGACGACGACCGGGTGCGTGTCGACCAACGTCTGGATCTGCTGGCGGGTGGCGTCGTCCATGGAGCTCTCCTCAGTCACTGTCGGTGGAAGGTCATTGCCGAGCGATCGTCGGGCGCTTGTTCGAGGATCCGCCATGTGCTCGAGAATCGGCGCGTACTGGAAGATTCAGGCGAGCGCCTATTTGAGGACGCGCGCCCAGGTCTCCGGCGTGTGCGTCGCGAGCGCGAGCGCGTGCACGGGGCCCGCCATCAGCTCACCGAGCGCGCGATACACGAGCTGGTGCTGCGCGACGCGGGTCTGGCCGGCGAAGCTCGGTGAGACGACCGTCGCTTGGAAGTGGTCGCGGGTGCTGGTGAGGTCTTTGATGTGCACGTGGGTGGCTTCGGGGATCGCGGCGCGGATGCGGGCTTCGAGAACTTCGGGTTCGACCATGGCGCGAATTGCTGGGGCCCATCGTGCCCGTTGTCAACGGACATTGCGCGCGCCTCCGATCCGCGGTGACGCGCCAGTCGTATGGCAGCGAGTCGTTGCGCGTGGCGCACGGTCGTGCGGCGATTCCGGCCGCAGAGAGGTCGATTGCCGCGTGCTCGCGCTGCTGATACGAGGAGTGAACGAGGGACCGGCGCGCTGGCGTCCGGCGTTCGCGCCCGTGGCACAGACCGACGACGACCATACGCTCGTGCAGCAGATCGTCGCCGGCGACCGGATGGCGCTCGCGCACTTGTACGATCGCTACGCCGCGCTGCTGCTCTCGGTCGCGCGACGGATCCTCGGCGATGGCCGCGACCCCGAAGATCTCGTGCATGACGTCTTCCTCGAGGTGTGGAAGCGTGCGTCGGGGTACGAGTCGTCGCGCGCGTCAGTGCGCACCTGGCTGCTGGTGCGGCTGCGCAGCCGCGCGCTCGATCGCGTGAAGTCCGCGCATGCGACGAGGATGATCCCGCGGCCGCTGGAGCGCTTCGTGAACGTGCCGGATGAAGAGCGCGAGGCGGCGCCCGACACGCGCGCCCTCGCCAGCGCCATCGGGATGCTCACAGAGGATCAGCGCTGCGTCGTCGAGCTCGCCTATTTCGAAGGGTTGAGCGGCGCGGAGATCGCGCTGCGCGTGTCGATCCCGATCGGCACGGTGAAGTCGCGGCTCTCGGCGGCGATCACGCGGCTGCGCTCCGAGCTCGGTGTGACGCTGCGCAACGAAGACGCGGAGACGCCCCAATGAGCACCACGCACCTCAGCGATGAGCTCATCGTCGACTACGCCCTCGAGCTGCTGTCGCGCGAAGACGCCGCGGCAGTCGATGCGCATCGAGCGACGTGCCTGCGCTGCGAGAACGAGATCGCGGCGGTGCGCGAGGCGCTCTCGGCCGTGCCCGCGGGGCTCGTGCGCGCGACGCCCACCGACGCGCTGCGCGACGCGGTACTCACCGCGACGGAGCCCGCCCATCGCTACGACGCATTCGCGCGCCGCGTGGCGTCGCTCTTCGACGTCGACGAGGCGACGGCGCTCCGCTACCTGCGCATGGCGACGCACCCGCAGACGAAGTGGGAGTCGATGCCGGAGCTGGGCGGGGCCGTGTCGCTGCTCCACTTCGACGGCGGTGCGCGCACGGCCGGTGCCGACGTCGGCATCGTACGCTTCGTGCCCGGTCTGCGTTTCCCCGCGCATGATCACAAGGGCGAAGAGCGTCAGCTGTTCCTGCAGGGCCGCGTGGTCGAAGACAGCGGTCGCGAGTGGCTGCCCGGCGATCTGTCGATCGCCGACTCGCGGATCCGCCATGGCTTCACCGTCGACACCGACGAGCCGTGCGTGGTCGCGCTCGTCTTGTTCAATGGCATTCACATCCTCGGCTGAGCTCGGCCGCTGAGCCCAGCGGCCGCGGCGCTCACATGCGGATGGCTTTGAGGCGTCGGTTCACGTCGCGCGACAGTGCGATCTCTTGGTCGCGCGGCATCGAGGTCGTCGCGGCGAAGAGCGCGAACGCCGCCATCTCGTGCAGCGCTTGGTGCAGCGCCTCGAGCGGCCGCTCGGCCTGCACCGACGCGAGCGCGCTCGCCACGCGCTCCGGCTCGATGCTGCCGTCTTCTTCGACCTTCTCGCCGAAGAACGGCGTGTAGCCGCTGCCTTGCACCCAGGCGCTCAGCGTCTCGCGCGTCTGATCGACGCCGCCGTAGGTCGCGACGGCGAGGAAGACGTCGCGCATGACCTCGTTGAACTGCGCCACCAGCGCGCGCACTTGATCGGCGTCCGCGCCGCGCTTTGGCGAGTCGTGGAGCACGAGCTGCGCGGCTTGAAGCAGGTGGTAGACGGTCTTCGTCGTGCCGAATTCGCCGAGGCCGGTCTCGCGGCCGATGTCCTCGATCGTGCGCGTGCCGTCGCAATAGGCGAGCACCGTCGACGCGTCGCCGTCGAGCTTCTTTTCGGGCGCACCCTCGACGGCTTCGGGCACGAGGCGCCCGTGCGGAATGCGCTCGCGGAACAGCGCCATCTCGTCGATGCGCTGCACGCCCTCCATCAGCAGGCTCTGCGCGTGGATGTGCACGGTCGCGGGCGGCGGCGGTCCGCTCTCGTCGGGCGTCGTGAAGACGTACGTGCCGTCGCGCACGAGCACTGCCGCGTGAAAGATGCTCTCGACCTGCTTCTGCAGATATTGAAAGAGCTTTTCGCGATCGACGATGCCGCGCTCGACCAGCAGATGGCCGAAGCGCCGCTCCGGCGTGACGTCACGCAGCAGCGCGTCGAGCTGCGCGCGGGTGAGCACGCCGAGACGATACAGCACCTCGCCGAGGCGATCGTCGGGGTGGTCGCTGTTCGCGTGTTTCACCGCGCCGCGATCGAAGGTGAGCGACCGCGTGTGGCCGCCGGCGAAGATGCGCAGGTCGCCACGCCAGGTTGCGTTGGCGATGATGTTGATGACCTCGAGGATGGTGGTCCCGGTCACCACTTCGCCGGCCATCAGGACGCGCGGGCCGCCGCGACGCTCGGCGCCCTCGCCACGCAGGACGAGCAGCCCCTCGGAGTCGACGACGAGCTGATAGCGGCCGGCGCGATCGCGCAGACGCCGCTCCGCGCCGCGTCCGACGACACGCAGCGTTCCATCCACGCCCACGATGACGAGATCCGTAGGCTCCGCCACGGTTCGCATCCTAGACCAGGTACACCGCTGCTCGCCAGTACGACGTCGTCGATCGGCGCCGCGTTCGCGACCGAGTCGTATGGGCCGCTGTGTGTTTCGAGCGCCTGTGCTACGAAGCGGCCCGTGAGCGCCACGAACCTGAAAGCCGACGGCTCCCGCTTTTCTTATCTCGAGCTCGTCAACGGGGTCAGCGACGACACCCGCGACGCGGTGATGCGCGCCGGCGTCGCGCCGACGTTCGAGTCGCTCAGCGGCTGGGAATTCGCCGGGACGAACGTGGGCGCGGTGAGCGACCTGCTCGGGATCCGCAAGTTCAAGAAGGGCTTCTACGCTGGCGCCGCGCGCGTGCCGCACGGCCCGCAGCCGTTCATCCACGGCTACAACGTCGTCGTCGAGCAAAACGGTGTCGGCAAGCCGCACCTCGTCCCAGCGTCGCCCAAGCGCCACGGCTTCTATCGCGTGCACGCGGTCGCGGGCGAGGCGACGGACAACGTCTACCCGAACGCGCTGCTGCTCGACTACGGGCTCGGGCGCAACGGCATCGAGCCGTCCGGCCTGCTGCGCGACTACCTCGTGCAGGTCTACGCCGACGACGCCGATCTCCTGCTCGGCCGCGCCTACTTCGCGATCGCCGGGATGCGCATCCACGGCGGCTACTTCGTGCTCGCGCGCAACAATCGCTACGACTACGCGGCGAGCGAGAAGGCGACCGTCGAGCTGCGCGGCCGCCATTTCCGTCCGGCGCCCTGAGCGCGAATCGCTGGAGACCTCATGGGCAGAGTCGCTTTCGTCTTTCCTGGTCAGGGCGCGCAGAAAGTCGGCATGGGCAAGGACGCGTACGACGCGTCTCCGGAGGCCCGCGCCGTGTTCGACGAGGCCGACGGCGCGCTCGGTGAGCCGCTCTCACGGCTCTGCTTCGACGGCCCGGAAGAGGCGCTGCAGCTCACCGAGAACACGCAGCCCGCGGTGCTCACCACCGAGATCGCGCTGCTCCGCGCGCTCGGCGAGAACGCCGACGTCACCGCGGGGCACAGCCTCGGCGAATACGCGGCCAACGTCGCCGCGCAGACGATGAGCTTTGCCGACGCGGTGCGCCTCGTGCGCGTGCGCGGGCAATACATGCAGCAGGCCGTGCCCGTCGGGGTCGGCGCGATGGCCGCGATCATGGGCGGCGATCGGCAGGCGATTGAGCGCGCCTGTGCAGAGACGCCCGGGCGCGTCTCGCCCGTCAACTACAACTGTCCAGGGCAGATCGTGATCGCCGGTGAAGCGGCGGCGGTCGAGGCCGCGAGCAAGACGATCAGCGCGCTCGGCGCGAAGGCGATCCCGCTCAAGGTGAGCGCGCCTTTCCACTCTGCGCTGATGGAGCCAGCCGAGCAGAAGCTCTCGCCACACCTCGCCAAGACGGAGATGCACGCGCCCACCGTGCCGATCTACGTCAACGTCGACTCCGTCGCCGTGACCACTGCCGAGGCCGCGCGCGATGCGCTGATGCGCCAAGTGTCGCGCCCGGTGCGCTGGGAAGAATCGGTCGAGCGCATGCTCGCCGATGGCGTGACGCTGTTCGTCGAGATCGGTCCCGGCAAGGTGCTGAGCGGTCTACTCGCGCGCATCCGCAAGGACGCGGCGAAGGTCAGCGTGCAGGGCCCGAGCGACTTCGACGCGGCGCGCGCGGCGATCCGGGCTGCGCGCGGCTGAGCGGAGGCGCGGCACTTGCGGCGGGCTTCGTCGCGGGGCTCTTCTTCTTCCTGCTCCTCTGCGTGGGCACGAACGGCTCGTTCGCGATCGCGGCGATCGCCGCCGCCTCGGCTGAGAGCGCCTCGTACCGCGGACGCGCCTCGCTCGCGAGCAGCCCGAAGCCGGCGAGCTCGATCACCGCGCGCGTGACCTGCTCGACCGCGCCGAGGTTCTGCATCGGCATCTCGATGGGGCACTCGGGCCCGCCCTCCACGAAGAGGCGCGCGAGGCCGCCCACGATCGATATGCACAGCAGCGCGAGCATGTCGACGTCCCCAGGCCGCACGAGCCCTTGCTCCTGGCCGCGCAGGAGCATCTCGCGCAGGTTCAGCTTCTGGCGTGCGTAAATCGCCTCGATCTGCTCGCTCGTGTCGAGCCCGAGCGACGGGTCGTGCATCACGCGGAAGTGGGCGGGATGGGTGGCCGCGAACGTCGCGAAGCTCACGCCGATCGCCTTGAGCTGCTCGACGACGTCGTCGCCCGTCGCAGTCACGGCGCGCGTGGTTTCCGCCTCGAGCTGGAGCAACCCGTCTTCTGCGATCGCCGCGAGCAGCGCGTTGCGGTCCTTGAAGTGACGAAACGGCGCGCCCGAGGACACGCCGGCGCGCCGCGCGACCTCGCGCACGCTGATCGCGGCGGTGCCTTCGTCCTGCACCATGAGGATCGCCGCGCGCAGCAACCTCCCGCGCAGGCCGCTGACGCGCTCGCCCGTCCGCTCCTCGTCCGCCGACTTCGTCGCGTCGCCGTACACCCGCGCAGACTAGCACCCCACGCCTCGCGTGAGCGCTGCTTACAAAACGCCTTGACACCCCCGCGACCCTGCGGCACGTAAGCGCTGCTCACGTAAGCACTGCTCACGCCGCCTCGCGCCGCCCCCCACGCCCGCGTCGCATCGCCCACGCTCGTGCCGCGTGGCGCGGCCGCGCTGCCGCCGGCCGCGCGGCTTTCGTCGACGATCATTTCAAGCCAGAGGGTGCCTCATGTCCAATCGAGCCCGGAACCGGAGCGCTCGCGTCCCCGCCTCGCTGCCTGCCTCGCTCAGCGCGATCGTCGTCGTCCTCGTCTTCGGGTTGTCGTCGCTCTCGAGCGGCTGCCAGGGCGCCGATTCGGCCGTTGCGCGACCACATCCGACGACGCCGCGCGTCCGCGTGTCCGCCGCGCCCGTGCGGCTCGCGCGCGTCGCGAAGCCGATCCGCGCGACCGGGTCGCTCGTCGACGATCGCCGGCTCGCGCTCGGCTTCGCGACGGGAGGCGTGGTACAGGCCGTCGCGTTCGAGGAGGGCATGCGCTTTCAGCGCGGCGCGCAGCTTGCGCGGCTCGACCTCGCCGCGATCGACGCGCAGCTCGCGCAGGCGACGGCCGGCCTCGCGAAGGCCGAGCGAGATCTCGCGCGCGTGAGCGGGCTGCGCGCGGGCGGAGCGCTCGCTGCGCAGTCTGAGGACGACGCGCGTACCGGCCGTGATGTGGCGAGCGCGCAGCTGCGCGGCGCCCGCTTCGCTCGTCGCCACGCGGTGCTCGTCGCGTCCGACGACGGCATCGTGCTTCGCCGACTCGCCAATGCGGGCGAGACTCTCGGCGCCGGGATGCCCGTGCTCGTCGTCGCCCTTGCGACTTCGGGGCGGGTCGCGCGCGTGGGGCTCTCGGATCGCGATGTGGTGCGGCTTCAGCTCGGCGATCGGGCCGAGGTTACGGTCGACGCCTTCCCCGGGGTGGTGCTCGGCGCGACGGTGCAGACGCTCTCGGCCGCGCCCGATCCGCTGACGGGCCTCTTCGATGTGGAGCTCGCGCTGCCGACGCTGGCTGGGCTCGGCGAGCGCGCGGTCGCGGGCCTCATCGTCCGCGCCGCGATCGCTCCAGGCGATGGGCGCTCGCTCGCGCTGATCCCCATCGAGGCGCTCGTCGAGGCCAACGACGATCGCGGCGTGGTTTGGACGCTCGACGTCGCGAACCGGCCCGCGCGACGCGAGGTGCGTATCGCTTTCCTGCTCGGCACGGAGGTGGCCGTGAGCGCCGGGCTCGAGGGCGTCGCGCGCGTGGTCGGCGAGGGTGCCGCGTATGTCCGCAAGGCGTCCGAGCTCGAGCTCGGCTCGATCGACCCCGCGGCGATCGACCCCGCGGCGATCGATGCCGCCGCCGCACGGCCGGCGACGGCTGATGCGGCGTCGCTCGCGGCCGCGCGCGCCAACCGTTCGGGGCGCGTCCCGTGAAGCTGTCCGAGCTCGCGGTCCGCAACCCGCAGGTGACGCTCCTCTTGCTCGCCTTGATGGGCGCCCTCGGCGTCAGCGCGTTTCGCTCGATCCCGCGCTCGGAGGATCCGAGCTTCCCTATCCCGATCTTCGTCGTCGTCGCGGTGCTGCCGGGCGCGAGCCCCCAAGACCTCGAGCAGCTGGTCGCCGAGCCGGTGGAAGACGCGATCCGCGAGCTCGACGACCTGAAGGACGTCGTGACCACCGCACGCGCAGGCGTAGTGACCCTCCGTGTCGAGTTCCGCGCGGGCGTCGACGCCGACGAGAAGTACGCCGATGTGCTGCGCGAGGTGCAGCGGGTGCGCGGCGAGCTGCCCGGCGACCTCGCGCGCCTCGAGGTCGAGCGCGCGCGCACGAGCAACGTCAGCGTCGCGCAGCTCGCCCTCGTCTCGGCGACCGCCAGCTACGCGGCGCTCGAGCACGAGGCTGATCGCTTCGAGCGCCGTCTCGATGCGGTCGCCGGCGTGCGCCGCGCGGACACGTGGGCGGTCCCCGTGCGCGAGGTGCGGGTGACGCTCGATCTCGAGCGCCTCGCCGTGCTTGGGCTGACCTCCGACCGCGTGCTCGGCGCGCTGCAAGCGGACGACGTCGCTGTGCCCGCGGGCAACGTCGACGTCGGTCGGCGGACCTTCGGCGTGAAGACGAGCGGTCGCTACCACACCCTCGACGAGGTGCGCGGCGCGGTGATCGGTGGCGCGAACGGCGCGATCGTCCACCTCGCGGACGTTGCCGACGTCCGCTGGGGCCACTCGGAGGAGACGCACCTCGGACGCTTCCGCGGCCAGCGCGCCGTCTTCGTCACGGCGCAGATGTCCGACGGACAGAACGTCTTCGGCGTGCACGAGCGAATCGCGACCGCGCTCGACGAACTCGCCCCCGGTCTACCTCCGGGCATCGCGCTCGAGCGCGGCTTCGATCAGTCGAAGAACGTCGCCACGCGTCTCGACAGGCTCTACGAGGACTTCGCGCTCGCGATTCTACTCGTGCTCATCACGCTCTTGCCGCTCGGCTTCCGCGCCTCGCTCGTGGTGATGGTGTCCATTCCGCTCTCTCTCTCTCTCGGGCTCGCCGCGCTCGATTGGCTCGGCTACTCGCTCAACCAGCTGAGCATCGTCGGCTTCGTCATCGCGCTCGGCCTGCTCGTCGACGACTCGATCGTCGTCGTCGAGAACATCACGCGCTTTCTCCGCGAAGGGCACTCCCGCGTCGACGCCGCGATCCTCGCTTCGAAGCAGATCGGCGTCGCGGTGCTCGGCTGCACGGCCACGCTGATTTTCGCCTTCGTGCCGCTGCTCTTTCTGCCGGGCGGCGCGGGCGACTTCATCCGCAGCTTGCCGGTCGCTGTGATCGTCACGGTCGCCTCGTCCCTCCTCGTCGCGCTCACAGTCACGCCATTTCTTGCGAGCCGCGTGCTCCCACGCACCGACTCCGAGCACGGCAACGTCGTGATGCGCGGGATGCACTGGCTGATCGAGGCGTCGTACACGAGGGTCCTCGAGCGCGCGCTCGTCTTCCCGAGGACGACGATGCTTCTCTCCGCGGGCCTCGTCGTCGCCGCCGTCGCGCTCGTGCCCGTCATCGGGTTCAGCCTCTTCCCGAAGGCGGGCACCCCACAGTTCCTCGTGAAGATCGAGACGCCTGAAGGAGCTGGCCTGGCCGAGACGGATCGCGCCGTGCGCTTTGCCGAGAGGGTGATCGCGAGCCACTCGGAGGTGCGCTGGTGGTTCGCCAACGTCGGCCGCGGCAACCCCGCCGTCTACTACAACCTCTCGCCTCGCCCCGAGAGCGAGCGCTACGGCGAACTCTTCGTCGAGCTCCGGAGCTTCGACCCGAAGGTCTCGCCCGCGCTGCTCGAGCGCATGCGCCGGCAGCTCTCGGCGTACTCCGGCGCGCGGCTCGAGCTGTTCGAGTTCGAGAACGGTCCGCCGATCGAGGCGCCGATCGCCGTCCGCGTTCACGGCGACGACCTCGCCGAGCTCGCTCGGCTCTCGGCGAGCGTGGCGACGATCCTCGAGCGCACGCCGGGCACACGCGATGTGGAGGATCCCGTGCGGCTTGCCCACACCGACGTCGACGTGCGCGTCGACCGCGAGCGTGCCGGCATGCTCGGCGTGCCGGTGTCGAGCGTCGCGCGCACCGTGCGTCTCGCGCTCGCCGGGCTCGAGATCGGCACGCTCCGCGAGCAAGGCGGTGAGGATTACGCGATCCGCGCGGTCGCCCCCCACCCGCCAGAGCCTCGGCTCCCGGCCAGCGCCCCCGCGCTCCTCGGCGCGATGGTCGACGCCCAGGGAATGCTCGGCGCAGCGGCCGACGCGCGTGCGATGCTCAGCGCATCGGACGACGGCCGTGCGACGTTGGCGGTGCTCGAGCGCGTGCACGTGCCGTCGCTCGGCGGTCGTCCGGTTCCGCTCACGCAGATCGCCGACCTCCCGTTCGAGGCGTCCGCGCCCCTCGTGCAGCGGCGCGACGGCGAGCGCATCGTCACGGTGACCGCCCAGATCATGGCGGGCTACAACACCGAGCGCGTGACCGCGGCCGTCGAGCAACAGCTCGCGGGCCTCGCGCGGCCGCCCGGCTATCGGCTCGTCATCGCAGGAGAGCGTGAGGCGCGCGCCGAGAGCTTCGGCGGGCTCGGCAGCGCGATCCTCGTCTCGATCTTCGGCATTCTCGGCATCCTCCTGCTCGAGTTCCGCACCTTCAAGAGCACGCTGATCGTGGCGACGGTCATCCCGCTCGGCTTCGTCGGCGGCATCATCTCCCTCTGGCTGACCAACAACACGCTCTCGTTCACGGCCGTGATCGGCTTCATCGCGCTCGTCGGCATCGAGATCAAGAACTCGATTCTGCTCGTCGATTACACCAATCAGCTGCGCGCCGAGGGGATGTCGCTCGACCTCGCGATTCGCCGCGCCGGCGAGGTGCGCTTTCTGCCCATCGTGCTCACCACGCTGACCGCGCTCGGCGGTCTCGTGCCGCTCGCCTGGCAGGGCTCGCCGCTCTACGCGCCGCTCGCCCTCGTGATCGTCGGCGGGCTGATCTCGTCGACGATCCTCGCGCGCCTGGTCACGCCCGTCGCGTACAAGCTGCTCGCTCCGAGCGTCTTGCTCGCGCCGACGCCAACGCCAAAGCCGACTCCGACGGCCGCCACCGCGCTGAGCTGACGCGCAGTGCGCTCGCGCTGCGTGACGTGAATCACGGCATCGGCGGTGCGACGGCGTCGTGCTGCTTCTCGACCGGCGCGATGACGGCGCGCCACGTCGGGAAGCGGACAGCGATCAGCAGCGCGCTCACGCCGAGCAGCGGCAGGCAGTAGATCGGCGGCACGCCCGTCGCGGCGCCGGCCACGCCGAGCACCGCGATCGCCTCCGACAGCGCGAGCGAGAGGATGAACGGCGTGAAGAACAGCGGCAGCGCAGCCGAATAGAAGCGCGGGATCGACGCGCCTTCCATCAGCCGCGCGTCGCCGTCCAGTGGGCGAGCTCGCGCTTCTTCTCGGCGAGCCACGGGCCCTTCGACTCACCCTCGCCGTCGGCCGCGTATTGCAGCTCGAGCAGCAAGTCGATCGCGCCTGCCGCGCCGCGCTCGGCGGCTGCGTAGAGGCACTCGTCGAGATCGAGCTTCTCCGCCTTGACGTGCGCCGCGAGCCCGGCGCGATCCCCAGCGATCGCGAGCTGCAACATCTTGCCGTTCGACGCGCGCGCCTTCTTGTCCGCGATCGAGTCGTAGTGCGAGTAGTGCAGCATCTTCGCTTCGGTCTGCTGGTTCACATCGTGTCTGAACGCGGGATTGTTCGCCGCCATCGTCTGGTAATACGCGGCGTACATCGCGCGCGCGACGGCCATGTAGCGCTGGAAGTCCTCTTCGGTCGGGATGCGCAGCGCCTTGTACCCCCGCTCTGCGTGCGTGTGCGCGACGATCGAGTCGCGCGTCATCTCGCGCACCAGCGCATGCGCGCCGTTGCCGAGATAGAAGTACGCGATGCCCGGCCCGGGGCTCACCGAGTTCACCGCATTGCACGCGCCACACGCGACGTTCGACGATTCCCACCACGTGTCGACCTTCAGCGGCGCGCCGCAATGATGGCAGTTCACCGGCGTCGACTTCTCGCGCTCCCCCTGCTGATAGAGCGCGCGCGCGAGGTCGGCCTCCTTCTGAATGACCAGCAGCTCGTAGCGGAGGTCGATGTCGTGACGCCAGTCACGGTGCGACTTCGACATCTGCGACCAGATCTTCGACATGTTGGCGAGGTCTTGGCCCTCGGCGTCGTCGCGGATCGCGTCGAGCTCTCCGTCGATCTTCTCCCACGCTTCGGTGACCTTGTTCTGTAGGCCGCGGAAGCGCGCTTGGAGCGCGGAGAACGCAGCCCCGAGCGGGCCGGGATCGGTGGTGTGCGCCGCGATGATCTCGTTGAGGCCGACGTCGGCCTCGACGACCGTCTCGTCGACGCGCGCGCCGACCTTGGCGAGGAAGCCTTCCCACTTCTGGATGACGGTGGTGGCGCGGGTCCGGAACGCGGGCGAGAGCTGATCGAGCATCGTGAGATCCCCTTCTTCGGTGCGAGCGCAGAGAGAGTCAGGAACGGTGACGAGCGCGCGCGCGGTCAGGCCATCTGCTGGCCGCAGAATACGCACTCGAAGTCTTTGTCGGAGAAGCGCGGCGCGCCGCAGTGACGGCAGCGCAGGCTGTGCGCGGCGACAGCCGGCATCAACGGCGCCGCGCCCGCCTGCACGTGCGCCGTCGCGTTGGCGAACATGCCCTTGCGCTTCGGCAGCACAGCGCGCGAGTACGCCTCGACGAGCTCGCTCTCGGCGCGCTGCGTGATGCGTAGCATGCGATCTTTCTCTGCGTCGGCGGCGTCGTCGTTGAACGTGTCGACCGTGCGCAGGCTGTGGCGCGCGGCGAACACGACGGCGACGACGACCTCGCGCAGCTCGAGGATCGGCGCGCCACGGAGCGGACGTTGCCCCGCGCGGATCTGCTCGCGCTCGGTCTCGGGCAGCAGCCGCACGCCCCAGCGCGCGCAGACTGCCGCCCAGATATCGGAGCTGCCGGCGGGCTCTTCGATCGCGTAGGCCGCGTCGAAGGCCGCAGCGAG
>Ga0105047_10004628_pt1 | contig 23872 bp, 32 predicted proteins | sample MAT04_FD_78384 | JGI IMG/M metagenome (GOLD analysis project Ga0105047, IMG submission 78384) | Freshwater microbial communities from Lake Fryxell liftoff mats and glacier meltwater in Antarctica - MAT-04 (megahit assembly) | ecosystem: Environmental > Aquatic > Freshwater > Ice > Liftoff... | reverse complement strand
ACGCTGCCCCCGGCATACCCCGAGGTGGCGCTGATCACGCCGCCGACGTGCTGGAACACGCCCTGAATGCCCCAGAAACAGCCCCCCGCGAAGATCGCGGTTTCCGGGCTCGTCCCCCCGGCCATATCGACGGCAGGGGCGGGCAGGGCGAGGCCCTCTTGCGCGGATACGCCGCTGGCCCCCAGCACGGTCACAGTCATGGCGGCCAGCACGATGCCGCGCGGTAAGGCGTAGAAACTCTTGCTCATGGCTTGTCCTTTCAGCCCAAGGGGGAAGCGCAAATCTCTTCGAAAAGATTTGCAAATTCCTTTGAAGGAATTTGGCACGCGCCGACCTGTCGCTCAGGCCGCCGCATGGAAGTTCAGCGCGACGCCGTTCATGCAATAGCGCAAGCCGGTCGGTGCGGGGCCGTCGTCAAACACATGCCCCAGATACCCGCCGCAGCGGCTGCAATGCACTTCGGTGCGCGAAGCGCCAAGCGAGGTGTCGCTGACCGTCGCCACCGCGCCCTTCAGCGGCTGCCAGAAGCTGGGCCAGCCGGTGCCGCTGTCGAACTTGGTGGCCGAGGCAAACAGCGCCAGATCGCAGCCCGTGCAGGCATAAGTGCCCTTGCGGTGTTCGTCCAGCAGCGCACTGGTATAGGCAGTTTCGGTCCCCTCTTGCCGCAAGACGGCGAACTGGTCCGGGGTCAGCAGCTTGCGCCATTCCGCTTCGGTATGGCTCACGGCGAACGCGCCTCCGGCCCAGGCTGCGGTCCGGCCTATCCCAAGGGCGGCACTTCCCACCAACATCCGGGTCAGCAGCGTACGGCGGTTCAAAGACATGGTGTCCTCCTTGAGTGGCATTCACAGAGTCCTACGGACCCGGCCCGCAACAGGTTTCAACTTGCCGCGATCTTTCTTGGCCCGCATCAGACATTTCGCTGGCAGGGGGCCCGATGTTACCGGCCACACGGCTTTGTGTTCCCCCCCGCACCCGCGACCTGCCGCCACCGCGCCCGGCTTGCGCCTGATCGCGCAGGCCATGGCCAAGACATGGCCGAGGCGGCGCGCCAGATCGAAGCAGATATGTTACGCGCCGCGCAGGGCTGGGTTCATCGTTGTGCCGGGACCGTCGGTCGACGTGGACTTTTCGTGGAGTACGTTTGCACACCCGAACCAGCTTCCGTGCGCTTTTCGGCCCTCGACACCGCCGGTCTTTGCCGCAAGATCGCGCCCCGCCTGCCAGCCCCGATTCTGGCCGCCTCGAGCCGTCTGACCCCGAAGGAACCCAAGCATGGCCACAGCTACACCCGACGCACCGGAGTTTGTGTTCCCCTCGATCAAGGGTGGGGATTTCAAGTTCAGCGACTGGCGCGGCAAACCGGTTCTGGTGGTCAACACCGCGTCGATGTGCGGCTTCACCAGGCAATATGCCGGGATGCAAAGCCTGGCGGACCTTTTGGGAACGCGCGGCGTGGTTCTGGCCGTGCCGTCCGAGGATTTCGAGCAGGAATACGGCAGCGAAGACGAGGTCGCGCGTTTCTGCGAGATGACCTTCGGCCTGAAGCTGCCGATGACCAAGATCGCGCATGTCGCCAAAGGCGAAGTGCATCCGTTTTTCGCCTGGCTAAGGGACACGCAGGGCTTTGTTCCGGACTGGAACTTCAACAAGGTGCTGATCGGGCCGGACGGCAATTTCGTCGCCGCCTTCGGATCGGACCCCGATCCGATGGACGACGAGATCAAGGGCCGGGTGCTGGGCCTTCTGGCCTAACCCTCGTCCTTCAAAAGCAGCACCAGCGCCACCACGCTCAGTGCCACGCCCCCCAACACCCGGCCCGGCGGCGCGGCATGACCCAAGGCCAGCTCCCACAGGATCACCCAACTGGGCACGAGATAGGTATAGGCCATCACCTTCGAGGACGGCAGCCGCAACGCGCCAAACTGTAAAAGGACAAAGGTGATCGCCGAGGCGACGAAGGCGATATAGGCAAGGCAAATCCACACGATGCGCGGCAGATGCACCCAGTCCGTCGCCAGCACATCGCGCCAGCCCCACAGGGTCAGCACCAGCAAGCCTGCGACCATCGTGCCAAAGGTGAACACCACCGCCCGCTCGCCCCGGTTCAGCTTGCGCACCATCGGCGTGTACAGCGCATGCGCCATGCAGCCGATGAAATAGACTGCCTCGCCGCGCCCGACCTGCAAACTCAGCGCAGCATTCAGATCGCCGCGAAACACCACCCACAGTGCCCCCGCCGCGCCCAAAGCCAGCGCCAGCGCCATCCGGGCCGAGGTGGCCTGACCCAGCAGCACCCAGCCGAACCCCGCCGCCATCACCGGCGTCAGGGTGAACACCGCTGCCGTCGGCACCGCCGCCGCTGTGCGCAACCCCTCGAACATCAGCACGAAATACAGGGCCATCAGCCCGCCCAGCACTCCATAGCGCCACGGCGCGGCCCAGGCCCTGGCCGGAACGCCCCCCGTTGCCCGCGCCGCGATCCCCACCACCGCCGCCGCCAGTCCGAACCGCGCAACCGTCAGCGCCGCGGGCGAGATCAGCGGCGCCGCCATCGCTCCCAGCGAAAAGGATCCCGCCACCAGTGCCGAAAACGCCAACATCGCCAGATGCCCGCGCTGGGCACCTGTCATTCGCAGGACCAGTCCGACGCGACGCGCTTGAGGACGGTGAGGAAGCTTTGCACTTTCAGCGTGCGGTGAAGATCGACATGGGTGACGATCCACAGACTGGAATCCCAGCCCGGTTGCGCCGGCACCATTTCGACCAGCCCGACGGACAGCGCCTCGCGCCGGGGCATGAAGCCCACGCCAAGCCCGCCAAGGATTGCGGCCGTGGCGGCTTCGGGCTCGCTGATCCGATGCAGAATCCGCTGCTCGGGGATGTTGCTGCGCATCCAGCGGTAAAAGCCGGGGCGACTGTCAGGATCGATCGGCCCGATGAAGCGGTGGCGCACAAAGTCCTGCGGGCCGCTGATCCTCCCATGCTCGGCCACATAGGCCGGGGATGCGAACAGCCCCGTGCCCACCCGCACCAGGGGCTGTACCACATAATCCGGGTCTTCCGGCGCCGACCCCGCGCGGATCGCCACATGCGCCTCGCCAAAATCCAATCGGAACAGCCGCATGTCCGAGAGATGCTTGATCGCGACGTCGGGATGTGCCTCGGCATAGGCCTTGAACACCGGCGTCAGAAGCTGCGCGATCCCGGAAATCGAGGTGACGATCAACTCGCCCGACACTGTCTCGCCCAGACCCCGGATGCGGCCCACCAGTTGCGTCAACTGCTCTTCGGTGCGTTGGGCGGTGGTCAACAGATCGCGCCCGGCCTCGGTTGGCGTGTAGCCCCGGGCATGGCGTTGGAACAACTTGGTGCCAAGCCGCCGCTCCAGCGCGTCGATGTGGCGGATGACGGTGGCATGATGCACTCCCAGCACATCGGCGGCACCGGACACCGTGCCTAGCCGTGCCACCTGATAGGCGGTGCGAATTTCGTCCCAGGCTTCAATCGACATGGCGCGCCTTCATCAGGGAGGGGGAGAATGGCCCGAAGATTGATTGCATTGCCAAACCGGGGCAAGGGCGATTATCGGTAAGCCATGCAGGGAAGAATGGCGCAAGGCGTGATGCAAGGGATGCTGACGGCGGTGTTTCTGGCTGCTTGCCTGACGCAGCTTTTCGGCGTCGGTCACTGGACGGCGGCCTTCACCGCGTTGGACGGCGAGCCTGTCGCGCGCTACCTGACCGCGCTTGTGCAACTGGCAGCGGTGGTGCTGTTCTGGTGGCCCGGCCGTCGCGGTTATGGCGCGGCGCTGATGTGTGCCGCGGCACTGGCGGCGGTGATCGCGCATCTGGCGGTTCTCGGCATCTCGTCGGCGCCGCCAGCCGTGGTGCTGGCCCTGCTGTCCGGCCTGATCCTGCGCAGGCACCGCGCCGACTTCCGGCGGTAAGGCGTCGCCCCCGCCCTTGACTCCGTCCCCTGTCCGGCGTATCGCCCAGCCCAATTCCCCGGAGGCCTATCGCTTCCGGTCCCGCCCCTAGGCGGGATCGCCATCCGTCAGCGCGTTGCGCCCACGGGTGCCGTTTCGCTTTTGCTTTGGTTTCGCGCAAGGTCTGCCCATATCTGGGACGATCTTAACTCAGGAGACGGCCCATGTTTGAAAGCCTGTCAGAACGGCTTGGCGGCGTATTCGACCGCCTGACCAAGCAAGGCGCGCTATCCGAAGCCGACGTTGACGCCGCCCTGCGCGAAGTGCGCACCGCCCTTCTGGACGCAGACGTCTCGCTGCCTGTCGCGCGCGATTTCATCAAGGCGGTAAAGGCGCGCGCCACCGGACAAGCCGTCACCAAGTCGATCACCCCCGGCCAGCAGGTCGTCAAGATCGTCCACGACGAGCTTGTCGCCGTGCTGCAAGGCGACGGCGAGCCGGACGCGCTGAAGATCGACAACCCGCCCAGCACCATCCTGATGGTCGGCCTGCAAGGCTCGGGCAAGACGACGACGACCGCCAAACTCGCCAAGCGGCTGAAGGAAAAGAACGGCAAGCGGGTGCTGCTCGCCTCGCTCGACACCAACCGCCCGGCGGCGATGGAGCAGTTGCAAATTCTCGCCGGTCAGATCGGCGTCGACAGCCTGCCGATTGTCAAAGGCGAAACCGCCGTCCAGATCGCCAAGCGCGCCAAGACCCAGGCCGCGATGGGCGGCTATGACGTGCTGTTCCTTGATACCGCGGGCCGCCTGCACATCGACGACGTGCTGATGGACGAAGTGCAATCCGTCCGCGACATCGCCCAGCCGAGGGAAACCCTGCTGGTGGTCGATGGCCTGACCGGGCAAGACGCCGTCAATGTTGCCACCGAATTCAACACCAAGGTCGGCATCTCGGGTGTGATCCTGACCCGCATGGATGGCGATGGCCGTGGCGGCGCGGCCCTGTCGATGCGCGCCATCACCGGCAAGCCCATCCGTTTCGTCGGGCTTGGCGAGAAGATGGACGCCTTGGAAACCTTCGAGGCCGAGCGTGTCGCGGGCCGCATACTTGGCATGGGCGACATCGTGGCCCTCGTTGAACGCGCGCGAGAGACGTTCGAGGCCGAACACGCCGAACGCATGGCCCGCCGCTTTTCCAAGGGTCTGTTCAACATGAACGATCTGAAGATGCAATTGGACCAGATGCTGAAGATGGGCGGGATGCAGTCGATCATGGGCATGATGCCCGGCATGGGCGGCATGGCGAAAAAGGCCGAGGCTGCGGGTTTTGACGACAGGATGCTGAAGCGCCAGATTGCGCTGGTCAATTCGATGACCAAGCGCGAACGGGCCAATCCCGACCTGCTGCAAGCCAGCCGCAAGCGCCGCATCGCGACGGGCGCGGGCCTTGATGTGTCCGACCTGAACCGGCTCTTGAAGCAGCACAAGCAGATGGCCGACATGATGAAGTCCATGGGCAAGGGCGGCATGATGAAAGCGGCCATCAAGCAGATGATGGGCGGCAAGGGCGGTGCTGCGGGCGGCATGCCCGACCTTAAGACCATGGACCCGGCACAACTGGAAGAAGCCGCCCGTGCGATGAAAGCCGGCATGGGTGGTGGGGCCGGCTTTCCCGGTATGCCGCGCGGCCTGACCCTGCCTGCGGGCCTGTCGGGGATGATGAAGAAGAAATGATGTGGCCGACGCGCGACGGGGCGAGCGAATTTCCTGCGAAAATTCCGGCGAGCATGGCTCGCCGCACCCCTGCCCATGCGCGACGCCTGGACCATCGCCCGGAATTTTCGCAGAAAAATCGTGGGGTGCCAGCATGACCCCCGCCCTGACGACGCCCCGCCTGATCCTGCGCCTACCGCAAGCAGGCGACTGGCCGTTCTATCGCGCCTACCGGTTTTCGCCGCGATCGACTCTCGCGGGCGAGGATGAAGGCATGGCCTGGACCCATTTCGCCGCGTTCTTTGGCCATTGGACCCTGCGCGCCTTTGGCCGCTTCATCGCCCAGGATCGCCTGACAGGTGACCCGATCGGCCATTTCGGCCCCTTTCATCCTGCGGGCCATGCAGAAGGCGAACTGACCTGGACGCTGTGGGATGCGTCCAGCGAAGGCCAGGGCCTTGCGCTGGAAGCCGCAAGCGCAACCCGCGCCCATGCGTTTTCCACTTTGGGCTGGACGACGGCGGTCAGCGATATCGACGCCGCCAACACCCGCTCGCAAGCCTTGGCGACCCGTCTCGGCGCGCGCCGCGATGAAACGGCAATGGGCCCCTGTGGCCCTGCGATCCAGGTCTGGCGCCACCCGGTGCAGGCCGTCGCATGATCGCGCATGAAACCCCGATCCCCGGCCCTGGCGCCGACTTCGGCGCTGCCCTTTCCGCGCGCGTCCCCCTACTGGAAACCGCCCGCACCCGCTTGCGCGCGCCCCGATTGACCGACTTCGACGCCTGGGTCGCGGTCTTGAGCGGCCCCGCCAGCGATCACCTCGGCGGACCCTTCACCCGCGACGAAGGCTTTGGCGAATTTGCCACTTCCATCGGCCTTTGGCTGCTGCGTGGCCATGGCCTGTGGACGGTCGAAAGCCGCGCCACCGGTGAAACCCTCGGGTTCGTCCTGCTAGGCTTTGAACCCGGCGACCGCGAGCCGGAACTGGGTTACCTGTTCCTGCCCGCCGCCGAGGGTCAGGGCCTTGCCTTCGAGGCCGCCTTTGCCGCACGCGCCCATGCCGTGACCACCCTGCGCCTGCCGTCGCTCGTCAGCTACGTCGCCCATGACAACCGCCGCTCGCCAGCCCTGGCACGGCGTCTGGGCGCCCGGGCCGATGGCGCCATGACCGGCTGCACCATCTGGCGACACCATCCGAAAGGAGCCCCGTGATGCCCGCCACCAGGCCTGACACCATGACCGCCCGGGCGGCGGCGCTGTTGAAGGATCACCGTGCCTCCATCGACCGGCTGGACGCGATCCTGGTCTACACGCTGGCCGAGCGGTTCAAGCACACCCAGTCCGTCGGCCGCCTGAAGGCGCAGCACGCCCTGCCGCCCTCCGATCCCGCCCGCGAATCCGCGCAGATCGACCGGCTGCAGGCGCTGGCCGCCGAAGCCGACCTCGACCCCGAATTTGCCCGCAAATTCCTGACCTTCATCATCTCTGAAGTCATCAGGCATCACGAGAAACTGCAAACGTAGGATGGGCATTCATGCCCATCTTCCCAAAAGCCAATCAAAGGAAAACCGATATGGCCATGAAGATCCGCCTCGCCCGTGGGGGCTCCAAGAAGCGCCCGCACTATTCCATCGTTGCCACCGACAGCCGCATGCCGCGCGATGGCCGCTTTCTGGAAAAGCTGGGCACCTATGACCCGCTCTTGGCCAAGGACGACGAAAACCGCGTCCGCATGGACATTGACCGCGTGAAGCATTGGCTCGGTCTCGGCGCGCAGCCGACCGACCGCGTCGCCCGTTTCCTGGAAGCCGCCGGAGTTGCCCCCAAGACCACCCGCTCGAACCCCAAGGCCGCTGTTCCCGGCAAGGCCATGACCGAGCGCGCCAAGAAGAAGGCCGACAAGGCCGCCGCCGCAACGGCCGAGTAAGCCGTGACCGTCTCGGCGGTCACGCTGTTGCGGGGCCTTGCCGTACCGCATTCCCCTGACTTCGGCCCGGATGCCCGGGCCGAAGTCGTTCCATTACGGGCCGGTAGCACGACCTGCCGCACAGGGAGTTGCCCAGATGACCCATCCTGACCGCATCTGCGTCGGAACCATCGCCGGGGCCTTTGGCGTGCAAGGCGAGGTGCGGCTGAAAAGCTTCTGCGCCGAACCTGCAGCGATCGGCGACTATGGCCCGCTGTTCAGCGAGGATGGCACCCAAACCTTCAAGATCAAGCTGACGCGGCCAGTGACGGGCGGCTTTGGCGCGCGGCTGGCCGGGGTGTCGAACAAGGATGAAGCGGATGCGCTGAAGGGCGTCCTGCTTTACGCCGACCGCGCCCGCCTGCCCAAACTGCCGGACGACGAATACTACCACACCGACCTGATCGGGCTCACCGTGGTGGATACCGGCGGTGCGCCGCTTGGCCAGATCATCGCCGTGCAGAACCACGGCGCGGGGGACATTCTGGAAGTGACGGGCGGACCGAAGGCGCTGCTGATCCCGTTCACGCTTGCCATCGTGCCGACGGTCGATCTGGCGGCGCGCCGGGTGGTGGCCGACCTGCCCGAAGGCTTGGACTGAACGATGGGCGAGGACGCCGAGGAGCCCAAGCCCCGCGCCTTTGGCCGCTTGCACGCCCGCGTCAGCGCGGCGCCGCGCGAGTTGCTGGCGGAAGTGCCCAGCGGTCCCGGCATCTGGACCGCCCGCGTCATCACTTTGTTTCCTGAAGCCTTCCCCGGCACACTCGGCCTGTCGCTGACCGGCAAGGCGCTGGACATGCACCGCTGGCATCTGAAGCCGATCGCGCTGCGCCCCTTCGGGGACGGCAAGCACCGCAACGTCGATGACACGCCCGCTGGCGGCGGCGCCGGGATGGTCCTGCGCGCCGATGTGCTGGACCGCGCCTTGACCGTGGCGGCGGAGGGCACGCCGGACCGCGCCCTGTGGCCGGTGATCTACCTGTCGCCGCGCGGCAAGCCCTTCGATCAGGCGACGGCGCGGCGGCTGGCGGCCTGTCAGGGCGTGACCTTGCTGTGTGGGCGCTTTGAGGGCGTGGACCAGCGGGTTCTGGACGCGCATGAGATCGAGGAGGTCTCCTTGGGCGATTTCGTCCTGACCGGGGGCGAGATTGCGGCGCAGGCGATGCTGGACGCCGTGGTGCGGCTGCTGCCGGGGGTGCTGGGAAATGCCGCCTCTACCGAGGAGGAAAGCTTCTCGGACGGGCTGCTGGAGCATCCGCAATTCACAAGACCGCAGGTTTGGGAAGGGCGCGAGATCCCCGAAATCCTGACCTCTGGCAACCACGCCGAAATCGCCCGCTGGCGCAGCGCGCAGGCCGAGGCGCTGACCAAGGCGCGCCGTCCCGATCTGTGGGAAAAGCGCCCCAAGCGGTGAGGCGGTCGCCAGGAGGGAAGCAGCGGAGCTACGCACGGGTTTTCATCTCGCTTCGGGCCTTTGGCCCTCGGGCTCGGCGGATGGGGGCGCTGCCCCCAAACCCCCGGGATATTTATGGCTTCGGTGAAATGCATCTGCGGGGACAATGCGTCTTGTTCCAAACCGCTTGACCCCGCCCGATGCGGCCCCTATACGCCCGCTGTCCGGGGCGATATGCCCATCGGACTCGATTCCCTTTGGCCGTATCGCTGGCCTGCTTCGACCAGCGTGGACAGGGGGGCGACACCAACAAGCAGGCCCCATCTCTGGCGGGCTTTGCCGCAAGGCAAGGGACCCGGATCGAAGACCAAGAGCTCTGGTGCGGCATCATCTCTGCGGACCTTACCGCAGGCAAGACGGAGACAGGCATGGACCTGATCGCACAACTCGAAGCCGAGCAGATTGCGGCGCTTGGCAAGACCATCCCGGATTTCAAGGCCGGTGACACCCTGCGTGTCGGCTACAAAGTGACCGAGGGCACCCGTTCGCGCGTGCAGGCCTATGAAGGGGTCTGCATCAGCCGCAAGGGCGGGGCGACCATCTCGGCCTCTTTCACCGTGCGCAAGATTTCCTTCGGCGAAGGCGTCGAGCGGATTTTCCCGCTGTATTCGACCAACATCGAAATGATCGAGGTCATCCGCCGCGGCAGGGTGCGCCGCGCCAAGCTGTATTACCTGCGCGACCGTCGCGGCAAATCCGCCCGGATCGCCGAGAACAGCAGCTACAAAGCCAAGGCCGAGTAAGGAGAGCCGCGATGAAAACTGGCATTCACCCCGAATATCACATGATCACGGTCAAGATGACCGATGGCACCACCTTCCAGACCCAGACCACCTGGGGCAAGGCGGGCGAGACCATGTCGCTGGACATCGACCCCTTGTCGCATCCCGCCTGGACCGGTCAGTCCTCGCGCCTGATGGACACCGGCGGGCGTGTGTCAAAGTTCAAGAACAAATACGCAGGTCTGGGCTTCTAGGCCGGACCCATGTTTCAGCGAAGGCGCCCCGAGGGGCGCCTTTTGCGTTACACGCCTGCCTGATCCGGCGATCTTGGCTTGGTGGACCAAAGTCGAAGCGCGCATCCTTTGCCCATCTGGCGCGCGGCTTTTCGTCTGCCAGTCCTGCCTCCGCGCAGGATCTGGTGGACATGATGCGCGGCCTTTGCGGGCCAGCCGCTGATCCCGCCGGTTCTTGCCAATCCAACCCGCACCGGCTGGATGTCCTCGCCAACCCGCCGCATCCTTTGTTGAAGTGGAACGCCCCATGGACCAACGCGCAAGGCGTGATGGAATATGGCCGCCGCTATGACCTTTTGGCGTCGGAAGGCAGCACGTTCACCCTGCGCCGCGAGGTTGAGCCGCAACAGACCGATGCCGGCACCCGCCCGATCTGGATTCTGCGCCACACCACCCAGCCCGAGGTTTATTGCTGGGGCCGCTCCGACTGGCCGCAGATGCGGTGCGAGGATCAGCAGCTGCGCTGCGACGCTCCAGTGTCGTAAACCGTGCTGCGCGCGCAAACCGGGTCCCACGCGCAAACTGGGCCCGTGTCGTAAGCCTAAGCGCTTCCCCTTCGGCCATCCTCCGCTTATAGCGGGGGAAAAGACAAGGCGGGGACACATGGCGCATATCATCGTCGTCGGCAATGAAAAGGGCGGCTCGGGCAAATCGACCACTTGCATGCATGTGGCCACGGCTTTGGCCCGCGCCGGGTTCCGCGTGGGCGCGCTGGATCTTGACCTGCGCCAGAAAAGCTTCGCCCGCTATGTCGAGAACCGCAAAGCCTATCTCGCCCGCATGGGCCTGACCCTGCCCTCGCCCGAATACCGCGACCTGCCCGACGTGGACGCAGCCGATCTTGCCCCCGGCGAGAACGCCTTTGACCGCCGCCTGTCGGATGCGGTGACGGCGATGGAGCCGGTTTCGGATTTCATCGTCATCGACTGCCCCGGCAGCCACACCCGCCTGTCCCAGGTCGCCCATTCGCTGGCCGACACGCTGATCACGCCGCTGAACGACAGTTTCGTGGACTTCGATCTGCTGGCCCATGTCGATCAGGAAACCGGCAAGGTCATGGGGCCGTCGATCTATTCGGAAATGGTCTGGCAGGCGCGCCAGCTTCGCGCGCAGGCGGGGCTGAAGCCGATCGACTGGATCGTGCTGCGCAACCGGCTTGGCGCACAGCAGATGCACAACAAGCGCAAGGTCGGGGCGGCGCTGGAAGAATTGTCGCGCCGGATCGGCTTTCGCGTTGCCCCCGGCATTTCCGAGCGGGTCATCTACCGCGAGCTTTTCCCGCGCGGCCTGACTGTTCTGGACCTGAAGGACACCGGAGTGGACCAGTTGAACCTGTCCAACATCGCAGCCCGGCAGGAAGTGCGTGATCTCTTGAAAGAGCTCAAGCTTCCAGGGGCTGAAGCACCGGTCTGAACAGCATGCTGTGATGCACGACGCGCGCCTCACGCGATTCAATCCGCATCAGACGCAATTCGAACACGTCCGGTTCGGCGGGCTTGCGGGTGAACAGTCCGAGTCTTTGCAGCAACTTGGTCATGGGTACCTCCCCAGAAGGTGTCATGCCCTTGTTTTCACCCTGCAGCGGGGCGGTTTCGTGGCCGCTTCCCGTCTTAACCGCGAAAGTTAATGTCTTTCCGGAAACAATCGGTTTCCATGATCTTGAGGCAGCCGCCCGATTTCGGCAGAACCGGGCACTCGTGGGAGGAAATCATGGCAAACCCGCTGCACGCCGCCCTTTTTGCGCCTTTGGAGGCCATGAACGCGCCGGTCCTGATGCTGGCGGACGGCGGCGAGTGGACCGGCCCCGCGCTGGCCGCGCTGATCGCCCGCATGGCCAATGCCTTTCGCGCTGCAGGCGTGCGTCCCGGCGACCGGGTTGCCGTGCAAGTGACGAAATCGCCGGAGGCGCTGGCCGCCTACGCCGCGACCGTCAGCATCGGCGCGGTGTTCCTGCCGCTGAACACGGGCTATACGCCCGCCGAGGTGGACTATTTCCTCTGCAATGCCGCGCCGCGTCTGTTCCTGTGCGACCCGGCGCGGGAGCGTGAACTGTCGCCGGTCGCCGCCGCCCATGGCGCGCGGGTGCTGACACTGGATGGGGCAGGGCGGGGCAGCCTCACCGGGGCTATGCAGGGTCAACACGCCGCCTTCACCCCCGAACCCCGCGCTATGGATGACCTGGCCGCGATCCTGTATACCTCCGGCACCACGGGCCGATCGAAAGGCGCGATGCTGACCCATCGCAACCTTCTTTCGAATGCAACGGCGCTGGCGGACCTGTGGCGTTTCACGGCGGACGACGTGCTGCTGCATGCATTGCCGATCTTCCACACCCACGGCCTGTTCGTCGCGACCAACGTGGCCCTGCTGGCACGCGCGAAGATGATCTTCCTGCCCAGCTTCGATCTGACCACCGTGCTCCGCCTCTTGCCGCAAGCCACCACGCTGATGGGCGTGCCGACCTTTTACACCCGCCTTTTGTCTGACCCCCGCTTTGACCGCGCCTTGACCGCCCATATGCGCCTGTTCGTCTCCGGCTCTGCCCCGCTGCTTGCCGAGACCCACCGCGCGTTTCAGGCCCGCACCGGCCATGTCATCCTGGAACGCTACGGCATGACCGAAACCAACATGAACACCTCCAACCCCTACGACGGAAAGCGCCGCGCGGGCACGGTGGGCTTTCCCCTGCCCGGAGTGGACCTGCGGATCACCTCGGAGGGCCGCGAGGTTCCGAAGGGCGAGGTCGGCGTGATCGAAGTGCGCGGCCCGAACGTCTTCAAGGGCTATTGGCAGATGCCGGACAAGACGGCCGAGGACCTGCGGGCTGACGGCTGGTTCATCACCGGCGATCTGGGGCAACTGGACGCGGACGGCTATCTGCAGATCGTCGGCCGCGCCAAGGATCTGGTGATCTCCGGCGGTTTCAACGTCTACCCCAGGGAAGTCGAACTGCTGCTCGACGCCGTGCCGGGGGTCGAAGAAAGCGCCGTGATCGGCCTGCCGCATCCCGACTTCGGCGAGGCGGTGTTCGCCGTGCTGGTGGGCAAGACCGGGGCGGCGCTGGACCCTGCCGCTGCCTTGGCCGCCATCGCGCCGCAACTGGCGAAGTTCAAACAGCCAAAAGCCGCGGTGGTGGTGGCGGATTTGCCGAAGAACACCATGGGCAAGGTGCAGAAGAATGTGCTGCGCCAAACCTATTCGGAGTGGTTCCGGTAGGATGGGCATTCATGCCCATCACGGGTCAGGACCATGATGGGCATGAATGCCCATCCTACCCACCATCGTCGGTCAATTCCCCCGCTAAAAACCGCTCGAACGCGTCCAGATCGACCGGCTCGAACTGCCCGAACCCCTGCATCCACACCGTCGCCGCCCGCATCGCATCCGGCTCCAGCTTGCACCAGATCACCCGGCCCCGCTTTTCCCGTACGATCAGTCCCGCATCGGCGAGGATGCCGAGATGCTTGGAAATCGCCGTCAGCGAGATATGGAACGGCTCGGCGACATCGGTCACCGCCATGTCGTCTTCCAGCAGCATGGTCAGTATTGCCCGCCGCGTCGGGTCGGACAAGGCGGCGAATGTGGCATCGAGGGTCGAGGACATGCGCCGATTATTGGGGCAGAACCCATCAAGGTCAACCATCCGGTTGAATATGCCAGGGCCGGCAAGATGGGGCAATGCGAGGTTGACGCAAGGACAGTGAGATTCATGAAATCGTTCAGTTTCAATACCTTGAACCTAGCTTTTCGCCTGCATTCACACCTTGACACACCTGCCCATGATTTCTAGGTTCGCCGGGACTGTGAAAGGGACTTCCCGATGACCGAGGACCCCGGGCCAGACCGGCTGGACGCGCTGGAAAAGCGCATCGAGGCGGCCAAGTCGGCCAGGAGGAAACGGACGGGCGGTGCCCCTTCAAGCGGTCCGGGGTTCTCGCAGGGCGAGGTGGCCTGGAGGATGGTGGTCGAGCTGGTGTCAGGCATGGTCCTGGGATTGGCGATCGGCTACGGGCTGGATGTGGTCTTCCACACTCTGCCGCTCTTCCTGGTGATCTTCTCGCTGCTCGGATTCGGGGCCGGCGTCCGGGTCATGATGGGCACTGCACGCGAGATGGCAAAGACGGCGACGGCAGCGGAGAAACCCGCCCCCGACGCAGCAGCGGACAAGAGGGACTGAAGGTGGCAGAAGAAACCGGCCTTGTGATCGACCCGATGCACCAGTTCCAGATCGTCCCGCTGTTCGGCGGCGACCATGTGGGGCTGTTCACGGTGACCAACCAGACGCTTTGGCTGGCCATTGCGGTTCTGGTAATTGCCGCGTTGCTGATCCTCGGCACCTCGCGCAAGGCGATCATCCCGGGCCGGACGCAATCGATCACCGAGCTGCTGTATTCCTTCCTGCATGACATGGTCGAAGACGTGACCGGGCACGAAGGCGCGAAGTTCTTCCCTTATCTGATGGTGCTTTTCACCTTCATCGTCACCTCGAACCTCCTTGGCCTGATCCCCGGCTCTTTCGCGCCGACCTCGCATATCGCGGTGACGGCGGCCTTGGCGATGCTGGTGTTCCTGACGGTGACGCTGGTGGGGTTCTACAAGAAGGGCATCGGCTTTCTCGGCATGTTCTGGGTCGGCTCGGCACCATTGCCGCTTCGCCCGGTTCTGGCGCTGATCGAAGTGATTTCCTACTTCGTCCGCCCGCTCAGCCACTCCATTCGTCTGAGCGGCAACATCATGGCCGGCCATGCCGTGATGAAGGTCTTCGCGGGCTTTGCCGGCGTGATGGGCGTTGCCTCCATCGTGCCGATCGCCGCGATTGCCGCGATCTACGGGCTCGAACTTCTGGTCGCCGTGGTGCAGGCTTATGTCTTTACCATCCTGACTTGTGTCTATCTGCGCGACGCGGTGGGCGAATCGCATCACTGAAATCAACCATTCTTCCAAAGGAGACTACCAATGACCGGCGATCTTACACTCATGGGTGCATATATCGGTGCGGGCCTGGCGACGATGGGCCTCGGCGGCGCTGGCGTCGGCGTGGGCATCATTGCGGGCAACTTCCTGTCGGGCGCGCTGCGCAACCCGTCGGCGGCGCCTGGCCAGATGGCAAACCTGTTCGTCGGCATCGCCTTCGCCGAAGCCCTCGGGATCTTCTCGTTCCTGATCGCGCTGCTCCTGATGTTCGCCGTCTGATCCTGACTGCAACCGGCGGCCGGGCGCGGTAAGCGCCCGACCGGGTTTCATCTTCGGAGGACGACATGGCGAGCACTGAAGCCACAGCAGCCGTAGCGGGCGAGGCAGCCGAAAAAGGCATGCCGCAACTGAATTTCGGCACCTGGCCGAACCAGATCTTCTGGCTGCTGGTGGCGCTTGTCATCATCTGGCTCGTCTTGACGCGCATCGCCATGCCGCGCATCGCTGCCATTCTGGCAGAGCGGCGGGGCACGATCGGCAACGACCTTGCCGCCGCAGAAGAGCTGAAGGCCAAGGCCAAGGCCGCCGAAGCCGCCTATGACAAGGCCCTTGAATCGGCGCGGGCCGAGGCGGCGAAGATCATCGCCGCGACCAAGGCCGAGATCCAGAAGGATCTGAACGCCGCGACCGTCAAGGCTGATGTCCAGATCGCCGCCCAGACCGCCGAAAGCGAAAAGCGCATCGGCGAGATCAAGGCCAGTGCCGTGGCAGCCGTGGCGGAAGTTGCGCGCGACACCACCGGGGCGCTTCTGGGCGCCTTTGGGGCTCGGGCCGATGCGGCTGCCATCGAAGCTGCAATTGCGGCGCGGTTGAAAGGGTAAGGCGATGAAAAGACTACTGACATCTGCCGCACTGACCCTGCTCGCCGCCCCGGCCTTCGCAAGCGAGAAAGGCCCGTTCTTCTCGCTCCGGAACACCGAATTCGTCGTCGGCATCGCGTTCATCCTGTTCATCGGCGTCGTGATCTACATGGGTGTGCCCAAGCGCATCGCCGCTATGCTGGACGCGCGGGCCGAAACCATCCGCAAGGAACTGGCCGAGGCCAAGGATTTGCGCGAGGAAGCCAAGCTTCTGCTCGCCTCCTATGAGGCGAAAAGCCGCGAAGTGACCGAACAGGCCGCGCGGATCGTGGCGCAGGCCAAGGACGACGCGCAAGCCGCCGCCGATCAGGCGCGCAGCGACCTCGCCAAATCCATCGAGCGCCGACTTGCGGCGGCGGTTGAAAAGATCGCCTCGGCGGAGGCTGCCGCTGTTCGCTCCGTCCGCGAGCAGGCGGTCACCGTCGCCATTTCGGTCACTGGCGAACTTTTGGCCAAGCAGGCCACCGCTGCGTCGGCCAAGGCCGGCATTGATGCGGCCATCGAACAGGTCGCGGCCAAGCTGCACTGAACGCAGACCGACGGAAGCCAAAAGCCCCGGAGCGACGACGCTCCGGGGCTTTTTTCAATGCTGGGTTGGTTACTGGCTGGTCGGACGAATGATGATCTCGACCCGGCGGTTCTGCGCGCGGCCCGCGTCGTTAAGGTTCGACGCAATCGGCTCGTCCTCGCCGCGACCAACCACCTGGAACCGGGTGGAGGCCACGCCCCCCCGGATCAGCGACGATGCGACCGAAGACGCGCGCCGTTGGCTCAGGTCCTGGTTGAAGGCCGCCGTGCCGGTGTTGTCGGTATGACCCACCACCACGATCGTGCTGGCCGGATACAGGTTCAGGCTGTTGGCGATCAGTTGCATGTCGCGCTGCAGCCCGGGCGACAGTGTGGCGCTGCCAGTATCGAACAACAGGTCGCTCGGCGTGTTCAGCACCAGATAGCTGCCCATGTTGGTGACCGTGATGCCGCTGTTGGCCAGCTGCTGGCGCAAGTCCGCGCTTTGACGGTCCACCACGGACCCCGCCACGCCGCCCAACACTGCACCCGCCGCCGCGCCCAAAGCCGCGCCTTGCAGCGGCGTGCCCTTGCCGGAAACCGCCCCTGCCATGCCGCCCAAAACCGCGCCGGTAATCATGCCGCTGTTCGTGTTCTGGTTGGGATTGGTCTGGAACGGATTGGGGGCCGCGCATCCTGCCAGGCCCAAGCCGACCAGAATGGTCAGGGTGATCGGTGTACTCATACGCATATGTCTGCCTCGCTGGAAGGGTTCGGTCGCTTCTGGACCTTGAGCCGGATATAGCAGAACTGTCCAAGACCCGACAGGGTTCCGCCCAAACCGGCAATTATTCGCGCATCCCGTTTGCGCGACATTTATCCCAGAATCACGCCGCCTCGCTGCGCGCCGCCTCATAGGCCAGCAGCGCGCGCTTGACCGGCAGGCCCCAATGATACCCTCCAAGGCCCCCGGACTTGCGCAAGGCCCGGTGGCAGGGGATCAGCCACGAGATCGGATTGCGCCCGACCGCCGTGCCCACCGCCCGCACCGCCTGCGGATGGCCGATCGCCCCCGCAATCCCGGAATAGGTGGTGACCTGGCCCGAGGGGATCGACAGCAGCGCCTCCCAGACCTTGATCTGGAACGGCGCGCCGATCAGATACAGCGGCGTCTTGCCATCGCCGCCAAAGGCTCGCGTGACCCACGGCGCAAGATACCCCGGGTCCTCGACAAACGTCGCCCTCGGCCAGCGCCCGACAAGATCGGTGAACGCCGCCTCCGCCCCGGTTTCTGCCGAAAACCCGATGCCGCACAACCCGCGCTCGGTGCCCATCACCAGCGCCGGGCCGAACGGGCTGTCGAACCAGCCCCAGAACACCGTCAGCCCCTCCCCCGCGCGTGCATACTCGCCCGGGCTCATCGCCTCCCAGGTCAGGAACATATCGTGCAGCCGCGACGGCGCCGACAAGCCGCTCGACAGCGCGGTGTCCAGCACGCTGAACCGGTCCGCCAGCAGACCTTTGGCGTGATCCAGCGTCAGATATTGCTGATACCGTTTGGGCGACACCCCAACCCAAGCCGAGAACACCCGCTGGAAATGCGCCGGGCTCATCTGCATCCGCGCCGAAAGCCCCTCCAGCGTCAGGCCCGGACCGCCCGCGTCGATCTCTTTCAGCGCGCGGGCAATGACCGCGTAATGATAGCGAGAGTCCGGTGTATCCTGCGGCATGACTTTCTCCTTTCCCGGCAGATTAGCCACGCGGCGCGCCCACCGCGACCCGAAACCTGCGGTATCGCTTGAGCGGCCCGTGCCGCCCCGTTACCAAGCGGCATGACCCCGCAACTCGATTACAAGGCGCTGCAAGCCGTTTTCACGCGGTTCCGGGACGCAGAGCCGGCCCCGATGGGTGAGCTTCACCATACCAACGCCTTCACCCTTGTCGTCGCCGTCGCTTTGTCGGCACAGGCGACCGATGTGGGGGTGAACCGCGCCACCAAAGCCTTGTTCGAAATCGCCGACACCCCGGAAAAGATGCTGGCCTTGGGTGAGGCTGGCCTGACCCAGCACATCAAATCCATCGGCCTGTTCCGCACCAAGGCACGAAACGTCATCAAACTCTCGCAGCGGCTGCTCAGCACCTATGATGGCCAAGTCCCCTCCTCTCGCGCCGCCCTCCAAAGCCTGCCCGGCGTCGGGCGCAAGACCGCCAATGTCGTGCTGAACATCTGGTTCCATCAACCCGCCCAAGCCGTTGACACCCATATCTTCCGGGTCGGCAACCGCACCGGCATCGCCCCCGGCCGCGATGAACTTGCCACCGAACGCGCCATCGAAGACAATATCCCCGCCGAATTCCAGGCCCATGCCCATCACTGGCTGATCCTGCATGGCCGTTACATTTGCACCGCAAGAAAACCCCGATGCGGCCATTGCCCCATCGCCGACCTCTGCCTTTTCCCGGAGAAGACCCCATGAAGACCTATGACGTGGTTGGCATCGGCAATGCCATTGTCGATGTCCTGTCCCCCGCCGACGACAGTTTCCTGGAGCTGATGGGCATCCAGAAAGGCATCATGCAACTGGTGGAGCGTGAGCGGGGCGAACTCCTGTATGCCGGTATGCGCGAACGCCGCCAGGCCCCGGGCGGCTCGGTCGCCAACTCCCTTGCGGGCCTTGGCAACCTTGGCCTGAAGACCGCCTTCATCGGCCGCGTGCATGACGACGCCTTGGGTCGTTTCTACGCCGGCTCGATGACCGAAAACGGCACCGATTTTCCCAATGCCCCGGTCGCCGGGGGGGAACTTCCGACATCACGCTCGATGATCTTCGTCGCGCCGGATGGCGAGCGCAGCATGAACACCTATCTCGGCATCTCCTCGGAACTTGGCCCCGATGACGTGTCCGATGACGTAGCGGGCAACACCCAGCTGCTGTTCCTTGAAGGCTATCTCTACGACAAACCCAAGGGCAAACAGGCATTCGAGCGCGCCGCGCGGCTGTGCCGTCAGGCGGGCGGCATGGCCGGGATCGCCCTGTCGGACCCGTTCTGCGTGGATCGCCACCGCGCCGACTTCCGCCGTCTGGTCAAGGATCTGGACTATGTGATCGGCAATGAACACGAATGGTCCTCGCTGTATGAAACCGATCTGTCCTCGGCCTTGGAGCAAGCCGCACGCGACTGCGGCCTGATCGCCTGCACCCGCTCGGGGCACGAGGTGATCATCGTCCGCGGCGATGAACAGGCCGTGGTTCCTGTCCACCGCATCGTGCCCGTCGATGCCACCGGCGCAGGCGATCTGTTCGCCGCCGGGTTCCTTTATGGTGTTGCCACCGGCCAAAGCCTCGCCACCTGTGGTCGGATGGGCTGCGTCGCGGCAGCCGAGGTCATCAGCCATTATGGCGCAAGGCCCGAGACCGACCTGAAGGCGCTGTTCCGTCATCAGGGGCTGATCTGACCCGTAGGATTGATGCGCTGAAGCCGCATCCTACCGGCCAGTCTGTAGGATGCGGCTTCAGCGCATCTTCCCCCGCCGCCACATTGGCGGGGGCTTGGTTTCACGCATTTTCAATGGGTAGATCGCGGGCCCAAAGTGTGTTACCCACCTTTCTACTTCGTTAATTCCACACAATATATAACAATATATCATGGGCTTACGAGTGATTTCACGCGTGAAATCCCCGCGATAACACACCCCGGTTCACTCCCCAAGCTTCGCATGCACCTCATCCAGATCAACCTCGCCCAGCGGCATCTTGTTGTCCGGATCGTCGAAATCATATTTGAAAAGCTGGAAATCCTTCCGATAAACCTCCCACATCAGATGCTTGCTCAAGTCGTCAAAGTAAGCACTCACCGGATGCTCCCGCTTCGGGCCATGCCCTTCGCTTTCGTTGAACCGAGGCACTGCTTTCAGGTCGATCTTGTGCTTGGGCGTCATCTTTTTGACCACCTCGGCCATGCCCGCGTCAAATGTCTCGGTGAAGAAAATCTGGTCATACCGCCCCCCATTGACGATGAAGGTCGAGATATGCCCCGACATCGCCGACCAGTGGATATCCGGCTCCATCGGCTTCCTGAACCGGATGGTATCGCGGGCAAACAGCAGGAACCGCCGGAACGAGGCGATCTGGTCGAACGGATCCTTGCCATCCTCGCCTCCGACCTCGACCCCGTATTTCTGGATGATCAGCGGCACAAGGTTCCCGCGATACCTTTTGCCGTTTCTCTGGATGCCGCAGACCTTGTCGAAAAAGCTCGACAGGATACGCTGATAGGGGTTCCTGACGCAAGTGAAGGCATAAACCTCATGCCCCTTCACCGCCGCCTCGATCAAGGGCTGGCTCGCCTCCATAGACCATTTGTGCAGGCCCGTGGTCGCATCATGGATATCGCCGTCATAGAACGCCCCATGATCGGCAAAGTACATGATCTGCCCGATGGTCGAGCAGGCGCATTTCGGCACGACCCGGTAGACCACGCTTTCACTTTCCGTCATCCAGGTGCCGGGAAAGCCCATAAAACCTCACTTCCGCCCCGGTCCGCCCGGGATCGCTGCTCTGAAGGCCCAAACAATCAACAAAGCCCTGTCTTTTCAACCGTTGATAAAGGTAACTGGATCAACACTTCGCCCCAACGCCCCTGACCCGTCCGAGCCATGGCCCGCATCGCCTATATCCTTCTCTGCCACAAGGACCCCGAAGGGATCATCGCCCAGGCCCAACGCCTGACGGCGGCGGGGGATTTCATTGCCATCCATTTCGACGCCCGTGCCAAGCCCTCCGATTACGACCGCATCCGCTCGGCCCTCACCACCAACCCCGCCGTCACCTTTGCCGCCAAACGCGTCAAATGCGGCTGGGGGGAATGGAGCCTTGTCGAAGCCTCGCTCCAAGCCGCCCGCGCCGCCGTTGCCGCCTTTCCGCGGGCCACGCATTTCTACATGCTGTCGGGCGACTGCATGCCGATCAAGACGGCGGAATATGCCCATGCGTTCCTTGACCGCGAGGATGTGGACTACATCGAAAGCGTGGATTTCTTCGGCTCGGACTGGATCAAGACCGGGATCAAGGACGAACGGCTGATCTATCGCCACTGGTTCAACGAGCGCGGCCAGAAATGGCTGTTCTACCAGTCCATGAAACTGCAACGCCGCCTCGGGCTGACGCGGTCCGTGCCCGCCGACATCCAGATGATGATCGGCAGCCAATGGTGGTGCCTGCGGCGCCGCACGATGGAATGGGTGCTCGATTTCTGCGACAAGCGGGGCGACGTGATGCGGTTCTTCCGCACCAGTTGGATCCCGGACGAGACGTTCTTTCAAACCATCGTCCGCCACTTGGTTCCAGAAGCCGAGATCCAATCCCGCACCCTGACCTTCCTGATGTTCACTGACTACGGCATGCCGGTCAGCTTCTACAACGACCAGTATGACCTTCTGCTCGCGCAGGACTACCTGTTCGCCCGCAAGATCAGCCCGGATGCCAGGGAACTGAAAGAGCGGCTGGGCAAGCTGTATGCCGCCAAGGGCGTGCATTTCGGCATTTCCAACGAGGGGCGGACGCTGTTCAAATTCCTCGCCGGACGGGGCCGGGTCGGGCGACGCTTTGCCCCGCGCTTCTGGGAGACGGAAAGCTCGCTGGGCCGCCAGCGCACGCTTCTGATGGTCACCTGCAAGAAATGGCACGTCGCCAAGCGGCTGGTCGAGCGGGTGCGGCAGGTGACGAACACGCCAGCGGTCGATTATCTGTTCAACGAGCCGGCGACGCCTTTGCCTGACCTTGGCGGCATTCAGACCACGCTGGAAAAGCGCACCCGTCACCGCCGGGCGCTGGTCAGGATGCTGTTCGACTATTGGCAGACCGATGTGCTTCTGATCTGCATCGACCCGGCCAACACCGATCTGATGCAGGATTTCTACAACGACAAGGCCAAGGTGCGGCTATTGGAAATCAGTTGCGATTTCACCGACGACTATCTGATCGGCCATGCCAGGCGCGTGGGTCTGGCCGGGGATCGCACCCCGCCGGACGTGATCGCCAAGCTGCTGCCGACCATCCGCTATGACGTGAAGTTTGAAAGCGACCGCATCCGCGACGCCGGTTTCCCCGGCTTCTTCCGGGTGGCCGAAGTGGACACGGTGGATGAAAACACCGTGCCCTTGGCCGAATTCCTTGATATCCCGGCCCCGAAGGCGCGCGAGATTGCCGCCACGGCGTATCTGTTCACGGACTGACCCAATGGCCTATACCTACGATCCCACCAACATCTTCGCCCGTATCCTGCGGGGCGAGGATCCGAACAAGACGGTCACGGAATCGGCCCTGACGCTGGCCTTTCACGACATCCGCCCGCAAGCCCCGCTGCATGTTCTGGTGATTCCGAAGGGGCCTTACGTGAATTTCGACCACTTCGCCGCCGAAGCCTCGGCCGAGGAAATCGTGGATTTCCACCGAACCGCCGCGTCGGTCTGCGCGATGCTGGATATCGCCCCCGGCCTTGGCTATCGCACCATCAGCAACGCCGGTGAGCATGGCCTGCAAGAGGTGCCGCATTACCACCTGCACATCCTCGGCGGCAAAGTCATGGGCCGGATGATCGGCGGCTAAGCTGACCAGACAGCGCCTTAGACTGTTGCAGGCGCTGCGCGTGGTTCAGCTTCCCGGCCTGTTGGGGCTGCGCCATCATGTGGCGAGCCCGCAAAGCCGTCTGTCCAAGCTGGCGGAGGGTCCGCCCTATTGGGCCTACCTTTGGCCCGGCGGGGCGGCGCTTGTTGCCCATATCGAGGCGCATCCCGAAACGGTCCGGGGCCAGCGGGTTCTGGACCTTGGGGCGGGCGGCGGTCTGGTCGGGGTCGCCGCTGCGAAGGCCGGGGCGAGGGTCGTCCTCGCGTCTGAAACCGATCCCGTCGCGCGGGAGGTTTTGAGTCTGAATGCCGCCGAGAATGGGGTTGCGATTGAAGTGCTGGGTGATCTTCTGGACGGCGCGGCCCCGTCGGTCGATCTGATCCTTGTCGGCGATTTGTTTTACGAGGCGAGTTTGGCCGCCCGTGTCCTTGCCTTCCTGATCCGCGCCGATCCGATCCCGGCGCTGATCGGCGACATTGGGCGGGCGACTTTGCCAGCGGACAGGTTGGAGGCGCTGGCCTCGTATCCGGTCCGGGATGTAGGGGAGGCGGCGGGGCAGCCCCTCCATTCGGGGACGGTCTTTCGGATGCGGCGCTGAAACCGCAGGTTCCGGGTCGCGGCGGGGTGGGGCTTGCGCTTACCTTCCCGGGGAACCTGACTGGAGGCCGCCATGTATTTCACCCCGATCCCGACCGAGCTTGTCCACCACTATCAATCCGGCGGGGCCGATGCGAATGGGCAGGCACCGGAGCGGGCCGTTTCGGTTGGCGACGGCAATCCGTGCCGGCATTGCCTGCGGATGATCCCCGAGGGGGCAGGGATGTT
>Ga0105047_10004627_pt1 | contig 23874 bp, 18 predicted proteins | sample MAT04_FD_78384 | JGI IMG/M metagenome (GOLD analysis project Ga0105047, IMG submission 78384) | Freshwater microbial communities from Lake Fryxell liftoff mats and glacier meltwater in Antarctica - MAT-04 (megahit assembly) | ecosystem: Environmental > Aquatic > Freshwater > Ice > Liftoff... | reverse complement strand
GGCGCTCGTCTGGCAAGGCGCGCCGTCCGACGGCATACTCTGCGTCTGTCGAGGCGGCGCAACGCAGCCAGGCGAGATGGATCGGCGGCCTCAACCCTTCAACTTCACTGTGCAGAGCTACTACTAGCGGCAGTTGCCGAAGTCGAGCTTGCAGTTGTTGGCGCAGCGCACGGTGCCGCTGGTGAAGCCGAAGCTCGCGCAGTCGGTCGCGTAGTTCGACAGATTGCCGTCGCACTGCTCGATCACGAGCTGGCCCGCCATCGCCGGCTCCAGGAAACCGTCGCCGCAGCCGCAGTCGGGATCGCGCGCGCCGGTGACGGCGAGGCACGAGTAGTTGTACGCCGCGGCGTCATAGTACTCGGCGCAGGTGTTGTCGGCGCCGCAATGCATGTTGCAGTCGGGATCGCGCATGCCGCCGCCGAGCTGGCAAACGTCGCACGCGCCATCGCCGTAGTACGACGGCATCGGCACGGCGCAGAAGTCGGAGTTCTGGCAGCCCGAAAAGTCGAGGTGACAGGCGACGCAGTTCAGGTTTCCGGTGCCGAGGCCGAGGCTGGAGCACGCGCGGTCGAAGCCGGAGGGGAACGCGTTGCCGTCGCAGAACTCGAAGCCTTGCAGGCGCCCGTCGCCGCAGACCGCGCCGCCGCCGGTGCACAGGCTGGTGTCGTAGCGGCAGTTCATGGCGCAGCTGATCTGACCGCCGGTGTAGCCTTGCTGCTGGCACGATCCGCCGTTCAGCTGCGGGCCGTCGCACTGCTCGGTGGCCGGCTCGACGATCATGTTGCCGCAGCCGCCGCGCGTGCACGCGGTGGTGTCGAAGAGGCAGTTGCCGCCGCAGGACAGGGTGCCGCCGAGGAATCCCGCGCTGGTGCAGGTCGCGCCGTTGAGGTTGGTGCCCTCGCACTGCTCGCCCATCTCGATGATCATGTTGTTGCAGCCGCGCGCGATGCAGGCCGTGGTGTCGAACTGGCACATCGAGTTGCACGTCAGGTTGCCGCCGGCAAAGCCGCGCGTGAGGCAGGTGGCGCTCGCGAGATCGCTGCCCTCACACTGCTCGGTGCCGGCCTCGATCACCATGTTGCCGCAGCCGGGCGCGACACACTGCGCGGTGTCGTAGGTGCAGCTGGTCGAGCTGCAGCCGAGGGTACCGCTGAGGAAGCCCTTCGACTGGCAGGTCGCGCCTTGCAGATCGGTGCCCTCGCACTCCTCGGTTGGCTCGCGGATCATGTTGTTGCAGCCCATCGCGACGCAGCCGGTCTGGTCGTAGTGGCAGGTGCCGTCGCAGGAGAGGTTGCCGCCGGCGAAGCCGCGCGACATGCAGGTCAGACCGTTGAGGTTGGTGCCCTCGCACTCCTCTCCGCGCGCGGTCTCGATGATGCTGTTGTTGCAGCCGGGGCGCACGCAGGCGCGCTCGGTGAGCGTGCACGAGCTGGTGCAGGTGAGCATGCCGCCCGCGAAGCCACGCGCCTCGCAGGTGCCGGCCGAGGCCTCGACCATGCCGTCGCAGACCTCGGGGCCTTCTTTCGTGTTGTTGCCGCAGACCGAGAACGTGCACGCCGCGAAGTCGGGCGAGCAGTCGCGCTTGCAGGCGAGCTCGCCGCCGAGGAAGCCGTAGTCGCCGCAGGTGATCTTGCCGCCCGCGAACGCGCGCCCGTCGCACAGCTCGTTGCCGTCGGTGACGTTGTTGCCGCACATCCCGCAGTCCGGGTCGGTCTTGTTGAGGCGCCGGCAGGTCCACGTGCCGGTGAGCTGGTCGAACTTGTCGCCGCAGGTGCCGTCGGCGCCGCACACGACGTCGCAGTCGGGATCGCGCATGCCGCCGAGAAGGTCGCAGGGGTCGCACTCGCCGTTGCCGTACTTGTTGTTCGCGGTGCAGTAGTCGCGCACCTCGCAGCCGCTCGTGTCGAGCGTGCAGCTGTCGGTGCAGCGCAGGTCACCGGAGCGCAGGTTCACGCTCGAGCAGGCGCTCCCGCCGGCAAACGCAGTGCGGTCGCAGGGCTCGGTGCCGTTGATGACGCTGTTGCCGCAGGCGGTGCCCGATTGCTGCATCCCGGCGTCGCGGTTGGTGCTCGGGCCGGGCCCAGGGTTGCTGGGGCGACCACCGTCGCCGCACGCGGCCGCGAGGAGGGCTAGCGATAAGAGGAGTCGACAGCGGTTGGGATTCATCATGCGGGCTCGACGGAATACGTCGAGCCCGCCCCTAAGCTACCCAGAGCCAGCGTTCAAGAGGGGATGACGAGCTCGATCTCCACGGTTTCCTTGGCGCGGCCGGCCTCGAACAGCATGCGCTCGATCTCCTTGACGATCGCGTCCTGCACCGCCTTGCCGAGCCCGCTGGCCCGCACCACCCGTACAGTGGAGGGCTTACCGTCCGCGCCAATCTCGAACGCGAGGCGCAGCGAGCCCGCGGTCATGCCCGGATCCGCCCGCCGCCACGAGGCGCGCAGCTGAGCCACCTGCCGCTGGAGCACGCGCTTGATGTGATCCGGGGCGCGGATCTCGAGGCGGATGCTCGCGTCCTTGGTCGCGGCCTCTTCCGTCTTGTCCTTCCTGTCGCTGTCGATCTTGCCGCGGGCCGCGGTCGCGTCGACCGAGGTCGAGGCCCGAGGCGGAGCCACCGAGGGCTCCGCCGGCCTCGCAGGCGCGACGGTGGCCTTTTGAGCCCGCAACGCCGCGTTGCCGCGACCGTAGCCTATCGCCATGCCCCCACCGCCCGGCGCCGCGCCCCGTGCGCCGAGGACCACGGTGCCGCGCGAGCTTCCGTAGGCGCTGGCCGTGCCGCTCTCGCCGCCCGCCTCGTCCTCGACACCCGCGGGGAGCGGCAGCGGCTGCACGACCTTGGTCGAGCCGCCGTTGGGGTTGCGCACCATCTCATCGACCGCGACGAAGCTGGTGTACTGCGTGAGCAGGTTGAACGTGAGCCCGAGCTTCGTGACCTCGGCCTTCACGTCCGACCCCATCAGCTGGCCCTCGTCGGCGAGCCGCGCGATGCGGTGGCGCGCCCACAGATACTTGAGCGCGACGTTGTCGTTGCTCATGCGATCCGGCCCGATGTCGATCGACTGACGCAGCTCGCCCTGGCCGTTGCGACCGGTCACGGTGATGCGACCGCTCGCCTCGCCCTTGTACTTGCCGAACACCACGATCGGCTTGGCTGCGAACAGGTCGGGGACGGAAGGCGGCTCGACGTCGAACGCATTGAACCCTTCGAACTTCATCGTCACGTCGGTGAGCACCGGCGACTCGATCTGCTTCTTGAGCTTCGCGCCGAACATCGGGGCCTGCTCCGGGCCGAGCACGATGTACGGCTCGCCCATGCCCGCGCGGGCCATGCCCTCGATGATGAAGCGGTTCACGCTCGATCCGATGCCGAACGAGAAGAGGTTGGCCGTGCCGAGGTTCTTCCTGATCACGTCGAACGTCTCGCGCTCGACCGACACGTAGCCGTCGGTCACCACCACCACGGTCGTCGACATGCCATCGGCGCGCTTCATCGCCAGCGCGCGGCGCAGCGCCGGGAGGATCTCGGTGCCGCCGTTGCCGTTTTCATGGCCGATCGCAGCGATCGCGCGGTCGACGTTGGCCGGCGTGGCGGAGAGCGAGTCCTCCGAGAGGAGCCAGTTTCCACCCGAGAAGAACAGCACGTTGAAGCGATCGGTCGGCTTCAGGTTCTTGATCAGCTCGCGCATCACCGTCTTCGCGGTGTCGAGCGGGTAGCCGTGCATCGAGCCCGAGACGTCGAGGATGAAGATGTACTCGCGCGCCGGGATCATCGCCGGTTCGAGGCGCGTCGGGGGCTGCATCATCGCGAGGAAGAAGCCGTCGTCCTGCGGCGTCGCGCCGGGGAACAGGAGGACGCCGCTCTCGATGCGATCACCGCCGAGCTTGTAGCGAAGCACGAAGTCCTTGTTGCCGCCCTGTGGCTCGTCGACCTCGATCGCGGCCGAGCCCTTGCCGGCGAAGCGTGGCGAGATGCGGTGCGAAGGCGACGTGACCGACGCGATGCCGAGGCCCGCCTCGAGCTTCACGTTCATGCCCCAGGCGTAGGGGACCGGCGCGCCCGGCGTCAGATACGGGTTCTGGGTGAACGCCTCGGGCGCTGCGGCCTCGGTCGCGGTCGTGTAGCGCGGGCCGACGACGGTCGGGTACACGAGCTCGTAGACGCCATCCTCGGGGATGAGCGCCTCGACGTAGTCGAGCTCCACCTTCACGGTGTCGCCGGGGAGGATGTTCGCGACGTTCATCGTGAACACGTTGGGTCGCTCCTGCTCGAGGAGGCTCGCGCTCTTGCCTTGCGCCTTGGCTTGCTCGTAGACGCGGCGGGCGGCGTCGCGCTCCTGGATCTTGGCGACCGTCACGCGATCACCGACGGTGAGCCGCATGCCGAACACCGCCGCGCGGGTCGATCCAGGGAAGACGTAGACCGCTTCGAGGGGCCGGGCGCCCTCGTTGCGATAGACCTGCGTCACACGGACCCGGGCGATGACGCCCGCGATCTGGACGTCGGCCCGGGTTTCCTTGAGCGGAACGCGATCCGCGTCGGGGGCTTTGCTGTCGATCCGAAGGTAGGGCGCGCCGGTGCGATCCTCGGGCACGGCGGCCTGGGCCAGGGTGGGGGACGCGGCAGTGAGCACGAAGCTCACCCATGCCGCCATGCGGAGAGGCTGGTTCATGGCAGTCGAAACGCGCCACGCGGCGGTCCGGTCTCCCGTCTCGGACGATCGGCTGTAGGACCTTGCTTTGCCTGCAAATCAGGCGCGTGCTAACGCCCCGTTCGCGAACGAGCTCTTGTGCCGCACAACCGCATCAAGCTCTGCGAGGTCACGCCGCACCTCGGTAGCGGAGGGATCGAGACCCGCGTCTCCCGCGTCCTCTCCTCCCTCTCGCGCGACGAGTTCGACCTCACCTGGCTCGGCTTTGGCTACGTCGACCCGGCGCTGAGCAAGCTCGCCGGCCGCGGCGTGAAGATCATCCAGTTCGAGAAGCAGAAGGCGGCGTGGACCCGCGTCGATCTCGTGCTGATGGAGCGGATGGTCCGCGCCTTTCGCACGATCCAGCCGGACGTCGTGCGCGTGCACAACTGGTCGACCAGCGTCTACGGCATCGCCGCCGCGCGCATCGCTGGCGTCCCCCACATCATCTACGAGTCCGCCGGCCGCGAGAGCCCCGAAGGCCCGGGCCCGGTCCGGCGGGCGGCGATGCGCAGCCTGGCGCCGATGGTCGACGTGTTCCTCGCGGTCTGCCCGTTCCTCGCGAAGGAGCTGGCGGCGGAGTGGAACGTGCCGCCGTCCGAGGTGCGCGCGATGCCGACCGGGGTCGATCTCGATCGCTTCTCGCTGCGCGATCGTCCGGCCGTTCGCGCGCGCTTCGGGATCCCGGACGACGCGTTCGTGGTCGGCACCATCGGCATGTTCCGCCCGGTGAAGCGCGTCGACGACATCGTCGAGGCCGGCGTGCGCTTGCTGGCGCGTCACCCGAAGGCGCACCTCCTGGTCATCGGCTCGGACTACGATCTGAAGATCCCCGGCGCGATGCTCGATGTCGCGCGCCACGCCGGCGTCTCGTCGCGCGTCCACTTCCCGGGCCGCATCCTCGGCGCGGAGAACTGCATCTCCGCGTTCGATGTCTTCGTGAACGCGTCGAGCTTCGAGGGCGCATCCAACGCGATCATCGAGGCGATGGCCACCGGCGTGCCGGTGATCGCGACCGACGTCGGCGGCAACCCGGACGTGGTGATCGACGGCAAGACCGGACACCTGGTGCGGGTCGCGAGCCCGGATCAGATCCACGCTGCGATGGAGCGCCTGATCACCGACCGCGCCCATGCCGCCGCTCTCGGTGCGGCATCCCAACAGACCGCGCGCGCGCGCCACACCATCGAGGGCATGACCAGCGCGTACCTTCAGATCTTCCGCTCGCTCGCCGAGGATCGCACGCGCGGCCTGCGCCACACCGCCGCCAAGGTCCTCGCGCGCCGCGCCCGCCGGCTCGATCTTTAGGGCAGCAAGTCCATCCTTTGTTTGAAGGTCGATCTCACCGATCCGACGCATCGAAGGCGCGATCGCGATCGCGCAGAGATGCGGGCCGCGGGGGTCTCGGTCGAGCCGCTCGACGCCACGACCCATCCCAAGCTCGTCGAGCTCATCGCCCACGAGGCGCCGGGTCGCATGACGGTGATCGAAGCGCGGTACGACGCGAAGGTCCCGGGCTAAGTGTTGATGCGCCACGGTCAGGCGATCGGGACCTGCTTCTACGCGCCCGGCACCGATGATCCGGCGGTCGTCGTGCACCCCGATCTGTCGTGGCTGCCCGTGCGCCCGAGCCGCGGCGAGGTGTATACGTTCGACTATTTCGTCTCGAAGGCCGCGCTCGGCGCCGGCCGCTGGTTCGTGCGCGGCGTGCAGCAAGCGCAACACGAGCTCGGCTACCCGGCGTCGTACGGCTACGTCTACGCGACGAACACCGCCGCGCTGTGGCTGTACCGCACGACGGGATGGACCGAGGTGTGCCGCGTGGATGAGCGCCACGTCCTGCGCCGGCTGTTGCTGGTGAACGAGTCGATCTTCTGGCTCGACTGGAAGCGGGCGCACTCGCGCGTCCCGCTGCGCGCGAAGAGGCGTTGGGCGGCTGATCGGAATAGTTTGTCAGCTTGGGTGCCGAGGCGCCCGTCCAGCAAGGCGCGCCGTCCGAAGGCATACTCGTTGTCTGCTGAGGCGGCGCAACGCCGCTGGGCGGGATGCATCGGCGGCCAAGGTGGCAAACTTATTTCGGTCAGCCGCCTTAACTTAACTGCCGGAGTCGACGGGCTCGCCGGCGTCGATCGCGCTATCACGTACACGCTGGAGGCCCGCGCCGTCCTGGCGCTTCTGCTGCACGGACGTCGCGAGGTCGCGCTCGAGCGCCTGACGCTCGGCCACGGAAGCGCGCTTCAGATCGAGCAAGACACCGCGATCGTTCTCGACGAGATGGAAGCGCTCGCCCTTGGCCTTGGTCGCGACGATCAGCGAGTCACCGACCGCCAGCGCGGTGCTGCCGGAGACGAAGAGGCCCACGCCGTCCTTTTCGCCGCCGAGCTGCTCGAGCACCATCTGGTTGGGGCAGTTGCCGGACTTGCACTCGAGCACGTTCAGATCGGACACGGTGATCCGCAGCCCTTTGCTGTTGAGCTCGACGCGCTGCGAGGCGACGGTGATCTCCGCGACCTGTTCGGCGCGCGCCATCACCCGCTGCATGACCTCCGGCGTCAGCGCGGGGCGCTCGGCGATCTCCAGCTTTCGCCCGTCGCCGACCGCGCGACCGACCGGTGCTCGGCGGCCCACCGCGATCGCGACGATGCCAGCGGCGAGGATGGTTGCGGCGATGATGATCGGGCGCTTGGACATGCGTGAGTCCAGCGAGAGTAGGCGGCCCGTCTGCCCCGTTCAATGTGCGCGCAGCTGACGCAGCAGCTGATCCGGGAACCAGTGCTCGACCAGCCCGGCGAGCGTGAGCAAGATCGCGGCGATCAGCACCAGGGATCCGGACGCGCGCGCGACCATCTTGAACTCGACGGTCTCGATCTCGTACTTCGCGAGGCCCTTCGACAGGAAGATGCCGGCCAGCGCACCGAGCACGTACGCCGTCGCCTCCAGCACCAGGTGCGGCAGCAGCGCGAGCAGCGCCACGAGCACGAAGACGATCGTCGATCCGTCCGTGAGCGAGATCCCACGCGCCACCAGCAGGGTGAGGACGACGCCCCACACGCAGGCGTTCCAGGTGAGCGCGAGCAGCGCGCCGAAGCTGCGATAGACCAGCGCGAGCACCATGAACGAGGCGAGCACCGCCGCGTTGTGGCTCAGCAGCGCGAAGAGCCCGCTGAAGCGCCGCGTCGCGATGGTGTTGCTGCCGATGTGCGCGGTCGAGAGGGCGAACCGGAACGACTCCGCTGTGCGCGCCTCGCCGAGAAAAGTGGCGGTACACACGTAGGCCAGCGTGATGCCCGCGAACATCGACAGCAGGCCGAGCGCGGTGGCGCGGTTGCTCTGGAGACTCCCCTTCTTGTGCGTCCAGATGTTCTCTTTGTTCTCGGTCATCAGCGCGTTGAAGCGCCCCGCCAGCGCCGCCGACGCGAGGAAGATCGAGAACACGCCGGCGTGCTCGACGTTCCAGCTCGAGGTGATGACGACGGCGGCGAGGGTGAAGAGCGCCGCTTCGGCCATGATCCGGAGCGCGCTGTTCTTCGGCTGCTGGGTCAGCTTCCCGCGCGAGACATCGGCCAGCAGCGTGCCGGATGTGATGTCGAGGGGAGGCTCGGCCATGGGTCTCGACGACGTATTATCACGGCTTCTTCAGCTCGGGCCGCGCGAACGTGTGCACGTTGTCGTTCCCGAGCACCTTGCGCGCGGCGTTCAGCGCCTCGTTGGGCGTGTCGGACGAGAAGTACGCCTGCGCCTTGACCGGCGGCTTCTGCGCTTCGGCGGCCAGCTTGAGATCGGTCATGCGCTGCGTGAGCACCGGAAGGTTCTGGGCCTTGGCCGGGCCACCGACCGCGATGAGCTCGCCGTTCTTGCCGCGGACGTCGACCTCGGCGGTGCCTTTCTGGCCGTTCGGACGGGTGAAATCGACCTTGAGATCTTTGTCGGGGGACTTCGGATCGCGGGCCAGCGTGCCGCCGGTCTCTTTCGCCACGTGGAGCTCGGCCTGCCGTCCCTTCATGTCGGCCAGCGCGCCCGGCGCGGTCGGCATCAGGCCGGCGTACGGCAGCGGCGGCGCCTTGCTCGGACCGGTCGACGGCGTGTACGAACGCGCCGGCCCGTACGCGGCACCTGCGCGCGGGATGACGATGCTCTGCGACGCGCTGCCCTTCACCGCGGCGCCGCCCATCGCGACGCCGGATGCGGCGCGCATCGCGTTGTCGTGCTGGCCCTGGTCCTTCATCGCCTGGATGTTCTCCTCGGTGCCGATGCGGGCGCGGGAGACGTTGCGATCGGCGTTGTAAGGGTGCGGCTCGAGGACCTCGTCCATCACGAGCTGCGGCTTCGCCCGTGGATCGGGCCGATCGCGCGGCATCGGGCCGTCGGTCATCACGTGGCTCTGGATCAGGATCTCGCGCGTGCGCGGCAGATCGACCGGCCCGTAGCCCTTGGCCATCAGCTCGGCCTGAACGTCCTTCGCGTCGCGGCCGGTCTTCTTCTTGATCTCGTCGCCGATGCGCTTGTCGCGGGCTTCGGTGCTGTCGACCATCGGCGTGACCGCGTCGGTCGCACGGTTCGGCGTGGGCGCGTCGTTCGAAGCGAGCAGGACGCGCTCGCTGCCGATGCCGGCGCTCTTGCGTCGACCGAAGTCGCGCGACAGCGGCTCGGCATCGCCGCTCGAGGCCGCCGACGTGGGAACACCGGGCGCCCCGACCCCGCGCACGGGCGCGCGCGCGACGTCCGCAGCCGCAGCGGCTTCGGCGATCTTGGCAGGATCTTGCGGGCGCTCGGCCCAGGCGGCGAGGCGCAGCTCGGGGAGCTTCTCGGCGACGGGCTCGGCCGCCGCGGGCGAATCGACCGTTGCCGCGGCGGCGGCCGGAGCGGCGGGGAAATAGGTGGGCTCGGTTCGGCGAGTGACGTCGAGGGCCATGCCCGGGCCAGAGCACGGGTCGTGCAGCCTGGAAGGACTGGAGATTCCGATCGGGGCGAGGGGCGCTCCCGGCTGAGTGGCAACTCCTGCAAGCACGACCGGATGCGAACGAGTGGACCTGATCACGCCCCACGCCCACGTCCCCCTCACGAGAAACGCGCACCCCACGCGCGCGCGCGTAGATCGTGAGGCGATTGTCGGTGGCGTGGGCGTGGGGCGACGAAGCCGCGCCTGCGCGCGGCTTCGTCGGGGGAACCTGACTACTGCTGGACCGTGAGCTGGCCGCGGATCTCGCCGCCGCCGTTCGCGGCCGAGTGCACGTTGACGTAGTCGTTACCGGCCTCGAGATCGGTCACCTGCGCGGGGGTGATCGCGCCGCTGGCCGTGAGCCGCTCGCCCACGATCGTCAGCCCGAAGGTCACCGGACCGGCCATGCCCGCCGGCGCCGTGTGGACGTGCGCCGCGGTGGCGACGACCATCGTGAACACGCCTTCGACGCGGTAGGTCGCACGATCGGCCGACAGGATCAGCTGCGCGCCGCCCGTCGCGTTCGTGACGACCGGGTTCGGCGCCTCGTTCTGGCCATTCATGATCGCGGTGAAGAGCTTCTCACCGGGGTGGATGACCTGGCCGCGGATCTCGCCGCCACCGTTCGCGGCGGTGTGCACGTTGAGGTACCAGAGCCCGCGCTCGAGCTGGACGGCCTGGGTCGCCGTGACGGCCTCTTGCTCGCGGATGTTGGCGCCGTTGGTCAGGCCGATCGAGACCGGGCCCGAGGCGCCGCCCGGGGCGACGTGCACGTGAGCCGCAGTGATGGTCGCGGTGTGGTTGACGGCGATGCGCGCCTCGTCGCGCGCGTAGTTCAGCGTCACCTGGCCGCGGCCTTCGCTGGTCGTGTTGACCGGCGGGGTCTCCTGCCCGCCCGTGAGGTGCGCGGCGAAGAGCTGCGTGCCCGGCGCGAGGATCTGACCGCGGATCTCGCCGCCCGCGTTCGCGGCGGTGTGGATGTTGATATAGGTCTCGTCGGCGTCGTACGCGGCCAGATCCGGCAGCGTGGCCTCACCGCCCGCGATCACCAGACCGACGACCACGGGGCCGGCGACGCCGGCGATGGCGCGGTGGATGTGCAGCGCGCTCGGCGTGAGCGTGGTGACGATCGAGTAGCGGACCTTGCGCGTGGTGCGATCGAGGATGAACTGCGCCGTGCCGGTGGCGGCCGACGTCACCGCCGGGACCTCCTCGGCCGCGGTGAGGTGCGCAACGCGCAGCTCCTCGCCGGGGAGCAGGACCTGACCGCGGATCTCGCCGCCCATGTGCGAGGGCGAGTGCACGTTCACGTAGAAGCGACCGGCCTCGAGCTCGAGGATCTGCGCCGCCGTGAGGGTCAGGTCGCCCGTCTGATCGGCGTTGGCGTTCGGGAAGCCGACCGCGACCGGGCCGTTCTCGCCGGCGATCGCGTTGTGGAGGTGCGCGGCGGTGGCGCCGGCGACGTTGTGCTGGAGGTGATAGGTCAGCGTGGTGCCGCTGAGCGTGGCCTCGAAGGTGCCCTCCGCCGCGCTGTCGCGGACGGTCGGGTTCTCTTGCGCGCCGCTCAGGGTCGCGACGTAGCGAACGCCGCCGGCCGCAGCGTCATCGCCCGCGGGCATGGCATCGTTGGCGGGCGCGGCGTCATTCCTGGCCGCGGCGTCGTTGTTCACGACCGGGGCCGCGTCGGCCTTGACCGACGCATCGGCGTTCTCGACGGGGTCGTCGCTGCAGGCGGCGAAGGTGGCTGTGGAGAGGATCAGGGCCAGGGCCCAGCGATTCGAATTTGGGTAGCTCATGGGCGCGGAGCTTAGGAGCGGATCGGGCGCGAGCCAAGAGGTGTGATGGCGATTTTCCGTATGAAACGCGCCAGGTTGCGCGAGAATGAGCGCAGCGTGCACCAGGCCGCGATCACGCCGGTGATCGAAACGTGGACAGGATCGATCACTTGCCGCGTATAAGGTCACGTGTCGTTAGCCCGCCTCGCCGCCCTGATTCTCACTACCGCCGGCTGGCCGATGCTGGCGTACGCATCTCCGTGCGGCGTCTGCGATACGGCCGCTCCGACCTGCGCCGCGAACGAGGTCTGCATCGCGGGCCTCGAGCCGACCGGCACCGGACGCTGCGTCGCGAGCTGTCCGAACCCGACGGCGGCCCACGGCGGCTGTCAGGCCGACTTCACCTGCGTCCCCTTCCAGGACGGGTCGCGTCGCTGCATCCCGCGCTCGGACGACTGCACCAACCCCACCAACTACGTCGAGACCCAGATCGGTCAGTCCTGCCAGACCAACAGCTGCGTCGCGGCCTCGCTCTGCCTCGACAACGTGTGCACCGCGACCTGCAACGTCTTCGGCGGAGGCGGCTGCCCGGGCGGCCAGTTCTGCGGGGCGATCGGCAGCCCCACCGCGCCGTTCTTCATCTGCGGGCACGCGGTCGGTGAGGCCGAGATCTGCAACCTCGGCGATCTGTGCAGCGCCGGCTTCTGCCTGAACGACGGCACCTCGACCCAGTGCTACCGCAACTGTGGCGTGGGCCCCGGCGCGATGTCCTGCCGCTCGGGCCAGACCTGCGACAACATCCCGCTCCAGAGCGGGGACTCGCTCGACCTCTGCATGCCGCCGATGCCGGGCGGCGTCGTTCCGCAGCCCGACGCCGGCCCGCCCGACGTGGGCTTCGTCTTCCCCGACGCGTTCGTGCCTTCGAACCCCGATGCGTTCGTTCCGTCGAACCCCGACGCGTTCGTGCCCTCGAACCCCGATGCGTCGATGCAGACCAACGACGACGCGCGCCCCCTCCAGCCCGGTGAGGACGCGCGCCCGGCGTCCGACGACGCTTCGGCGCCCGGCCCCGGCGCCGACGCGGGTCCCGCCGAGCAGCGCGACGCCAGCGCGGTCATCCCGCGCGGCAACGGCGGTGGCACCCTGCGCCGCACCGGCGGCTGCGCCACCACCGACTCCACCACCCCCCTCGCGCTGTTCGGCGTCCTCTTCCTGATGCTCCGCCGTCGCCGGGCTTGATCCTGATTCCTCCACCGCGCGGCCTCGGTCGCGACACCGCCCGCCGTCGTGAGGCGCGCGAGGCGCTGGCGCGCGTGATCTGGGATCCGCGCGGGCAGCGTCGCCTCCCCTCCGAGCGCGCGCTCGCGGCCGCGATGAGCGCGTGCGATCGGCGCGACGTGTGGTGGGTCTGCGAGGCGTCGAGCGCCGGGCCGGTGTACCTCTTGCCGACGCGCGAGTGGATCCGCGCGCTGGCCCGCGTGATCGACGGCCTCGACGTGAAGAGCGTGCTCGAGATCGCCGCGGGCGATGGGTTCCTCTCCTCCTGCCTCGGCCGCGAGCGACCCAAGCTCGTCGTGCGCGCCACCGATGATGGATCCTGGTCGCGACCCACCGCGCGCATGACCGCGCAGGAGCGCGAGACGATGAGCGACGTGCATGGCATCGCGATGCCGAGCTCGGTTCTCCGGCAAGCAGCCTCGACCGCGGTGCGAGCGATGCGGCCCGATCTGGTGCTGGTGTCGTGGGCACCGCCGGGCCTGCTGGTGGAGCGCGCGATCCGCGGCCCCACCCGCTATGTGCTCGACATCGGCGTCGATGGCGACGTCTGCGGCAACGGCGAGCGCACCTGGCGCTTCGAAAAGGACTTCCTCGACGGGCCGATCGAAGCGCGCGCGCTGTGCCGGCTGGATGCGCGGCCGCTCGTCGAGCCGCGGAAGACGCGGGTGACGCTGTACTATGGGTCGATCGGTCGATCGAGCGCGTAGAGCGGCTCGTCGGCGCCCTTCCCGGGCCAGCTCGCCAGATCGCGCGGCCTCCGCTTCAGCGCCTCCAGCATGAGCACGTCGAGCGCAGCGTCGTGCTCCATCGCTGCGAGCGGGCCGGGCAGCGTCGAGACCAGCCGCACCCAGCGGTGGCGATCGGGGACCAGCACCTTGCCCAGCCGATCGAACAGCGGCGCCGACGGATGCTCCTCGCGCTCGAGCGAGATCACCGTGCACGGCGAGTCGTAGATGCTCTGCAGCGGACCGTGCGCGAACTGCAGCACGTCCCAGGTCGGCGGCTCCGGCGTCCAGAGCCCCTCCATCCACTTCCACGCGAGCGCGCGGACCCACGCGATGTCGTCGCCGTGCATCACGAACACCACGCGTTCGCCAGTCTCGACCCCCTGCGCGCGCTGCATCGCTCTTTCGAGGGCGACCTTCACCTTCGGCGTGTCGAGGTGCGCGCGGCCCTCGGCTTCGGCGATCGCGTTCGCGAGGAGCAGCGCCGCACCGCGCCCGATCGCCGGCCCGAGCACGCGAATGAGCATCCCCGACTCCGGCGTCTCCGGCGGCAAGGTCACGACGTGGATGCCGTCGAGCGAAGGCGGCGCCGAGGTGAGCAGCAAAGTATCTCGATAGTATCTCGCCGATCGCAGCGCGATGAATGCGTTCGGCGATAGTCCCTGGGAGAAGATCACCAGCACGTCGCCCTCGCGCGGCGGCCCGATGGCCAAGACGGAGAGCGGCACGAAGCGCGCGCACTCACCGAGGAGGTGCACCAGATAATGTGCCGGGCCCTCCGCGATCCCCGCCGCGGTCACCGACCAGCGCCGATGAGCGAGCCGGAGATCGAGCGGCGGGAGACCACGCGCGAATAGATCGGCGAGCATCCCGGGGATCGAGGCGATCCGAGAGGCCAGCTCGTCGATGCTCACGGGCCCTCGTCCTTGTTGTGCTTCAGCCCCTTCATCGCGGTGAAGTAGGCGAAGATGTCGTCGATCTGCGCGTCGCTCAGGTGCGTCATCGGCGGCATCGCGCTGTAGCGGAACGCCCAGGGGTTCTTGATGAAGGTGCGCAGATAGTCGAGGTCACGATACTCGGTGACGTTCTTCGGGACGTTGAGCTCGGGGCCGACCTTCCCGCCCTCGCGGTTGATCATGTGGCAGCGGATGCACTGCGCCTTGAATATCGCAAAACCGCGCTGCGCGGCCTCGGGGGCACCGGTCGGCGCGACGTGCGGATAGAGCGTCTCGAACGGGGCGATCTCCAGGCGCGCCAGCTGCCACGGACGCGGATAGCTCTCCTCGTCCTGTTGCGTGTCTTTCTCCCAGACGAGATAGTAAGGGCCGGGGTTGGCGTGGGTCGGGCCGATCGGCTCCCAGCCCGGCACCTCGACGTCCTCGAACGCGATGTGGCCGCCGGTCTCGAGCAGCCGCTCGCCGCTCATCGTCACCGCGTACCCATCGAGCGCGCGCAGGATCCACTCCTGCTTGGCCAGCTCGGCGCTCGGGAGGCCGAAGCCCGCCTCGAGCAGCAAGTTGATCGGGAACGCGCGATAGGTCTTGGTGCGGGCATAGTATGGGTCGTACGCGGTGAGGGTCACCGGCTTGACCTTGGCCTCGATCGCCGCGCGATTGAGGGTGGCGATGAGCTTACCTTCGCGCGCCATCTCGAGCGGCGCCCCCACCCCGCGCGCGGGCGCCGGCTTGGCCTGACATGCCTGGAGACCGACCTGGACAATCATCAGCGTGGCGAGCGCGAACAATCTCACGCGTCCTCCGGCGCGGTCAGCGCGACGAACAGCAGGAATCCTGCATAATACATGGTGTTCGGGACCAGTCGCAGGAGCAGGGCCCACTCCCCACCCGCGAGAATGATCACATCCGAAGTCGCCCACAACGCATACTGGACCAGGGACCATCCCAGGATCGAGTATATCCAGCGCCGGATCGCCGGCGAGACATTCCCCAGCCGGGCCGGCAGCACCACGAAGCGCAGGGCGCCGGCGAACATCACGAAGAAGACCTCGTAGACGAGGTAGATGTAACGCTGCTTCTCGAACAGCGAAGGCGCCGCCTTGATCGCGATCGCCTGCGCGATCGGGACCACCAGCGCCAGGGCGATGCTGCGCGGGATCCAGTGCCGAGGCTTCACGTACCGCTCGATCAGCGCGAACAGCCGCCAGTCGCCGAGGATCACGAACACGATCCCCACGCTGGAGGTGATCTCGGGCGGGACCGGGCTCCACGCCCCGGTGCAGAGGGCGTCGAGGAAGATCTCGATCCCGAAAAAGATCAGCCAGTTCTTGAGGAACCCACTCTTGCGGCGGGCGATCACCGCGATCAACGCCAGCGTCCCCAGCCACGCGATGAACGGGTGGTGCCAGCCGCTGTCGTAGATCGCCTGGGGAGTCATTTGCTGTTGCTGGGCTTGGGCACCACGGTGCGCGGCACCTTCCAGATGTCTCGCGCGTACTCGAGGATCGTGCGGTCGCTGGAGAACTTGCCGCCGCGGGCGATGTTCTCGGTGGCCATCGCCAGCCAGCGCGGCCGGTCAGAGTAGGCCTGATCGACCTGGATATGCGTGCGCCGGTAAGTCTCGAAATCGGCCAGGTGGAAGTAATAGTCCGTCCCCAGCAAGCTATCCACGATCGGCCGATAGATGCCCGGCTCGCTGCGGTTGAAGTGATCGCCCGCCAGGAGATCGATGACCTCCCGGATGCGCGGGTTCGACTCGTACCACTCGCGCGGCTTGTAGCCCTGCGTGCGCATGCGGGTGACGTCGTCGACGGTGAGCCCGAAGATGAAGATGTTCTCCATCCCCACTTCCTCGGCCATCTCGACGTTCGCGCCGTCGAGCGTGCCGACGGTGAGCGCGCCGTTGAGCATGAACTTCATGTTGCCGGTGCCCGAGGCCTCGAGGCCGGCGGTCGAGATCTGCTCCGAGACATCGGCGGCGGGGATCAGCAGCTCGGCCTTCGACACGCTGTAGTCCGGGACGAAATAGACGCGCAGCTTCTTCGATACTTCGGGGTGCCCGTTCACCACCGCCGCGACGTCGTTGATCAGCTTCACGATCAGCTTCGCCATCGTGTACGACGGCGCCGCCTTTCCGCCGAACAGGAAGGTCCGCGGGTGCGCGTAACTATTGGGACGCCGCTCCAGCTCTCGATAGAGATGGATGATGTGCAGCACGTTCAGGAGCTGGCGCTTGTACTCGTGGATGCGCTTGATCTGGATGTCGAACACCGCGTCGGGATCGAGGTTCTGGCCGTGATACCAGCGCAGGAAGTTCGACAGCCGCACCTTCGCCGCACGTTTGGCCGCCATCAGCGAGCCCTGGAACGCCGTGTCCTTGGCGACCTTGCGCAGCTCCTGGAGCTTCGCCAGATCGGTGGGCCAGTCCTTTCCAATCGTGTCGCTGATGAGCGTCGTGAGATCGGGGTTGGCGGCCAGCATCCAGCGGCGCGGGGTGACGCCGTTGGTCTTGTTGTTGAACTTGTTCGGCCAGATCTTGTGGAACTCGGACAGCACGCGCGACTTCAGCAGGCTGGTGTGCAGCTCCGCAACGCCGTTCACCGAGAAGGATCCGATCGTCGCCAGGTTGGCCATGCGCAGGCGCTTCGGGTTGCCTTCCTGATAGATCGAGGTCTTTCGCGCGAGGTCGGTGTCGCCGGGAAATCGTCGCTCGAGCTCCTCGAGGAACTCGTGGTTGATGCGGTTGATGATCAACAGATGCCGCGGCAAGAGCGTCGCGACCAGCTCCACCGACCACGTCTCGAGCGCCTCGGGCAAGAGCGTATGGTTGGTGTACGCCATGCATTTCGAGGTGATTTTCCAGGCCACGTCCCAGCGGTAGCCGTGCACGTCGATGAGCAGGCGCATCATCTCCGCCACCGCGAGCGCGGGGTGAGTATCGTTGAGCTGGAACACCGCGCGATCGGAGAGATCGTCGAGGTTGGAGTGATCGACGAGGTGCCGCCGGATCGCGTCCTGGAGCGACGCCGAGACCAGGAAGTATTGCTGCTTCAGCCGCAGCTCCTGGCCCTGATAGACGTTGTCGCTGGGATAGAGCACGCGCGAGATGGTTCGCGAGAGCACCATGTGATCGACCGCGCCGATGTAGTCACCCGCGTTGAAGTCGCCGAGGTCGAACATCTCCGAGGCCTGCGCGCGCCACAGACGCAGCGTGTTGACGGTGTGATTTCCGTAGCCGGGGATCGGGATGTCGTACGCCTGCGCGAGCACGTCGTTGGTGTTGCACCAGCGGTGCATCGGCTCGCCGCTGGGACCGTCGTAGGTCTCGACGCGGCCGCCATACTGCACCTTCATGAAGTGCTCGGGACGGCGCATCTCCCAGGGATAGGGTAGCCGCAGCCAGTCGTCCGGCTCCTCGATCTGCCAGCCCTTCTCCACGATCTGGCGGAAGATGCCGTAGTCGTAGCGGATGCCGTAGCCGTAGCCGGCGATCCCGAGGGTGGCCATCGAGTCGAGAAAACAAGCGGCGAGGCGGCCGAGGCCACCGTTGCCGAGCGCAGCGTCGCCCTCCAGGTCCTCGAGCTCGTCGAAGGAGAGATCGAGCTGGCCGAGCGCCTTTTTGTACTCGTCGAAGCTGCCGAGGTTGATGACCGCGTTCTTGAGGGTCCGGCCCATCAAGTATTCGAGCGATAGATAGTACACGCGCTTGGCGTTGACCTTGTAATAGTGCTGCTGGGTCCAGATCCAGCGCTCCACCAGGTGGTCGCGGACGGACAGCGCGAGCGCTTCGTAGTGATCGAGGGCCGTCGCCTGGAGCTGCGCCTTTCCGAGCGAGAAGCGGATGTGCCGCTGGATGCTCGACTTCAGGGAGGCGGCATCGGTGCGCAACAGCGTCTGCGCTTCGTCGAGATGCAGGTTGGGGGCGTCCACGCGGCGGAATCTAGCCCGGATGGGACCCGACCGAAACATCCCGCGGCGAATCCCTCGAGAGGGTCATTGACGCTCGGACTTACCCAATTTAGCTTTGGTGCATGTCGATCCCACGCTTTGGGCTCTTGAGCGTGATGCTCTCTGCTGCGCCGACGATCGCAGTCGCGCAAGACTTCGACTATCTCCGGACCGCGACGACGACTCCACGACCTATGCAACCATCACCTCCGCGTCCCTGGCGGGCCTAGGCTCTGCTCGGGCCTGGAGCTCGGCCGCGACAACCAGCTCTACGTCTTGAGCTATTTCTCGAACGAGGTGCTGCGTTACGTCCGATCGGGATCGACCAGCGTGGGGCGATTCTCGCTCGGACCTTCCGGCATCACCAACGCCGATGGCATCGCCCGGGTCTTTGGCACCGATCAGTTCATCATCGTGAGCAGCACTCAGAACACCGCGCTGGTCGGGCCCGAGCTCGAAGAGAACCTCTCGCTGCGTTGTCTCGCCTCGTCGCTCGAGCGGGCCGGGTTCGCGGCGCGTCGTGCGCTTCGACGGCGATGCCGACTTCGCGCGCACCGCGCAGGCGATCGTGCAGACCGCCGATCCTGGTGGGCATCTCGCTCGCGTTCCAGTGGCGCGCTCAGAACCTGCAGAGCGGCACGCCGTTCGCCAAGATCCCCGGGATCGCCTGTGCTTCGATCACGGCAGGAAGCCAGGGCTAGAACGGGCTAGAACGGGCTAGAACGCCTCGTATCCGATCGCGCCCGTGACCAGGACTCCGGTCCCTACGTCGGAGAAGATCGTGCGCAGGTCGACGCCGAGCATCAGGCCCTTGCGACGGACGCCGTCGTCCCCGAGGCCCATGAACGGATACGCGCCGACGCGCGCCTCGAACATGGGGCCGGAAGGGTTGTTCAGGACGCCATAGCCGAACCCGAGGCCGCCAAAGAAGCGGTCCATGAGTGTCACTTCGCCCATCGCGGCGACGGAGAAGGTTCCGGTGAGCCCGCTGACGCCGGCCCCGGCCCCCGAGGTGCTCAGCGAGCCGAAGGCGAGCTGCGAGTCCACGTAGAATCCGAGCATGTCGTTGAGCTGGAGGCCGAGCCTGCCGTCGACGCCGAACATGGGTCCGGACAGGAACGAGACCGACTCGAAGCCGCCGGTGAGCGCGATGCCTCCGCGGAAGCGTGAGCCATCGTCGGCGGCTCCTTGCGCCTGAGCGGTCGCGCTCCACAGCAGGGTGATGGTTGAAACAGCGATCAGCGTCATTCGGTTCATGTGCTCTCCCGGCGAGTGAGGCGCGACCGTAGCACGCAGCCGGCGGGCATCGGGCGTGTGTTGGCCGTCACGCGCTCCTGACCTTGTCGGAGATCGATCTCGCCGTGAGATCGATCGCCTCGCAGAAATCGCCCAGGCTAGTTCAGAATCTTCTCAGCAGGCTCTGGAGCGCGCTCGTGCCTAGGTCCTCGCCAACATCGCCCAGCGCACCGGCCCAGGCGACGACGCCCGACGATTGGTCCTTCGCAGCACCGAAGGTTGGATCCCGATTCCGTTCGACGAGATAGTTCGCCTCGAAGCCGCCGGCAAACACGTCGTGTTGCACACCATGTCCGCGCAGCATCGCCTGACGCAGAGCCTCGGTGCGATCGGCGCGCGCCTCGAGCCGAACCGCTTTGCTCGAGTCCACCGCAGCGTCATCGTCCGCATCGGTGCCGTGACTCGCCTCGAGCCCTGGACGCATGGCGACGCCATCCTGTCGCTGATCGACGGATCGACCGTGGTCTTGTCTCGAACCTTCCGCCCAAGCTTCGTCCGAAGCTTCATGCAGGTCGACGAGCCGCAACCCCCCGTGCTATCTCGGGGCATGCCTCGCTGGCCCCTCCTCGCCCTCGCGGCTCTCGCCGGCGCGTGCTCCTCCGATCCCACCCCGATCGATCTCGCCGACCACGCGCTCGCGTCGGTCGATCCGTTCATCGGCTCGGGCGGCCTCGGCTTCGCGGTCGGCAGCATCCCGCCCGGTCCCACGCACCCGTTCGGCTTCGCCAAGCCCGGGCCCGATACGAGCGCGGGCGGCGGCGGCGCGGTCGGCTTCGCGCACTGCGCCGGCTACTGGTTCGAGGACGACGAGATCCGCGCCTTTTCCCAGATCCACTTGAGCGGCACCGGCGTCCCCGACCTCGGGGTCCTCGCCATCATGCCCGTCACCGCGGTCCCCGCCGGACCGATGTCCCCCGACGCTTATCGCGCGCACTTCGATCATCGCAAAGAGAACGCCGAGGTCGGCCGCTACACCGTCACGCTCGATCCCAGCAATATTCGCGTCGATATCTCCGCGACGCCGCACACCGCGATCTATCGCATCGACTATCCCGCGGTGGGCGGACAGCTGGTCATCGATCTCGCGCACGGGCTCGGCGGCGGAACGACCATCGACAGCGATCTGACCATCGATCCCGCGTCGCGCGAGGTCTCCGGGTGGCTGCACCACAAGGGCGGCATGTCCGGTGGCTACGGCGGATTCAGGCTCTTTTTCCTGATGCGTTTCGACGGCGAGGTCACCTCGACCGAGACCTTCACCGGCGTCACGCGATTCCCGGGCGCGCGCACCGCCACCGGCGCCGAGGCCGGCGCGATCGTCTCGTTCGCCGGCACGCAGAGCCTGGGCGTCCAGATCGGACTCTCGTTCGTCGACGTCGAGACCGCGCGCGCCAACCTCACCGCCGAGCAGAGCTTCGACATCGAAAAGGCGGTGGCCGACACCAAGGCGGCCTGGCGTCCGCTGCTCGGAAAGATCGCGATCGAAGGGGCCTCCGACGAGGAGCGCCGTACCTTCTATTCTTCGCTCTATCGCGTGCATCACATGCCGACCTCGCTCACCGAGGCGGGCGGCAAGTATCGCGGGATCGACGGCATGGTCCACACCGCCGACGGCTGGAACTATTACTCGGACTTCTCGCTCTGGGATACTTTCCGCACGCTGCACCCGCTGTTCACGCTGATCGCGCCGGACTATCAGCGGGACTTCTCGCGCAGCATCGTGGCCATGACGGTGGCCGGCGGGATGGTGCCGCGCTGGCCGCTCGCCACCGGCGAGACCTGGACGATGATCGGGAGCCACGGCGAGAGTGCGGTCGTCGATGGCTGGGTGAAGGGCGTGCGCGACTTCGACGTCGACGCGTTCTGGAGCCGGGTGTGGCCGGCGGTGAACGGCACCTCCACCTTCCTCGGCCAGACCCGCTCGAGCCGCGAGTGCGTCGAGAGCTGGACCACGCGCAACTATTGCGCGGTCGGCGTAGACGGCGGCCGCACCGTCTCGCGCACGCTGGAGAATAGCTACAACGACTGGCTCCTCGCGCGCTTCGCCGAGGGCCTGGGCAAGACCACCGAAGCCGCCCAGCTCGACGCGCGCACGCGCGGGTGGACTCATATCTTCGATCCCAGCGTCGGGTTCATGCGCGGCAAGGACGGAAGCGGGCAGTTCGTCGCCGAGTTCGCCGAGGACATCTTCTCCGACGAGTACACCGAGGGCAACGCGCGGCAGTGGCTGCCGTACGTCCCGCACGATCTCCCCGAGCTGGCCAAAAGAATGGGCGGCGACGACAAGCTGGTCGAGAAGATGTCGGCCATCTTCCAGGGCGCGGCGGACAGCGAGAAGACCTTCCTCCCCGACGCGTTCTACTGGCATGGCAACGAGCCGGACATTCACGCGGCGTATGTCTTCTCCGAGGTCGGCCGGCCCGATCTGACCCAGAAGTGGGTCAAGTGGGTGCTCGACGAGCGCTACGACGCGACGCCCGCGGGCCTCGACGGCAACGACGACGCCGGCACGCTGTCGGCCTGGTACGTGTTCAGCGCGCTCGGCATCTATCCGAAAGTGGGTACGACGACGTACTATCTCGGGTCGCCGCGCTACGTACGCTCGCAGATCATGCTCGGCGAGAACACGGTGACGATCGAGGCCGTCGAGGCGAACGCGACGATCACCGAAGCCTTCTGGAACGGCAGCAAGCTCCCCGGCCTGACGATCGACCACAGCCAGCTGATCCAGGGCGGCTTGCTCGAGCTGAAGTGACGGCCTTCGTCTTCGTCCTCTGCGCCCCGGGCGCCGAGCGCGCGCTCAAGGAAGAGGTCAAGCAGAAGGGCCTGCCGTGGGTCCCGAGCTACCAGCGCTCGGGCTTCGTGACGTTCAAGGGCCCGTACACCAGGACCGAGCTCGTCCTTGCCCACGAGTACAGCGAGAGCCTCGGCAAGGTGGCCTCGATCTCCGACGTGACCGCCGATCTCGTGCGCGTCATGGGCACTCCCGCGCGCGCCCCGCACGACGGAGAGAAGGTCGCGGACATCGTCACACTGAGCCCGGAGGAGATCTGGGCGGGCACGCACCTCCATGACTCGACCCACTCCATCTATCCCGGCGGCAACTATCCCGACGTCTTGCCGGCCGAGGCCCCCAGCCGCGCGTATCTCAAGCTCGAGGCCGTCCTCGAGTGGGCCGGCTTCGTCCCCGGCGCGCGCGAGGTCGCGATCGAGCTCGGCGCAGCGCCCGGCGGCGCGAGCTGGTCCTTGCTCCAGCGCGGCCTCGAAGTGGTGGGCGTCGATCCCGGCGAGATGGACCCACGCATCCTGGCGCACCCCCGCTTCCGCCACGTGAAGAACTCGATCAACGTCCTCCCGCCGAGCGCGCTCCCGCAGCGCGCCGACTGGATCATCGCCGACATGAACACCACGCCCAACCTCACCCTGCGCAGCGCGCGCGCGCTGGTGATGCGCTGCCTGCCGCGCGCCATGGTGCTCACAATCAAGCTGAAGACGTGGGACCTGGCGCGCCACGTCCCGACGTGGATCGCCGAGGTCGAGCGCTGGGGGTTCACGGATGTCCGGGCGAAGCAGCTCTCGCCGCACCGACAGGAGCTGGCGCTGGTCGCGGCGCGAGTGTGACACTCGAAGAGTTTGGGCCATTCGCGGCGGCATTCGAGCGCGGTGGGCTCAGGGTCCCCGGTCACCTGACGCTGATGGCTCTCAGCGATGACGACGCACGCGTGGTCATCCAGCGAATCGCCGCGGCGGTACAAACTGCGGAGGCTCCGGTCTACGTGCGCCGCTGCTCGTTCACGCGAACTGGCGGCCAAATCTGGTCGGTGCGGTCGCGGCTCTGCTGGATCGCGAGAACGACTACCTCCCCGACATATGGGGCGCGATCGACGGTGGAAGCTGGGTCACTCCGCAGCTGGCGGTCGCTGCCTCCATCCTCGATCCAGACTTCGCGGGCGCTGCACAGCGGCGCCTCGATGCTGGCTGCGTCATCCAGTGGCGAGGTCTCCTGGACCCCGATCCTGCGTCACGGCATTCGGCGCACGGCGCACGAGCGATCCTGCCAACTGTAACTGACGTGTCGAGGGGCGCGCCTGACGTCGTACGCTTCGTTGATGCGGGAAGCGCGGCTGATCGTTGTGCACGGTCACGACTAGTAGCTCTGCACAGTGAAGTTGATGGGTTGCGGGTGTCGAGGCGCTCGTCTGGCAAGGCGCGCCGTCCGACGGCATACTCTGCGTCTGTCGAGGCGGCGCAACGCAGCCAGGCGAG
>Ga0105047_10004626_pt1 | contig 23877 bp, 20 predicted proteins | sample MAT04_FD_78384 | JGI IMG/M metagenome (GOLD analysis project Ga0105047, IMG submission 78384) | Freshwater microbial communities from Lake Fryxell liftoff mats and glacier meltwater in Antarctica - MAT-04 (megahit assembly) | ecosystem: Environmental > Aquatic > Freshwater > Ice > Liftoff... | reverse complement strand
CGAAAGGGTGCCTAAGGAGATCCGCGCGAAGATGAACACCTGGGGTCTGCCCAAGGACGAATACGAGGAAACCGGCAACTGGTCCCCGCAACTCTACATCCGCGAGGCGCGCCGCATGGTCGGGAACTTCGTGATGACGGAGCACGAGCTTCTGAAGAAAAAGCCTACGCCGGACTCCGTGGGCATGGGTTCCTACACCATCGATTCCCACAACACCCAGCGCTACATCTCCAAGGACGGACGCGTCCACAATGAAGGGGACATCGGCGTGGGTGTGAAGCCCTACGAAATCGCCTACGGTTCCCTCGTTCCGAAAAAGGAAGAGTGCACGAACCTGCTGGTGCCATGCGCCGTTTCCGCCTCCCACGTCGCCTACGGCTCCATCCGGATGGAACCTGTTTTCATGATCCTCGGCCAGAGCGCCGCCACCGCCGGGGTGATGGCCATCGAGAAAGACATTGCCGTGCAGGATGTGGCATATGAGGAGCTGGGGAAAAAGCTGATCGCAGAAGGCCAGGTGCTCACCAACGAAGGTCGGATCAAGTAGAAGGGTCTTTCCAAGCCCTAGCGAAGATTCGAAAAGAGAAGACTCCGCTTGATAAAAGGGCCTGGAAGGATCCTTCTACTTGCCGCAAATGGGTTGCAAACCCCTTCTCCATATTCCAGAGATGGCCATGGAGTTGTCGTTCGAGGAAATGCTGGGCTTGGGAACCTACCCGGCGATGTGCCACCCCGGCGCGGACTGCGCGGTGAACGCGGCGGTGGCCAGAAAGGCTGGGCTGTCAGTGGAGTCGCCTTCCTCGGCGCGGATTCTTGAGATCGGCTGCGGCACCGGGCACCATATTCTTTCGCTGGCATGCCGCTGGCCTGAGGCGCGTTTCACCGGGCTGGATCTTTCGCCGAGAGCCATCGCCCGTGCGAGAATTCTGGCGAAACGCGCGAAGATCGGGAACGTCCGGTTCTGCGAGGTGTCCGTGCTGGAGTTCGAGCCGGACAGCGCCTACGATTTTATCATCGCACACGGATTTTTCTCCTGGGTGCCTGACGAGGTGAAGCTGGGCCTGATGGATTTCATCTCAAAGCATCTCGCTCCGGACGGGATCGCGACCGTGAGCTTCAACGTAGCCGCAGGCTGGCGCGAGCGGATGCCTGTGGTGGAGAAAACCCGTGCGATACAGTCGGCGGGTAACACCGATGAAATGACCGCGCTCTCCCTCCTGAGAACGGTGACGGAGGAGAAGAGCGAACTGGCGATCATCGACGACATGCTCGCGAAGGGTGCGGCGGTGCTTGCCTACGATGATTTCGCACCGGTGATGGATCCGTGGTCGCTGGGTGCTTTCCGGAAACTGGCTTCGCAGAAGGGGCTCGCTTGGCTCGGGGATTCCGTCTCCGGGGAAAAAGGAGATGACGCGAAGGACAATTTCTCGAAGCGGACTTTCCGCTCCGAAATCCTCTGCCACAGCGATGCTCCACTTTCCTCCTCTCCGCCCCAGGCTCTCCGCTCCTCAGCTATTCCGCAGGTGGTCCCGGATTTCCCAAAGTTGAACCAATGGCGTCTGGTCTGCGTGATGGAGGGGCTGCCGGTGCCGGACAAGGATCTCAATCCCTGCCAGTTCTCCGTCCCGCAGCTCCTCGTCATGGCCGCGATGGATGGCTCGCGCTCGCATGTCAATCTCGCCGCCTATGCGAGAGAACACGCGCCTGAACTCAACTTCGTCCCGTTCCTAAAACACCTGGCGGAGCGAGGCATGTTCGGATGAAATGAAGCCCGCTTTTTGCCATTGATATCGAAAGGCGTTTATAGGCATAGTCCGAACATGGCGAACGATTCATTCACAGAAACGACAAGCACCGGTTGGTTTAGCCGGATCGGAAACTCAATCAAGGGCATCCTCTTCGGGCTGCTCCTCATTGTGGTCTCAGTGCCGCTGCTCTTCATCAACGAAGGCCGCGCGGTTAAAACCCGGAAGACTCTGGACGAGGGGGCGAAGTCCTTTGTCACGATCCAATCGGAAGCGGTGGACTCCGCGCAGGACGGAAAGCTCGTTTACCTCACCGGCCCCGCAAGCGCCAGCACACCCCTCCGCGATGAAAAACTAGGCATCGAGGCGACCGCACTGCGCATGAAGCGGAATGTCGAGATCTTCCAGTGGAAGGAAAACAGCACGACGGAGACGAAGAAAAAACTCGGCGGAGGCGAGGAAAGCACGACGACGTATTCCTACGAAAAGGAATGGTCGGACAAACGGATCGACTCCTCCAAATTCAAGAAGCCGGACGGACACACGAACCCGCAAGCGCTCATCGCCTCGAAGGAATGGACGGCCAGCCCGATTTCTCTCGGAGCGTACGTCCTTTCCCCTGGGCTGGCGGGCCGGATCGATAACTTCACGGAGCTCGAACCAAGCGCCGAGACGGAAATTCCGGAGGTCATTTCCGGGAAAAAGCTCACGCCTAGTGATGGAGGCTTCTACTTGGGAAGAAATCCCGCCAATCCCGAAGTCGGAGACTCGCGGATCACCTACGCTGTCGCCCTTCCAGGGGAGGTCAGCATCGTTTCCAAACTTATGGGAAACAGCTTCGAGCCATTCATGGCCAAAGCGGGCGGCTCCATCGAAATGCTGGCGACCGGAAAGCAGAGCGCCGACTCAATGTTCGTCTCCGCGCAGGAGACCAACAAGATCGTCACCTGGCTCCTGCGTGGACTCGGCGTGCTGCTGATGTTCATCGGCTTCTCCATGCTCTTCCGCCCGCTCTCGGTCATCGCTGATGTCCTGCCCATCGCGGGAAATATCGTCGGAGTCGGCACGAACATCGTCGCGTTCTTCCTTGCAATCCCGATCTCGCTGGTCGTCATCGCTATCGCATGGATCTTCTACCGCCCACTCATCGGCATCCCGCTGATCGTGCTCGCCGTGGCGGGCTTCGTCTTCCTGATCCGGAAACTGATGTCCCAGAGGAAACGCCAGGCCGGACTCGCGCCATCCTAGTTTTTCAAAACAACCCGATGGCGGGCCTTGCCTTCGCGGAGATGGTCTAGGGCGTCGTTCACATCTTTCATCGCGAATGTCTCCGTGATGGGAGCGATCTTGTGACGGGCGCAGAAGTCCAGCATGGTGGCGACGGTTGACGGCGACGCGAGGGGCGAACCGGAAATGGATTTTCTTCCCGAGATGAGTGCGAAAGCCTGGACCGGCACCGGCTCCAGGACCGCTCCGACGAAGTGCAGCCTGCCATCGGGGGCGAGGGCGTTGACAAATGCGTCCCAGTCGAGCGGGACGTTCGCTGTGTTCAGGATCATGTCGAAGGAGCCGGCGAGCTTTTTGATCGCGGACGTATTCGTGCTGTTGACGACGTGGTGGGCACCGAGTTTCTTGGCCTCCTCCGCTTTGGAATCGCTGGAGGAAAACGCCGTGACCTCGCAGCCCCATGCGTTGAGAAACTGGAGCGCGAGGTGTCCTAGACCACCGATCCCGATCACGCCTACCCGGTCCGTCGGTTTCACACCGAAGTCCGCGATGGGGGAGAAAACCGTCGCTCCGCCACAGAAGAGCGGGCCTGCGCTGGCGGGATCGACTCCCTCGGGGAGTTTGAAAACCCACTCCCAATCCGCGCGGATGCGGTCCGCGAAGCCGCCGTGACGACCGACGATGGTCGATTCGCTGTCACCGCAGAGCTGGTGCCTTCCGGAGAGACATGGCTGGCAGGACATGCAGCTTCCGGAAAACCAGCCGAGTCCGACCCGGTCGCCCGCTTTCAGCCCCTTGGCCTGATCGCCGATCTTTTCGATCGTGCCGATGATCTCGTGGCCCGGGACGAGCGGGTACTGCGCGTTGCCCCATTCGTTGTCGATGAGCGAAAGATCCGAGTGGCAGATGCCGCAGGACTCGATCTTGATCTGCACCTGCTCCGGCCTCATCTCGCCGGGATCGAATTCGAATCCGGTGAGTTTCCCGGCCTGTTCCTTCGTGGCCCATCCGTGGAATGTTTCTGACATGCGGGAACATGTGGCGAAAAGCGGAGATCGCAAATTGCTTTTCCCGCAAGCTCAGGTTGTCCCGTTTTGACAATGACGAAGACAGGAAGTCAGAAGATTTGACCACAGATTGCACAGATTTCACGGATTTTTGTTCAAACTTGATGTGAATTCTCTCGAAACCGAGTCATCATCTTACCTAAAACAAATATTCAACGCAATTTTGAAAGGCATTCCTTCCGCCATCTGTGCCTTCTGTGCGATCTGTGGTTAAAAACTCCCTTGGGTAGGCACTCTGGATGGTTCCCAATTGAGGATTCACCGCCGCAACCTTTTCCCACGCCAAGTGTTTAAGCGGAATGTCCAAGGGTATTCCATTTTCCGTCCTCCTTTTTCTAACCGCTGCCGCCATCGGCGCGGAGACTTACGATCCGCTGGAAGTCGGGAAAGAGGAGATCGAATCGGAGACTTTCGAGATCAGGGATGCCAGCCGCGCGAGGACGATTCCCATCCGTGTCTATCTTCCTGAAACCGAGAAACCCGCGGCGGTCATCCTTTTCTCCCACGGGCTCGGTGGCTCGCGCGATAACAGCCCTTACCTCGGAAATCACTGGGCGAAGCGGGGGTATGTCGTCGTCTTCGTCCAGCACTCGGGCAGTGACGAAAGCGTCTGGAAGGATATTCCGGCACGCGAGCGCATGGCGGCGATGAAAGGCGCGGCGTCCATGGAAAGTTTCACGGGCCGGATGAAGGACATCCCTTTCGTGATCGATACTTTGGAGAAATGGAATTCGGGAGAGTATCCCGCGCTCAATGGGCGAATGGACCTGGAGCACATAGGCATGTCCGGGCATTCGTTCGGGGCGAAGACGACGCAAGCCGTCTCAGGGCAGGAGTTCATGGGGAAATCACCGTTTGTAGAGAAGCGAATCAAAGCCTCGGTGATGATGAGTCCGAGCCTTCCGAAAATGGGTGATCCCGCCAAGGCTTTCGGCTCAATCACAGTCCCATGTCTGCTGATGACGGGCACGCAGGACGCCAGCCCGATTGGGGATGACAAGCCGGAGGACAGGGTGAAAATGTTTCCGAATCTGGCGAAAGCTCCGGCATGGCAGGTGGTTTTCGACGGAGCCGAGCACATGGACTTCGGCCAGCGGAAGGAGAAGGAGGAAAAGCCCAAGCGCTACCACACGCCCGTCCTCGCGCTCACCACCGCCTTTTGGGATGCCAATCTACGTGGCGATACGGCTGCGAAGGAGTGGCTGAATGGAGAGGGTGCGAAGGCCGCTCTCGACGGGAAGGACAAGTGGGAGATCAACGGGAGCGGGCGGTGATTTCAATCGGCGGCGGGTGCGAGGCCGAGCTCCTTGCGTTTCCCCGCATCGGAGGGATCGTGCATGTCCCAGTAGGCGACGTTCATCAGGCGCTTTTTCAGTTTCGCGGTGGTTTCACCAGTCGTGGTCGTCTCGGTCCATGCGTAGATGACGTGGGGAAAATTCTTGTCGAAACCGATGGAAAGCACTCTCCCCAAGGAGGGGTAGGCGATGGTGTAGGTCGTGATTCTTTCGCCGATATCCAAAGTGCCTTTCGCTTTTGAAATTCCAATCGGCTTGTGGTGGAAGCGGGTGAAGATCGCTCCGGGGATCGCATCGAATTCTCCGGCGGGGAGTTTCCCCGGGTCGAGGCGGAGAGTGATCCACAGCTCGTCCTCGAGGTAGGCGTCGGCGAGCTTTGAATCAAAGTCGGCTTCGTTTTCGAAATACGAGCGAAGTTGGACGCTCCAGCCGTTTTCGCGAAGATTGAACTGCTGGAAGACCTGCCCGCACCAGTCCTGGATCGAGGTGGTGGACTTGAGGGCGTGGGGAAATTTGCCCAAGTCGATGGGCCGGAAAGTGCTCGTCATCGTGCGGTAGGAGTAGATGCCGGTGTTGAAGGTGGTGAGCGCGTTGAGCTTGAGGACATCTGTGGAGTCGCCTTTCCCGCTTTCGTTTTTCACCTGCTTCTGGGTGAGGAAAGGCTCGGTGACGAAGATGAGTTCCGCATGGCCGGGATGGTTTTTCCCGTAGCGCGATTGCGAGAGTCCGAAGGAGCTGATCTCCGCGCCGTTGAACCAGAAGTCGAGAACCTGATCCGCATGGAGCGGGGCGAGAAAGAACAGGAAGAGTGAAAAAATTTTCATGCCGGACTGTAGCAGAGGCGGGCGCATGTGCGAGCATGGGATAGGGAAAAACGGATTGCGCATTCCGTGACCGGGGTGAGTATTGGGTATGAAGCTCCCTTCGGGAAAATCCGCTTCCATTGGCGTTGGTTCGCAGTTGAACAGCTAGAATCAAAGACTTCCATCCCTCCGCAGCAATAGGCTTGCGGAATTCCGCGCGATATAGGAAAAGGGACATGTGAATGCACGTCCGACCATTTTCGTTTCCACCGTCAGCAAGGAGCTTCGCAGCGCGAGGCAGCTTGTGGCCAATACCTTGACCTTCCTGGGCTACGAGCCGGTTTGGCAGGACATCTTCGGGACCGAGAGCGGCGACCTTAGGGAGATGCTCCGGAACCGCGTCGATGGCTGCAAGGGCGTCGTGCAACTGGTGGGATACGCCTATGGAGCGGAGCCGACGGAGATCGACTCGGAATTCGGAAGGGTCAGCTACACCCAGTATGAGGCGCTCTATGCGCGGAAAAAGGGGATCAAGGTCTGGTATCTTTTCATCGACAAGACCTTCCCGGCCGATGAGTTCGAGCCGGAGCCAGCGGAAGCGCGGCAGTTGCAGGAGGCCTACCGCAACAGCCTGAAGGCGGACACCCACCTGTTCCATGAACTGACCACCAACGCGGCTCTCGAATCCGGGGTGCTGAAATTGCGCGACGATCTTACGGTGCTGCGCCGCCGGGCGAGGCGCTGGGCGTTTGCCATCGTAGGCCTTCTGCTTGTCATCACCGGGCTGTCCGTGTGGCTCCTGCAGCGGCAGGACGAGACGAGGAAATCCGTGGACGGCACCAGAAAATCCGTTGATGAAACGAGGCGCTCCGTGGATGACACCAAGCGGTCCGTCGATGTTGTGGCCGCGGAGGTGAGGAAGGGGAACGAGACGATGGAGAAAATCGCGAACCGCTTCGAATCGCTCGCCTCAGGTGGCAGGCTGATCCCTGAGCCGAAGACGCCCGAAGAGCATTACCACAATGCCCGTATGCACGAACTCGGCGGAAATTTCTCGGCGGCACGCAAGGATTACGCGGAGTATCTTTCCGCCAATCTGGAGGCGCTGGACCCATGGATGAGCTACTCGGAAATGCTCAAAGCATCCGAGGGGCGCGCGGGTGCGCTGGAAACCCTGCGTTACTTCGGAGACAAGCTGGATCCCCGGACGGTTTCCTACAAGACGGCGCTGGCATTGCTGGAAGAAGACGCCACGCGGCTCAAACGCCTCAAGGAACTCGCTGTCGAGAATCCGGACTTCGGGCCGCTTGCGTGGCTGGTCAGCCGGGAATATTCCGATGCCAGGCGCGGGACTCAGACTATTGCCGAAAAGCGCGCGGAGAAGGAGTGGCTGGGGAAATTCCGTGAGGCGGAGGCTGCCGGAAAGGTCCTGCGTTATTTCATCGATCAGAAGGAGGCTCAGAAATGGTCGGAGGCGGCGAAGACGGCCTGGGCGCGGCTGAATTCGACCCCGGACAGCGTTCTGGAAAATCCGGTCACAGTGACGGCCCAGCAGAGCAACTCAGGATGGGCGGTCATATTCAGTCTCTCGGATTTCAGGGCAAAGGAACTGTTCTACCGATTGGATGGGAAAGGCGATTTCGCATCGACAGGACACCTCCCTTATAAGAATCCGCAGACCGGCCTGCCAATGATCAACACACATGTCCCGCTCCCGAACCTCGCGCCAGGGAAGCATGATCTCGAGGTGAAATACACCGACTCGAACGATGTCTCGAACGGCCCCTACGCCCTCCAGTTCTCCACCGGGGACGAGCAGCTTGCCCAGGGAAAGATGATGCTCAACGCGGTTGCCGGGTCATGGCTCTCCTTCCGGGACTACGATGGGAAAACCCTCCTCTATTTCACCGGACTGATGTCTTACCGACCGGTCATCAGCGAGATCCGCTATTCGCTGGACAGCGATGCGCTGGACACGGTGCACGAGTTCGAGCCAAGCGAAGTGATGTATGAGACGGGTGACAATCTGAAAGAGCTGTACATCACCGTTCCGGACGACACCCGTTTCGTGATGGTGCAAGTGACTTTCAAGGACGGGGCGAAGTCCGCGGTGCAGAAGGTCGTGCGGAAAGAGTGACCCTCAGAGACCCGGGAAGGGTGTGGCGTTCGCTTTTCTCGCCCATCGTTCCTCTGCACTTGGCGGGTTTTTCATCAACGGAGCGAAGTGCGCCTCTACGATGCGTGGATCGATGAAGCGGGGGGGATGCGGCTTGGGTCCCTCTCCAACCGGGAAATCAATGTCCGCCAGTGATTTCGGACCGGATGCGTTCTGTTGCGGCTTCTCCTCCATGCTTCGAGACGATAGCGGAAAATTCGGGATCGTCTAGGGTGAGCTTGTGGGCTTTTACCAGAGCGAGCACATCCGCCCAATCCTGTGCGGTGTTCTCGCGAGAAGGTTGTTTGATGGCGTGCAGCTTGAGCGCGACCATGGACAGGACTCCGGGGGTTGCGATGGGTGGGGAATCGTTCTTTGTGGAGGATAGGATTTCATAAACCGCATCGTCCACCAGCATGAGATCGACGGGGGGGAGCGGGAAATCAGGTGAAGCCTCGAACTGAAGGAAATTTGAAGTTCCCGCGTAAGGCCGGTAGCTGAGACGGGACAGCTCCGCTTCCCATTTGTCCGCTGCGGAACGTGGGATGAGCAGATCCAGATCGTAGGTGGCTCTGGGGTGGCCGAGCGCGGTCACCGCGTGCCCGCCTATCATCAGGGCCGGGAGATTTTTCTCCCGGATGAGGTTTGCGACCGTGGTGATGAGGCTTTCCATGGAATGCGAATCGCTGACTAACTGCACATCGCTTTTTCGTGGAGTTCTTTCAAAGCTGATGCGGAAATCGGTGTGGGATCCGGGTAATCGAAGATGCCGCCTTCGTAGTTCCGTAGGGTGATTTTCCCCTCGCTACTATCCACGACGTAGTTCGGATTGATCGGGATTTTCCCACCACCGCCGGGGCCGTCGATGACGAACTGCGGCACCGCGTAGCCGGTGGTGTGGCCACGCAGGTTTTCGATGATATTGACTCCCTCCGCGACCGGGGTGCGGAGATGGGAGGAGCCGGTGATGAGATCGCACTGGTAGAGATAGTAGGGTCGCACACGGCACATGAGGAGCTTGTGGACGAGGGCTTTCTGGATCTCCGTGGAGTCGTTGACTCCGCGCAGTAACACGGACTGGTTTCCGAGCGGGATGCCGGCCTCGGCGAGCCGGACGAGACCGTCGCGGACTTCGGTGGTGAGTTCCTTGGGGTGGTTCGTGTGTATGGAAATGAAAAGCGGGTGGTGCTTTTTCAGCATCGCGCAGAGCTCCGGTGTGATTCTTTGCGGGAGAAAAATCGGGATGCGCGAGCCTATCCGTAGAAACTGGATGTGCGGGATCGCGCGGAGGCGGGTGAGGATCTTGTCGAGCTTCGCATCCGAGAAGAGCAGGGGGTCGCCGCCGGAGAGCAGAACGTCCCGCACCTCCGTATGTTTCTCCAGATACTGGAAGGCAGCTTCCCACTGGGTTTCAAGCTGCTGCTCGCCGACTCCTGAGACAACCCGCGAGCGGGTGCAGTAGCGGCAGTAGGAGGCGCAGCGGTCGGTGACGAGGAAAAGCACGCGGTCCGGGTAGCGGTGGACCAGACCGGGGACAGGCATGTGGGAGTCCTCGCCACAAGGATCGGCCATTTCCTCGGGAGCGGTCCAGCCCTCCTCGATGCGGGGTATGACCTGGCGGCGGATCGGGCAGTCGGGATCGTTTTTGTCGATCAGGTTGAAGAAGTGCGGGGTGATCGACATCGCAAGCTTCGTGCCGGCGAGGAGCACTCCGGCTCTTTCCTCGTCGGTCAGGTTGATGCGTGATTCGAGATCCGAGAGGGAGTCGATGCGGTTGCGGAGCTGCCATTTGGGATCCGACCATGTTTCCATGGCTGAGTCCGGCCAATAACCGGGGGCATGTGATGTGAAGCTGATGTCGAGATCGCTAGTGGAGGTCATTCGCGTTTTGTTAGGAGAAATCGGTCGGGCAGGATGCTTTTCGGGTCAAGCTGGTAATTTTTTAGGAAAATTCACTTCGCCAGCCTCTTCACGAGGGCGATGAGTCGTCCTGTCGATGCGGCCAGCGTGGGCGCGAAGGGAATTTTGTCATCCTCCTCATCGGGTAGAAGCGTGGGACGGGTCGCGATCCGGATGGCCGGGAGATCCATTTCAAACAGCGTGGAAGCGAGATCGTAGTCATCCCCCAGGCAGGCTACTTCCGCTCCGACGACTTCCCCCAGTCCTTCGAACTCGGTGGCCGGGACTGCCTCGGTATCGCGGGAGGTGAGCATGAGCGTTTCCGCATCGCCCATGGCCTCGACGCAAAGAACGGCTCTCGGGGCGGGGGATTTCACGATCATTTCCCGGAGCATCGCGGCGGTTTCCAGCACCGGGGAGTCAGGATCATTGGCATGGGGGAGGTAGATGAAATGGACGGGGCGGGCGGGCTTGGAATCGGCGAGCGCTTGGGCGGCGGCCAGGCTGGCGACAAGACCGGTGGCGTTCTTTTCCGCGCCACGTGATCCCGGCGGAGAATCGTAGGAGGTGATGACCCAGATGGGAGCGTCGTCCGATTTTTCCGAAAGGAGGCTCGCCTGGATAATCGGCGCAGTGGAAGGGCTTGCGAAGGTTTTAACTTCGTAGCCAGTGTTCGCCGGGCCAAGGGTTCCCTGTATCATCGAGGCGGTGGCGGAGAGTTTTTCAGGTCTGGCGGTGTTCCGCTCGCCAATGAGTGTGATGATTTTTCTCAGATCATCTGCGATCGACACGCTGGAAACGGATTGGGAAAAGCGCTGCTGTTCCGCGATGGCGACCGCTTTCTCCTTCTTGAAATATTTCACAAGGGCGAATGCCCCGGAGCATACCAGCCAGAGTGGCAGTATCACCAGCAGCACTGGCATGATGCGGATCTTGTTCTTGGGAGCCATGGGTTTTCAGGGGGATTCCGCTTCATCCACAGGCTCTTCGGGACTGTCTTCCTTTTCGGAAAAATCCTCAATCTCTTTTCGGAGGCGCTGCGAGATCCACGGGCGGATGAAGCCATAGAGCAGGTAGGAGCTGAAAAGCACCACCGGCATGATATAGCGGAAGCGGATGGTGAAAAACACCACGATGAGAGCCAACAGGATAGTTGTGAGCGTGCCGCGTGTCTTCCAATCGACGGTCTTGAAGGAGGGGTAGCGCACATCGCTGATCATCAGCCACGAGAGGCCCAGCATGACTCCGGCCAAGACGTATTTCCATACGCCGACCTCGTGATCGTTTTTGTAAAGATCGATGATGAGGAAGGTCAGCGAGGCGATGAAACCGGCGGCCATCGGGATGGGGATGCCACGGAAATCACTGCTCGTGCCGGGTTTCTTCGGCATGGAAGAGAGGCAGTTGAATCGGGCGAGCCGCATGGCGCCGCAGACGAGGTAGATAAGCGCGATGGCCCAGCCGACATTTCCGAGCGGGAAAAGGACGGCGCGCGAGAGCAGCATCGCCGGAGCCATGCCGAAGGAAATGATGTCCGCAAGCGAGTCGAACTCCTGGCCGAATGGCGAATCCTGCCCGCCGAGCCTGGCAAGACGACCGTCCAGAAGATCGAAAAGACAGGACCCGAAGATCAGCAGGATGGCATACTGGTAATACTCGCGTGAGATCGCGTAGTATTGCTTCGCCGCGATGATGCCGTCCCCGGAGACTTTCTGCACCTCGATCTGCCCCTTGAAAATCATCAGCACGGCGAAGAAACCGCAGGCGAGGTTGCAGGCGGTCATGAGGTTCGGGAGGAAGAAGATCTTCGGCTCGTCCGGGTCGCGGGGAGTGGGCATGGGCCGCACTATGTACGCAATCGTCCGAACTCTCAACCGCGAAGAATCGGGGGGAATTTCATCAAACCACGTGTTAGATGAAATGAACTGGAGGTGCGGCACCGTTCTGTCTAGTCTCTTCATCAAGACCCGAAACATGAAAACCTTTTGTTTGATCCTAGGATGGGCGCTGGCTTGCGGCGCGTTGTCTGGAGCGGAAACCGTCTCCGGCATCCTCGATACCTCGAAGCCCGGCCTCCACGGATCTTTGAAAAAATGGCACCGCGTCACGATTGCATTCGAGGGGCCCGAAAGTTCCGAGGCCGGTGATCCCAACCCCTTTCTCGACTACCGCCTCACCGTCACCTTTACCCACCCGGCCTCAGGAAAATCCTTCCTGGTGCCCGGATACTTCGCGGCGGACGGCCATGCGGGCGAGACCGGCGCGGACTCAGGCAAAATCTGGCGGGCGCATTTTTCACCTCCGCAGATGGGTGAGTGGATCTACATCGCCCGCTTCCGCAGCGGCCCGGGCGTGGCGCTGGATGATGTGGAAAACGCGGGCGACCCGGCACCCCTCGATGGCAAGGAGGACGGGATCGTTTCCGGAAAATTCACGGTCAAGGCAAGCAATGCCGCCGCCCCCGACAATCGCTCGCGCGGATTGCTCGAATATGTGGGCGGTCACTACCTGCGCTGGGCGGAGACCGGCGCGTATTTCCTGAAACAAGGCGCGGATGCTCCGGAGAACCTCTTCGCCTACGCGGATTTCGACGGAGATTTCAAGAAAGACGGAGAGAAGGACGACCTGATCAAGACCTACGAACCCCACCACAAGGACTGGAAGCAAGGCGACCCCACTTGGCAAGGCGGAAAAGGCAACGGCCTCATCGGAGCCGTGAGCTACCTCGCCTCCGAGGGCGTGAACTCGATCTCTTTCCTCACCATGAACATCAATGGCGACGACAGGAACGTATTCATGTACACGGACTACAAGGAGCGTGCCCGCATGGACGTCTCGCGGCTCGACCAGTGGGAAACCGTCTTGGATCACGCCGAAAAACAAGGCTTCCACCTCCATTTCAAAACCCAGGAAGCGGAAAACGACACCCTCCTTGATGGCGGTGCGCTCGGCATTCAGCGGAAACTTTACTACCGGGAACTCATCGCCCGCTTCGGTCACCACCTCGCGCTAAACTGGAATCTCGGCGAGGAAAACAACGGACAGACTGACGCGCAACGGAAGGAAATGGCCGCGTATTTCGCCGAGCACGATCCCTACCGGCACAACATCGTCATCCATACCTATCCGGATCAGAAAGCGAAAATCCAGACCCCTCTGCTCGGGAAAAAATCCGAACTCACCGGACTCTCCATGCAGGGTTCCGAGCCGAAGTTCGGCGATGTTCACCGCGATGTCCTGGAGTGGGTGAATAAATCCTCCGAAGCCGGAAAGCCCTGGATCGTGGCCTGCGACGAGCCGGGAAGCGCCGGCGAAGGCCTGACCAATGATGCGGAAGATGAGAAGAACCCGACCCGGAATGGCAACTACACCGATGCCCGCCACAAGGCTTTGTGGGGCGTTCTCCTCGCAGGCGGAGCTGGCACCGAATGGTATTTCGGATACGAGTTCAATGACTCCGATCTCACCCTCCAGGACTTCCGCAGCCGCGACCGCTGGTGGGATTACTGCCGTTTTGCCCTGACATTTTTCGAAGCGAACAAGATTCCTTTTCAGGAAATGACCAATCGCAACGACCTCGTGGGAAATGCGAAAAACGAGGACGCGAAGCCATATTGCTTCGCCAAGCCCGGGGAGATCTACCTTGTGTATTTGCCAAAAGGCACGGATGAAAAACTCGACCTTGGCGGATCCGATGGCGAATTCAATATCGCCTGGTTCAATCCCCGTGAAGGCGGGGCGTTGCATGAAGGTTCCGTGCCTAAAGTTCCCGGGGGCAAAGCAGTATCCCTGGGCGAACCCCCGTCCGATGGCGGAAAGGACTGGGTCGCCCTCATCCGGAAGTGAGGCGGGTTCAAAAAACACCTGTTAGACAAACCACCCCCGCCATGCCATCCTGAACCCGATAAAACACCATGGCCACCGCATTCAAGGATTACTATGAGACTCTGGGCGTCACCCGCGAGGCGACCCAGCCGGAGATCAAGAAAGCCTTCCGCAAGCTGGCGCGCATCCACCACCCGGATGTCGCCAAGGACAAGGCAAACGCCGAGGAGAAATTCAAAGAAATCAACGAAGCCTACGAGGTTCTCGGCGATGCGGAAAAGCGCAAGAAATACGACTCCCTCGGCGCGAACTGGAACCAGCAGGGCGGTCCGCCTCCTGGCCGACAATGGAGCGGCAACGGGCAGGAGATGCCGGAGGGCTTCGAATTCGGCGGCACCGGGTTCAGCGATTTCTTCGAGCAATACTTTTCCGGAGCGCGACGCAGTGCCCCGGCGGGCGGAGGTTTTTCCGGACGCGGCGGAGCCATGCGCGGCCAGGACATCGAGGGTGATCTCATGGTCACCATCGAGGAGGCTTTCAGCGGCTCCATGCGCACCATTTCCCTGCGCAAGGCGAACCAGGCCACGGAGGAAATCCAGGTCCGCGTCCCCGCAGGCATCGGCGAGGGCCAGCGCCTCCGCGTCCCCGGCCACGGTGGACAGGGACATGGTGGCGGCGCGGATGGAGATCTCTACCTCCGCGTCCGCATGGCTGCCCATCCGGATTTCCGGGTCCGTGGCCACGATCTCTACCGCGATCTCGCCCTCGCCCCATGGGAGGCGGTGCTCGGCACGCGGATTTCCATCAAAGTCCCCGGCGGAAAATCCGTGCAGGTGAAAATTCCCGCAGGCACCGGCACCGGCGACCAGCTCCGTCTCAAAGGCTACGGACTGCCGAAGAAAAACGCTCCCGGAGATCTCTACGTCGAGATCTCCATTGCCGCCCCGCCCGCCACGGAATCCGCCGAGCGCGAACTCTGGGAAAACCTCCGCGACATTTCCAAATTCAACCCAAGGGAAGACTGAAGATGAAAACCGTATCCCCGGATCCCCACGATACCCATCCGCTCGAAGTCGTCATCCGCATGACCGGCTCCTCCCGCAGGAAGATCCTTTTCTACTGCCGCAAAGGCATTGTCTCGCCCGTCAGCCGGGAGAGCTTGCACTTCGATGAGGACAGCGTCATGCGCCTCCGCCACATCGAGACCCTGCGCCAGCATCACCGTATGAACTGGGCCGCCATTCGCACCATCGCCCGCTTGCTGGACGAGGTGGAAAGCCTTCGTGAGGAATTGAGATTCCGCCGCTAAAGGAGCGCTAATTTCAGTCGGCGAGTCCCCGATACCTTGCGATGTTGACTTATCGCTGCCTCCTCCCTTTTCTCGATATATGAATTCCACTCCGCCTGCATTGCCGCCCACACAGAAACCCATGGGACAGGACGCCGGAATTCGGCTGCTTCTACCGGTAGGTCGCTCCGTGTGGGCCATCGCCGCAGGCTATCTCGCCCTGTTCTCTGTCCTTCTCGTATTCGCGCCGCCCGCATTGATTTGCGGAGTCGTGGCCATTTCCGATATCAGGAAATCAAAGCTCGGCCCCAATCCCAAGCACGGGATGGGACGGGCGATCTTCGGGATCGTGATGGGCTCATTGGGCACGATAGGACTCCTTTTTGTTCTCTACAATTGGTTCATCGCCTGAGGTCATGCTCCGCACCATCCATTTCCAAGGCTACCGCTCTTTGCGGGATTTCCGCCTTAAGCTCGGCAGGGTCACGCTCGTCACCGGAGAAAACGGCGTGGGCAAGTCCAATGTTTATCGCGCCCTCGGCCTCATGCGGAAAATGGCGGAGGGGCGCTTCGCCGCCGCAGTCGCGGATGAGGGTGGCCTACCAAGCCTGCTGTGGGCTGGAGAGCTGAAGAGAAACGAAACCCGCCGTATGCGCTGGGAAATCTCCCACGACGATTTCCACATGGAGATGGAATGCGGAATGATCCCCGCCACTCCCGGCGATCCTTCCCTTTTCAAAACCGATCCCGATATCAAACTGGAAACCCTCCGCCACGGCGGCAATCAGGGTCGCGTGATGGCGAAGCGCAAAGGGCCAGCGGTCGAGCTTCGTCGCGAAGATGGGAAAATGGAAACCCTCCCGCTCCCCGTCCACGCCACGGAGTCACTCCTCAGCGAAATCCGGGATGGAGCGCATTATCCCTCCGTAATGGCCGCACGGGAAACCTTGCTCTCGTGGCGTTTCTACCACCACTTCGCCACCGATGTCCGCTCTCCTCTCCGCCAAATCTCAGTCGGTTTCTGGTCACCCGTATTAGATGGCGATGGAGGAAACCTCGCCGCAAATCTCCAAACCCTCCGCGAATGCCAACGCGCCCAGGAACTCGAAGAACTATTCGAAAAAGCCTTCCCCGGCTGCCAGTGGTCCGCAGTGGATGAGATGGGGAAATTCCAACTCCGCCTCCTCCGCCCCGGGCTGAAACGCTGGCTCGATGCTTCCGAGCTCTCCGATGGCACCCTGCGTTTCTTCTGTCTCTGCGCCGCCCTGATGACCACCAAGCCTCCGCCGCTCCTCATCCTCAACGAGCCAGAGGCCAGCCTCCACCCCGATCTCATCCCCCCGCTCGCCGAGCTGATCGCAAGAGCCTCCACCGACAGCCAGATACTCATCGTCTCCCACTCAAAACCGTTGGTCGAAGCGATCTCCGCAAACTGCGACGCGAAAATCGTCGATCTAATCAGCTACAAAAGCCAGACCCGCGAGCGCATCGATGGCCAGGAAAACGCCAGGCAAGTGTGGAATTTTGATGATTGATTTCAGGAAAGAACCAAGAGCGCGTTCTTGCCGCCGCTGATCATACTCGAATCAATGCGTCCGTCGAAAGTGGCGAAAATACCACCTTTGGAAACTGCGAGAGACAAAAGGTAGAGATCCGTGAGGTGGGCAGAGCTTGGAAGTAGAGGGAACTTGCGGGTATCGGAAAGACTCTGATCATCAGGCCAAAAGCGGTAACCCGGTGCCGCGAGGATGCTAGTGAGGACTCGCCGTGCTTCCTGCGGCGATCCCGGCCCGCCGGGGTAATTGGGATTTCCGAAAATCCTTAGGAACGCGTTTTCCGTGAGAGGGCAGGTCGCCCAGCCCCCGTGAACCGCGATATCTTCGAAAAACCGGACGGCGAGTTCAGAATGGCAGTGATTCGCATCGCCAAGCGCAATCAGGACGTTCACATCGAGAAGATGGATCATAGTGAGCCACGGAGATTGATGGATCTCTCGAATTCACCCGCATCTACCTCGGTTTCGAGGTCACGGATCAGCTCGGAAGTGATTTCACCGCTCCGTTTTGGCAGACGCAAGATACCGAACGGCCCGACTTCGTAGCGACTTTGCAACGCCGATTCGGGTACACTCGATGGCATGATTTCCCGCCGCAACGCATGAGCCACCATGTCTTTAAGTGTGATTCTTCTCCGGGCAGCGACAGCTTTCGCCTCGCTCAAAAGATCATCTGGAATATCCAGGGTGGTTTTCATGACAAGGTCAACATACAGGAATATGGGTGGATGGCAAGCTCACAGGCTTTCACTTTATTCAGGGCAGCTTTGAAGGAGGGAACACCACGTAAGTGGAGTGGGGATTGACTCCCTGAAATGACGAGAAATGTTGCAATGATACTCCTCACCCGGAAGATGATCCGGAACCCGAAACCACCTGACCCGAATTACATGGTCAGTGCTCAGCACGACGAAGTGGGTAAGTGTTGCGTTGGAACATCTGACCCGAAATATTCACTAACAGATTTCGGCGATCCTTTTCTCCACCTGTGCAAGGCTTCGCCTACAGCCAGCTGCTTTATCAAGCGTCAAAGCTTCCTTATAGAAGTCCCGAGCTTCCTCAATCCGGCCTCCATGTTGCGTTATCTCCCCGAGGTAACGGAGACATTTCGCCACTAAGTGCGGCCATCTCTCCAGCCGCTTCCCTGATAACGCATTTTGTAGCTTTTTTTCCCATTCTTCGAGAGCCGCGCCATCGCCAGCTTCCAGAGCCGCCCTGACCTCCCTGTGGGCAACATCCGCAGTATCGAACGGGTTCCGGTAGTCGGTCAGCTTGGTCTGGAAGGCTTCCGTTCTGTCAGCTTCGCGGGCTGCTTCGCAGATCGCTACGCCCAATCTCAGATAAAGTGGAATTGTTACGGAATTCCACATCGAGTCGTCACGCAGCCCATCCGGATCGATCTCCTCGAGCATGGGCAGCAGGAAACTCGCGAACACAGCACCAGGCTCTGGATGTGACTCCCAGAAATCATTCAGCATGCTCGCCTTTTGATCCGCACGAGTAGCCTCCGCGAAGGATTCCGCAAACGCTGCCAGATCGCCTGCCGGCGTATCCTCCCACGAAATCTTTAACTCCATCCCTTGCGCAGCCTTAAGCCGTATCACGGAGGATTCGCTGTCGAAGTCCGCTACATTTGCATAAAACCCCTGGGGGAGCTTCCTGTTCAGGAAATCCGTTCCCGTATCCGACTCAGTAAGATGCAGCCACCCTTGGTATTCCCACGCGTAGTGACTGCCCGTTTCACTGTTCCCCAGAAACCGGAACCATTTTGAAGGGAACTGTGCCTGTCCCACAGCTTGGCCTTCCTTGTTTAGGAAGGCGAAAAATTCCCGCTCCTTCTCCTCGATCAGCTCATTCGAAAGCCTCACCGCGATGATCTCCCCGCACTCCGCGATCCAGCAATCCATCACCCGCATGTTCATCTTGAAGCAGCATTTCGCCTTCTCACCATCAAAAGCCAGCACGACCCAGCGTTCTTTCTCTCCCGGTAGCACTCCCCAGCGCACCGAAAACCTCCCGCCGTCCGCCTTCCTGCATTCGTTGTGAAAGTCACCGACCTTCTCTGCGTAAAACGATCTCCCGTCACGTTCACTGGTTTTCTTTAATCGAGAGCGCTCGGCGTCACGCTTTGCTCGCCGCGCATCTCGCCCGGCTTTCCGTTGCGCAAGACTTTTGCGCAGAGCCTCCAGTTGCTCGGGTGTGTAGTCTTGCTGGAATCTTTTGCGTCCCTCTTTCTCCCTGTTTTTGCATTCGCTCAGGAACGCAACTGGATCGGCTACTCGGATTGAAAGATGGCAGTCCATAATTTCTTAGTGCTAGATAGATTCAATTCCCGCTACGTCACGTTTCCGGACTCTTTGATACCAGAGTCTCGAATCACCGGCTTGTCTTTTCTTCTCGGTTGGCGGCGTTCGGAGAAGAGGGATTCCTTTGATCGGGGGGACATTCCTTCGTGGATGATGGCGACGAGATCACGGAGCCGGGAGGCAATGCGGGATTTAGGATTCCAAGAATAGACGAGGGTTCTTCCCTGCCGTTTGGAAATGAAAGCTCCGGCGCGCTCGAAGCGATCGAGTTGGCGCTGGACGGATTCGAGGGAGACTTCAAAATCCCGGGACGCAGCCCTACCGTAGGTCTCGCCGTAGTGAAAGGCATGGAGAAGCACCGCCTCGGCGGCGCGTCCTCCGAAAAGATCCTGAAGTGCAGAACTGAACATGAACCGAATATTGGGTCAAATGACCCGGAATACAAGGCAAAAAGAAAGAAGGAACCCGATTGGAAGCAATGCACGGAAGAGGAGCTGTGGCGCTATGTGGCCTGGCATTTGGAGGGTGCGGGAATTAGGACTGTCCTCGTGGGCGGCGCGGTTGTCGCCATTCATACCGAGGGACTCTACCGCTCGGGCGCCCTTGACATCATTGCCGATGATTTTGACCGCGAGAGGTTGGCTGTTGTGCTGGCGGACATCGGTTTCGTCCCCGGGAAGTCGAGATATTTCAAGCACCCGGAATGCGGGCACCTTTTCTTGGAATTTCCACGGGGGCCGGTTGAGATCGGCGATGAGTGCCCGGTGACTCCGGATGAAATCGAGGTGGAGGGGCGAACGATATTGGGATGCCGGAGCTTGGCGATGGGAAGGTGTCGTGCTCTGTGAGTTCGAAGGCCTTTGAGGTGCCGTCGGGGTTTGCGAGGTTGAGGGTGACTTTGGCGGATATGGGAGCAAGCTACTGTTTGGTAGTTTGCATTTTCCGGTGGAGAAATGAAGAGGATTCGTGTGGTTGGAATGCTGATGATGCTTGGGTTGCCGGGCAGCAGGATGCAGCCCCTCCTTGGGGCGAGTTATCTTCCTACATTGAGGGCTACTGCCAGAAACGTAGCGGTGCGGGAGGTTTTCGATTTTGCGACCTTTTCCGGAGTGCCTTGTGCGACGATTTTTCCGCCGTTCTCCCCGGCTTCGGGGCCGATGTCCAGGATCCAGTCGGCCTCGGCGGCGACGGCCATGTGGTGCTCGATGACGACGACTGTGTGGCTTTCGTCAACGAGGCGGTGGAGGATGTCGATCAGGCGTTTTACGTCCTCGAGGTGGAGGCCGACGGTGGGTTCTTCTATTAAATAGAGGTTGCGGGCCTTGAGTTGGGCGTTGTTGAGGGTGGCCTTCATGCCGCGGCCTTTGATGAGCTCGGAGACGAGCTTGATGCGTTGGGCTTCGCCGCCGGAGAGGGTGGGGGAGGCCTGGCCGAGCTGGAGGTAGCCGAGGCCGGTGTCTGCCATGAGTTTGAGGGGATGGGAGATGCGCGGCTGGGATTCGAAGAAGGCGGAGGCTTCATCGATGGTCATGGCTAGCACCTGGCCGATGTTCTTGCTGCGGAATGTGACTTCAAGAGTGGCGGGGTTGTAGCGCATTCCGCTGCATTCCTCGCAGTGGACCCAGGTGGAGGGGAGGAAATCCATTTCGAGTTTGATCCGGCCGTTGCCTTTGCAGTCGGGGCAGCGGCCGCCTTCGGTGTTGAAGGAGAAACGGGAGGCATCGAAACCCCGCATGCGGGCCTCGGGTAGCTGGGCGAAGAGGGCGCGGATGTGGTCGAAGACCTTGACGTAGGTTGCGGGGCAGGAGCGGGAGGTTTTGCCGATGGGGGATTGGTCAACTTCGTAAACGGATTTGATGTTGGTGGCTCCCGAGACGGATTTGTAGCGCTTTACTCCGGTGACTTTTTGTTTCCCGCCGACCATGGCTGCGGGGGCGATGGCTTGATGGAGGATGGTGGATTTCCCGGAGCCGGAAATGCCTGTTAGGACGGTGAGGCGGGCTAGGGGGATGGCGACGTCGATGTTTTTTAGGTTGTTGGCGTGGCAGCCGGTGATTTTTAGGAACGGATGGTTTTTTGGGATGTTGCGCCGTTCTCCGCGTATTGGGTGGTGGATGGGGTGGGCTAGGGCGCGGTAGGTGGGGGAGAGGATTTCAGATTTTGAATTTTGGATTTTGGATTTTGAATAAGAGATAACCGGCGGCTTTCCTTCGTAAACGATCTCACCACCCAAACGTCCGGCTCCTGGCCCGAGATCGATGAGGTGATCGGCAGCCGCGATGGTGTCTTCGTCGTGCTCCACGATGATGAGGGAGTTGCCTTGGTCGCGGAGGGCAACCAACGTTTTCAGGAGGGCGGCGTTGTCGCGGGGGTGGAGGCCGATGGTGGGCTCATCTAACACGTAGAGGACGCCGCGGAGGTTGGAGCCGAGTTGGGCGGCGAGGCGGATGCGTTGGGACTCGCCGCCGGAGAGGGTGTTGCCGGAACGGTTCAGGTGGAGGTAGCCGAGGCCTACTTCCTGGAGGAAGCTCAGGCGTTGGGTGATCTCCGGGATGATGTCGCGGGAGATGAGTTTTTCGCGGGGGGTTTTGAATTTGAGTTTCTGGAAATGGGTGGCGGCTTCGTTGATGGAGAGGTGGGAGATTTGGGCGATGGAGGTGGATGGAGGGAGGGCGGGGGATTTCACGCTGCGGGACGCAACTTTCACGGCCTGCCCCGGGACGGGGAAGCTACTTAGCCTTACGGCTGAGCCTACGGGGTTGATCCGGGAGCCTTGGCAGGCTGGGCATTGGATGAGTTCGTCGTTGTCCATGCGGTCGATGCTGCGGTCGGCGTCCATTTCGGCGGCTAGGACGGAATCGAAGCGGGAAGTGTCGAGATGCTGGCGGCGTCGTTTCGGGACTTTTCCGTGACCGCGGCATTCCTGGCACCAGCCGTGGGGGGAGTTGAAACTGAAGAGGCGGGGGTCTAGTTCTTCGAAGGAGCGGTTGCAGGAGGGGCAGCTCGCCTCCTTGGATAGCAGGATGAAACGCTTATCTGAGGTGAAGAGTTTGATGAGGCCTTTGCCGATGTCTAGGGCTTGGGCGAGCGGGGTTGAGATGTCTTTCGAGCGGCGACCGAAGGTCACCACTACGACATCGATGTCGTGCTCTACGAAGCGTTCCAGGCGGGTGAAGGTTTCGGCTTCCTTGAACTGCCTATCTACCAGGAGGGTAGTGAATCCTTGTTTGACGGCCCAGGCGGCGATCTCGGTGTGGTAGCCTTTTTTTCCCCGGATGAGGGGGGCGAGGATTTTTACGGGGCCTTTCTTCAGTTCGGCGCGGATGGTGTTTTCGATGGCGGCTAGGGATTGTTTTTCGACAGGAACCTGGCAGTCGGGGCAGTATAGGGTGCCGAGCTTCGCGTAGAGGAGGCGGATGAAGTTCCAGAGTTCGGTGACTGTGGCGACGGTGGATTTGCCGCCGCCTTGGGAGACTCGTTGTTCGATGGCTACGGTTGGCGGGAGGCCTTGGAGTTGGTCGATCTCGGGTTTCTCCAGTTGCTCGGCGAACTGGCGGGCGTAGGCGGACATGGAGTCGAGGAAACGGCGCTGGCCTTCGGCGAAGAGGATGTCGAATGCTAGGGTGGATTTCCCGGATCCGGATAGGCCGGATACTACGACGAGCTTGTCGCGGGGGATATCTACGTTGATGTTTTTCAGGTTGTGGTGGCGGGCGCCTTTTAGGGAGATGGAGGATTGGGGATTTTGGATTTTGGATGGGGAAGACTTTGGTTGTGGAGGGGACACGCCGACTGAAGTCAGCGCTCCTTTGATGTATTTTGCGGTGGGGGTTTTGGTTTTGGCGATTTGTTCGGGGGTGCCCTGGGCTACTAGTTGGCCGCCGTGTTTTCCGGCTTCCGGGCCTAGGTCTAGGATCCAGTCGGCGGATTTGATGACGTCGAGGTTGTGCTCGATGACTAGGAGGGAGTGGCCGGAATCTACGAGTTTCTGGAAGACGGCGAGGAGGTTTTCGATGTCGGAGAAGTGGAGTCCTGTGGTGGGCTCGTCGAGGATCAAAAGCTTGGAGCCTGGAGCCTGGAGCTGAGAGGAAGAGGCTAGGAGTTGGCAGAGTTTGAGGCGCTGGGATTCGCCGCCGGAGAGGGTATTGAGGGCTTGACCGAGCTTGAGGTAGCCGAGGCCGACCTGCACTAGGGGGGTGAGGATGCGGATAATCTGCTGGTGGCGTTTCTCGTGGGAGGGTGGGATGCCATCGACATCTTCGTAAAAGGTGATGGCCTCGGTGACGGTGGAGTCGAGGACACCGTGGATGGATTTTCCGCGGTAGTGGAATCCGAGGGAGGAAGGTTTGTAGCGTTTTCCTTCGCAGTCCGGGCAGGTGACGTAGATGTCGGATAGGAACTGCATTTCGACTTTCTCGAAGCCGTTGCCGGCGCAGCGGTCGCAGCGACCTTCGCCGGAGTTGAAGGAGAAGAAACCGGTTTTGAGGTCGCGGGCTTTTGCTTCCTCGGTGCTGGCGAAGAGCTGGCGGATTGGATCGAAGGCTCCTAGGTAAACGGCGGGGGTGGAGCGCGGGGTGCGGGCGACGGCGGTCTGGTCGATGAGCTCGACTCCATCGAGATACTGGGTCCCTAGTAGATCTTTTATCGGAGCGGGGTCTTCATTGGTCTCGATGCCGAGCTTGCGGGCAATGTTGAGGTAGAGGATTTCGTGG
>Ga0105047_10004625_pt1 | contig 23878 bp, 31 predicted proteins | sample MAT04_FD_78384 | JGI IMG/M metagenome (GOLD analysis project Ga0105047, IMG submission 78384) | Freshwater microbial communities from Lake Fryxell liftoff mats and glacier meltwater in Antarctica - MAT-04 (megahit assembly) | ecosystem: Environmental > Aquatic > Freshwater > Ice > Liftoff... | reverse complement strand
CCGGGTTGGTGGCTACGCCGACAACAACCCAGGATACTTTGAGGCCATCGTGTGGACCCATGTGGTGCCCGAACCCGGCACCTTCGCCGCCCTCGCCGCCGGCCTCGCCCTCCTCGCCCGCCGCCGCCGGGCCTAAACGCCAAAACTCGGGACGCGCAATCCATACCCCCCTCTTTTCGCCGGCGAGAGGAGGGGGCTGAGGGGCGGACCGCCTCGCCGTGGCCCAGGGGTCCGGTTTGAATTGGCCAATTCTGGACCCCCTGGCCGGCGTCTCCTTGACTCATCCGGGCGAGTCGGGCGACGATCCCGGGCGATGCGTCAACGAAACGCGCGCGCGATGCGTCATTAAAGAGGAGCTATCCGCCGATTATCAAAGCGGGGCCGTCCGCTTGGTCGGTCCCACCCCGCAGAATCATGAGCGCGACGCCGCCCACCACCCTCGGGAAGTACCAAATCATCCGCGAGATCGCCCGTTCGAACGACATCGTTTACGAGGGCTACGATCCGCTGATGAACCGTCGTGTGGCGATCAAGGAACTGGCGTTGCCGGGGGGAAGCACGGGAGTCCAGCGCGAAGACCGCGTCCGCCGGTTCCAGCGCGAAGTAAAGGCCGCCGGTTCGCTGGCCCACCCGGGCATCGTCACAATTTACGAAGTCGCCGAGGACGCCGGTCGCCACTACATGGCGATGGAGTACCTGGACGGACATACCCTCCGGAACGAACTGGACACCAAGGGGTTTCTGCCGATCCTGCGGGCAATGGAGATCGCTCAGGAAATCCTCTCGGCGCTAGAATTCGCCCATCGCCACGGGGTGGTGCACCGGGACGTTAAGCCCGAGAACATCCAAGTGCTCGACAACGGGCGCGTGAAGTTAACCGACTTCGGGATTGCGCGGCTGACCTTTGAGCCGAACTTAACGATGGACGGTCAGGTCTTCGGCACCCCCAGCTACATGTCGCCCGAGCAAGTGGTGGGCAAGGACATCGACCAGCGGAGCGACCTGTTCAGTGTGGCCGTGGTGCTGTACGAGATGGTGGCCGGGGAGAAGCCGTTTCGCGGCGACAGCGTGGTGAGTATCACCTACGCCATCATGAACGCCACGCCCGAAGTGCCGCGCCAGGCCCCCTACCCGCTGGTCCAGGTGCTGGAGCGGGCGCTAGATAAGAGTCCCGCGATGCGCTACGCGGCGGCCAGCGAGTTCTCGGCGGCCCTGGACATGGTGCGCCAGGCGATGAACTCGGGCGGATCGCTGAGCGGCCCGTCCGTCGTTCAGGGTGCCACCATGGGCTACGCCGGAGCCGCCTACGCGGGGGCTCCCGCGCCGCCACCGGTGGTCGCGCCCCCGCCAAGCTACAGCTACTCGCCCTACCTGCCTGCGGGAGGCCCGGCGCTACCTGCCGGCCCGGCCCCCGTCTCTTACCAACCGTACAACCCGGGCGGTGCGCCGGTACAGAACCAGCCGTACCCGCCCTCGGGGACGTACCAGCCCACGGCGATCCCGGTTTACTACCCCCCCCCCCCAGGCAGCCCCTACTGAAGCCCGAAACGCAGCGGTTTGTTTCGCGGTTGTTCCTGGCGGTGATCATCCTGGGTTCGTTCTTCGCCTTGCTGATCGTGGGGATTCAGAGCATTAGCGTTTTGGTGGGGCAAATGCGCGCCAACCAGGCGGACCAAAACACGCGACAACTTCAAGCCCCGCCCGACCCCAACTCCCCCATCGACGCCCAAATCGCTCAGCGCGAGGGGCAGTTGAACGCGCTGAGCAGCGACGTGGCAAAGGGCCAGGAAGCGCGCCAGATTGCCGTGCTGTACGAACGCAACGGGCGTATGCGGCTTCAATCGGGGGATTTTGAGGGGGCCGAGCAGAGCTTTCAAGGGGCAATTGAGAAGGACCCCGAGAATCCAGCGCTTCGGACCAATCTGGCCGCACTTTATGGCGAAGTTGCGGGCCGAACGAGGTATCCGGACCAGGCGGTCCCGCTTTGGAACGAATCGGCCGCGTACTGGTCGCAAGCCGCCGACCTTGAGGCCGGATCCGACCGCAAGGCCTCTTTTCGGAATGCCGCCGCCCAGGCCCTTTACCAGTCGGCCGAGTTGCTGATTGATGCCGGCAAACGCAGCGATGCCCGGCTGGCCCTCTACGACGCCCGACGGCTAGTCGCCCCCGGTTCTCCGGCCGAGGACGCCGTGCTCAAGTTGCTTGAAGACCTCGGTGGCTAGATCGTTTGGGGTAGACGCGAAATCACCCCTGCAACCGAGGTGCCGGGGTGATTTCGCTTGACGTACTTGGTTACTTCTTGAAGACCGCGAGGTCGCCTTCTTTCACGTGACCCGCAAAGTCGAACGAGATGTTGGCTTCGGGGTTTACGAATCGCAGGGCGAACGTATCCACCGCGGTACCGGTGCTCGGATCACCTGGCTTCCGCGAGTCGGTGACCGCTACCTGCAACCGACCGGGGATGCGCCGAACTTGGTTGTTAGTGGTCGAAACGAGCATAATGGCGCGACCGCCAAACGTTGCCTTGTTGTCCACGACCTTCAAGTCGACCGCGTTTTCCAGCCGAATCTCGACGGGACGGACATTGGCCGCCGGGCGACCGACTTGGAAGAACGTGAGCCCGCCCACCAGCCGGGTGCGGTCATTCAGCGAAGCGCGAACCACTTCAAATCGGAAGTTGCCGATGCGCGATTCGGGGGCCACCGCGACGCCGCGACCTCGAGTGCCCTCGGTCGTCGGTGACTGAGCCACGGCCAACACGGCCAGGGAAGCAAGTAACAGTGAACTAAATTTTTTCATGGGAACCTCTACGTTAAGCCTGCCCCATCTTCCAGGCTCTGCGGTACAGACGTAACCCTCCGCCGAAGGTTCAGTCTGCAGAAAAAACTGGGGTCGGACCCAACTATGGGCTGCCTGGCGGACGTAGGCTCAAAGCGCCGGGCATAATAACCGCGTGGTCGCGCACCTGGCGGTGCCGCCGCTGCTTTTGCCGGTAAATCGAGTCATCGGCTTTGGGAATCATTTGACCCAGGGCAATGGTGCAGACGTCCCGCACGAAGGCCCCGCCCATGCTGAGGGCATTCTCGTAGGGGACTTTGGCCGACTCGTTGCACTGGTCAATGACCTGGAGGAGCCGACGGCGAATCATCTCGAAGCCACGTCGCTGCACGCCCGGGAGGAGCGCTACAAACTTGTCGCCCTTATATCGCGCGACCACATCCGAGGCCCGTAGCCCGTGGCGCATGAGGTGCGCCGTCTGGACGATAGCTCGGTCGGCCTCGGCGTGCCCGTATCGGTCGTTTATAAACTTGAGGTCATCAAGGTCGAACATCAACAGCGTTTAGCATGCGGGGTCGCCGGCCCGGTCGGCCTGGATTTGCTCGGTGGCGTACTTTAGGCCGCGGCGTTTCAGTAATCCCGTAAGTTCGTCCCGCAACAAGGAGTCCAGGATTTCTTTCCCTAGGGTTGCGCACCGCAACGCATCGCACACCACCGCCACTACGGGGCAACCGGGCGTCATTTCCAGTGGCAAGGCCAAAACCTTGATCGGTCTTGGCTGGCCACCGAGCGAGAGCATCAAGGAACTCGACCGCCGGATCAACTCTGGGATTTTGATCTCCAGCCCGAACCGGGCTTCGGGGGCCATGCCGAACATCCGGCAACCGCAAACGTTAACGTAAAACACCTGGTTCGTCGCCGAGTTGACGATGACGGCTTCCGGAAGTCTCCCAAGAAGAATCCATGGGTCAATCCCAGTATCGCTGAATCGCATCCGCTCCCCCTCGAATGATTCACCCAATGGGAGTAGACCACGGACACCTGGCCGGTGTCCAAAGACGAGTCAAATTCACTTGTTGCGGTGCGGCGACCTAAGAAAGTTATACAAAGTCGCCCGTTCGGATACCAACGCCTCGTAAGTTGGAGTCTACGAGTACAGTCATTGAAAACTGGAAGCCAGTAGTGACGGAAATATGAGACTACGGAAAAACGGCGCAGTCAAGAAAAAATCAATGCTAGCTACTCAAGAAGTTCAGAGTGGTATCGACTCTTGTACTACATGCGCGACCGAATGTCGAAGTTGCGCCACCCAAGCCCGAACCAAGGGCGGAATGGACGACTTCGCCCGCGGATGCGACGCTTGTGCGGCCAGCTGCGAAAGCGCGTGCACGTCCATGAAGGTCGGCTCGACAACTGATCTCGCTGCTTGCGCCCAAGCGTGCAACAAGTGCGCCGCCGAGTGCGAGAAGTACGATGATGCGTCCACGAAGAAGTGCGCCGATGCTTGCAAAGCCTGCGCTACCGAATTGCAAAAGGCGGCCTAACCCAAATTCTGAGTAGCCCACAAGACGTGGGTTGCTCAGCCAACCGCTTGGGCTCATCGCAGATGAACTAAGCGATCACCACGGAATCCGTAATTGGCGGCACCCAAACCAATAAAATCTAAAAATGAAAACATTCACGAAAACACTCACAATGTCGCTGGCCTTCGTACTGAGCGCCCTATCATTCGCCCAGCAAATGGACCAAGAAGCGGGACTGATTACGAAAGCAGCTTTACGTCGCCTCGACTCAGCTACCGTTAGCTCCGTACTGGAGAGCTGGAAGGCGAAGCCCAAGTCTGCCGCCGAAAAGATGATCGCTAAATACGGCCAGCCGAATGAGGCCACTACAACCCGACTCGTGTGGTTCAATTCCGGCCCTTGGAAATTCACCATCTTGACGAATGAGATGATTCCTCACAATTTTCCTATGAAGCATCAGGACATGTTGCGCCAAGGGATCAGCTACAAAGTGGCGGACCGCAAGTTCAACGACGTTCTAAACTTTGACGGAAGCATTATCATCGACCGAACTCCTGGCGAGATCAGTGCTCGCTGTGACAAGGAAGAAATGAATTTCTTGGCTGTGAATCTAGCGAACGATGTCGCGACAGGTAAGCGCACGGTGAAGCAGGCGAGGGACTTTTACGCCAAAACTGCGATGGCCGTCATGATGATGAAGACAAATGCTGAGCAAAAGTCATATACGAGCGGTTTCACTTTCAAAGTGTCGAAAAGCGGCACAGCATTTCCGGACAAACCGGCAGTGAAAATGGGCGGCTAGACGATGAACCAAGTCAACTATGGGTGCCGTATTGACGGCACCCAAATCAAAGAAACCAATTGTCTGTAAAATGGCGTAACAGAGTTTATGAATAAGCACATGCCCGGCGAACCAAAATCCATCTGGATGGCAACAACTGTCAGCCTCGTACGTCCGTCCATCACGGCCAACCAATCCTTCGATGTCGTCGTCGTCGGTGCTGGCATTGCTGGCATTTACACTGCGTACCGGCTCAAAAAAGCCGGACTTAAAGTAGCAATCTTGGAAGCGGGCACAATTATTTCCGATGTGACCGGCAACACGACGGGCAAGCTCACTTCGCAACATGGACTGCGTTATGCAAAGCTCGAAAAAATTTTTGGCCCGGAGGCAGCCCGGACGTATGGCGAGGCGAATGAATGGGCATTGTCTGAAGTTGCCGCCCTATCCGACAGTGAAAGCCTCGAATGCGACCTAATTTCGAACCCAGCGCACGTGTTCACCACTGAAGAAGGGCGCGAAGACGAATTCGCCAGCGAACTTGATGCGTGCTTAAAGGCTGGCCTACCTGCCTCCATTCCGACAAGTCTGGACCTTCCTTTTCAAATAAAATCGGCCATAAGGTTCGATCGTCAATACCGTTTTCACCCGCGGAAATTCCTATTGGGTCTGGCCAGCGGACTGCAAATCTTTGAAAACAGCCGCGTTTTAGCAATCTCCGAGAAAGATGACCACTGCGAACTCGTCACTGACCAAGGAGTCGTGCGGGCAAATTCCGTCGTCGTTGCCACCAACTATCCGATCTTCGATTCCAATTTCTTTCTCGCCAAGTTGAGCCCCTATCGATCCTATGCCCTCGCGCTTGAGGTTGAAGGAGATATTCCAGAAGGAATGTTCGTATCCGAAGGCGAAATACTTCGGTCCATGCGACGACAAGCCGTCGACGGGAAGGATTTGCTGATTGTTGGCGGCGAAGACCATAAGGCAGGTCAGGAAGAGAAGACGGAGCAATGCTTCCTCCGGCTTGAGGAATGGGCCAGGGAAAATTTCAACGTTCGTGAGGTCCGCTTTCGGTGGTCAGCCCAAGACAATTCCACTCCCGATGGCCTTCCATACATCGGACGTGCATCGGGCACTAAGCAAATCTATGTCGCGACCGGATTTGATGGCTGGGGTATGTCTAACGGCATCGTTGCTGGAAAACTGATCGCCGATTTGATCGAAGGCAAAGCGGATGAAGCGTGGGAAAAGCTTTGTTCTCCGTCCCGCATTGAGTTCGAAGCCGTTCCAACAATGATCAAAGAAAACTTGAACGTGGCCGGGCACCTTATTGGCGACCGGATTCGGCGAATTGCCCGCCACGAGACGGACTCGCTGGCAAATGGCGAAGCCGCGATTGTGCAACTTGACGACAAGCGGATCGGTGCCTTTCGCGACGATACCGGCTCCCTTCATTTGGTCAGCACCGCATGCACCCACATGGGCTGCCAACTTGCCTGGAATGGTGCCGAACGGAGCTGGGACTGTCCGTGCCACGGCTCTAGATTCGACGTCGATGGCCGTGTTTTACATAGCCCGGCGGTTAAGGCGTTGGAGACATTTCCAGTTTAAAGTGGGCTGCCTAGATTCATCGAGTAAGAGGGCGTGGCTTTAATACTTGTACTTATTCGCCGGATAGCCCTTCATTTTATTGTTTAGTCGGTGAACGACAACACGGAGCGGAATTCTTCCGGAGCATCGAAGATCTGAAGCAGTCTCATCGTCGGCTTCCTCGGCTTTCTCGCGTCTTGCTCCCAACTTTGAAGGGTCCTGACGTTCACTGCGAGAAGGTTGGCAAACTGAGCCTGGCTCATGTGACGCCTTGTGCTGATCGCGACCACCTCGTCACCTGAGAACGAGCGTCCGGTTGGCACGACGGTCGTGGCAAGGTTTAGATCTCCTCGCGCATATTCGATTCCTTCAACCAGGCTCTTCTTGAGTCGCTGGGCAAGGGGGCTTCGTTTTGTTGTAGTGCTCATAGCTTTCCACGTTTGTGTCGTTCTCTTAGTTCGGAAATGAGTTGCCTCGCGAAGGCTTGAAGCTCTTTATTATCAGCGTTCGTCAAGTCTTCCGCTTCGTCCTTTCCGTACACGTCAAGCATGAACAGGGCGGTGAGATCTGGAATGTGGAGGTGGTCTGCCCCCATTGGGGGATCCAGAGGAACTTGACCTCTAACCTATTATAGGGGCTGAACTTTCCATGGCGACCGCGAATCAAGACGCTGGCTTCCCTCGGTTTCTAACCAGGCACCTTTAGAACTAGCATGCTATTGTCATAGCGATTTGCCAGGAGTACGGACCACGGGAAGCGCTTCCCCAACTACTTTAGGTTCTTTCGGGTCGAACTACTGCCGCAATCAGGACACCTTAGGGGAAAGCGCTAATGCTGAAGGTGACATTAGGCATCGTCTGAGGGCGGTTGGACCAGAAGCGCGGCGCGTAACCGTACGGGATCGTCCCAATCAGTACTGAAGTGGACCGAGGGGGGCGGAGCCTCACGGATGACTGTTGGTGTGGACTGGATCCCGGCGATCACGGCTTGCTCGGGCCGCCGGATCACATCAATCACGACGAACTCGTAGTCTCCCCCAAGGTCCTCTTCGCAAAGATTTTCGAGGACCTGGATAGCCTTTGCCGAGCGTTCCGTTTCCCCGGCGATATACAAGGCGAATCGGTGTCGTTCCATTTGAGTCTCCAATGACCCCTGTCGTATTGAACCCGAATCAGGCCCCTTAGGGTTGGAACCGATACGGTGGACGGTGCACTCCAGTTTCAGTAATGATAGCCGTAATCAACTCGCCGGGGGTCACGTCGAACGCGGGGTTCACCACCGGGGTACCTATCGGCGCGATCCTTATGCCCTCAATCTCGGTGAGTTCCTCCGCGCATCGCTCCTCAATTGGGATATCGTGGCCGTTCTGCATGTGAGGGTCTAGCGTGCTATTGGGCGCGGCAATGTAGAACGGAATGCCGTGGCGAGCGGCGAGAACCGCAACGGTGTAGGTGCCGATCTTGTTGGCGGTGTCGCCGTTGGCGGCAATCCGATCCGCCCCGGCAATGGCGACGTCCACGCGTCCCTCGCGCATCAACCAGCCGGCCGCGCTATCCGCGATCGAGGCAAACGGGATGCCCTCCTGCATCAGCTCCCAGGCCGTGAGCCGGAGGCCCTGTTGCCGGGGCCGGGTCTCGCAACTAAACACGAAGATGTTCTTTTCGGCGCGGTGGGCCGATCGGATCACGCCGAGTGCGGTGCCGTGGCCCGCCGTGGCAAGTGCTCCGGTGTTGCACAGGGTGAGAATGCGCGCGCCTTCGGGAATCAGATCTTCGCCAAATGCGCCAATGGCCTCGTTGGCGGTGCGGTCTTCCTCCTCGATGCACCGGGCTTCGGCCAGGACGGCTGCGAACGACCACTCCGGCATCGCGTTGATGCGGTCTAAAGCCCAAAACAAGTTGACGGCAGTTGGTCGAGACGCCGCGAGCCGACGTTGCGCCTCGGCGCGGTCAATCCCCGCCCGGGCGGCAATCGCCATGCCGTAAGCGGCGGTTACCCCAATCGCGGGGGCTCCGCGCACCGCCATGTCTCGAATCGCCTGCACAACCGACTCCAGATCGGTGAGAGTTAACCAAATGGTTAAGCCGGGCAACGCACGTTGATCGAGCAGCCGAAGCTCGCCGTCTATCCACTTCAGGGGTCGCACCACCATCACAATCCAGCGTACCCACCGGCAAACCCTCACACCAACGGGGCTTAGGGCGTACAATTTAAACTCCATGATCGTGCTGATTGTCGAAGACAACTTGTTTTGGAGCGCGCGCCTCCGGCAATCGGTCACCGCGCTCGGAGCAACTCCCGTGGTGAGCCGGTCGGCCGAACTCACTACGGACCCTCCGGCAACCGTCGCGATTGTCAACCTCGGTGGTCGGACTTTCTCCGCGACGGACGTGATCCGGTCCCTCCGGGCTCAGGGCGTCCGGGTGATTGGTCACGCGGGACATAAAGAAACCGACCTCTTAGCGGCAGGTCGCGACGCGGGTTGTGACCAAATCGTGAGTAACGGTTCGTTAACGTTTCATCTCCCGCAGATCCTAGGCCTGGCCCCGCTCACTGCCACCACAGAAGAATTGCTGGACGAGGGGGCCGATGGGAAACCCTAAGCCCTTTCGCGTGGTGGTGTGGGGAGCCGGCAGCTGGGGAACCGCTCTGGCGGTGCTACTGGCCCGGAACGGGGCCGAAGTGACGCTGTGCGGGCGCACTTGCGGTGATGTTTCGGCGTTGGGGTCCGATCACGAGAATCGGCGCTACCTGCCCGGTTGCGAGATCCCGGCCAACGTGACGTTCGGTCTGATCGGTGACCGGCACGAGCCGTTTGACCTCGCCGTGATGGCCGTGCCCTCGGACGGTGTGGCGGAGACGGCCCAGCAAACCGTGGGGCTCGCCCCCGTGGTGGTCATCGCCAGCAAAGGCCTGGATCCCGCCACTGGCGACGTGCTTTCGGCACTCGTGGAGCGTGCCGATCCCTGCGCTACGGTGGCGGGCCTTAGTGGCCCCAACTTGGCGGTCGAGATCGTGCGCGGCGTGCCCACCGTAGCGGTGGCCGCATGCCCGGATGCCGCCGTGGCTGACGCCGTCGCGCGGGCATTCAACTCTCCGTGGTTTCGGGTGTACACCAGCGACGACCTGGTGGGGGTGGAGCTGGCCGGTGCCCTCAAAAACGTGCTGGCGATTGGGGCCGGACTCAGCGATGGCCTCGGGTATGGCGATAACACCAAAGCGGCGTTGGTGGCGCGCGGGCTGAACGAGATGACCCGGCTGGGCGCGGCTTCGGGGGCGCGCCCCGAAACGTTCTTCGGCATCGCGGGCGTGGGCGACTTGTTCGCCACCGCCAACTCGCGCCTCAGTCGCAACTACCGCGTGGGTCACGCGTTGGGCGAAGGCAAGACTCTCGCGCAAGCCCTCGCCGAGATCGGTCAAGTGGCCGAGGGCGTGGGCACCGCCCGGGCGGCCCGCCATCTTGCCGAACTACGGGGTGTGGAGTTGCCTATCCACCGCGCCATTGCCGAGGTGATCGACGGCACATTTGATCCTCGCCATGCGGTAAGTTTGCTCATGGATCGGCTTCCCCGGCGAGAAACCTGGCCGGGGGTGACGATCGAAGCCTCCGAATCACCCTTAACGACGTCCGCCCCCCAAAACCATGCTTAGGATTGACGCGACCGATCCCACTTTCCGAGGCCTCCGTATCATCTCCGGCGCTGCCGGGGTAGATGAAGCCGGTCGAGGCACCCTCGCGGGTCCAGTCGTCGCAGTCGCCGTGATCTTGCCCGACGAATTTGATCTGCGCGGAATAGACGACAGCAAGCGCCTCTCGGCGGCCCAACGGCGTCATCAGGCGCAGCGACTGCGCGAGAACGCCACGTGGAATGCGGGGGTTGTGGACGCCGAAGCCATCGATCAAGTCAATATCTTACAGGCGACCCTACGGGCGATGCAGATGGCGGTGGACGGCCTTCCCCAACGCCCCCTTTCCATCTGGATCGACGGGGATCGCGTGCCGAAAGACCTCACGCAGGCCCATCCGGTGGTGGGCGGCGACCGCAAGTACGCGTGCATTGCCGCCGCGTCCATTATCGCCAAGGTGATGCGGGACGACCTGATGGCCGAGTACGCGACGCAGTACCCCCGATGGGGCTTCCAACGGCATTTTGGGTACGCCACCCCGGATCACCTCGCCGCCCTCCGCGAGAATGGCCCGTCGCCGATTCACCGCCGAACGTTTGCGCCCGTGCGTGACTTGATCAACCAACCGTGTCTGCTGATGGACGACTAACGAAGGGTCGCCGGGCCGAGGACCAAATTGCGGACGCGCTGTTGGCGCGCGGTTGGACGTTGCTGGGTCGCCGATGTCGGACACCGCACGGGGAGCTTGACCTTGTGGCCCTGGACGGCGAGACGTTGGTGATCGTCGAAGTAAAATTCCGTCGCGAAGGTGATCCCGCCGAAGCCGTGACCCTCCGAAAACGGCACCGACTCCGGCGCGCCGCCAACGAGTTCGCCGCCGAGTATGGCCTTGCAACGCGCGAGCGCCGCTTCGACATTGCCGCGGTGGCCCCCGACGGATGGCGCTTGATCGAGGGCGTCGAGGTCGCGGACGCCGACGACGCCGGGGCAAGCGAAGACGAAGGCGATAGCCTGTGGGTTTGAAGCGCGATCTTGCCGTAGGCACTCCGATGAGTGCATGATAAAAACATGGCGCGCAAACCCCGAAAACCGCGGAGCATCGGCCAGCGTCTGGCAAGAGGACTAATCGCCACGATAGTCGTTGGTTTCGTGCCCCTCGTCGCCGGGTGGATTTGGGCGGCCGTGACCGTCGATGCTTGGCTTAAACTGCCGCACCGGACCGATCACGTGTCCCTCGACCGGACGGCTCCCGTGATGCGAGATGCGGTGGTTGCGATGGAAGACGGCAAATTTTACCGCCACCGAGGATTCGACTTCGAAGCGATTGGCGCTGCCTTTCGGCGCACCCCGAAGCCGGACGCGTGGTGCGCGGCGCTAGCACCCTCAGCCAGCAACTCGCCAAGAACGCGTTCCTCGGGCCAGAGCGGACGTGGAGCCGTAAGGTGCGGGAAGCCATCCTCACAGTCGAATTAGAGCGTAGGTTGACTAAAGATTAGATTCTTGAGCGGTACTTGAACGAGGTTTCGTACGGCCTCGGCTACTGGGGAATCGGCCCGGCGGCGCGCGGATGGTTCGATGAAGAACCGTCAGACCTTGGCCTGGCCGAGGCGGCGTTGTTGGCCGGACTGCTCGCCTCACCGCCGCGGGTAGCGGACGACCGAGGTCGCCTCGCCGAGGGTCGGCGGACGGCGTTGGTCCGGCCAGACTACTTCTTCCCTGGGAAGTACCGGGAGGCCGCGTTGACCGCATCGGACCGATCACCCTTGCCCGAACGGACTCTCAGGGACATCAAGAAACCGCAATTATTGCGACGAAAACAACAATGATTCCCCCTATCAAAAAAGCCGTGAACGATGAGCAAAGAGTGCTGTACCATAACGATGTTGACTGCGGGAAAGTGCGATGAACGCAGATTTCAGTGCCGAGCGCAGTGGGAGAGTGATCCGGTGTATGCGATCTATCGGCGACGTGACGGCAGGATTCCTCCTTGCATTGACATTCTTGCTTTCCGCATTCGCTAAGTCAGCGGCGTTCGGGCCGATGGTCTCGGGGCTCCGCCTCTCGCCTCGCTCCGGCCGGGTTTGCCCCGGTCCTGGCGATCGCCGTGCTTGCCATTGAGTTCGCGGTCGGCTTGGCGTTGCTGGTCGGATTGTTCCATCCGCCGGCTTGGCGGGTCGGTCTTTGGGGCTCGGTGGTCCTCGCGGCATCGTTCATCGCGTTCGCCGTCTGGCGGACGACCGCGAGCGTCACGTTGCCGTGTTCTTGTTTTGGAACGCTGTTTCAACTGCCTTCCGAAGGGTCCGGAGCGGTGGCCGCGGTCTTGTTCGTCGTTTCTATCAACCGGTTGGCGCGTTCCGCGCCAGCCTTCGACCCCCGACCCTCTACTTCTGAGGTGGAAACCCGATGCTGAAACTCTGGATCGTGCTTTCGTCCCTCGGCCTGGCGGCGGCGGTGCCGCTTGCCTCTTCTGATGGCCTTGTCGCCGCGCCGACCGCCGGTGCCCGCCCGCTCGACGCCCTCAAGATGGCATTCACACAAGGCAGCCTCTTCGGCTCCTGCCCCGAAACGCCGAATGCCTGCAACCAACCAAACGGATGTTCCTTGGGGACTCCGCGCCAATACACCGTTTGGCATCACTTGACGCGTTGCACGTGGGGCATCAAGGGCTTTGAGAACGAGGGGACGGGGCCTTGTAAAACGGTTTACTTCGTCGATCCACCTTGCAACAAACTAACCAAAAGGCTTCCGGAAGTGTTCTATGAGAATCGCTGCATGCCTTGATGACACGACATCGGGAACGGACTGCGCCTTCAACCGGCGGATCGGTTCAGTACGCTGGTTTTTCATCTTCGTCGCCGTTATTTCGGTAGCAATCGGCTGGGCCCGATCGCTGGAAGAGGACGCCGTCTCCTGATTGCCCGATGCCGATCGGTTCGGCCCGGTGACGGTAAACGTCGAGATGAAGCTCAAGGACACTCCGGACTTCCACCGGTTGTTTGGTGCCGGTCGGCTCGACGTCGAAGAAAAGTTTCGTATCGCCATTTCGGGCCGTTCCCTCTACTTGAAAACAGTCGGTCGCCAACTCGGTGGACGCCCATAAACCGAGCGCACCGTCTGGCGTAACGAGGGCGGCAGTGACGAGTACTTCTTCAAGTCGCAAAGCGGCGCAAACTTGGTCAGAAGTGACGAGCGGATGACGTTTTCGACACCTCTGGACTACGGCCACGTCGTTAACGGAGTTTGGTTGAAAGATACGAAAAAACACGGTGTTAAATGGGACAAGGTGGTCGATCACCCTCAACTTGGACGGCTAGCGGTCGCATAGATTGCGGTATTGAGCGGCTATGTCACTCAGGTCTACTTGTCGCCAAAGCTAGGGATGGCGGTGCGAACCGAGACCCGCGCAAATGATGGGCAGACCGACTTGAACACGAGGTAGCCGGCACTTTCGCCGTTGGCGAGACGCACTTGACGGCAAAAGGCACGTACCGATGGTGGACGAAAGATGGAGATCGGATGGTCCTGGTGACTCAAGGCGAATTGGCAGTGGTGCCCGTACGCGACCGCGTCGATCCCGATGAGTTCCGGATTCCCATGGAGCCGGGCACGCAAATCCAAGACCTGACCGACGGCAACCTTTACGTAATCGGCCCGGCTGGAGAGCGGATTATTAAGGGCAAGATCGGCGTAAACACCGTCCCGATTCAACCTCCCGGCAAACCTGCAAAACCGGCGGGAGTGAATCGAGGCGGAGTGCTGGGCGTGGTCAGCGGCACGGCGCTGCTCCTCGGCCTATCCGTCGCCTACCTCCAACGCCGCCGCCGAATCCTGCCATGAAACGCCCGGTGGCCCTCTCGAGTTTCACCTTGCCTGCCCTGGCCCTCGTCGCCCTCTTCGCCGTGCCGGGTCCAAGACTGGACGAAGGCCGGCAAGCCTCGGAGGGCTGCGGACCGCGCGCGCTGGCGGCTTTAGCCGCGCAGATCCGGCCCCAAGTGCGACCGGCCGACATCTACGCCGCATTTCCAGACGGCGGCCGGATTGCCAGTTTTTCCGGCCTTCGCATCGTGGGGCGTCGAATGGGTCTCCGCCTGGAGGGTTTCGCCATGGACGTGGCCGAGTTCCGTCGTCGGGGCGGCTTGGGGCTATTGCACCTGGACGCTCGGTCCATCGACGGGGAGAGCGGTCGTCAACCGCTTGCCCTCGGAGGATCAGGGGCGGGCGGCCAATTCGTCGCCGCACTTGGGCCGGAGCCGTCCGGCGGCGTGTGGGTGATGGATCCAGACGCCGGGCGATCCGAACGACGGCGGCGTATGGGCTTGGTCGAACTTGATCGGCGATGGATTGGCCGAGTGCTGGTTTTCCAGGAGCTATCTCATGGCGCACCCTAATCCAGCATCCGCTTTCCGAGCTGCCGTCTACGCCGCGCGATCGGGCTGGGAGGTTGCGTTGGCGATGGCCGCCACCGGCGCTGGACTGTGGCTTACGGCGTTCTTGGTGATGCCGCTACCGCTGGAGGAATCCGGCTTTTACCGTGTCCGGCTTGTCGAGATGAACCCTCTCGAAAACTGGCCCCCGGCGTCTTGGGTCCGGCCCGCGTTCGCGGCGGTCTTGGCGGTGACCGCGTGGGGGACGCTGGCCGGCGGGGGTCGCCGCGACCTGGTCGGTTGGGGGTGCCTCGGCTTCGGGGTGCTAACGCTGACCGGGGCCGTCAGTTGGGCTGGCTTGGCGATGGTGGGCTCTTTGATCCTAGTCTTGGCGATGCGGTGGGCCGACGAAGGCGGTCGGGCCTGGATCGCTGCCGTTTGGCTGGGGGCGTCGACGTTGCAAGTCGGCGCAGGATTGGTCGCCTTCGCCCTCGGCTGGTCAACTTACGTGACGCCGGAGTTCGGCCGACGAGCGGGGTCGTACTACGGTTCGCCGAACGTGCTCTACTGCTTCGCGCTACTCGCCGGTCTCGGCGGCTTGATCGCTTTACGGCTTCCCACCGCAACCGACGACCTCGGGCGAGTTCGCTGGTCGGCATGGAGGCTCGGGCTGGCTTTGGCCGTGGTTCTGGCGTTAGCCGCGTTGATCCTCACCTTCTCGCGGGCGGGCTGGTTCGGTTTGGCGGCGGCGCTGGCCTGGCTGGCTTGGCTGACGCCGAATTCACCGCGCACGCGCTGGAGCTAGATCGCGGTGGCGGTGCTCCTCGTCCTCGGCGCGGCCCTCGTGCGCACCCGGGGCGTAGTGACCACACCCGCGAACGACAAACCGACGGCCGCCCGGTTGACGGCGTGGTCGACGGGGTGGAACGCGTTCCGGCAATCGCCGTGGATCGGCGGGGGCACGGGAGCTTACCGGCGCTACCTCGCTATCAACCGCGACGCCGTGTTGGCCGGACGTAAGCCGCCGCCCGATCCCAAGAACGCCATCTTGAACGTCGCCATCGACCACGGCATGGCCGGGTCGGGATGCCTGACGCTGGTGGCCGCCGGAGCGACCCGACAGGCCTGCCGGAGACAGGCCCGGGCCGGGGGCGGCACCGCGACCGATCGCTGGGCGAGTGACCTCTGGCCAGCGGTCGGGATCGCGCGGCTCTCCGCCGGCTTCATCGACACCACGGTCCTCGGCCTGTTCGAACGCAGTCCCATCACGGCATCGTTTGGTATCCTGATCGCGCTCGCGGCCCCCGCCATCCGCTTCGAGGCGGAGGACCCGTCGGCCAATGGAGGGGCAACGTGAGCCCGGTCGCCCGTCGCCGTGGGTTCACTTTGGTCGAACTCTTGGTCGTGCTCGCGATCCTCGCGGTACTCGCTGCGCTGCTGTTCCCGGTGTTTGCCCGGGCTCGCGCCTCCGCCAAAACGTCGGCTTGCCTCGCCCAGTTCCGCCAAATTGGCCAGGCACTGGTGATGTACGCTGGCGACCACGACGACGTCCTCCCGACCTGGTCTGACTACTGGTACCTCCGCACCAACGGCGTTGGCGACCCGGACTCGTGGGGCGTGGACACGCCCGACCGCCGGTGGGCCGCCCACGTCCTTTCCTATACGAAATCCACCCGCGCGACCCGCGGAGTTTGGCGGTGTCCCCAAGCGGAAGGTACCCAAGACGAGTCCAGCGTGGGGATCAGCCAGCCCCTGCTTTACGATTCGGCGGCGGGGCGTTGGCGGCACGTGAGGTTGGCGCAAGTGGTAACGCCCGCCGGCACCTTGCTGATCGGAGACGCGGGATACGACGCGCGCTTGGCGATGCCCGCTAATCTGGACGGTTTCCACGACCGCTTCGTGGCCCGCACCCGGACGTTCCGCCGCGAGGCGCCGTGGCGGCACAGCGAGCGGGCCAACTACGGATTCGTCGACGGGCATGCTCGTTCGCTACCCGCCATCGAGCCGTATCCGAATCCGCACGACCTCCAATTGCCGATCATTTCGTCGCTCGGCCACGCCCACTGCGCCACCGCCCGGTGGTTCGCGCTCGACGACGGGCAGGCGGCGTACCACGTCCGCGTGGCGGCGAGTGAGTTCGGCGTCAATTGCCCGGATGCCGGCCGCTGATCGGACGGCGGTTCAGGATCGAACCGGCAGCGCATCGAGGAGGGTCTCGAAGAGCCACTGGGCGCAGGCGAGTTTGCCGCGTAGGCCGGATCGGAACGTGCGTCCGTCGGTCAGGACCAGGGCAAGGTCGTTAGTGGCCGATTCAAAACCCGCGTCGGCGCGGCGGATATCGTTGGCTGCGATGGCGGTTAGGCCCTTGCGAGCAACCTTGGCGTGAGCGGTCGCCAAGTCTTCGTTGGGTTCGGCGGCGAAGCCGACCACCCGAGCCCCAGGGCAGGCGGCGCGGGCTAACTCGGCGATGATGTCGGGGTTGGGCACTAAGCGCAGGTCCAGCGGTCCGTCGCCGCGTCGGAGCTTGCCGGTCGCGGGTTCGGCGGGCCGGTAATCGGCCACTGCGGCCGCGCCGATGATCCAGTCGGCGTCTCGCGCCAAGGGCAGCGCCGCGGTCAGCATCTGCTGGGCCGTGCGCACCGGCACAACGGTGACGTTGGAGGGAAGCGGCACGGCGGTTGGGCCGGTCACCACCGTGACCTCAGCGCCGAGCAGCTTTGCCGCCCGGGCCAGCGCGGCCCCCATGCGACCGCTGGAGCGGTTCGAGAGGAACCGCGCGGCGTCAATGGGTTCCTGGGTGGGGCCGCTGGTAATCAGCACCCGTTGGCCCGAGAGGCGATGTGACTTCACGACGACGCTCTCCACGGCGTCGGCGATGCGCTGGATGTCGGCAAACTTGCCCTGTCCTTGGTCACCGCAAGCCACCTCGCCCGTGTCGGGCTCAACAAATGCGGCGGCACGGGCCTTCAGTGTGGCCACGGCGTCGCGCACAGGGTCGCTGGCGTACATCGATGGGTTCATGGCTGGAGCAAGCACCAGGGGGCCATTAAACGCAACCGCTAAGGTGGTTAGCATGTCGGTGGCGTAGCCGTGCGCGAGTTGCGTTAGGAGATTGGCGGTGGCGGGGGCCACGACCATCACGTCGGCCTGGCGCGCCCAATCAATGTGGGCCATGCGCCCGCGTTCGGGCTCCTCGAACGAGTCCTGCAGGCACGGCTGTCCGGTAAGGGCTTCGAATAGGGCCGGACTTACGAAGCGCTGGGCGTGGTCAGTAAGACACGTCCGCACGGTGAAGCCCCGGCGCATTAGCTCGCGCGCGAGGTCGGCGGCTCGGTACGCGGCGATGCTTCCGCTGATGCCCAGCACGACAGTTGGCATGCCTCGGTTGTACCGCACTGGCCGGGTCGGGGGCGAATGAAGGTGGTACCCGGTTCATGTGACATACACTGTACGCTAAGCGACGAGAGGGCCTATTTTGTTGTGAAGAACGGGGAGCTAGATCGGGGACCCTTTTCCTTGGAGCAACTTCGCTTGGAAGTCACCGCGGGTCGAGTGTTGGAGGGGGACTTGGTGGAGAATGACTTCACCGGGGTTATCGCGCCCGCCCATACGTTCCTAACGGCCCCTCAGCCGCCCCCGCGAGAATCCTCGACGCCAAGCTGGGAACCCCGAGCGATGCCCCCGAACTACTTGACGCTAGCGGTGCTGGCGTCCACGTTTTGTTGCCTACCGTTGGGGCTGGTCGCGCTGGCTTACTCGATTCGGTCAATGGCGGCTTACGACGGAGAGCACAACGATCGGGCGGCCAAGTGGGGCGAGACGGCGGGGTCTTGGGGCTGGGCCGCGGTCTCACTCGGTGCCTTTCTATACCTGGTGTACTTCGGGATTGTGACTCAGCGCAATCAGCCCCGGCGCAATCGACCGTATCAGCCCGGGCCGAGTTTCTCTAGGCCCGGGGGAGAGCTCCTGCCGAACTCAGAGTTCGACAGGAGCCGGTTCCAGATCAATCCGCCGAGTTAGATCGCGGCGAGTTTGCGGGCCTTCTCCATGACGTCATCCAGACCGCCACAGTAGAGGAACGCCTGCTCGGGCACGTCGTCGAGCTTGCCGTCAACAATCTCACGGAAGGCACGGACCGTCTCGCTGAGCGGGACGTACTTGCCGACGTTGCCGGTGAACTGCTCGGCCACGAAGAACGGCTGGCTCATGTAGCGCTCGATCTTTCGGGCGCGGGCCACCAACTGCTTGTCATCGTCGCTCAGCTCGTCAATGCCGAGGATGGCGATGATGTCTTGAAGTTCCTTGTAGCGTTGCAGGATGACCTGGACGCGGCGGGCCACGTCGTAGTGCTCCTGACCCACCAAACGCGGGTCCAAGTTCTTGGACGTTGACGAGAGCGGGTCGATGGCCGGGAACAGACCCTTCGCCGCAATCTGCCGCTCCAGATACACGTAGGCATCCAAGTGGCTGAAGGTGGTGGCGGGGGCCGGGTCGGTGGGGTCATCGGCGGGCACGTAGACCGCTTGAACCGAAGTGACCGAACCCTTGTTCGTCGAAGTGATGCGCTCCTGCAAGAAGCCCATCTCGGTGGCAAGGGTCGGCTGGTAACCGACGGCGCTGGGCATACGACCCAGCAACGCCGAAACTTCTGCGCCCGCCTGGACGAACCGGAAAATGTTGTCAACGAAGACGAGGACGTCCGCGCCCTCTTCGTCGCGGAAGTATTCCGCCATCGTCAGCGCTGTCAGGGCCACGCGGAGACGGGCTCCGGGCGGCTCGTTCATCTGACCGAAGACCATCGCCGTCTTGTCAATGACGTGGGCGATGTTGCCATCGGCGTCCTTGAACTCGGCTTCCTTCATTTCAATCCAGAGGTCGTTCCCTTCACGGGTCCGCTCGCCGACGCCCGCGAACACCGACACGCCCGAGTGCTCGGTGGCGATATTGCGGATGAGCTCTTGGATCAGAACCGTTTTGCCCAGACCCGCGCCACCGAAGAGGCCGATCTTGCCGCCCTTATTGAAGGGGACGAGCAGGTCGACGACCTTGAGGCCAGTTTCCAACAGTTCGACCTTCACGTTCTGCTGATCGAACGTAGGGGGGGTGCGGTGGATGGGTAACCGCGGGCAATCGTCAACGGGTTCACCATTGTCGATCGTTTGTCCCAAGAGGTTGAAGACGCGACCAAGCGTCTTTTGCCCCACGGGTACGGTGATGGGGGCGCCCGTGTCGGTGGCCTCCATTCCGCGGACCAGACCGTCGGTGGTGCTCAAAGCAACCGCGCGAACGATGTCGTCTCCGAGGTGCAAGGCAACCTCGCAAACGAGATGGACTCCCCGTTTAGCATCGTTGATCTCAACTGCGTTGTAGATCTCCGGAAGCTGTTTGTTCGGGAATCGACAGTCCACGACGGGACCTAAAACTTGTATGACCTTGCCGACGTTAGGCATGTGCGCTCAGAAGCTCCTCCAGGGGGGAATTGCGCCGGGAGTATACCAGCGGATTCGCGCCCGCGATCTGGTTTCGCGGGGATGGTTTACTCAAGGGCGGTGCCATTGACGGTCAGCGAGAACCGATAGCCAAACACATCAGCCGCGCGCCGGCACATCACCATGCGACTCAAGAATATTTCGAAGTACTCCATGACCGAGGCCACGGCGGTGTCGATGGTGAGGTCCAGCCGGATGGAATGGTCTGCTGGATCCATCTCCACGCGGCTACGCTGCACGGCTTGATTCACCCGGTCATGGATGTCGTAGCTTTCTAGAATCGGGTTTTGGATCCGGCTAAAATGAACGTCGCTTTTGTCGGCCAAGATGACCGCCGCGCTCATCACGCTCACGGGCTGGCCCACCAATTCCTCGTGGTTGCCAATCGCACCCAATATCGGCACGATCTCCGGCGTGGGCATGCCCATTTCGTCGAGGAGGCGGAACGACAGGGTCGCGCCCGTAATGGGGTGGTTCACGCGGTTTACCACGTTGCCGATGTCGTGAAGGTAGCCCGCAATCTGCCCAAGCTCAATCTCGCGAGTGGGGGCGTTCAGTTGCTCCAGAATGTAGCGGGTAATGCTGGAGACGATTCCGGCGTGGCGAAACCCGTGCTCGGTGTAGCCCATCGCCGCCATCACGCAGTTTGCGCCCTCAATGAGCGTATGGACCTTCTGGTTGGCCTTCACATCTTTGAGGGTGATCGGGCGACCGTTTAGGCTTGTGGCGTGCAAATCGATCATAGCGGTGGTTGTCCCGGAAGCGATTGATCCCGGGACCTTTCCATCAGAAGTTTAACCCTCTTTTGGCGCACGCAACAGGCGAAGGCCGTTCAGGATCACGAGTACCGTACTGCCCTCGTGCCCCACCACGGCCATGGGAAGCGGCATTTGCGGGGTCAGGTTGCGCAGGAATGGCACGGCGGGCCACGCAAACGAGAGGATCGTGAGGGTGATAATCATGCCCGCGGCAAACAGCAAGTTCGCCCGGATGATCGCGTTGGTTCGGCGACCGAGGTGCATCAGGGTCGGGATGCGCTCGATGCGATCCTGAACCAAGACCACGTCGGCGGCCCGCAGGGCCACGTCGCTGCCCAGTCCCCCCATCGCGACGCCCACGTTGGCCAGCGCCAAGGCCGGGGCATCGTTAATGCCGTCTCCCACCATCATCACGCGCTTGCCTTCGGCCACCCACTTGCCGACGAGATCCGCCTTGTCCTGCGGCATTAGGCCAGCGTAAACCTCGTCAATGGCGAGGTCCTTCGCCACGGCCTCGGCGGTTGCCGGGTTGTCGCCGGTCAGCATGGCCACCCGAGCCCCCTCGGCGTGGAGGGCACGAATAAACGCGGGGGCGCTGGCGCGGGCGGCGTCTTGCAGGCCAAACGCGGACCACTGCTTCCCGTCGTTCATTAGCACGGCCGTCAGACCGCGCGACTGCATCTCGCGAACGTGCTCGCGGAATCCGCCTGGCAGAAACGTCTCGCCACCCTCAAAATAACGCAGTTGGCCCAGCCGCACCGGGCGTCCTTCCACCACCGCCTCAATGCCCATGCCCGCCACCGCGGAATGGCTGTCGGCCTCGGGGACGTTAAGCCCGGCCTCGCGCGCGGCCCGGACAATCGCCTCCGCGATGGGGTGAGTGCTGAAGGCCTCGGCCGACGCCGACGTCCGTAGTGCCGCAGAACTAGAGGTGGGCATCGGGTCGCCCACGTGCCAGCACGTGATGAACGCGCACACCGCACAGCTTTTGTCGCACTCTGCCGTCGTCGAAGCCGAGGCTGGAACCGGGCATGCCGCCAGCTTGATGGGGTCTTCCCACCCTTGACCCACGCAAATCTCTACCACTTTGGGTCGGCCCTCCGTGAGGGTGCCCGTCTTGTCCAGAGCCACCACGTTCACACGGCCCGCTTCCTCCATGTATTGGCCACCCCGCACCAAAATGCCGCGTCGACCGGCAAACGCCAACGCGCTCAGTGTCGACGCCGGGGTCGAAATGACCAGCGCGCACGGGCTGAGGGCCACCAGGAGGATCAACGCCGAGTAGAGGGCGTCGGGCATCGCGTTGCCTAGGCTCATCCGCACGCCAAAGACGACAAAGAACATTAGGAACACAAAGACGGTGTAGCGCTGGCCGAACCAAGTGCTAATGCGCTCGCCACTGGCCTTGTTCTCCTGGGCCTCGCTCACCAGCTGCACAATGCGCTCCAGGGTGCTGTCGCCGGTCTTGGCGTTCACCGCCATGACCATCATGCGGTCCAGGTTTTGGGTACCCGCCAACACGCGCTCGCCCTCTAGCTTGTCCACGGGGCGACTCTCGCCCGTCATGGCGCTCTCGTCCACGCTGGCGGTGCCCTGAGCCAGGGTGCCGTCGGCGGGGACCTGCTGATAGGGAAGGACGCGAACTAGGTCGCCGATCTCCAGCGTTTCGGCCCGGACTTCCACATCGCCGGCATCGGTGATGCGCAACGCGGTATCGGGTCGCAGGTTCACCAGGCCCTCAATGGCGGAGCGGGTTTTGCTCAGGGCCATCGACTCCAGCGTGGAGCTGAGGCTGAAGAGGAACAACAGGGCGGCGGCGTCGTCCACGTGCCCCACCGCCACCGCGCCGACGGCCGCCAAGACCATCAGCAAGTTAACGTCCAGCGTCCGATCTCGAACCGACCCCCACGCCGACCGAAGCGCAAAGTACGACCCAAACAAAACGCTGGCGTATCCGAGCGCATGCATCCCCGGAATGAACTGGAGGACCAGCGTAATTCCGCAGAGTGCGGTGAGGACCGTTTGTAGGTCCGGGCGCCGTCGGGCAACTTTGGACATAGACACCTAGTTTACACGGTTATCTCGGGCGTGGCCGTCCGTGCGTTCTGGTGTGCTAGCTACCCGATCGAACTCCTTTCACCGAAAACCTCGGCGTGTTCTCCTGGACCTCGGCCCGGCGATCCCCGCAATTCGACAAGAAGCACTTTTCCCGTACTCGCGACCATCCCCCAACGAGGGTGAGTTGACCGGCTTAGCCGTCAATCGGGACTCTGCGGAGGAGCCAAGTGTCGAGGACGAAGAGCGCAAAGCCCTGGACCGCGATGGCCGTCCCCGCCGCCCGCACGTCTGGTCCGACAGCCGCAAGGGCCAGGGCGACCCCGACGCCCACGTAACCTAGGTTCAGTCCCTCGTTCAGCATCAGGAACTCGCGGAATCGACGGCGATCTTGGGGTGGGCGACCTCGCCATGACGCCAGCACGATCAGCAAGTTCACCGCGCACCATCCTGCCGTCCACCCCCCAAAGGCATGCCCGGCCGGGTCAGCGCGAACGCCTATGATGACGAGCCCCGCGATGCCACCCAAGATTGACCACGCCGCCAGCCGCCGCAAGTGCGCGCGGAGTTCACGGTTCAGCGCCGCGGGTCCCGAACTCATGCACTCACGATACTCCGAATCGAGCTAACGCATCGGCCAAACGCACCCAGGGTGGCTTCGGTCAAACTATCGATGTGGAACTCCATTATAAGAGAATCAGCATCCGGATGTTCGGTCCGCTCCTCGACGTTTTGCGCGAGATGGGCGGACAAGGAGCGGCAGGTGAAGTAAGTCGCATCGTAGCCGACCGGGTAGTGCCTGCCGGAGCCGAACGTGGACCAACGGTGCGAATGCAGTGGAGAGGGCGGTCGGGTGGGCCAGTGCTGAATTGAGGGTAATCGGCCTGTTGGATAATTCTCCCAGGGGAACGTG
>Ga0105047_10004624_pt1 | contig 23878 bp, 20 predicted proteins | sample MAT04_FD_78384 | JGI IMG/M metagenome (GOLD analysis project Ga0105047, IMG submission 78384) | Freshwater microbial communities from Lake Fryxell liftoff mats and glacier meltwater in Antarctica - MAT-04 (megahit assembly) | ecosystem: Environmental > Aquatic > Freshwater > Ice > Liftoff... | reverse complement strand
TTCGGATTTCGTGCTTCTATTCCGTCATCTTCCAAAAATCATCTTCCCCCGCTTCCGCTTTCCCGGTTTGGGGCGGCTTCTTTTTCGCCGGGGTGCTTAGCGGCGGTTTCGCGACCGGGGCTTTCATCGTCGCGGGCAGCGGCGGGGCTTTCACCTTGGGTTGTGCCGGCAACGGGGCGGGCGAGACGACTTTTCGGACCGGGGCCGATTGATTCAAATCGAGAATCTCGTCATCACTCGGCAGCGGCGGCACCGACACCGGCCCCGATTTCGCGACCGATTTATTGATCGTGGACACGGGCGACGGAATGCTGCGGACTTTAGGTTTTGGTGCCGCCGGTGGCGATGGCGGTCGCAACTTGTCCGCGTCTTTTCTCGACACCATCAGCGTGGCCGGGCCGTCGCATTTCGGACAGCGGCCGCGCGGATCGAGGGCGGCGTCGCAGCGGTCGCACAGCGGAATCGGTTCATCGGCGCCATCCAATGTCGCCGGCTCCATCGCCGGTGCTTTGGGAATCGCCGTGGGCGGCTTGATCGAACCGGCACCGGCCTGCGCCGCGACCGGTTTCACGAGAAACTCCGAGTCCCGCGTTTCCGCTTCCTCCGGCACCGCGCTGATCATCAGGTTTTCGGGCCGGACAATCTCCGCATGCGCGGCCTGGCCGGTTTCAACCACCTTTGCTTCGACATGCACGCGGGCCTGATCGTCATAACGAATCGTCACTTCGATTTCCGAGCCTTCCCGCAAACCTGGGGGCAACGGTTCGACGAGACATGTTCCCAGCTCGACATATTGCGCGTCCGCCGCGGTGCCGCTTTCGATCACCCGCAAATGCACCCGCCGCTGATCGGCGACAACGGTGCCGAAGGTCTGCATCACCGACGCCGGCAGTTCGGAATTCGGCGGCAACAGATAATGCGGCTCGCGTTCCTTCGTCTCCATGTTTCGCACCAGGATGCCCAGGGCGCGGGCGCTGGCGCTGCGATGCCGGAACTGCTGCAAGCGTGTGGCGGCCGCCGGCCGGAGATGCGATTTGATCCCGACCGACTTCTCGATCAACATGCCGGCGTAATATGCCGCGCCATGCGCAATCGATTGATCGGGCGACAACGAGGTATTCAATGTCCGACCGCTGAGCCGCTTCAACATCTGGCGGACCATCGGCATGCGGGACGCGCCGCCGGTGGTGAGGACGACATCGACATGTGCCCAGCCGAGGTTCTGATCTTTCAGCAGTTGCAGCGTGAGTTGTTCCATCCGGTCGACGAGCGGCTTCGTCAGACGTTCAAACTGGCCGACTTCGACTTGATAGGTTTTGCGTTTGCCGCCGGCCTGACACGTCAGCGCGGCTTTCGGCCGGACGGACAAACTCCGTTTCGCCTGTTCGACTTCGAGGGCCAGCGCCTGCAGGCTTTCCCGATCGGCGAGAGGGTCGATCTGGAATTCTTTTTGATACTGCTTGGCGATGGCCTTTTCGAGGACCTGATTCCAATCGATACCGCCGAGTTCCAGGTCGCCGCCGCTGGCCAGCACGTTGATCTGATTTTTCTTGTACTGGACGATGGTGAGGTCGTAGGTGCCGCCGCCGAGATCGACGACGAGAAGTCGCTGATCGGTGGCGAGTTCCACAAACCACGCCCCTTCCGTTCCCAGCACGAAACACAACGCGGCGGAAACCGGTTCGTTGATAATGTCCACCTGCGTCAGCCCGGCCCGGCGGCCCGCTTCGGCCGTGGCTTGCCGTTGCACTTCACTGAACTGCGCCGGCACGGTGATTACGGCCCGCTCGACTTTCCCCAGGCGGCCGCGCGCATCATGCAGCAACGATTTCAGCACATGCGTGGAGATATCGACCGGGCTATAGCTTTTCCCCTGAACCTGCCAGCGGTGGGTCGAGTGCCCCATGTAGCGCTTGGCATGCATCACCACGCGATGGGGATACAGAATTGAATGCCGCAGCGCTTCCGTGCCGACGATCACCTGATCGCCATCGAACAGCACGGCCGACGGCGTGGAGAGTTCCCCATCGCGATTGGGGATGGTGATCGGTTCGCCATGTTCGTTGAGATAAGCCAGACAGGAATAGGTCGTACCCAAGTCGATGCCGACAGCGTGAATGGGCAACATGGCGAGTCGTTCTTCCGAGGGGAAATTCCAAACCGAGATTGGGTCAGGCCGAGATTTCATGGTAGCATTGGCGGTATGCGATGGCTAGAAGTGACGTGACTTTTGTAGGGTTTGCCGAGTCTTCGAGGCGAACCATCTGGCCCCACAGGAGCTTAGCGACGCTTCGCAGAAGCGTAATTTCGGTGACCGATGGATGTCCACACTCGCGGAACGGAGTTCGATCACATGACCTATGAGGAAAACCGGCGTTGCGGATGGCTTGATCGATTTGCATTCTGGCGGCTGGAGTTTCACCGGCAACTGATGATCACCATGATCATTTTGGCGACCGTGCCAATATGTTATTTTGCGACGTATCGCGTGTGCTTGTCCGGGCGGGGATTGATTCCCATCCACGATTACGAGAGTGGAATAGTCACCCAGGCGTCCGTACCGGTCTATAAATTTTGCAACTCGCTTTCATTGACTTGGTTGCAGCGGTTGTCAATGCTTTTTCACCCAGCCAATCAAGTGGATCGTGTTCTGCGTCCGAAATACTGGTCTATCGCTGCTGACCGTCCGACATCCTATAACCTATGACCTGTCAGCAACTCACGATTGTGTTGATCACGACGGCTGCCGCGCCGCTCGCCGCCGAGGAACCAACCTGGCACACCGGCGCGAAGTTCCGGACCGCCATCCACGAGCCGTTCACGGCGAGCTGGAAGAATGTCGAACTTCGCGAGGTGCTGCTACAGATTCAGCGGCAAACGGGGGTGGCGATTTTGCTCGACCGCCGCATCGACCCCAACGCGATGCCGGAAGTGAAATTCACAGGGAAACCTTTACGGCAAGGACTGAGCGATCTGGCCGAACAGTTGGGAGCAGGGATCAGTATCCCCGACAACGTGATCTATGTCGGTCCGCCGGACGCGTGTCAGAAACTGCGGACGTTGATCGCCCTGCGTGAAGCAGAAACTCCGGTTGAGCGCGTCGGCGGCCCCCGGCGAAAACCGCGCACCATTCGCTGGGATGATCTGACAGAACCGCGAGACATTGTCTTGGACCTGGCGCGCGATGATTGGCCCTTCACCAATCTGGACCTCATCGAACATGATCTCTGGGCAGCGGCTGTGCTCCCCGCCGTCGACTTCGAGACGGCGTTGTCACTGCTGCTGATTCAGTTCGATATGACCTACTCTCAGCGCGACGGCGAAATCCAACTGGTGCCGATTCCTGACGAAGTTCGGATCGAACGGGCACACACGTTGAAAGGCAAAAACCCTGATGCACTGTTTGCCGAATGGAAACAGCGCTGGCCAAAGCTGCGGTTGGATCGCACTGTTCGGCAGGTGAAGGTGTCAGCGACGGTGGAGTCTCACGAGGAAATCGCCGGCGAACCGGGCAAGGGTATGGTGTGGCCGAACGCGGCCCTGGCACGCCGGGAGTTCACGCTGACGATTAAGGATGTGCCGGCCCGCGACCTGATGGCGGAACTCGAAAAGTCTGGCATCCAGTTCGACTATGATGCAAACGCATTAGCGGACGCCGGGATCGATCTGGGCCAGTTCATCGAACTCGACGTGGAGAACCTTCCCGCCGCGAAATTCTTCGAGGCGATCTTTGAACCGCTCGGTGTGCGGAGCGAGATCGACGGCACGACAGTCAAACTTGTGCCGATGAAAAAATAAAAGAAGCCCAGGGGTTGCAACCCCTGGGCTTCCGCGCATCACACGATAATGGATGATTTGCTGCGCGCGAGTTCTTCCATGAAGTGTAGCATGCGGGCCGCGGTCGCTTGCGGGGCGGTGTTGACGCCGTCGAGCAATTGGGCATTGGCGAAGAGTTGCTGACCGCAGGCACGCAGAAACTCGTCGTGGTCCCCATTCAGCGACAACTCACACAACCGGGTGATCAGCGGCGATTGCGGATTGAGTTCCAGAATCGGCGGCGCGACATCGTACTGCTGCGATTGCTGCTTAAGCACCTGCTGCAACAAACGGCTGTAGCCCCCCTGCGGATTCACCAGCGAAACCGGCGCGTCGCCAAGGAGTGACGATTCTTTGACATCCTGCACCGCGTCTCCCAGCGCGCCGCGAAACAGTTCAATCACCCGCGGCAGATTTTTCGGAGCGCTGGGCGTCTCGACATTTGTCGGATTCGTCGATTCGGGGAACTTCACATCCGCCGAGTCGATCGAGATCAGTTCCTTTTCTTTGTAAGTCCGCAACTGGGCCAAGGCGAACTCATCGACCGGATCAGCCAGCAGCAGCACTTCCAGATTCCGCTGGCGGAACGGCGTCAAACGGGGATGAGCCGCGAGGGTCTCCTGGTTCATGCCCGTCAGATAGTAAATCTGCGTCTGACCTTCTGCCGCCCGTTTGAGGTAATCATCCAGCGAGACCACAGCGGTGCGGTCGTCGCCATAGGTGCTGGGGAATCGCAGCAGCCCGGCGATCTTCTCGCGATTCTCAAAGTCCGACGCGATCCCCGTCCGCAGAATCGAACCGAACTCGTCGTAGAACTTGCGGTACTCCACCGGCTGATCCTCAGCCGTGCTCGCGAGGTGATCCAGCACTTTCCGCGTGAGGACTTTCTTCAACTTCGGGATAACCAGATGATCTTGCAGGGTTTCCCGCGAGACGTTCAGGGGCAAGTCGGCCGAATCGACCAGACCATACAGAAAGTGGAGATATTCCGGCAGCAGATCCTGATTGTCGGCCTGCACCAGAATTCGCTTCGCGCACAGGTGCAGCCCATGCTCCATGCGGCCGAAGCCCAGCAATTCAAAATTCGTGGCGGGGCAGTACAGAATCGCCTGGAACTGCAACGGCGAATCGGCCGCGAGATGCAGATGCCACAACGGCTTCTCGGTACTCCGATGCGACAACCACTGGTAAAAGCCTTCGTACTGCTCCGGCGTCACTTGCGATTTCGGCTCGACCCAGATCGGCCGCTGATCGTTGACTTGTTCGCCTTCCACTTTCACCGGGAACGGCACGAACGTCGAATACCGCCGGACGACATCTTTCAAACGGAACGGCTCAAGAAATTCGTCCAGCTCCGGCTTGAGATGCAACTGAATCTGCGCGCCGCGCGGCACATCCCCCTCGACCGGCTCGATGGTAAACCGCCCAGAACCGTCTGACTCCCAACGCCAGCCGGTTTGTTCCTGGTAGGAACGTGTCAGTACGATAACGCGGTCGGCGAGCATGAATGCGGAATAAAACCCGACGCCAAACTGGCCGATGAGCGATAAATCGCCCTGCGGTTGCGACGACTGGGCGAGCTTGGAAATGAATTCTTTGGAACCGCTGTGGGCAATCGTCCCGAGGTTCTGCACCAGTTCGTCGTGCGTGAGACCGATGCCGTTGTCCTGAATCGTCAGGGTCCGCTGCTCTTTATCGGGGATCAGGCTGATTTCCAACGGCGATTCATCGCGGACCTGTTCATCCGACAACTGAATATGCCGCAGCTTGCCCAACGCATCCGAGGCATTCGAGACCAACTCCCGGAGCGCGATCTCGCGGTTCTGATAGAGCGAATGCGACAGAATATGCAAGAGCTGGGCGATTTCCGCCTGAAATGTAAACTGTTGCTTGTCAGTGGTTTCCGTCATGTCATACTCCGGCGATATCAACTGGTACGGGGCAAGGTCCTGTGATCAGTATCCTGCCAAATTGGCGGACAATGGCTAACTCACCGAACTGAGCAAGCACTGCGCCGATTCACACTGGAACCGCGAAAACTCAGGTTAACGGGGGGAGAATCGGGAGACCAATCGTCGCAGCGCTGTTGCGGATGACGGCGATGAGTGTCATCGTCGACCATCCTCGATTAAGCTGCGAATCGTCATTCCCGTGGGAAGACGTGTCCGAGGAAATGCGAGCAGCGACTGAACGGCGAGCTTGGTTCGGTCTTGGGCGGCCGCGGCATCGGGGACGATTTTTGCGATCGGCTTGCCGTGCCGAGTCACGATGACAGATTGCCCATGCTCCACCTCATCCAGAATTTCGGAGAGATGTGTTTTGAGTTCATAACTGCCAATCGTGCGCATCAATTCACCTCTGGTCGAAATGATAGACCAGAGCAGAGCGTCAAACAAGACCTATGGTAAAGAGGAAGTGTGGGAAGATTACGATGAATTCTCTGACTGAAGTTCCCCTGCCGGTTGCTCCGATAACACCGACAGCGGAAACTCTGCGGAGGGGCAGTTGGTGCGGACATCTTTACTACTCGCCTGCTGCCTGCCGGCCCTGTGGGGTTGCGTCATGGTGGATGTCGGCGTCACCAATCCCATCGTGGGGCTGACGACGGTCGCCGTGGTCCCGTTCTACAATCTCAGCCAGGAACGCACGGTCGATGGGCAGCGGTTCGCCATGGCCTATTTTACCGAACTCCAGAAGACGCCTGGGTTTCAGGTGATTCCTGTCGGCGTGGTCGAACAAGTGATTTTTGATAATCGCCTGCAGATGAGCGACCCGGACGATGTGCTGCAATTGGCGCAACTTCTGAATGCAGATGCGGTTGTGGTGGGTGCTGTCACCGATTACTCACCCTACTACCCGCCCCGCATCGGCATGCAGGTGTCGTGGTACTCGCCGCGACCGTGGAACTTCTATCCCGGCATTCCGACGGATGAGTTCGCACGGGAAATGGAGAAGCCCAGTCTATGGAGCCGCCTGAAGCACAAGAATGCTTCCCCAGACGATTGCCCGCCGGAAACGATCATTTTGTCGTCCCCAACGGCCAACGCATCTGAGGTCACGCCACGAGGTCAGTCGCCCGATTGGACTGACAATTCAATTCCGGTGGCGTCCCCGGTCAGTTTGCCGGAATTTCTTCTGTTTGGTGAATCAGGCGCGAGGCCGCAAGTCACTCGTGTGGCGGATGTTGCACCGGGAAATACACCGCGAGAACTAGAACTGCCGAATCTGCCCCCGCCACCGGGGCAGAATGACTTCGAGCGGTCCGGAATTCCGCAGTACGATCCACCCGTCATCACCGGGCAATTGCCCTTGCCGCGATCCGAACCCCAGTTCGATCCCCGGCAGCCGCTCATGTCCTATACCCGCATGTTCGACGGGGCGGACCCTAAGCTGACGGCTCGTCTGCGTGATTACACGGAACTTAGCGGCGATTTGCGGGCCGGCGGCTGGCAATCGTACCTGTACCGCAGCGAAGACTTTATCCGATTTTCCTCACATGTGATGATCGTCGAAATGCTCCAACTGCATGGGGGCGAGGCCCGGAAACGGGTTGTGTTCAAGCTGCGAAAAAACCGATAACCCGTGAAGCCGGCGTGTCGACCTGACAAATCGAACCGCTGGAGGCGATGGATCGCGACGCGAAACAGGGGTACGGCACATGGCTCAGGGCGTGAACGTATTGGCCTTGATGAAAAACGGGGAACGCTACGTTTTCCTGTACGACGACAACAGCGCGGAAACGTTGCTGCAGACTCTGGGCCGTTACGCCTCGGACCCCGAATTGAGTTTCAGCTGGTACGACGCCGCGGTCCTCAGCCAGCGCGTCCGCCCGCAAAGCGAAACGGAATCCAGCATCCCCGAACCACATATGGATCGGCACCGGTTTCGCGAGAAGCTGGAAAATTAGTTGAGGGCTGAAGGTTGAAGGTTGATGGTTGATGGCAAAGCCCGCCGTCGGCGACGGCCGGGTCCATCTGCCGCGAGATTGAGTCCCCCATGCACAACGCCATCGATGGTTTCCTGCGGTATCTCAAGATCGAGCGGAACTCATCGGAGCTGACTCTCAAGTCGTACTCCGAGGACTTCAACAGCCTGCTCGATTACTTCACGGACCGCATCGGCTCGACACCCTCGCCTGCGGAAGTTCATACGGCGATGCTCCGCGGGTATGTGTCGTATCTGCATGAGTGCCAGTACGCGAAGACGACGATGGCTCGCCGGCTGGCCTCGCTGCGCAGCTTCTTTCGCTATTGCCAGCGCGAACAGCTTGTCACGACCAACCCGGCGAAAGCGCTCCGCACACCGCGCACCGGCCGCAAGCTGCCTCATTTTCTGACGACCGATCAGATCGTCAAGTTGCTGGAAGCGCCGCCAGCCAACGAACCGGATGGGCTGCGCGACCGGGCCATGCTGGAAACGATGTACTCCGCCGGCCTGCGCGTCGCCGAGTTGGTCGGACTCGATCTGGAAAGTTGGGACCGCGACGCCAACATCCTGCGCGTGCTGGGTAAAGGCCGGAAGGAACGAATCACGCCGGTGGGCCGTCATGCGTCCAAGGCGCTCGATCGCTGGCTGGAAGTCCGCACGCCCAGTCCCGATGCCCCGGCCGACGATCGCGATGCGCTCTTCCTGAATCGTTTCGGCGAACGGCTCACCACACGCAGCATCGGCCGCATGCTGGAGAAGTACCTCAACCTGACCGGCCTCGACCGGCACACCACGCCGCATACCTTGCGACACACATTCGCCACGCATTTGCTCGATGGGGGAGCCGACTTACGCAGCGTGCAGGAAATGCTCGGCCACAAAAGCCTGACAACGACGCAGATCTACACCCACGTCAGCACGCGCCGGTTAAAAGACACCTACGAAAAGGCCCACCCGCACGCTGGCGAGAATCAGCAGCGGGCGACCGTGAAATAGCCCGTCTCGCAGCCGCGTAAAGCCCGGCGATGGCATCGCCGGGACTTCCTGTGTTCGTCCCGCCGTCGCCGACGGCGGGCTTTGATCACGCGATCACTTGCTGTGTCATGAACACATAGAGTGGTATCCCGATCGCCACATTGAACGGGAACGTGATGCCCAGCGACATCGTGAGGTAGAGGCTGGCATCGGCTTTGGGCACGGCGAGCTGCATCGCCGCGGGCACGGCGACATACGAGCCGCTCGCCGCCAGAACCGTCAGCAAAATCGTATCGCCCTGGGAAATTCCCAGCGAGTAACAGCAACTGATTGCGATCAGGGCGTTCACCAGCGGGAAGGCGATGGCGAAGGTCACGAAGAAGCGATCAAACAAGTTCAGGGCCATCAACCGACGGGACGCGCTCAAGCCCATATCGAACAGATAGAGACACAGGATTCCCGGGAACAAGCCTTCAAAGAACGGCCGCACTTTGTCCGCACTCCCATGACTCATCAGCCGGCCGATCACCAGGCTGCCGAGCAGCAGCAGAATCGGCCCGTGCAGCACGGCGTCGTGGAAGACTTTCTTGACAGACATTCGCGGCTGTTTTTCGCCCGGCTTCGTTTCTCCTTGCGAGAACATCTGCATCAGCACCACGCCGATGACAATTGCCGGGGCTTCCATCAGCGCCATCGCCGCGACCATATGGCCATGAAACGGAATATGCATGCTGTCGAGGGCAGAGATCGCCGTGATGAACGTGACCGCGCTGACCGATCCGTAGGTCGCACTGATGGCAGCCGCGTTGCTCACACTGGTTCGAGTCCGCACGATGGCGAACGACAGCAGCGGAATCAGGCTGGCCAACGCCATCGCCAGTCCCAAAGATTTGACGCTGTCCCAGGTCAACCCGCCGTGATTGAGTTCCATCCCCCCTTTGAGGCCGATGGCGATCACTAGAAACAGCGACAACTGCTTCGACAAAGCCTGAGGCAGCTCCACATCCGACCGCAGCGTCACCGCCACGAATCCGAAGATGAAAAAGAGAATCGGCCCCGCAAGCAGGTTCTCGGCTATTAACTGAATATCCATCATCGATTTGGCCCTTAGCCGCCGTTCGCCCGGCGGAATGTCTTCATTGCGACTCCGTCAGCCCGGCTGGCATTGACGTAAATCTAGGTCGCAATTGCTTACGTGTGACAAAACTGACAGCCTCGCAAGCAAGAACTGGTCTGGCTGACGATTCGCGCCGGGAATCCGCGTGGAGTTCACGGAAACAACGGCACACGTCTTGCAATTGTCACTGCGCGCAGCCAAACTTCCGGCGATCTCTCCAGTTCCGGTCCGTTGGATGAAGGCCGTCCCGCATGTCGACGACTACCGAATCTGCCGAACATTCGCATCATCCCGGTTGGATGTTCATCGGTTTGGCCGTGGGTGCCGGGCTGGGTTTGACGCTGAATCTGCTCTTCGTTGCCGGTCAACCCGCCCCGCCCGCCTGGCTGGCCACGATGATTTATATCGCCGAACCGATTGGCAAAGTGTTTCTGCGGCTGATGTCGATGGTGGTGGTCCCGCTGGTGCTGTCGGCTCTCGCCTTGGCCATCGTCAACATTGGCGACCCCCGCAAACTTGGCCGACTCGGACTGAGAACGCTCCTGTACACAGGAATTTTTTCCGGGACAGCCGTCCTGATTGGCGTCGGTCTGGTCAACCTGATTCAGCCGGGGAAGACACTGCCGCCAGAACAACGCGAGCGTTTACTGGCGCGCTATGCGAATGATGCCACGGGCCAGATGAAAAAAGCCGATCAGGCGAAGCCGATTCGCGATGTGCTGGTTGATCTTTTGCCGGAAAATCCGCTGCAGGAAATGGCGGGGGCGATTGATGGTTCGTCCAAAGGCAACGGCATGCTCGCCGTGATGGTCTTCGCCCTCATCATCGGGCTGGCGATGACCTCGGCTCCCGAACAGTGCCGCGGGTTCATTTCGTTTCTGGAAGGCCTGAACCATATCTCGATGGCCGTGATTGGTTTCGCCATGCGCCTGGCTCCCGTCTGCGCCGGTTGCCTCGTCTTCGCGATTACGGCTCAACTCGGGCTGGATGTGATCCGCACTTTGCTGGCGTTCGCGCTCACCGTCATCGGCGGACTCTTACTCCAGCTCTTTGTGGTCTATCCCCTCTTTCTATTGATCTTCGCCCGCAAATCGCCGTGGATTTTCTTCAAGCAGGTCTCCGAAGCGATGTTGATCGCATTCGGGACATCTTCCTCGAGTGCCACGCTGCCGACCGCCCTGCGTGTCGCGGAAGAAGAGCTGAAACTGCCGCCGAATATCGCCTCGTTCGTGCTGACCATCGGTGCGACCGGCAATCAGAATGGGACCGCGTTGTTTGAAGGAGTCACGGTTCTGTTTCTGTCGCAAATCACGAATGTGCAACTCGATCTGACTCAGCAATTTCAAGTCGTGCTGATGGCGGTGCTGGCTGGTGTGGGGACGGCAGGCGTGCCGGGCGGCTCGATTCCGCTGGTCATCGGTGTGCTGCGCTCGGTGAAGATTCCGGACGCATCCATCGGCGTGATTCTCGGCATCGACCGCCTGCTGGACATGTGCCGCACCGTTGTGAACGTCACCGGCGACCTCGCCGTCGCCGTCTGCGTGGCCCGCGCGGAAGCGCACTCTTCCGAGCGGGGGGTGTCAACCCTCTGAATGTGCGCGCCGATCATCATGGACGCCGCATCCAGGGGGCTGACGCCCCCCGCTCAGAGTTCCGGGATTTTCTGGGGCTTCATAATTCCTCGTTCTTCGTTCATAATTCTCCGTTCAAACAGCCTCACAAAATTCTGCGAAAGTCGCTCCGCTCATGCTCGTCAGTTGGAATTGGCTGAAATCCTACGTTCCGCTCGAAATGTCGGTCGAGACGCTGACCGATAAACTCACGATGTCGGGCCTCAATCTGGAAGAGATCAAGACTGTCGGCGACGATGTCGTCATCGATCTCGAAGTCACCAGCAATCGGCCCGATTGCTTGGGACACCTCGGCGTGGCACGGGAAATCGCCGCGTTGTTTGATTTGCCCCTGACCATTCCGGCCGCGCAGCCGAAGTCCATCACCGAGAAAACTGCCGCCGTGACATCTGTCACCATCGACAGCCTGGACCTCTGCTCCCAATACACGGCGTGCGTCATCCGCGGCGTGAAGGTCGGCCCCAGCCCGGCGTGGTTGCAGCAGCGGTTAGAAGCCCTCGGCGAGCGGCCGGTCAACAATATTGTCGATATCACGAACTATGTGCTGCTGGAATGCAGCCAGCCGCTGCATGCGTTCGACTTCGATTTGCTTGAAGGCAAGCAGATCGTCGTGCGACAGGCGAAGAAGGATGAGCCGTTCAAGGCCATCGATCAGAAGTCGTATGTGTTGTCGCCCGAGATGTGCGTGATCGCCGATGCCCGCCGCGCGGTCGCCATCGCGGGGGTGATGGGGGGCTTTGACACCGAAATCAGCGGCACGACGAAAACCGTGCTGATCGAAGCGGCCATGTTCACGCCGTTATCGGTCCGCGCCACGGCGCGCAAACTGTCGCTCCACAGCCCGTCGTCGTATCGGTTCGAGCGGGCACTCGACCCGCAAGGCCCGGAATGGGCGATGCGGCGATGCTGCGAACTGATCCTCGAAATCGCCGGGGGTGAATTGTTGGCGGAGCCGATTGTGGTCGGTGCTGCACCGACTGCGAAACGGCAAGCCGTGACGCTCAGATTCGCGCAGCTCCGGCGGTTGCTGGGGATCGACATCCCGGCCGAGGCGGCGCAACGAATTCTCGTCTCGCTGGGCTTGAAACTGGTCTCGGCGACGGCGGACCACTGCGTCGTGATCCCGCCGACATTCCGCCGGGATCTGGAACGTGAAGTCGATTTGATCGAAGAAGTGGCCCGGGTTTACGGCTACGAAAACATACCTGAGGATGTGCCTGTGCCGCTGCGGGCGAGTGCGAAATCCCGCCGGGACCGCGTGCTGGAAAAAGTGCGGACGACGTTGACCGGTGCGGGCTATTTTGAAGTGATCACCCCGGCGTTCGTGAGTGAAGCGGATCTATCCGCCGTGCGGCCGCGCGGGGAAATCCCGCCGCTGTCGGTCGATCATTCAACCCGCCGGCAGGAAAATCGGTTGCGCCAAAGTCTGATCCCGAGTTTGTTGGGGGTTCGCCGGCACAACGAACGCCACGGCAACTTTCAGACGCAGACCTTCGAGATCGCCAAGGTGTATCTGTACGCGGAACCATCGCGGCCGGAAGCCGAGGTTGAGCCGTGGACCATCGGCCTGGTGACCGGGGTTTCCTATCTCGAATTGAAGGGCGTTGTGGAGACGTTGGCGCAAACCGTTTGTCCGGAAGCGACGCTGGAAGTCCGTCCGTCCAACTGCGGCGACTTCACCCCCGGCCGTGGCGCGGAACTGTGGTTGAACGGCCAACTGTGGGGTTGGCTGGGCGAAATCGATCCCCGTGTGACGGACAAATTCGATCTCTCCGGCGCGGTGTGCGTGGCGGAACTGGCGGTCGAGTTGCTGGATGTGGAGGCCCGCCTGGTTCCGCGTGTACAGGCGCTGCCGCATTATCAAGGCGTGACGCGCGATTTGAATTTCGTGCTGGATGAACCGGTGGCCTGGGCAAATTTGGCCCACGCCGTGCGCCAATCGGCCGGCCCGCTGTTGGAAGGGGTCACGTTCGGCGGACAGTATCGCGGCAAACAGATTCCGGAAGACAAGAAGTCGTATGTGGTCTCGATGACGTTCCGCTCGACCGACCGGACGCTGACCAGTGCGGAAGTCGACACCGCCGTGCAGCAGGTGATTCAACTCTGCGGCCAGGAATTGGGTGCCGTGCTGCGGGCGTAAGCGTTCAACCGAGTTTCACCGCGGAAAATCGTAAGCGGACGTAATCGACGACCCAGAGTCCATTTGCGTCACAAAGTGTCGGGCGGCAGGCAGCGCGAACTTCCTCGAAGACTTGCTGTCGCTCCGCAGCAGACAAGTGGTTCACGAACGCCCCCGCGAACGTTTCCAGCCAAGCCACCAGATCGCCCGGTAATTCCGTCGGTCGAGGAAGCAACTCGATGGACATCACCTGAAACCCGGCCGCGATCAACTCGTGCCGGTATTGGTCAACCGTCGGGAAATACCACGGTGACAACGCGTCAAAATCGTGGCCACGATGGGTCAACGCGGTCTTGAGCGCGGCACAGACCGTGGCGACGTTCCCTGCCCCGCCGAACTCGCCCACGAATCGGCCGCCCGGCTGCAAGGCCCGCCGCACACAATTCAAGACGCAGCTTGGCTCGCGCATCCAATGGAGAGCCGCGTTGCTGAACACGGCGTCGAACGTCCGGCCGAGATCGAAATCGTGACCATCCGCAACGAAGACCTGCAACCCCTTCTGGCGGGCGGCTTCAATCTGCTGAGAACTGGCGTCGATCCCGACCACGTCGCAGCCCAGCGCGACGAGTTTTTCCGTCAGCACCCCGTCGCCACACCCCAGATCGAGAATCCCTTCCCCCGCCCGCGGAGCCAGCAACTCCACAACCGGCAGGCCGAGTTCGGCAACGAAACTCGCATGCGCCGCATAGGTTTGCGGATTCCAGGTTTGTGGCAAAGCGTTCATCCCGGCACGATGGCAAGGTGTGACATTTTGGTCAAGCTCGAGTGCCGCATTGGGGCAGAACGTGCCGTCGGCGATGAGTTGGCTCTAGTGGATCCAGCCGAGTTCGTCGGCAAGGTCCACCAACCGCGACCAGACCTCGGTGAGGATGCCCGCGTTGGTCCACTCGGCGAGTCGCCGTTGTCAAGTTGACTTCGATGGACCCGACTTTGGGTAATCTTGCCAGCGGCCGCCGTTCCGCAAGAGCCACAGCAGCGCCTCGAAACAGGGGCGCGGCGGGATCGGTGGTCGTCCGCCGGGCCGGTGCGGGGGTTCCCACGGGAAAAGTTCTTCGATCAAAAACCATTGCTCGTCAGTGAGTTGGGGTTTGACATCCGTCCTGGACGCCGAGTCGAACCGCTGTAGTGACGGAAAACAACTGGGCGTCAACATGGATTGGGTCTCCTTTCGAGAGACCCGATTAGGCAATTCACGGACCAAACTGTTCAGTGACGCTGAGGTTTTGAGTGAGGCTCACTCGAATCGCCATTCGAGCCGGCACATACACTGATGCCGCAGATCGCTGTCAACCCGAATCGTCGACGCGAGAATTCCCAAATTGCCATCCGCCGCACTCGGTCCGGTCGAAACCGATCGACCAGTTTTCTTGCGCATAAATTGATCTTGCCGGTTCTGGACATTGCCGTAACAATCCCGTTGGTCGAAGGGGGGCCATTGCGAGTGCGTAGCGACTAGGAGATTTCCGGCGCATGTTGCGCGTCGCCACGCCCATGACCGGAATAGATCCGCTAATCGAGATGTCGCCGGGGAGCGCTGAAATTCTTTCGCCGATCCACTCTGTCGGGCCATTCCGCAGCACGATCAATACCGGGGTCCGTGCGGTGCCGCTCTCCGCAGAGAGCGTGCGTGCGCCCCGCACGGCCGATGTCCGGAAGTTTCGCCGCAGTGGAAGACGGCGTAAGACCATTTTGTGACATTGAAATCTCGGTGAAGGAAATGCCGGATGTGCGGGATCGTGGGGGCGATGTGTCATTCAGAAACGAACTTCCGAATCACGGAACGGTATTTGACCCGGATGCGGGACACGATGATTCATCGCGGCCCCAACGGAGGCGCGAACTGGATCAAAGCCGATGGAAGGGTTGGGCTGGGCCACCGGCGACTGTCCATCATCGACCTGACGACGGCCGCCGATCAGCCGATGTCGAATGAGGACGAGACGCTGTGGGTGGCCTTCAACGGGGAAATTTACAACCATGCGGAGATTCGTCGCGAACTCGAACGATGCGGCAGGCACACGTGGAAGACGGATCACTCCGACACGGAAGTGATTTTGCACGCGTTTGAAGAATGGGGAATCGACTGCCTGCAGAAGTTTCGCGGGATGTTCGCCATTGCCCTGTGGGATGATCGGGAACAGGCGCTGTGGCTGATCCGCGATCGCATGGGCATTAAGCCGCTGTACTACAGCCGCCATCACGGGCGGCTGACCTTTGCCTCGGAAATCAAGGCCTTGCTGGCGGACCCCGATCAGCCCCGCGGCGTCAACGAAGAAGGTGTGTTCCACTACTTGTCGTTTCTCACGACGCCTGCTCCGCAGACCATGTTTGCCGGCATCCACAAGCTGCCGCCCGCGACGTGGATGAGAATTGCAGCCGATGGTTCAACGCGTGAGCAGCGCTATTGGGATGTCTGGGACCATACGTCGCCGATGACGAACGTCTCGGAGCAGGACATTGCGGACCGTCTGCTGGAGGAATTGCGCACAGCGGTAAAGTTGCGCAAGGTCAGCGACGTGCCAATCGGGATCTTTCTCTCGGGTGGAATCGATTCGAGCACGAATGCCGCCTTGTTTGCGGAAAATGAGCCGACGCAACTCAAGACATTCACAATCGGGTATGCGGGCGAATTTGCGAATTATGAAAACGAAACGCACTACGCGCGCAAGATGGCCGCTTTGGTCGGCGCGGAGCATTACGAACTGCTACTGACCGTCGACGACCTGCTGAATTTCCTGCCGCGCATGGTCGAGCTTCAGGACGAGCCGATCGGTGACCCGGTTTGCGTGCCCGTCCATTACGTCTCCAAGCTGGCCCGCGACAATGGGATTATCGTCTGCCAGGTCGGCGAGGGCGCAGATGAACTGTTCTGCGGCTATCCCACCTGGAAGCTGAAGCTCGATCTCGCGGGCTGGAACGACCTCCCCGTTCCGAAAATCCTGAAACGCGGCGCCTTGGCGGCGATGGGCAGCACGCGGTGGGCATCCTCGCCGGCCGTCGAGGCCCTGCACCGCGTCGTGGACGACCGGCCGATATTCTGGGGCGGCGTGGACGCTTTCACCTCGCGTGAGAAGCAGTCGCTCCTGGGGCCGCGACTCCAGCGGGAGTTTGCGCACGCCAGTTCCTGGGAACCATTGCAGCCGATCTACGACCGGTTTCGCGACCGTGCCTGGGAGAAATCACATTTAAACTGGATGTCGTATCTGGATCTGAACTTGCGCTTGCCCGAATTGCTGCTGATGCGCGTTGACAAAATGAGCATGGGCGTCGGCCTGGAAGGGCGCGTGCCATTCCTGGATCACAAATTCGTGGAACTCGCGATGAGCATTCCGTCGGCATTAAAGACCAGAAACGGGAAATTGAAATCCATTTTGAAGAAAGCTGTTCGCGGCGTCATCCCCGACGAATTCATCGACCGCAAGAAACAAGGGTTCGGTGTGCCGGTTCACGAATGGGTCTATGACCGTCTCGGGGAAACCATGCGGACGACCCTGACCGACTTCTGCCGCCAGACGGATTTACTGGACGCCAGGACCGTGGAGAGATACCTCCGCACGGGCCAGGCCAAGCAGTGCTGGTATCTGCTGAACTTGGCGATGTGGTGGAAGAAGTACATTTCGTCATCGAGTTCGACGCGGATGGAAGCCGCCTAGCGGGTGGCGTCTAACCGGGAACACACCGGATGAGTACTGCAAGCACATGAAAATCGCCACTCGACAAGCCGAACCTTTGCAGACGCCCGTGGGCATTGTCGACGGGCTGGCATTCGGGCTGCTGTTTCTGACAGCCTCCGGCTTGCTGACGTACGTTCCCTCCCGATTCATGGGTGGGGAGCAGCCCGGCAAGGCGTTTGCACTGGCCATCGTGGCCTTCACGCTGGTCGGGAGACTTCCCCATCTCGAAGTCTATTGTCTGAAGTGGAAGCTGGTGTCCATCTGGGTTTTGTGGATTATCGTCTGGCCGATCTGCAGCCTGGCCATCGCGGTACAAATCGACCTTTTTGAATTCTCCTCGCGTATCCTGTTTTGCGGCTATGTGTTGCTATTCGTGCATTTAGTTGATCGCCACGGATTGCAAACGACCGCCAAGGTCATTCGCGCAGGACTGCTGACGGCCCTCGGAGGAGTCGTGCTGAGTTATGTGGCCTTTGACTTCTTCATGCAGGGGGTGACGCTGACGCAGGGAGAAGTCGATTATGACGGTGTGAAACGCGCGTGGGGATTTCGCCTGCAGCCGAATTATCTGGCGTCAGAACTTTGCATGATGTTGCCGATTGCCCTGCTGGTTCGGCAGAAAATGAGTACCCGCCTGGGATTGATGATTCTCACCGGTCTCGGCGTGATGCTGACGGGGTCGCGCGGCGGGATGATCAGCTGCGCCCTGGTCATTGGGGTGACCGCACTCGACTATATCTGCAACCATCCCCGGAATGTAGAGTTCTTCAAGGCAGGTCTCGTTTATATCCCGCTGTTGATACTCGGTCTGCTGATCTGCAGCACACTCTTTGGACTGAACGGCGAGCTTGGCAGCCTGGTCGAGCGCATTGTCGAATTGTGCCAGATGCTCTCCGGAGGGACGGAGACGCTTGAGTCAAGCGAAGATGGCAGCTTACAGGCGCGGAAGCAACTCGGCCACCAGGTCATGGAAGCTTTCTGGAAGAGGCCTTTATTGGGCTATGGCTGCGGCGGGATGCGGTCGCTGTGGGAAGATGGCACACTGTCCCTGGGAACCCATAACACATTCCATTATTACATGCTTGATTATGGAATCCTCTATACAGCTGGGTTTGGCCTGCTGCTGCTCTCGCTTCTCTGGAAGTGGTGGCAGCTCAGCATCTATCGTATCGTTCACCAGCCTTTAATCTGGACATTTCTGGCGGTGACGATTGTCGCCGGCTCTTGTTCCATGGCTGTCAAATCCAACATCTATGGAGTCATGCTGGCGACAGTTCTGTGTGTCTATTTATTTGCCACGGGGCATTTTCCACATCACAGGACATCCTGGTCGGGAGTGAAATAATCCATCTATGCGAGTCATGGTGTTATGCCCCGCCCTGCGGGTTGGCGGAGGACTTGTCGTGGGACGAAATCTGGTCGCGGGACTCGCCCGCTATCCGGATCAGGAGATTCAATGGAGTTTCGTCGTTCCAGCAGACGCGGGCTACGAAACAATTGCCTTTGACAAACCGAAGGTGGAGATGCACTTCTGCCCGCCGAATAAATATGGCGTGCTGAGCCGCATCTACCACGACGCGTTTCAAGCACATAGAACCTGTTCCGCTTTCAAGCCCGATGTCATCCTGGGTCTGGGGAATTTTGGGTTCATGCAGCCGCCTGCACCGCAGTTAATCATGGTTCAGGACTCAAATCTCTGTCATCAGCCGGTTTATTCCCTCTTCTCCAAACCTAGGTTCCTGCTTTCCATCCTAAAGCGCACCATGCGCGCCCGGTTACGGTATACCAGTGCGATCTTGACGCAAACGCATGTCATGGCCGACCGGATGAAATCCTATTACCGCTTTCATAAACCGGCTTACGTGGTGGGCAAGGTTGTTTCAGCAGATGGCGGATCCGCAGACCGGACAAAGTATGAGGCAGCTTTCGCAGCCCATACTTCGCCCACGGATTTCGTGTTCCTGTCGGTCAGTCGCTATTATGCCCATAAGAATTTTGAATTGATCGTGGAGGCGTTCAAACGCTATCCGCACTTGACGAGCGCACGCCGCATCAAGGTCGCGTTCACGATGAACCCTCAAGAGTGTCAGGGTGCGAGATCTCTATTCGACCGCATTCGTAAAGCCCGGCTGGAACAGTTTCTCTTTACCATCGGTCCGGTCCCTTCGGCGGATTTGCCCAGCGTCTATGCACACGCGGATGGCGTCCTGCTCCCGACGAAACTAGAATCATTCAGCGGCAACTATATCGAAGGGATGCGGTTTGAACGTCCCATTCTGACGACAGATATGGACTTTTCCAGGGAAGTCTGTGGTGATGCCGCATTGTACTTCCAAAACGGCAATGCGCGGGATCTGGCTGAGAAAATTGCCCTGCTGGCAGAAGATACCAGCCTGCGAGACCGGCTTGTCAGAGACGGAGCGCAGCAACTAAAACGGTTTCCCGAGTCCTGGGACATGGTCGTCGAAGCGGTTGTGGAAGCCCTGCGTCAGCATGGGAGAACCGCCGCATGATCTCGCATTTACTCCGAGTCGGGACGAATTATGCGAGACTGATTTCCATGCTCATCATGGGGATCTGGCTCACCCGCGTGCTGCTTCCGATCCTGGGTGACGAGGCTTATGGCTTCGTGGCGTTTTTTGCGGCTTCGTCTGGCGTCATCGAGCTGATTCCTAAAGCCATGCGCCAGAGTGTTGTTCGAGAAATCGGCCGCGCCTACTGGTCAAAGCGAAAACTTTCCGAAGTAGCGGGAGCATCGAACTGGCTCGCTCTGCCCGCAATCGGAATGACGTGTGCGCTCTATCTTATGTTCCTGATCGGGTTCGGGTATATCGATACAATTCCGCAGAAGCTTTTATGGCCGGCGCAGCTCTTCTTAATCTCCAAGATGGTAGAAAACTGCATTCAAGTTCTCTGCGCACCGTATATTCATGGATATCAGGTCGTGGGACGCATGGCGTCTTACAATCTGTGGCTGACCGTGGAACGGCTTGGCTACCTGGCCATGTCGCTCGTGCTGAGCTTCAACTTTCGGGATGCGGAGCCGGGGTTCCTGCTCATCCTCTACGGCTGGTTGACCGCTGGCTGGGTCGTCATGCTTCAGCTTGCTGCGACGGCGCTGTTGCTATGGCAGATGCCGGAAATGCGCCCCCGCTTTTTCGCACGGTCGATGCCCCTGCGTGTAATTCGCCTGACCCGATCAGCGGTCCTGAATGCGTTGGTCATTCTATGCACGAATATCAATTTTCAAGTGTTGGCGTTAATTGTGCTGGTCAGCTCCGGACCGCAAGGCGCAAAGAATGTCGGCCTGGGTTTGCAATTGATCTTTTATGCGCGCATGGTGAGTCTGGGCATTAAAGATGGACTGTCGGCCGTGGCCACAAAACATGAAAGTGGCGCAGGCGATCCTCATCACCGCCTATTGGCTCTCATGACCGTTTCGACAGGAATGGCAGCCGCCGTACTGATCCCTTCCGTATTCTTCATCGTGACAAATGCAACTTTATTAGTGACGATCTGGGTCGGCAGTCAGCTGGAAAACCCCACGGCAGACATCCCGCGAATCGTCAGCGTGGTGCAGGCGCTCGGGGTTGGAGTGATCGCCATTAGCTTGGCGGATATCTGGCAAGATGTACTCCTGGGCGCAGGCATGATTCGCAACTATGCTCCGCTTCTGATTGGCGGAAACATATTCTATCTTCCTCTGGCGCTGATCTCCGTCGCTATGGTTGACGACCCATATCGAATGCAGACCCCTGCGATTGTCTATTCCGTGGTGTCTGTGGTTGTCTATCTGGTGCTGTTTCCTCTGGTCATGCAGAGCCGTCTGCGGCTGCCCGTGCGCTCCCTCTGGAATCACTGTTCCCGAGGACTGCTACTGGCGACGGCATGTGCGCTCGTGATGAGGTTCGGAACCAATCTTCTGCACCATGCCTGGTTGATCAACGGCCCCTGGCGTGAACTCGGCATCCGGACTGCCCTGTTTGGACTTTGCTATCTCTCCTTATTTTACCGGGTGATCCTGACAAAAGAGATGCGATTAGATATAGGCTGCAGAATCCACATGCGCGTAAATGGTACAACAGGTATGTTCGGGTTCAACAGAAGGGGACACACCAATCGCCTTCTGCCGTCGCTTCAACCCAGCTTCGGTGAGGGCGATCCGCGTCCCACAGACGCTTTGACTCATAAGCCATCACAGTCACTCGCGGATACATTCGCCATTACAGAAGCAGGCACTTATGCAAATGCGTTGCGACGCTAATTGCACTAGTTATAGAAGTGAAGGAGCTGAAATGTTAGAAGCGAATCTAGCCGTCAAGGACTTTTGGAATAAGGCCTCATGCGGCGAAGAACTTTATCTGCATGGCGAGAGCGAACGCCAAGCTTATATCAACCAGGCGCATAAACGTTACGAGCTTGAACCGTATATCGTTCCATTTGCCGGCTTCAAGTTCTCAAAAGGAAAGAAAGTGCTGGAAATCGGGGTTGGGCTCGGCGCAGACCACCAGCAGTTTGCCGCAGCCGGCGCCGAATTGCATGGCATCGATCTTACCGAAAGAGCCATTTTCAGTACGGCCAAACGTTGCGATTTATTTGGGTTGCACAGCAACCTGCAGGTGGCTGACGCTGAAGAACTCCCATTTGCGAGCAATGCATTTGATATGGTCTACTCCTGGGGTGTCATTCATCACAGTCCTAATACGCCGAAAGCCGTGAGCGAAATTTTTAGAGTATTGCGGCCGGGTGGTGAGGCAAAAATCATGATCTATCACGCCAGGAGCCTGGTCGGTTATATGCTTTGGATCAGGTATGGCTTGCTGACCTTGAACCCGTTTACGTCACTCAGAACCATTTATGCGAACTATCTCGAAAGTCCCGGCACCAAGGCCTATACGGTGAAAGAGGCGAAGATGCTGTTCCATGCGTTTTCCAAGGCTGAAGTAGACACCGTGCTCACCCACGGCGACCTGCTCACATCAGACGCAGGACAACGGCATAAAGGCCCCATGCTGAGCATGGCAAGAAAGCTCATCCCTCGCACGTTGATAAAACTGTTGCTTCCAAAGCATGGGCTGTTCATGATGATCAAAGCCGTGAAATGAGGATACCGGGGGAGATTGGCATCGCTCACTTACCATTGTTGCAAACATCGCCCCTCACATCGCACGCCGCACTTTTCTGCCGCCGACGAATTTGTCGATCACCAGGTTGCCCAGGTCTTGCGCATTGCAGTATGCGGCGATGCCGCCGCTGACTTGGGCCATGCGCTCCACGAAGTTGACCAGATCGAGATAGAAGTAATCTTCGATCAGTGCGAAGCTCGACAGGTGGATCCCTTCCTGCGCGCACTTCTTCGCCTCGGCCAGCGTGACGTTCGCCGTCTGCTCGCACGGGGGGTAGATGAGCAGCACATCGCGACCTTCCATATGAGCGGTCGGTTCGCCATCAGTAATGGTGATGATCTGTTTGTTTTGCGCCCCTTGCCGACGCAGAATCCGCCGGGCGTATTGCAGCCCGGCATGGATGTTCGTGAAATGTTGGGGCACGAATCGCGGCGGCGAATCGAGGTTGATCCTCAAACGCACTCGAGGATCGAAGATGCTGACCGGCTTGGGAGCGGAGAGCAACAGTTCCCGCTCCGTCAGCGGTGAAGCCCCGGTGTAGAAGCCGACGACTTGCAGGAAATCGCCTTGATACTTCCCGCGAACCAGAGCCTGCATCGCCAACGCCACTTTCTTGGCCGCCCCATACTTCCCGAAGCGCGTCATGCTGCCCGACATGTCGAGCAGCACCACCGTGGCACAGGCCGTCTGATATTCGGATTCGTAAATCGAGAAGTCGTCTTCCGTGACTTTGATCGGCGTGCCGCCGCCAGTGCGGTGCAATGCATTTCGCAATGTTTCTTGCAGATTCAAATTCGAGACCGGATCGCCGTATTCGTACGCTTTGGTTTCATCGTGCCGGACCGCCCCGGCCCCGCGAAACTCGGTCTCGTGCCGGCCCAGCGAGTCCTTCCTGCGGATATCGAATAACTCTTCTAACGCCTTGTTCTCGACCCGCCGCAGCCCCTTCGGCGTGATGCGGTATTTCCCCTCGGCATCCTTCTCGACATACCCCTGCTTGAGCAGCAGATCGAGAATCTCCGGGTTCTCTTCTTCCCACTGCGGCAGCGATTCGAGGACATCTTCCCCATACTGCATGAGGTATTCGCTCAGCTCATCGAACAGCTTATCCGCCGATTGCGGCGTGAACTGCTGCGACCCATCCCATTTCGAGTATTCAAATGCAGGCATCTGTCGGCTGACCTGTTGAACTCACGAACTCAAAGCCCGGCGATGGCATCGCCGGGACCGCACTCGCATTATAGCTGTGGCCACATCTCGCAACAGAAAGACTCGAAGATTTTCTCCGCATGCTGAAAGAGTATCAGCCTCGATTAGGCGGTGTTGACATTCAGGCGAGGAGAATCATAGATGCGGCCAAGTGCAGGAATGCGAGGAAGTTGCGGGCGGTTTTGTCGTAGCGGGTGGCGATGCGTCGGCACTGTTTGAGTTTC
>Ga0105047_10004623_pt1 | contig 23880 bp, 18 predicted proteins | sample MAT04_FD_78384 | JGI IMG/M metagenome (GOLD analysis project Ga0105047, IMG submission 78384) | Freshwater microbial communities from Lake Fryxell liftoff mats and glacier meltwater in Antarctica - MAT-04 (megahit assembly) | ecosystem: Environmental > Aquatic > Freshwater > Ice > Liftoff... | reverse complement strand
GCTTTGGTTTTTTGACCCAGCACACCTTTTTCGATCATCGCCTTGAGCCAGATCGGCGCCTGGTAAAACGCGTGCCATGGATCATTCGGCAGCGTGTCGGCCATCGTCTTGATGACGTGGCCCATGGTGTCTAAGCCGACCACATCGCAGGTGCGATAGGTCGCCGACTTCGGCCGACCAATCGAGGGCCCGCTGATGGCGTCAACTTCATCAAAGCCGAGGCCGAATTTTTCGGTGTGGTACATCGTCGCCACGATCGAAAAAACACCGATGCGATTGCCGATAAAGTTAGGCGTGTCTTTCGCCCGCACCACGCCTTTGCCGACGGTGGAGGTGATAAAGGTCTCCAGGTTGTCGAGCACCGCAGCATCGGTGTGCGCGCACGGGATCAGTTCAACCAGATACATGTAGCGCGGCGGGTTAAAGAAGTGGATGCCGCAAAAGCGATGTCGGATCTGCTCGGGCATCACGCTCGCCAGCTCGTTGATACCGAGCCCGGAGGTGTTCGAGGCCACGATCGCGCCTGCGTTGATAAACGGCGCAATTTTGGCGTAGAGGTCCTTTTTCCAATCCATCCGCTCGGCGATCGCTTCAATAATGAGATCGCAGCCGCGCAGGTGTTCGAGGTGCTGGTCGTAGTTCGCCGGAATGATCGTGGCGGCGACCGACTTGCTCGCAAGTGGAGATGGGCTGAGCTTGGCCAAACCGGCGATGGCTTTCAGAACCAGGCCATTCGGGTCGCCTTCTTTGGCGGCGAGTTCAAACAGCACGGTCTCAACACCGGCTTGGGTCAGGTGCGCGGCAATTTGCGCGCCCATCACGCCTGCGCCTAGAACGGCGGCTTTACGTACATGAAAAGCGGGACTGTGACTCATGAGGATCGTCTCGTAGGGCAGTGGAAATTCGAGGTGCGGGTGGTACCTGGGAAGGCGTCAAGAAAACGCGCTCCGTACGCTACCGTATGGTAAACCTTATTGGATGTTTTCGTACTTGCTGATCGGCGGCTCGGCCTTATTTTTAGGTTCAGGTCGGTGTCGCGGGGAGTTCATCTTCGGCTTTCTTTGATAAAGAAATCAAAACCTTGTCGATTCGCTGGTGGTCTCGGTCAACAATTTCAAAGCGATGTCCGCCGATGTCAATGAGCTCGCCGAGCAGGGGGATCCGCCCTAAGCGAGCAATCAAAAGACCCGCCAGCGTGTTGAAATCTTGCTCCTCGCTGCTTGGAAGCGTGATCGAGCCCAAGAGCTCGTGCAGATCGGCCAGCGGCAGCGCACCGTCAACCAGCCAGCTGCCGTCGGCACGGCCTAGGACCGGTGGATCATCGGGATTGCGCGGATCGGGTTGAAATCCAACCAAGGCCTTATAAATATCCGCTGCGGTGACGACGCCGACGATGCCGCCATACTCATCAACCACCAGGGCAAGCCGCAGCTGTTTTGCATTGAGCTGATTCAGCAGAGTGAAAATTTTGCCTGATGCAGGCGAATAAACCGGCGTACGCAGCAAACTGCGGAAATCCCGTTCGAGCACCGCAGGCTCCAAACCGACCAGGTCGGGAACGGAGAGGATGCCGATGATCTCATCGACATCGCCCTGGCAAACCGGAAAAGATGTATAGCCTTTGGCGCGGATCACCTTTAAGTTTTCGGCGAATGGGGCTTCGATATCGAGCCAGGTCACGCGCGTGCGTGGGGTCATGATCGAATCAACGTCGCGCTCGCCCAGCCGGAGCGCGCGTTCAACCAGATTCTGCTCCTGGCGCTCCAACTGGCCAAGCTGGGTGGCTTCTGCGAGCAAGTGGCGAATCTCTTCTTCCACCAGCATTTGCTGATCCTGCGTGGTCATGCGCGTGAAAGGATAAACCACCAAATCGGTCATTCGGGCCAGAACCATGATGATGGGGCTTGCGATTTTGGACAGAGCAAGCATCGGTGCGCCCACGGCCACTGCAACGCCCTCGGGATTGATCAGGGCCAGCCGTTTTGGCGCGAGTTCGCCGAACATCAGCGTCACAAAGGTGATGAAGCCCGCACTTAAGAAAAATCCGAGCACGCTGGCATGCGCGCCAACTAAAGGCAGATCAACCAGATAAACCTCAATGCGCGCGCCAATCGAGACGCCAGAGTAAGCGCCTGCAATGACCCCGACCAGAGTGATGCAGATTTGGGTCAGCGAAAGAAACTTCGATGGGTTCTCGGCTAACTCCAAAGCCGCACGCGCACGCACTGAATTTGCCGCCATTTGCCGGAGCTTGCTCTTGCGCGAAGCAACCACGGCCATCTCCGAGAGGGCCACCACCGCATTCAGTGCACACAAAAAAGCAACAACAAGCAGATCAATCAGCATGGGGTTTTTCGCGGCGCAACCCGCTGCTGAATTGGCTGTGGTTCCGCCAAAGATGGGTTGCGATGCTCGAAGAGTAGCCGAGCGCGATGGCCCAGCTGCACCTGAGATGGCTTAAAAACGTATACATGCCGCGACTTTGGCCCATCAGCGCGACACCCGCGGCCGAGCCGACAGAAAGCATGGACCCGGTGACTCCCGCGGTCAGGGTGATCAGCAACCATTGGCCATGGTCCATCGGTGGGTTCATTTGAACGACTGCATACATGATTGGGATGTTGTCAACGATCGCAGAAAGGGTGCCCATGGCGACATTTGCCCAAGTATGCCCGACGCCCTCTTAAAGCTGCGTCGAGGCCAGTTTAAGGAAACGCGGCAGCGATCATCACCGCCTTGGACTTAGCGCAGGTGGGTGCGCTCCTCCATCACCACAAATGTATAGGCCAGCACGAAGATCGCGATTGCAGAAAACCTGACCCAGGTGTTGGTAAGAAATTAATGTGGGCCTCGGCGGCATGCGCGGCATGCGCGGCATGCGCGGGCAGGGCGCCCAAGCAACAGAGCAAAACGGCGCAAACGCGGGTCGGCATCGGTTGCATCATGAGATTGTCATATTGGTAAAGGATGATCGGCGAAATTCAGCGATAAAAATCACAAGCGCGCTTTGCTTTACTCTTTTCGAAGCTTCACCGCCTGCCCCAATAACGTGACCCCATGTTCCTGACATTTCTTTCGCGCTTTCGTGGCGTGCTCGTTATTTGTGCGCTCGCGAATGCGGCTGTGAGCGCAGCTGACGTTTTGGGTGCGGGCGCCACCTTGCCCGGTCCGCTCTATGCGAAATGGGCGGAAAGCTTCTACAAACAGACCAAGCTCAAAGTGAACTACCAGCCGATCGGGTCAGGCGGCGGCGTCAAGCAGATTCTTGCAGGCACGGTCGACTTTGGCGCGACCGACGATCCGGTCAGCACCGCGGCTCTCGCGCGCGATGGCTTGATCCAGTTTCCGACTGTGCTTGCTGCCATCACGGTTGTTGCCAATATCCGCGGCATCAATGCGACCGAGCTGAAACTAGATGGCCTGATCGTTAGCCGAATTTATCTGGGCGAGATCACCCGCTGGAACGCCGCTGAGATCGCTGCAATCAATCCGGGCGTGGACCTGCCAGACCAAGTGATCAACGTGGTTCGCCGCGCGGATGGCTCCGGGTCGACGGTGCTATTTACCGAGTTCCTCGCCGCGGCGAACCCGTCGTGGCGCGAAAAAGTGGGTGTGGCCAAATCAGTCAGCTGGCCGGTGGGCATCGGTGGCAAGGGCAATGAAGGCGTCGCGACCTTTGTCAAGCGGATTCCAGGCTCAATTGGCTATGTGGAGCTGCTAACCGCGGTCAAGGCCAACTTGCAGCCGGTTAAGCTTCTCAATCCAAGCGGCGTTTTTGTCAAACCAACCCCCGAGTCCGTGGTTGCAGCGGCTCTTTCTGCCCGTTTCGACCCCGCCAACGGGCTGTCCGCATCGCTGATCAACCAACCAGGTGCGGACGCCTGGCCTCTCGCCGCCACCACGTATGTTTTATTTCGGCGTGCGGATTTGGGCAAAGAGACAAGCCAGAAGGCGCTTCAGTTTTTCCGCTACTCGCTCAACCAAGGCAGCGCTGATGCGCGCGCCTTGCTGTATGTGCCGCTGCCCGACGCGGTGCGCGTGCAGGTCGAAGCGCTAATTGCTGCCACCAACACTCCCGGATGAGCCCTGCTGCAAATCGGTTTGAAGGGCGCGAGAGCGTGTTTCGCGGCATGACGCTGGGTGCAACCCTCTTGGTGCTGAGCACGCTTTTGGGCATTGTGATTGCGCTCACTTACGGTGCGCTGCCGGCGTTGAAGTCAGCGGGTCTCGGTTTTTTTACCAGCGCTTCGTGGGATCCCGCCAAAGAAAGCTTTGGCGTTTTGCCGGCGTTGGCGGGCACCTTGCTGACCTCTGCTGCGGCCTTGTTCATCGCCGTGCCCATCGGGATGGCGATCGCGTTTTTCCTGACCGATATTGCGAGCGAAACCGCGCGCTATTGGATCGGCTCCGCGGTGGAGTTGCTCGCGGCGATTCCGAGCATCATCTACGGAATGTGGGGCTTGTTCGTATTCGCCCCGTGGGTGTCTGAGAACCTGCAGGCACCGTTGGCGCCGTTTCTATCTGAGATCCCCTTCATTGGCGTCTTTTTTGCTGGTGCGCCGCTGGGCATCGGCATGGGCACCGCGGCCTTGGTGCTGAGCCTGATGGTGCTGCCGTTTTTGTCGTCAACGCTGCGCGAGCTATTCGCCAGCGTGCCGCGGCAGCTCAAGGAGTCGGCCAGCGGCTTGGGTGCGACGCGATTTGAGGTGTTTTTCAACGTGGTGATGCCCTATTGTCGCGCGCAAACCGTGGGTGCGGTGATGCTCGGGCTGGGGCGCGCGCTGGGTGAAACGATGGCGGTGACCTTTGTGATCGGGAATGCGCATTTGCTGACGCTGTCCTTGCTCTCGCCGGGAACCACGGTTGCCTCAACCATCGCCAATGAGTTCAACGAAGCCAGTGGTGATCTGCACACCAGCGCGCTGCTTGCGCTCGGGCTGATGCTGTTTTTGATCACATTTGTGGTGCTGGCGGCCTCACGCATCTTGATCCGCTGGAATCGGGCGCCGCAATGACCGCGAGAATGGCCAAACGGATTTTTCTCGACCGCGCCGCTACGGCATTTGCCTTTGCTGCCACCGCGCTCGCGCTGATTGGTTTGACCTCAATTTTGTGGACGCTGGTCAGCAATGGTGTGGGTGGCTTGTCGGTCAGTCTGTTCACCCAAGATACGCCCGCTCCCGGAAGCACTGGCGGCTTGCGCAACGCCATTGTGGGCAGCGTCTTGATGACGATGGGCGGATTGCTGCTGGCGATTCCAATTGGCGTGCTTGCGGGGACGTACCTTGCAGAATACGGCCGCCGCAGCCGCCTTGGCCGCGCAACGTCCTTCATCAACGACATCCTGCTGAGCGCCCCATCGATTGTGATCGGGCTGTTTGTTTATGGCCTGCTGGTGGTGCCCTTGGGCCATTTTTCTGGGTTTGCTGGCGCGGTGGCGCTTGCGCTGCTGGCGGTGCCGATTATTGTCCGCACCACGTTTGATTCGCTGAGCCTGCTCCCGGTGAGCCTGCGCGAGGCTGCATTGGCGCTTGGTGCGCCGGTCCACGTGGTGGTTTTGAAAGTCTCATATCGCGCCGCGCGCATGGGGCTGTTGACCGGCGTGCTGCTGTCGCTTGCGCGGATTGCGGGCGAAACCGCGCCGCTATTGTTCACCGCGCTCAACAGCCAGTTTTTCAGCATGAACATGAATGGGCCGCTGGCGAGCCTGCCTGCGGTGATTTATCGCTTCGCGATGAGCCCGTTTGACGATTGGAATCAACTGGCCTGGAGCGGCGCGCTGCTGATCGCGATGACGGTTCTGGGAATTAATCTGTTGCTGCGCGCCTTAGCGCGGCCGAGAACGCGTTAGTCATGAGCGAAAATCTGTCCGTTGCCATGTGTGTGCGAGATCTCGATTTCTATTACCGGGACGGATTGGAGGCCTCCCTGAAAAAGGTCTCTATGGCAATTCCAAGCAAGGCGATCACCGCGCTGATGGGTCCATCGGGCTGCGGAAAATCCACGCTCCTGCGCTGCCTCAACCGCATCTATTCGCTCTATCCGGAGCAGCAGGCGCGCGGCGAAGTGATTTTTGAGGGACGCAACATTCTCGATAAGGCGGTCGACCTGAATGCGCTGCGCGCTCGGATCGGAATGGTGTTCCAGAAGCCAACCCCCTTTCCCATGAGTATTTTCGAGAACATCGCCTTTGGCCTGCGGCTCTACGAAAAGCTGAGCAAGGCGCAAATGAAAGATCGGGTCGTCGATGCGCTCACCCGCGTGGGGCTGTACAGCGAAGTCGCCAAAAAACTGGATGCTTCCGGCATGAGCCTGTCCGGCGGCCAGCAGCAGCGCCTTTGCATTGCCCGCACGATTGCGTTGAAGCCGCAGATTATCTTGTTGGATGAGCCCACCTCAGCGCTCGATCCGATCGCAACCAACACCATCGAGCAGCTGATTCGAGAGCTCAAGGGCGAGTTTTCGATCGTGATGGTGACCCACAACATGCAGCAGGCGCGGCGCCTGTCGGATTTCTCGGCGTTCATGTACTTGGGTGAGCTGGTTGAGTTTGGCGCCACCCAAGCGCTGTTCAGCAATGCACGCCATGAGCGCACCAGGCGATATCTTGGTGGCGAGTTCGGCTAATCTAACGGGCTTGTCTGTCGCACAATCCATAAGGGGCCAATGAGCCAACTTCCAACCGTTCCCGGCTATCGTTTGTCAAAAACCCTCGGCGTCGGCGGTATGGCAACGGTGTATTTGGCCATGCAGGAATCGCTTGAGCGGGAAGTGGCGATCAAAGTGCTGCTGCCGCAGCTTGCCGACAACGAAGAGTTCTGTCAGCGCTTCCTCAAAGAAGGCCGCATCGCAGCAAGCCTGCAGCACAACCACCTGTTGACCGTTTTCGACATCGGTGCCAAGGGCAATGTGTACTACATGGCCACCGAGTATCTGCCGGATGGCTCGCTCAAAGAACGGATTGACAAAGGCCCGCTTAAGCCTGAGTTGGCGGTGAAGATTCTCGGCCAGCTGGCTGAGGGCCTGGGGTTTTTGCACAGCAAAGGCTTTGTCCATCGGGACATCAAACCGGCCAATATTCTGTTTCGGCGCAATGGCTCGGCGGTGCTCGCTGATTTTGGGATTGCCAAAGCGGTGAACTCGGTCACGGTTGCATCGGCTGCGGGCTCAACCATTGGCACGCCGCACTACATGAGCCCCGAGCAGGCGCGCGGGGAGAAGTTAGACGGGCGCTCGGACCTGTATTCGCTGGGCGTGGTCTTCTATGAAATGCTCACCGGGGATCGCCCGTATTCGGGTAAAGATGCACTCAGCGTGGCGCTGATGCACGTCACCGATCCCATTCCGGTGTTCCACGATCGGCTCGGCTTTTACCAGCCGTTGATCGACGGGCTGATGGCGAAAAACCCCGGCAAACGATTTCAGACCGCCGATGAGCTGATTGAAGCGTCGATCGATTTCTTGCCCTTAAGCCAGACCCAAGCGCGCACGAGCGCGCCGCAGCCGCTGCCGCCGCCGGACGATTTTTCAACCAAGGCAATCAGCCCGCTGAAGGCGCCACCCCCGCGCGCGCCCGAGCGCCAGCGCAGCGCGCCCGCAGGCGCAACGCGAAAGCCAATCAGCAGCATCATGCTGGGCGGCATGATGGCCGCGATGATCCTTGTGATTGGTTTGCTGGTGTGGTGGAAGATTCTCGGCGAGGCCGTCACCGTGGTGCCCCCGGTTGGCCAAAACGCGCCGGTGATTGATGACGCCAGCCGTGCCAAGCTTCTGAATTTGCTGGGCAGTGCGGACAAGCTCTACCAAAACGGCAACGTGATCGAGCCTGCTGGCGCCAACGCGCTTGAGCTTTACCGACAGGCGCAGACAATTGATCCTGCAAACCCGCGCGCGCGTGAATCAATTGAGCGCGTCGCGCAAAGCCTGCTCGCCCAGATCAACGAACGCTCGGTGTCAGGTCAGCGCGGCAACGCGCTTCAGTTTGCAGAACGCGCGCGCGGATTGTTCCCGCAGGACGCGCGCTTTCAGGATCAGATCGACCTGCTTAAAGCACCTGTTGCAGAGGTCGCGCCAACCACCCGGCTGAGCAAACCCATGGACCCTAAGCTTGCCGATCTTTATGCCAAGGCCCAGCAAAAATTTGACTCAAGCGAGTACATCGAGCCCGCCGGCAGTTCGGCGCTCGACTTCATCAAGGCCATGCTGCGAATCGACCCCGCCCAGGCCGAAGCGCTGGCGCTGCGCTCTGCCATTCTTGATGTGTACATGAGCCGGATCCGCGAATTTGAGGGCATTCCGAACATGGACCAAGTGGTCGCGACCCAAATCGACGCCGCGCTCAAGGTGGACCCCAGCAATCCCGAGTTGATCGCCAAGCGCAAGGCGCTGAGCGGGCGCTAGGGGCTCAGGCGCTGGCTTTTTTGCTCAAGAAGAGGTTAAGGCCGGCGCGCGCTTTGGCGCGAACCTTGTTTTGCAGCCAGCGGGTGTGGCCCAGCAAGAACCCGATCGGCCCGAGCGCCTGACGCGCCCAAAGCGCAAATGGAAAGTCATCCACGTGGCGAACAATCAGCCCGTCGCGAAACTGAAACTTAGCGTGGATGCGGTTTTTGACAAAGCGCTTGGTCTGCGAAAAGGTGTAGTCGGCTTCCCAGTTAACCTCGCCCTGCAGCGCATCGGCCTGAATGATCTCGAAGCGAATTTTAAGATCCCTGCTGCGACTGGTCAGCATTTGCCACATCGCGCCGCATTCGGACCCGCTGAGCTCAAAGGCTGGGTCGCTGAAGCGCGCATCGCTTGCATAGCACTTGGCCATGGCGCTGCCGTCACAGCGTTGAAAAGCCTCATAGAAGGTTTGCAGCGTGTCGCGGCTCATGGCGTTTCCAGCAGCGTGTGGCTGAACTCGGCGCGGAGCTTGAGTTTGTTGATTTTGCCGGTCGCGCCCAGTGGCAGTTCCGCCAGCTGCACGACCCGATCCGGCAACCACCACTTGGCCACCTGTTGTTCCAAGTGGTCCATCAGCGCTTTGCTGTCAAGCTCGCTGCCAGGCTTCATCACCACCAGCATCAGCGGCCGTTCGTCCCACTTTAGGTGCTTCGCGGCGATTACGGCGACGGCTTGCACATTGGGGAAGCCCTGCGCTGCATTTTCAAGGTCGATTGACGAAATCCACTCGCCGCCTGACTTAATCAGATCCTTCGCGCGATCGGTGATCTGCATATAGCCGTCCGCGTCAATGGTTGCGACGTCCCCCGTTGGGAACCAGCCATCGCGAAGCGGAGATGTCTCGATATTGCTGTAGCGCGAGAGCACCGTGCCGCCGCGCACCATCAACTCGCCAACCGCGATGCCGTCGTGGGCAAGCGCCGTCCCCGCTTCGTTGAAGATCTCCATTTCCACGCCATACACCACGCGGCCTTGGCGCAGCTTGCGTTTGCGCAACTGCGCGGGCGCTTCCTCTGCGTGCTTGTGCTTGGGCACATTGCCGGTGCCCAGCGGCGAGGTTTCAGTCATGCCCCAGGCATGCAGAACCGCAACGCCATGGCGGTCTTCAAAAGCCGCGATCATGGCCTCACTCGCCGCCGACCCGCCGATGGTTAGCGAGCGCAGCGTGCTGAGCTTCTTGCCGGTGGCATCAAGATGATTCAACAGCCCCTGCCAAATCGTGGGCACGCCGGCGGTGGTGGTGACTTTTTCAGATTCGTAGAGCTCATAGAGGCTTTCACCGTCAAGCTTGGGGCCGGGTAAAACCAGCTTGGCGCCGCACATGGCAGCGGCGTAGGGCAAACCCCAGCCGTTAACGTGGAACATCGGCACGACCGGCAAGATCGATGAGCGCGCCGAGACATTCAGCGAGTCAGGCAGGGCCACCGAAAACGCATGTAAGACCGTGGAACGGTGCGAATACAGCACGCCTTTGGGATTGCCCGTCGTGCCCGAGGTGTAGCACAGGCTGGATGCGGTGAGCTCGTCCAGCGCTGGCCACTCAAAGCGGCCATCTTCGGCTTCAAGCAAATCCTCGTAGCACAACCACGGCACGGCACTGGCGGGCGGCATGTGCGCGCGTCCACACATCAAAACATAGGCCTTTGGCGTGCTTAAGTGATCTTTGAGCTTTTCGATCAACGGAGCGAAGGTGAGATCGACAAAGACGCATTGGTCGTTGGCCGAGTTGATGATGTAGATCAGCTGCTCCGGGAACAAGCGCGGATTGATCGTGTGCAGGATGCGCCCTGAACCCGATACGCCGAAGTAAAGCTCCAGATGGCGTGCGTTGTTCCAGGCGATTGTGCCCACGGTTTCTCCCGGTTCAACGCCCAAGCGCGCGAGTGCTTGGGCGAGTTTGCGCGCGCGCAAGCCCACCTCTCCCCAGCTGCTGCGCCCGATGCCGCCTTCGGTCAGGCGCGAAACAATTTCGGTGTCGGCGTGATTTTTCTCCGCGTGTGCAATCAAATCTGCAATCAGCAGCGGTTTGAACATCATCAATCCCAGCATGTCTCGCTCCTAAACGAATGAAAATTTTGAGCCCAGAGGCTAGGGTTTTGTGCGCTTGGTTTCAATGATTGAGTTTGAACTCGAAAGGCACCAGCACGCTTGACGCAACCGCACGGCCGCCGCGAATCGCCGGATTGAAGCGCCAGCCCATGACGGCCTGCTGCGCTGACGTGTCCAAAAGCCGGTGACCGCTGCTTTGCTCGACGCTGACAGCGAGCGCACGGCCGAACGCGTCCACACTGACCCGAAGCATCACCTCGCCTTCCCAGCGCTGATTTACTGCAATACGCGGGTAAACGGGCCGCTGCATTTGCGCGATGCTGGTATCGGCGCTCGCTTCCCGATCGGGTGACATCGAACCCAAGCTGGGCTGTGCCGGCAAATCGCTGGCTTCAGCCAATTCGCTGCTTTCGGCGACAACGGGCTCAAACAGCTGGGTGTCGAGCGCAGGCGCGCTGTTCGGAACACGCGTGGTCTTGATTGTGGTCGGCAGCGGGCGCGGGATGAAGGCGTCGATGGGCACTTTGGGTTGTGCGAAGAGCGGGATGGTGATCACCGTGGGTTCCACCGCCGCAGGATTTTCAAACATCGGCACAACGACTTGGGTTAGCAGCAGCCCAAAACCAAGTGCGTGGACGGCGACTGTGGCGGTGCTTGCGAGCACCCGACTCCAAGCTTGATCGACTTCAACGTGGCCGCGGGCGTACGTGATGACTTGCATAACCTCACCTCATGAATGGACAAATGGGACCAATGAGCGCGAAACCAGCAGAACAAGCGTGCATGCCGAAAGTAATGCATCCTGCGCAGGCACGCAATCTGCGGGTGGGTCAAGCGCCGCAGTTGTCAACGTCATCCGGCAAGATTTGGGTTACGGCTCTGCAAAATGTGCGCCGCGCAGCGCCGCTTTAGCGCCCCTTGAAGCAAAAAATAGCGCCAATTCCCGAAAAATGGCCGATTGGGCGATAAAAGGTCATTCGCTTTTCGCAGATTTGTGCTCTAATCTCCATCGCCTGTGTTTGCTGGGGTCACAGTAGATCGTGACCTGATCCGGTTGTTCGTACTACCGCTCCACCGTTTCGCTCGATGTCTAACTCCTTGCACGCGCAGTCCGGTTTCCTCGTTTTTGGGGTGACCTTTTTTTTTCTTTACTGCTCAGGGAGCATCTCGTAATGTCAGATCGTCAAACAGGTACGGTGAAATGGTTCGATGACGCCAAAGGCTTTGGCTTTATCAGCCGCGAGTCCGGCGAAGACTTGTTCGTTCACTTCCGCGCCATCCAAACCAGCGGCTTCAAGTCGTTGAAAGAAGGCCAGAAGGTCAGCTTCAAAGTCGTGAAAGGCCAAAAAGGCCTTCAGGCCGACGAAGTTCAAGTCGCCTAATCGACTTTTTCTTCGAAAAGCCCGCAGCCGCAAGGCTGTGGGCTTTTTTTTTGGGCGCACGATCGAGGCGCGCAAGCCGCGGTTAAGGACGGCGAGACGGTTTGTGCTCGCGCTGCTTGAGTTGACGCCCTCAAGCGCAGATAGTCGCGTCATCGATTTACGGTGCTCGAAAACATGCTTTTGAGTTCAACTTCGCGCTGGGGGGCGATTGCCAAGATCTTTCATTGGTCGATGGCTATCGGCTTGGTCGGGATGTTGCTGGCCGGTTATTTCATGACCGACTTGCCCAATTCGCGCTTCAAAATAGATGTCTATTCGCTGCACAAGTCCACCGGCTTAACCCTTTTGGCGCTGCTGGTCTTTCGCCTGCTGTGGCGCTGGCTTGACCCAACCCCGCTGCTGCCGGCGCACACGCCGCGCTGGCAGCGCCTGCTGGCAAAGGCATCGCATGGCTTGCTTTACCTCCTGATGCTGGCCATGCCGCTGAGCGGATGGCTTTACAACTCGGCGGCCAATTTTCCGCTGCGCTGGTTCGGCACGATCCGCATACCCGCGTTGAGTGGTCCCGACCGGGAACTCAAGCACCTCGCTGGTGATCTCCACGAGGCCTTCGCCATCGCCTTGGCGATTTTGCTTTGCGTGCACGTAGCGGCCGCACTCAAGCACCATTTTATTGATCGCGATTCGATACTCAAACGCATGCTTCCATGGGGCAACTGATGCAAAAAATTGTTCTCGCACTGATCTTAAGTGGACTGTCTTGGGCAGCCCAAGCCAAAACTTGGCTGGTCGATGCAGCCCAATCCAAATTGGCCTTCAGCGGAACCTATCAAGAGGATCCTTTTGACGGACGCTTTCCGTTCACCGCGCAGATTGCGTTTGATCCCGCCAACCTCAAGGGCTCAAAGCTCGACGTGAGCATCGACGTTACCCGCGTCAACAGCGAAAACGAAGAGCGCGATGCCGCGCTGGCTGAGCCTGTATGGTTTGATTTTGTGCGTTTTCCGCGCGCCACTTTTGTCACCAGCGCGATCCGCGAAACCCCGCGCGGCTATATTGCCGATGCGCTTTTGACCATCCGCGGGAGCGCAAAGAAAATCCAGTTTCCCTTCACCTGGAGCGAGAAAGACGGGCAGGCCACGCTCACGGCGAAAATCACCTTGAACCGCCTGGATTTTGGTCTGGGCAGCGAGGAGTGGGAAGACCCGGAACTGATCGGCCACGAGGTCACCGTCAGCGTGCTGGTGGTGAGCCGGGCACGCTGAACATTTTCTGCTTGACCGGGCATTCATAAAAGTGAAACGCTCAAAGGCACCACCTGCCGGAGACGCGTCATGCCTCAATATACGACCGATCAGATCCGCAACATTGGCTTAGCCGGGCACGCCCGCGCTGGAAAAACCAGCCTGCTCGAAGCGCTGCTCAAGGCCAGCGGTGCGATTGCCCAGGCAGGTACCGTCGAGCGCGGCAGCACGGTTGCAGACTATGACCCGCTCGAAAAAGTGCACCAGCATTCGCTAAGCGCGACCACCGCGTTTTGCGACGTCGATGGGGTGCATTTGAACTTCATCGACACGCCCGGGTTAAGTGAATTCAGAGGCCCAGCGCTTGCGGCGTTGGAAGCGGTTGAGACCTGCGCCGTGGTCATCAACGCGCAAAACGGGATCGAGTTTTCTACCCGCCGGATGCTTGATCGTGCGGCCTCACGCAAGCTCTGCAGAATGATTGTGATCAATCAAATCGACGCGCCGGGGGTGGATTTGGAACAGCTGGTCGAGGACATCCGCGAGGCCTTCGGGCGCGAATGCCTGCCAATCAATTTGCCCGCCGGCAACCGCACCCGCGTGGTGGATTGCTTCTTCACGCCCGCGGGTGAGTCTGATTTTTCATCGGTCAGCGCGGCGCACCAGCAAATCATCGACCAGGTCGTTGAAATCAATACCGAGACCATGGATCGCTACCTAGAAGGCGGCGAAGAAAACCTCACCCCAGCCGAACTGCACGAAGCCTTCGAGGCCTGTTTGCGCGACGGTCATTTGGTCCCGATCTGTTTCACATCCGCCAAAACTGGCGTCGGATGTCGCGAGTTTCTGGATCTGGCGGTCAAGCTGCTGCCGAACCCCAAAGAAGGCAACATGCCCCCGTTTCAGAAAGGCGAGGGGCCGGATGCGCCGATGGTGGTGGTGACGCTAGATCCGAAGGCGCATGTGGTCGCGCACGTTTTCAAGCTGATCAACGATGCGTTTTTGGGCAAGCTTGCGGTGTTCCGGATCTATCAGGGCACGATTACCAAGGACTCGCAGTTGTTCATCGGCCACGGGCGCAAACCGTTTCGGGTGGCCCATTTGTTTCGCCTGCGCGGCAAGGAGCAAGTGGAGATCGACGCCGGTATCGCCGGCGACATCTGCGCTATCGCCAAGGTGGATGACGTGCACTACGACGCGGTCTTGCACGACTCTCACGACGAAGACCACTACCACCTCAAGCCCTTTGATTTCCCGGTGCCGATGGTGGGTTTGGCGATCGAACCGGCCGCACGCGGTCAAGAACAAAAGCTCTCGACCGCACTGCACAAGCTGATCGAAGAAGACCCCTGCTTCAAGGTGGAACATCACGCCGAACTCAACGAAACGGTGATCCGTGGCTTGGGTGATTTGCATTTGAAAGTCATGATCGAGCGGATGCGCGAGCGCTACAACGTCGAGGTGGTGACCCGCCCGCCGCGAATTGCCTATCGCGAGACCATTTCTGCTGCCGCCGAAGGCCACTATCGACACAAAAAGCAAACCGGCGGTGCAGGCCAGTTTGGCGAGGTCTTCCTGCGCGTTCGACCGCTTGAACGCGGCGAGGGCTTTCGTTTCGTGAATGCGGTGGTTGGCGGCGCCATCCCGGGTTCGTACATTCCCGCAGTCGAGAAGGGCGTACGCATGGTTTTAGACGGCGGAGCGGTTGCCGGATATGGCTTACAAGACGTTGAAGTGACCGTCTACGACGGCAAACACCATCCAGTCGACTCCAAAGAAGTGGCCTTTGTCAGCGCCGGCAAAAAGGCCTTTCTGGACGCGATCAGCAAGGCCCGCGCGATCATTCTAGAGCCCATCGTGCATTTGTCGGTCAGTGTGCCTGACGACTGCGTCGGTGGCATCACCGGTGGCCTGTCAAGCAAACGCTCGCGGATCTCCGGCACCGACGTATTGGGCGGCAATCAAACCCTGATCAAGGCGCTGGCGCCGCTGGCTGAGCTCAAGGATTACCAGACCGAAGTCAAGGCCATCAGCGCGGGCCGCGGCCGCTACAGCTTTGAATTTTCTCACTACGATTCGGTGCCGGCAAACGTGCAAAAAGCCCTGATCGAAGCCTATCGACCCAAAGACAGCGACGACTGAATTAACCCGTCTTACCAGCAGAACTTACCAGCAGAACTTGAGCACGCAGCGACCGGCTACTGGGTTTCCTTGCAGGATGCCGCTCTGCACACTTGCTCGCTTTGATGCGGCGCCCGAATCCGGTGCGCTTGAATCGGGCTCGCCGGCCCAAATCCATTTCACCCGTGAGATATAAGTCGCCCCCTGTGCGCCTTCGGTGCTCACGCTGACGCGGCAGACATTGCCGGTCGCGCAGTCGAAGTAGCCGAGCGGCACGTAAGGCAGCGGAATGTCCGCATCGGCGGTCTGGTCAATCCGCTGGGTAACGGGGCCCGCCGCGGTCTCAACCGTTACCGCGACTGATTTTCCGCCATCGGACAAGCGCGGATACGCCAAAGCGATGCGATAGCGGCCAGCGCGGTTCAAGCGCGGGACAAAGCTGGCCGTGGCTGCTGGACTTGCTTCCACAGCGCGCATCACCGAGAACATCAGCAGGCCGATTTGATTGGCGGGAGTGGGAAACCGCTCCCAGCTGCCGGTGCGTGCGGGCTGGTGGGAGAGCTGTTCGAAGTCGAGCATGGGCTCGCTGCCAACCCGGATATCGCGTTCATGCATATAGCTGTCGCGGCCCACACTGTCGCGGCCGATCAGCATAATGCGATGGGTTTTTTCCGTCTTAAACGCAACGCTTGGATTGCGCTCGCTCGATTGCACTTCTCCGGAACCGTCGAAGTTCCAGAACCATCGGGTGATCGGCGCGCTTTCCTCGGCGAACGATAGGCCTTCGAGCGTGACTGAGGTGCCGAGCGCCAAGGGCTCGCGGAGCGCAAGCGCACTTTCCACGCCCGGCAATCGATAAGGCGCCTTGAACTTGGCGCCATCGGCCAACAGGCGCTTGTGCAGCTCATCGATTGAGACGTTTTGGACCACGGCGTTGTTTTGCCCAATCGCCAGATGCGCGGCGATTCCGGCGGCGTGGCCGAGCGCCATAAATACCGGCTCCATCCGAATCGTGCCGTAAGCCACATGGGTTGCCGAAAGCGCAACCGGCACCAGCAGATTGACGGGCTCTTCAGGGGTGATCGCGCGGTAGGGAATCTCATAGGGCAGGGTGCCCTGAATAAAGTAGCCGTCTTCGCGCACGCCATTGCTCTCGAGCACCCGCGTGACCACGTGCGAATCGAGGTTATAGCTGCCAATCGCAATCGAATCGGGCTTAAATCGGCGGGTGGTGACGTCGCGTTCGGTCATCAGATATCGCCCCAGCAGGCGCCGCCCAACCCGCACGTAAATCTGCGGCGAGACATTCCCGTAGTCGAGGTATTCGTCATTCGGTAAACCCCAGCGCCGCGCTGAATTGCGAAACTCAAGCGGCAAGCGCTCGTCGTTTTGCAAACCCCACCAAAGCGACAGCCAAAAATCCCGCGCGCCCGCATAAATCCGCGCGCGCTCGGCGTAGCTGGCTTCGGCGTAGGCGTGGTTGCCGTCAACCCAATCCTGCGTATTCGGATCGAACTTTCCGCCAACGCCGCCCCAGTGCGGGATATTGGGATAGAACTCTTCAAAGCTCTTGGAGCCGCGGCGGAGCACGGCCTGAATCACATTTTCCGGCACGGTGTAGACGTCGGGCTTGGGGATCGGCAGGCGCAACTCGTCGCGATTGGTCAACGTGGAGCGCAGGTTGAAGGCCTGTAGGCGGTGATCACCGCGGCCACGGTACTGCACGGGGCCCGCTTCCATTCCGGCGAAAAACTCGTCGTATTCCTCGCGCGCTTCGCGCCCCACCCGGAAGGGCGCTTCGGCTTTGTCCATCAGATCGCCCTCGTAGCTCGCGTCGATAAACACCTTCGCCTCGACCCGCAGCCTCGCCTCACTGCGCTTGTTTTCGAAAGTGGCGGCAACGATGCGGCCACCTTTAAGCTCAACGGAGCGCAAGCGCAGGCCGAGGCGCACGTCCACTTTGGCGCCGATGATTTTCTCATTAAAAAGCTGCAGCGCCACGCGCGGCTCAAAAAAGGGGCCGCCCTCGGGCAACGTGCCCGCGGTGCGTGCGGCGTATTCCGTGCCGCTGTAGTAGCGCTGGACGCGATCAAAAAACTCTTTGGTGAACCCGCCGACCGCCTCCTCCGCGCCAAGATCGGTGGCAACCAGCCCGCCGGACATCATCCCGCCAACGAAGCTGTGCGGCTCGATCAGCAGCGCACGTTGGCCCTGCCGCGCGGCGACGACCGCGGCCGCAATACCGCCTGGGGTGCCGGCGTAAACCAAGACGTCGGTTTGAATCTGGCGCGGCTGCGCGCTGAGCTCAATCGCAAAGACGAGAAAAATGACTGTGAGGGTGCGGTTCAACACGATGCGCATATCAAATTTTCTCAGTTGCCGTCACGCGAGAACAGCACGTAGCCGTGGCCGCCTACTTCGAGCAAGGATTCCCAACTCACTTTCTTGGGGTTGCTGTCAGTGACCGGGTACGGGCTGAAACCGAGCGCAGCCAGCTGCGCGCAGAAGTCCGTAACCTTGCGGTGTTTGTTGATGTAGCCTGGATTGAACTCCATCAAGATGTGCAGCTTTGGCGACGCGGCCATGGTTTGGCTCAATCCGTCGATGATGGCGACCTCCGCGCCTTCGGCGTCGATCTTGATGAAATCGACCGGCGCATGCGCGCGCAGCAAGTCATCGGCACGGCGCACCGGCACATCAAGCTCGGAAAAATGCTCGGCTCGCGCACGCGAATCAGAAATATGCAGCGAGCCACCGCCAAAATCGCCATCGCGAAAGCGAAAGCGCGCGGTATGGTCATGGTCGCCAAGCGCCACGTTATGGACAACAGTGCGCAGCACGTAGCCGTTCGCGCGCAGCGAGCGGTTCAAAAGATCAAATACCCGCGGCTGCGGCTCAAATGCAATCACTTTGCCACCTTCGCCCACGATGCTGCCGGCGAGCAGGGTGAAATACCCGCAATTGGCGCCAATGTCGACAAAACGCATTCCGGGCTTGAGTAAACGCCGCACGATTCCCGTGTTATCCCGCTCCCAGTGGCCAAGCGTCTGCAGCTGCGGCGCGATCACCGAGTCGCGCGAGTCGATGTAGATCCGGCGTCCGCCATCCAGCCGAATGAACAGCGTCTGCTCACCGACATAAACCGAGCGCATGCCTGGGGAATGCTTGATCAATGTTTCAAGGTCGGCAACACGCTGCTTCAGCGCAAGGATTTCGGGATCGGACATCGAGGGCGCCTGTGGGCTTTGTGGGGAATTTGTGGGAAAACGCAGTGGCTTGAATTTTACAGGGTTGCAAAGCGCCGGCTCAACCGCTGCCGAGTCGCTCTTTCTCTTGCCAGATTTGATTGAGCCAAGCCTGAAAGCGACTGCGAAACTCGGCATTGTTGGCATAGCTCACGCCGATGAATTCTTTGGGGATTGCGATCTCGCGAACCTGCACGCGAACCTCGGGGACACGACCACCGAGCAGATCAAACAGGTCCGGGCGGCCGCCTGGATAGTCGATACGCACGTCGATCAATGAGTCGATCATGTCGCCCATCGCTTCCAGCACAAAGGCAACGCCGCCCGCTTTGGGCTTGAGCATGCCGTGAAAAGGCGACTGCTGCGCGCGCTTCTTTTCCTCGCTGAAGCGTGTGCCCTCGACAAAGTTCATGATCGAGACCGGCAGGGTGCGAAACTTCTGGCAGGCCTTGCGCGTCGCTTCGATGTCGCGTCCGGCGAGCTCTGGGTTGCGCTCAATCTGCGCGCGGCTGTAGCGCCGCATGAATGGAAAATCCAGCGCCCACCAGGCCGCGCCCAAAAAGGGCACCCAGATCAGCTGCTGCTTGAGGAAGAACTTCAAAAACGGAATGCGTCGGTTAAAGACCTTTTGCAACACCGGAATATCAACCCAACTTTGGTGGTTGCTGATGACCAGATACCAGCCTTGCCGACGCAGCGTGTCGAGGCCGGTAATCGTCCAACGGGTCGGCGTGAGTTGATCAATAAGCCAGCTGTTGATCCCGATCCAGCTTTCAGCAATCCGAACCAGCCAGCGCGAGACCTGCGCCCGCGCCGCGTGCCAAGGCAGCAAGAGCTTGGCAAACGCCAGCATCAGCAGCGGCGGCACCAACAGCACGGTGTTGAGCGCAAGCACCAAAAAGCCCAATAGCGCACGCATCTTTAGGTCAATTCCACTAGATCAACTCCACATCGTCGGCCAACAGCGCACTCGCGCCGGCTTGGATGGTGATGAAATGCATTTCGGTTTCCGGCAACAGTTTGGCCATATAAAACCGCGCGGTTGCGAGCTTCGCTTGGTAGAACGGATCAGCCGCCGCCCGCGGCAGCGCGATGGCAGCCATGCGCGCCCACAGCCAACAATAAATCAGATGGCCGATTAAGCGCAGATAAGCGACCGAGGCGCTGCCGATTTCTTCTGGATTTTTGGCCGCGCGCTTTGCGATCAAGGCGGTGATTTCGTGCAGGCGCGCGCGCAGCCGATCGAGCGGCTCGATGAACTCGCCCATTCCATCTTGGGCCCGCGCCGCCGCGCTGAACGAGGCGATTTCTGCATCAAGCAAACCCAGTTTCCGGCCGCCATCCAGCAGCACTTTGCGCCCCAGTAAATCGAGCGCCTGAATGCCGTTGGTGCCCTCGTAGATCATCGTGATTCGGGCATCGCGCACGTATTGCTCTAAGCCCCATTCGTGCACGTAGCCGTGGCCACCCAGCACCTGTACGGCCAAGTTGGCTGATTCAAAAGCGTTGTCGGTGATAAAGGCCTTGACCACGGGCGTGAGCAGGCCAAGCAACGCGCCCGCGCGTTCGCGTTCGGCGGCATCCTCGCTTAGCATTTCGATATCGATCAGCAGCGCTGCCCAATAGCTGAACGCGCGTGCGCCCTCGGTCCATGCTTTCTGGGTCAGCAGCATGCGTCGAACATCGGGGTGATGGATGATTGGATCGGCGGCACTGTCAGGTGCTTTGGGCCCACCGGGCGCGCGCGACTGGAGGCGCTCGAATGCGTAGCGTCGCGCGTTTTGCCAGGCGCCTTCGGCAATCCCAAGACCTTGGGTTCCCGTGCCGAGGCGGGCTGAATTCATCATCACGAACATTGCATTTAAGCCCTTGTTGGGCTCGCCGATCATTTCGCCTACCGCGTCGTTTAGGTGAATCACACAGGTCGCATTGCCGTGGATGCCCATCTTGTGTTCAAGCGATGCAGCAACAACGCCGTTGCCGGCCCCAACGCGTGAATCGGGCTCGATCTGCATTTTCGGCACCACGAACAGCGAAATGCCTTTGGTGCCCGCAGGCGCATCGGGCAGGCGCGCAAGGACCAGATGAAGGATGTTGTCCGCCAGATCGTGATCGCCGCTTGAGATAAAGATTTTGGTGCCGGTGAGCGCATAGCGGCCGTCTGCCAGCGGCTCCGCGCGGGTCTTGAGCATGCCAAGATCGCTGCCGCAGTGGGCTTCAGTCAGGCACATCGTGCCGGTCCAGTTGCCCGCAATCAGCGGCGGCAAATATTTCAGCCTTTGCGCGGGGCTGGCGTTGGCGAACAAACACTCGTAAGCGCTGTGCGACAGGCCCGAATACATCAACCACGCTTGGTTGGCTGCGTTGAACATCTCGTAGCAGGCGTTGTTGAGGGTAACCGGCAGGCCTTGCCCGCCAAACTCCGGCGCGCACGCAAGCCCCGTCCAGCCCGCTTCAACAAACTGCTCGCGCGCGGCTTTAAACCCGCTTGGCGTTCTCACCTGACCCGCCGCGATCACGCAGCCGTCGCGATCGCCGCTCAGATTCAGCGGCTGAATCACGGTGCTCGCGAACTTTGCGGCTTCAAGCAATACCGCGTCGAGCGTTTCTCGATCCGCAGCAGCTAACGCGGGGATATGCGCGAAAGTTTGCGTGCAGTCGAGCAGTTCATGCAGCACAAACTGCATATCGCGCAGCGGCGCAAGATAAGTCGCCATGGCGGCTCCAGCAACAGGGGGCCACGACTGTAACGCAGCCGGCGGTGATTCATTTGTGGTGAAAACCCGACAAACGGTGGTTTTTTTGCAACAAGGTTGTTGCTTTTTCCCAACGAGGTTGGCAATCTATAGCCATCTCGGTGGTCTTCATATCAAACACGACGAAAGGCTCAAGAGGTACACAGGGCGCACTTCGTTTAAATGTTCTGCGAAATTGGTTGAGCAAAATTGGTTGAGCAAATTTGACCCGGCTGCACACCCAGCCGGGTTTTTTTTGCCTGTAATTTGGCGATACTGACCAACTGCATTCAAGACACCTGCGCCAATGATTGAGCTTTCCTGTTTCGACGCCGATTCATCCGGAATTCTGGTTCATCCGGTGGCCCAAGCGGATCTCCGCAGCTGGCTTCAATCCCTTGATGAGCCGCAGCGGACTTGGGTCGCGGCCCAGGATTTTCGGGCGGCGCCAAACACCTTTGTCAGCATCCCCAACGCGCTCGGCCAGATTGTGCAGATTGCGGCTGGCGTTGGTGACTCGATCCATCTCTATGCCTTTGCCGACTTGCCGCTCAAGCTGCCAATGGGCAGCTATCGATTGCCGTCGGACCTTGCGGCGGCGGATGCGTATGCGCTGAGTTTGGGTTGGGCGCTGGGCAGCTATCAGTTCAGCCGCTACAAATCGCCACTGCGCGCAGCGGCGCGCTTGCAGATCAATGATGACTTGGTCCGCGCTGATCTTGAACGCGAAGCCCGGGCGGTCTATCTGGTTCGCGATCTGGTCAACACCGGTGCCGAAGACATGGGGCCCGCGGATCTCGCCGAGGCTGCGCTCAACATCGCCCACGCGTACGGCGCGGCGTTTTCGCAAGTGGTTGGCGATGATTTGTTGGTGGAGGATTTTCCAGCCATCCACGTGGTTGGACGCGCTTCCCATCGCGCGCCAAGATTAATTGAGCTCACCTGGGGCAATCCCCAACATCCCAAGCTGACGCTGGTGGGGAAGGGCGTTTGTTTCGACACCGGCGGATTGAACATCAAGCCAAGCGACGGCATGCGCAACATGAAAAAGGACATGGGCGGTGCGGCGCACGCGCTTGCGCTGGCGCAAATGGTTCTCCACGCGCAGCTCCCAGTTCGGCTTAAAGTTCTGATTAGCGCCGTCGACAACGCGATCGCCGGCAACGCCTATCGCCCAGGGGACGTGATCAAGACCCGCGCCAAAAAGAGCGTGGAAATCGGCAACACCGACGCCGAGGGGCGCATTGTTCTCTGCGATGCGCTCGCCTACGCGTGCGAGGATCCGCCTGAGCTGTTGATCGATTTTGCGACGCTGACGGGTGCAGCGCGCATTGCTTTGGGTCCGGATCTGCCGGCGCTGTTTTGCAATCGACAGGCCGTCGCCGACGCGATCTGTCAATCGGGGCGCACCGTTAACGATCCGGTTTGGCAGATGCCGCTTTGGAAACCCTACGCGCACTATTTAAAAAGCACCGTCGCTGATCTCAACAACGACGGCGGGCGCATGGCCGGCGCGGTTACCGCCGCGCTCTATCTGGATGAATTCGTTGCGGCTGAAGTGCCATGGGTGCACTTCGACACCTACGCTTGGGCAGACCGCGATCGACCGGGGCGGCCCGCGGGTGGTGAAGCGCTCGGGCTGCGCGCGACCTTTAACTATCTGCGCGAGCGATTTAGGCCCGCAACGTAAGGCCATTTTGGTAGCATCCGCGCTCTTTTTTGCCCAGCCTTCACACGCATGCACTATTCAAGCTTTCTGCCCAGCCAAGCGCTTACCGGCGTTCGATACGAAATTCGCGGCCGCTTGGCGGCGAGGGCGGAAGAGCTGGAAGCCGCGGGTGCTCAAGTGCTCAAGCTCAATATCGGCAATCCGGGGCGTTTTGGCTTTCGCGCGCCGGACGCGTTGAATGATGCGATTCGCGCCCACTTGGCGGATTCCGATTCGTACGGCCATCAGAAAGGATTGCTCGCGGCCCGCGAGGCGCTCAGCGCCAGCCTTTTTGCGCGCCATGCGGTGAATGTGCAGGCCAACCATATCTTTGTTGGCAACGGTGTCTCGGAGCTGATTGATCTGTCTTTGCGCGCTTTGCTCAATCCCGGCGACGAGGTGTTGATTCCGTCTCCGGACTATCCGCTTTGGACCGCTGCGGCGACGCTGAACGGCGGTGTTGCGGTGAGCTATCCGTGTCGCCCAGAAAATGGATTTGTACCGAACCCCGATGAGATAGAAGCGCTGATTACGCCAAAAACCCGGGCTTTGGTGATCATCAATCCGAACAACCCGACTGGCGCTGTGTATCCGCTGAAAACGCTCCAGGGCTTGGCTGCGCTTGCTGAACGGCACGGCTTGGTGGTGATGAGCGATGAGATCTACAGCGATATCACCTTCGACCAAGCGAGCTTTGTGCCGATGGCGGCGCTGGTTCAAGGCGTGCCTGTGTTCAGCTATTGCGGCTTGTCAAAAATTCATCGCGCGTGCGGTTACCGCGTGGGCTGGCTGAGCCTTTCCGGCAATCTCGGACAAGCGCGTGCTTTGATTGACGGGCTGGAACTGCTCTCAAGCCTGCGCCTGTGTGCCAACATGCCAGCGCAGTGGGCGATCGAGCCGGCGATGCAAGAGCGCAGCATTTTTGCACTCACCGCGTCTGGCGGGCGCCTGCAT
>Ga0105047_10004622_pt1 | contig 23881 bp, 22 predicted proteins | sample MAT04_FD_78384 | JGI IMG/M metagenome (GOLD analysis project Ga0105047, IMG submission 78384) | Freshwater microbial communities from Lake Fryxell liftoff mats and glacier meltwater in Antarctica - MAT-04 (megahit assembly) | ecosystem: Environmental > Aquatic > Freshwater > Ice > Liftoff... | reverse complement strand
GAGGACGAGGACGAGGACGAAGAGGACGAGGACGACGACGCCCCCGCCCCGGACTCAGCTCGCCCGGAGGTGCTTCGCATGCTTCTCGGAGAGATCGCTCAGCTACCGCGAGTGCGCCGCAAGGCCGCCGAGCTGCTCGGGGGGGCTCCCCCGATCGTCGGTAAGTTCGCGGAGCGGCTGGCCCGCATCGGCGCGGAGCCGGACCCGATCGTCGCCAAGGAGCTCGGTGTGACCGAGCGCGACGTCGTCGGCGCGCGCAAGGCGCTCTCGATCCTGCTCCGCCGCGCCGAGAGCCGCTGACTCGTTCAGCCGATCACTTCAGCACGCCGCGGACGATCTGCTGCGCGATGGGGTGGTACTGCGCGTGGAACCGCTCGAACAGCTCGTGAGCGAGCGGCCTCGTCTCGGGCCGCCCGGCCAGCGCACGGTAGATGGGCTTCAGGTACTTCATTCGCCCGATGTGCCCGAGCAGCTCCGTCGTGCGCGCTAGCACCGCGCCGTAGCCGGACTCGCACGCGAGCACGAGCCAGCTGACGAGCACCTCCGGGTTCTTCGAGGCCGTCAGCGCGTACTTCGCGTCGAGCTCCTCGCACACCGCGAGCGGCGAAGGCTTGGGCATCGCCTCGAGGTAGAGCTGCCACTCCGTCGCGCTCCAGTCCTTCGTCTCGTCGCGTGTCGGCACGCGACCGGCGACGCTCTGCACGGCGGTGAGACGCGCGGACTCGGGTCGCCAGTACGTCGCGGGCAGGCCGGGCCCGTCGACCCATGCCTTCGCGTCGACCTTTGCGAGCAGCCCCGGGATCACCCGTTCCACGAGCGTGAGAAAATCGTCCGTCGAGGCCACCCCGAAGCGGTGGGCACCGAGCCACGTCGCGAGCAGCTTGTCGAAGGCGTCGCGCCCGGCGGCGGCCTCGAGCGCCTTCAAGAAGAGGTAGCCCTTCTCGTAGGGCACCTGGCTGAAGGCCTCGTCCGGGTCGATCCCCGTGAGGTCGGTGCGCAGCTTCGTCAGCTCGGGGTGGTCCGCGTGCTGCACGAAGGCCTGCTGCAGCCTCTCGAAGCCGATGGCCGCATGGAGCCCCGCCATCTCCGCGCCCTCGATCGCCTCGAGGATGCGCCGCTCGGCGAAGACCGTGAACCCCTCGTTGAGCCAGAAATGCTCGGCCGTCGAGTTGGTCACGAGGTTGCCCGTCCACGAGTGAGCGAGCTCGTGGGCCACGACGTTCACGAGACTGCGGTCGCCCGCGAGCAGCGAGGGCGTGAGGAACGTGAGCCGCGGGTTCTCCATTCCGCCGTACGGAAACGACGGCGGCATCACGAGGAGATCGAAGCGCTCCCAGTCGTACGGCCCGAAGAGCGACTCCGCGGCGCGCAGGTGGTCCTCGACCTGCTCGAACTCCCAGGCCGCGGCCTCGAGCTGCGCGGGCTCCGCCCACACGCGCGAGCGCGGCGAGAGGTCCTTCGAGGCGAGGTCGCCGACCGCGAATGCGAAGAGATAGGGCGGGATCGGCTGCGGCATCGCGAAGCGTTCGATCGCGCGCCCCCCCTTCACCTCGCGGCCCTCGGGCGCGGCGGCCATCACCGCACGCAGCTCAACCGGCACGTCGAGCGATGCCGTGAACGTCTGGCGGATCGACGGCGTGTCCTGGCAGGGCAGCACGCTGCGCGCGTGGATCGCCTGGCACTGCGAGAAGAGGTACGGGTGCTTCTTGCCGAGCGTCTGCTCGGGCGTGAGCCACTGGAGCGCCGAGGCCTCGGGCGAGGTCCGATAGCGGAGCCGGATCGCCTCCGCGCCCGCGGGCACCGTGATCTCGAGCCGGCTCCCGAGGATCGGGGCGGCCGGATGCAGCGTGTACGCGAGCGCGGTGCCGTCCGCCGCGAGGACGGCGTCGATCAAGAGCGCGCGGGTATCGAGATCGAGGGGACCGCCGGCGGCAGGTTTGCCGAAGTGGATCGTGAGCTCCGCATGCAGGACGCGCGCGAGGAAGTCGACACTGGCCTTCCAGTCGAGGGACTTCGTCTGCGGCTGCGTGTCGTCGGCGTAGGAGTGAGGGTCGAGGCGAGACATCGGCCGTCAACGCTCGCACAGCGGACGGACGAAAACGAGAGCGGACCGATGTCCGAGCCCCTGAGGCGCTAGCTGTTGTTGGCGAGCGCGGTCTTCAGCGCGGCGGCGCGCGCGAGGTGGCGGGCGATCTGGGCCTGCATGTGACGGATCGGCTCGTTGAGGGCTCGCGCCGCCTCGCGGTTGTTCTTGGCGCTCTCCTCGCTGCGCTTCGAGAAGCCTTCCATCTCGTTCGAGAACTGGTTGAACTCCTGGCGCTGCTTCTTCTCGGTCGCCAACTCGGCCATGGCCTTGAACTCGGCGGCCTGCTTGTCCTCCTCCTTCGCGATGTTGTCGAGCGCGGTGGCGTCCGCCTGGAGCGAGTCGCGTGAGGCGATGTCGCGTGCGAGGATCGGCTGGAGCGCAGCGGCGCGCGCCTCGTCGATGCCGATCTGCGTCTTGACCTTCGCGATCAGCGCCGGGGACCAAACGAGCGGGACGGCGCCCGCCCCCATGCCTACGCCTACAGGTGCGGGGACATCGGCAAACGCGGGAGCGGCGATGGCGACCGAGGCGAGTACGAGAGCGACGGCGAACGTGCGCATTGAACAAGGCTCCTTTGAGAGACGTTGGGGCTGAGGATGGACGCTGAGCCCACGGACGAATTCACCGCAATATAGGGATTAATCGCGCGTTTGATCCGAGAAGTCTTCTTCGTGCAGCGATAGACTGTTCACGCGGCGAGAGGCGTATGAGCGAGATGCACAGTCCCCCCGAGCTTCCCGCTGGGATTCCTCGCGTCGGGGAGATCTTCGCCGAGAAGTATCGCATCGAGAGCGTGCTCGGCCTCGGCGGCATGGGCATCGTCCTCGCGGCGACGCACATCCATCTCGAGGAGCGTGTCGCGATCAAGCTGCTCCTGCCGGCGATCGCCGAGAACCCCGAGTACGTCGCGCGGTTCCTTCGCGAGGGGCGCGCGGCCATCAAGATCCGCAGCGAGCACGTCGGACGGATGATCGACGTCGGCAAGCCCGCCGTCGGCTCGCCCTACCTCGTGATGGAGCACCTCACGGGGACGGATCTCTCGCGCCTCCTCGAGGAGCGCGGGCCGCTGCCGGTCGCCGTCGCGGTGGACTACCTCCTCCAGGCCGGTGAGGCGCTGGCCGAGGCGCACGCGATGGGGACCGTCCATCGCGACCTGAAGCCCGGGAACCTGTTTCTCACGACGCGCCCGGACGGGACGGAGTGCGTGAAGGTCCTCGACTTCGGGATCTCGAAGGTGGCCGAGGGGATCACGCCGAGCGCCGACTACTCGATGACGAAGTCGACGACGCTCATGGGCTCGCCGCTCTACATGTCCCCCGAGCAGCTCCGCTCGCTACGCTCCGTCGACCATCGCACGGACATCTGGGCGCTCGGGGTCATCCTCTTCGAGATGCTGGTCGGGGTGCCGCCCTTCGAGGGCGACACGCTCCCCGATCTCTCGGTGAAGATCATCGTGACCGAGCCGCCGCTCCTCCGGAGCAAGCGTCCCGAGGCGCCCGCGGCGCTCGAGGCGATCATCTCGCGTTGCCTCGAGAAGGAAGTGGGCAAGCGCGTGGCGGACGTCGCCGAGCTCGCGTGCCTGCTGGCTCCCTTTGGCTCTCTCGGGGCCGCGGGCTCGCTCGAGCGCATCCTCAAGGTGACGGGCCCGAGCAGCTCGCCGAGCATGACCTCGAGCGGCCGCATCTCGATCCGGGATCCGGCCAGCAGCTCCAATCCGATCATCGTCCACGCCGAGGGCGTGGCTCGAACCGAGGTCGCATGGGACACGCTGCGCGACGTCCCTCCGCCGGCGAAGAAGAAGGCGCCGCCGTACGCCCTCGTCCTGTCTCTCGGCGCGGCGTCGGTCGCCGTCATCGTGGTGCTCGCGTTCGTCTTCATCTCGCGGACGAGCCCGCTGCCTACACCCGTAGGAGGTACGGCCATTGCGAGCGAGGCCGCGAGCGGCCCGAGCCCGTCCGCGAGCGTGAGCTCCGCGCAGACGAGCGCGACGGAGCCGAGCGCGACTGCGCAGCCCTCGACGAGTGCGACCCCCGATGCCGGCGCCCTCACCGCGGACTCGCGGCCCGACCCCGCGGCGGCGCCCTCGCAGGTGGCGAAGCCGAAGCCCCCTAAGCCTCCGCCCCCCACTGCGCCCACCGTGCGACCGACGAGCGTGGTCCCCGCCGTGAGCGTGCCCGCACCGAAGCCGAGCGCGCCGACGGGCGTTACGCTGGATCGACATGGGTAGTACGTTGAGCCGAAGGGCTCTCACGATGCGATCTCCTCTCTTCCTCGCCGTGCTCCTCGCGGGGGCGCTCGTCGCCGTACCGGCGAGCGCACAGCCGACCGGAGAGCAGGTGGCCGAGAAGCTGTTCAACGAGGCGATCGCGCTCGTCACCGCCGGCAAGTACGCCGACGCGTGCCCGAAGCTCGAGGAGAGCCAGCGCCTCGACCCCGCGCTCGGAACGCAGTTCAATCTCGCCGACTGCTACGAGCACACGGGCCGGAAAGGGAGCGCACGCCGCCTCTTCATCGAGGTCGCGGACGCCGCAAAGGCCGCCGGCAAGGCCGAGCGCGAGAAGACCTCACGCGAACGCGCAGCCGCGCTCGAGCCCGTCGCACCGCGCCTCACCATCACCGTTCCGCCGTCGGCGACGTCGATCCGGCTCGAGGTCATCGTGGACGGCACGCCGTTCCCGCAGGCGAAGTGGAATCGCGCGCAGCCGTTCGATGCCGGGACGCACACCGTGGCCACCTCGGCGCCGGGCAAGAAGCCCTTCGAGACCAAGGTCGCCCTGCAGGACGGCAAGGGCGGCGAGGTGACGATCCCGGAGCTCGAGAACGAGCCCGTCGCGACCGGCCCCACCGGGCCCGACGAGCAGGCGGCCCAGGCTGGCAACGGCCAGCGTCGTTCGGCGCTCATCGTCGGCGCGGTCGGCGTGGTCGGCCTCGCCGTCGGCGCCGGCGCGGGGATCTTCTCGATCGTGAAGAACGGTCAGGCCAAGGAGGTCTGTCCGAGCTTCAGCTCGTGCCCCGACGCCGACGGCCGGAGCAACTGGAACGCCGCGACCGACGCGGGCACGGTCTCGACGATCGGCTTCGTCGCGGGCGGCGCCATCCTCACCGCCGCTGCCATCCTCTACTTCTCGGCACCGAAGAACGGCGCCTCGAGCGGGGCCGCGGGCGCATGGTGGGTGACGCCCAGCGTGGGTCTCGGCTCGGCCGGGCTCGTCGCCGGAGGCCGCCTGTGAGCCGCGGCGGCACGGAGCTGAAGCTCGCGTTCGCGCTCGTGCTGTTCGGCGCGGGGGGCTGCAACGCGCTGCTCGGCAACGGCTACGGCGTCGACGACAGCGAGAGCAGCTTGCTCGACGGCGGCGGAGGCGGCGACGCGCTCGTCGAGGGCGGCAACGGCGACGATGGCGGCGTGGGCCCGGACGGCTCGATGACGGGCGACGGCTCGGTGCTCGACGCCAACGTCGACGGCGGCGGCTGTCTCAACGGCGTGTGTCCGACCTTGGTCATGACCGTCGTCGGACCGCAGCGGCTCGCGCTGAGCACGAAGGGCGTCTACTGGGCTTCCCTCACGAGCTTCGGTCGCGTCAATCTCGACGGCAGCAATCCGCTGGCACCGAAGCCGATTCTCGGACCGATCGCGATGGGGACCAAGCGAGGCATCGCCGTCGACCCGGCCGAGACGGCGGTGTACGTGACGATGCCCGCAAGCGACAAGGCCGCCCTCAAGTGCGTCCCCGATCTGTCGAGCTGCAGCACGAGCTTCATCGGCAACCAGGGAGCCGCGAGCGACATCGCCTTCGACGCCACGCGTGTCTACGTGAGCATCTACGACGAGGGCGCATCGAACACGGGCGAGATCTGGCACACGGCCCTCGATGGAACCAACGCCGCGCCCAACGGGATGATGACCGACCAGGTCATCGACCTCCAGGTCATCGGCGCCAACATGTTCTTCCGGACCCCCACGGCGATCAAATCCGCCGGGCTCACGACGGCGCCTGTCTCCGCGGTGAACGTCGCGGCTGAGGTGCCGCTCGCGTTCGTGGTCTCGAACAACAACGTGATCTACGCGACGGCGAAACAGCTCCACGGCTGCGTGCTGGCTCTGCCCACTGCTTGCCAGCCCAACGTCATCACGCTCACCAAGGCAGACGTGTCGGCAATGACGGCCGATTCGACGCGCATCTACTGGGTCGAGAGGGTCGCGGGTACCGTGCACCGCTGCGACATCGCGAACTGCCAGAACACGGACCAGCTCGTCGCGACGGGGCAGGCCTCACCGAATGACATCGTGGTCGACGGCACGTCGATCTACTGGGCGAACTACGGCGACGCCCAGGGGACCGGCGGCTCGATCATGAAGCTCCCGAAGTGAGCGCACGCGGCGCGCTCGCACTCCTGAGACAGTCCTGAGGCTCGCGGTCGTCGCTGAGCGGGGTCTGCTCAGCGCGCTGAGCAAACGACGCGCAGAGCGCACGCCTTCACGCGCCCTCGCCATGTGAGATCAACGACTTCGAGACCGGCACGGTTTACGCTAGACGGCACGTGATCCCCGGCGACGTTCTCGGAAGACAGTACGTGCTCGAGTCCCGCCTCGGAAAGGGTGGCATGGGCGAGGTGTGGCAAGCTCGGCATCTCGAGACGAACGAGCGGGTCGCCGTGAAGGTGATGCTCGAGGAGCTCGCGCAGGACAGCGCGCTGCAGAAGCGCTTCCTGCGCGAGGCGCGCGCGGCCGCCGCCGTGAGGCACCCGAACGTCGTCGAGCTGCGCGAGGTCCAGGAGGGCGACGACGGTGCGCCGTTCCTCGTCATGGAGCTCCTCGAGGGCGAGACGCTCGGACGACGGCTCAAGCGCCGAGGGGCGCTCTCGATCGCCGAGGCCGCGGCGATCATGCTGCCCGTCTTCGACGCGGTCGAAGCCGCCCACGCCGCGGGACTCGTGCATCGCGACCTGAAGCCCGAGAACATCTTCCTCGCGCGCGAGCGCGACGGTCACGTGCGCGTCTGCGTGCTCGACTTCGGGATCGCCAAGCAGGTGGAGAAGCTCGCAGCGCCTACGACGTCGGCGTCCGCAGAGACCACCGCGGCTCCCGCGACCACCGCGTCGATGCTCGGAACCCCGTACTACATGGCGCCGGAGCAGGCGCTCGGCGAGAAGAACGTCGACGGGCTCGCGGACGTCTGGTCGCTAGGCGTCATCCTCTACGAATGCCTGTCGGGGAAGCGCCCGACCGAGGCGGCGACGCTCGGCGCCATCCTCAAGATCATCGTGACGGACGGCGTCGTCCCGCTCTGGGAGGTGCTGCCCGGCGTCGACGGCGCGCTCGCGGGCGCGGTGATGCGCATGCTCCGGACGAGCCGCGAGGAGCGCGCGCCGTCGCTCGCGGAGATCCGCGGCGAGCTCGTCGCGCAGCTCCCGCCGACGTTCGTGCTCGAGGCGTTCGAAGCAGAGGGCGCTCCCGCGTCCGTCCCTCATGTGCCTGCGAGGATGCCGGCGAGCACGCCGCCCGGCCCGACGAAGAAGCCACGCTCGCGGCTCCTCGCGCTCGCGGCCGTCGCGCTCGCGACGGTGGGCGCCGTGCTCGCGGCGCGTGGCCTCGGCGGCGAATCGCCCGCGGCGCGTGTCACCGCGCCGTCGTCGAGCGTCGCATCGAGCGCGCCGAGCGCCGTCGCCTCCGTCGCGCGACCGTTGCCCGCGACGACCGACCTCGCGCCGCCGTCGTCGGCTCCCGCGCTCGCCACCGCGTCGAGTCGCCCGAGCGCCGCCGTCGCGAGCGCGCACGCGCGCCCGCTCACCCCGACCGCGACCCCGACCCCGACCGCGACCGCGACCCCGACCGGCGGCCCGGGCCGCGGCCCGAGCGGCCTCGTTACGGACAACCCCTTCGCTCCGCCTCCGCCCTCGGCCCCGAGGCCATGATCATGACGCACCTGCACCGCCGCTTCCTCGCGCTCTTCCTCGCGCTGCTCGCGCTACTCGCGCTCCCGCGTCGCGCCTCTGCCACCGAGCCCGATCCCGCAAGCGCGCCCTCCTCTCCCTCCGCGCCCCCCGCGGCCCCCACCGACATCGCGCGCGCCGAATACGCGCGCGGCAACGAGCTCGCACGCGCGACCCAGTGGGGCGAGGCTCTCGCCGCCTTCGAGACCTCGCTGCGCATGCGCCCGCACGCGCTCACGCTCTACAACATCGGCGTCTGCGAGCGTGTCCTCGGCCGCGCGACGCGCGCTCGCGAGCGCTTCCAGAAGGCGCTCGCGCGCGCCGAGAGCGACCCCACGGAGCTCGCGCCGAGCCTACGTGAGGAGGCCGCGGGCTTCGTGGCGGAGGTCGATCGCGGGCTCGCGCGCGTGCGCGTCACGCTCTCTCCCGCCGACGCGGGGCTCGCGGTCGACGGCCGACCGCTGCGCGCTCGCACCGAAGGCGACCGCGCGGTGCTCGAGGCTGGCGTCGAGGCGCCCGGGGTCGGCAAGCCTCCGCCGGCCGGCACGTTCGAGCTCGAGCTCGACCCCGGCACGCACGTCTTCACCGTCTCGCGCACCGGCTACCGTGACGTCGTCGTGACCCGCGATTTCCCCGGCGGGCGCGGGCCCGCGCTCGACCTCGTGCTCTCGCACCTCCCGGCCACGCTCCACGTCTCGGCGTCGCAGCCGGACGCGCTCGTCCGCGTCGGCACCGTCGACGTCGGCATCGCCCCCATCGACGTGACCCGCCCCGCGGGCACGTACCGCATCGGCGTCACGCGCGAGGGCTACACGAGAGTGCTGAGCGACGTGACGCTCGCGCCGGGAGAGGAGGCGAACCTGCGCGCGGAGCTAGCGGTCGAGCGCGTCCCGATCACGAAGCGCTGGTGGTTCTGGGTGTCGGCCGCCGGCGTGCTCGCCACGGCGGCCGTCATCACCTACGCCGTGACTCGTCCGACTCCCGACCCCGCCCCGTACGACGGAGGGAGCGCCGGATGGGTGGTGCTGCCTCGATGAGCTCGTCGCAGGGCGCCGCCTCAGGGCACGCCGCTCGCGCATTCGCTCGGGCAGCGGTTCCTCCCGCACACGACGAGGTTGGTCTGGAGCTGAGCCGCCGCGGGGTAGCGCGCTGCACATCCCTCGAGACAGGTCTGCTCGCCCCTGGGACATGCCGCAGAGCAGCTCGACAGCAGGTAGCAGTCCGCCGACATGTTGCACGCGAGGCCGTCGAGCGCGCAGTTCGCGTCGATGCACGCCGAGCATGCACTGACGGGCGAGGCGCACTCGTTCAGGCATCGATGGGCCATGCACGTGAAGTGGTCGAGGTAGGGCTTCACCTGCGGGGGGAAGCGACCGAAGCACGCCGCGCTGCAGGCCTCGCCACAGCCCGCCACGGCGTTGCAGCTCACGAGCTCCCCGCCGGCGTCGGTCGCGAAGATGGCTTCGCGCGTGTCGCAGCATCGCTCGACGGCGCACTTGCGACAGAGGTCGGCCTCCTCGACGGATTTGCACACCTGATTGAACGGATACGGGTCGGCATCGGGCGCGCCGGCATCGGGCATCGGGACGGGCCCGGCCTCGTCGACCGCGGCATCGGGGGTCGGCGAGGAGCTGCTCGAGCCGCACGCGAGGCCCGCAGCACCGAGCGCGAACGCGAAGCACGCCGTGACGGCGACGAAGGCAACGGAGCGCATCGAAGGGAAGCGTACCATCCACGCGTCCGAGGGCGACTCTTCGTGCTGGCGCTCGGCGCCGCGTCTCTCATTCCCTCGTGCTCCCCGACGGCCGAGACGCGGGCCCAGGTGCTCCTCGTCGTCGACACCGATCTGCCGCTCGCCGGCTCCACCGACGTCGTGCGTGTGGCCGCGATGGACACGCTCCGCGTCGAGGTGCTGAGCGGCGAGAGCGTGCTCGAGACACGCGATCTCGTCCTCGTCGACCCGAGCAACTGGCCGCTCACGCTCGGCGTGGTCTCTCGCGCGCGCCTGCGCCTCCGCCTCTTCCAGGCGCGCCTCGTGCGACCGGAGCTCACGGTGGACCGCCTCGTCGACGTGCAGGCGACGGGGAGCGGCGTCGAGCGCCTCCGTGTGACCTTGTCGGGCGACTGTTTCGGGCGCGCCACGGACCTCGCAAGCAGCACCACGTGCATCTCGATGGAGCAGCCGGAAGCGAAGGCGAGCGAAGGCATCGTCGCGGACGACGGCAGCCCGACGCGCGCCGCGAGCTGGCGGTTCGCGAAGGACGCACCGTGCACGGGCGAGCATGACCCGCTGCGCCCGTGCGTTCCCGGCGGCTTCGACGTGCTCGGGGACGTGGGGCTCGCGAGCATGCCGACCCGCCGCAACGAGCCGCTGCCGCTCCGCACCGTGGTGGTGAGCCCGTTCCGCATGGACCGCACCGAGGTCACCGTCGGGCGCTTCAATTCCATGCTCCGCGCCGGGCTCCTCTCGACGTCGGAGCGTCCGCAGGAGCGCGTGACCACCAGCGAATCCCGTGCATATTGCACCTTCGTCGGCGAGACCGACTCGAGCGCCGACGTTCTCCCGCTCAACTGCGTCTCCGTCGGGCTCGCCCGTGCGGTCTGCGCAGCGTCCGGCGGGCGCCTCCCCACGGAAGCGGAGTGGGAGCACGCGGCGCGCCGGGGCGACGGGCGCATCTATCCATGGGGCAACGACGGCCCCTCGTGCTGCACGACGAGCGTCTCGCGCAGCCCGTTCGCGTCGATCCCGGCCGGATGTCCGCGCGGCCCCGTCGAGCCGGCCGGCTCGCACATCGGCTCGGGCGGCACGTGCCCCGGCGGCGGCGACGTCTCGCGCGACGGCATCGTCGATCTCGGCGGCAGCCTCGCCGAGCTGACGGCGGACGACTTCCGCCCGGTCGCCGAGTGCTTCCCGAGCGGGCTCCTCTTCGACCCGAAGTGCGTCGTCACCGGGCGAGGGCCGTTCGTACGGAAGGGCACCGACTGGACGGCCGGCGCTGCGCGCACCCGCGCCGCTTACCGAGGCGAGAGCACGGGCCTCGACGTGACCGGTGGCTTTCGGTGCGTCTATCCGGAGCCGGCACCGTGAAGCGCCTCCGCGCGCTCGGCTGGCTGCTCGTCGCGGCGCCCGCGTGGTCGTGCGCAGGCGAGGCGCCGGTGCGTCACCAGTGGACGCTCACGCTTCGGACCGACGCCCCTGTACCGGTCGTCGGTGACCGCCTCCTCGTCGAGGTCGTGCGCGAGGACGGAGCGCTCGCCTGCGACGCATGCCGTCGCCTCCTCGACGCGAGCCGTCTCGCGGAGTGGCCGATCTCGTTCGGCATCGGTGAGACGTCGACGACTCCGCTGCGCGTGCGCGCGCGCCTCCACCGCGCACGCGCCGTCGGTCTCGACGGCGCGCCTCGTCCCGAGAGCACCGTCGACGTCGTCGCCGCGCTGCCGCGCGTACCCGGGCCGATCGCCATGGAGCTACGGATGCGTTGCTTCGGCGTCGCGGCGACCTCCGAGGAGAGCTGCGACCCGGCGCTCGGCGAGCTCGCGCCCATCGCGACCGCGGCTCCGGGCGCAGGTGACCTCTCGCTCGTCCCCGGCTCGTGGAGCGAGAGCACGTCGCCGGCGTGTGCCGCAGCCGCGCCGGAGGGCATGGCCTGCGTGCCGGGCGGCCTCTTCTTCTTCACCGGCTTCGACGGCGACGACGCGACGCGCGACCAGCTCGTTCGCGTCTCGTCGTTCTTCGCCGACCGCGACGAGATGACCGTCGGGCGCGCGCGCCTCTTGCTCGCAACGAAGCGGGGGCAGGGCCTCCCCACGCTCCGGCGGAACGACACGTCGCCCACCTCGGTCTGCGCATACGTCGGGCAGACCGATGCGAGCAACGACATGCGCGCGCTGAACTGCGTGTCGCGACCGGTCGCCGAGGCGCTCTGCATCGCCGACGGCAAGCGCCTCCTCACCGAGGCCGAGCTCGCCTACGCCGCCGGCAACGGCGCCCGGGCGACGCGCTTTCCTTGGGGCGAGGACGAGGACATCTGCGCGCACGCGATCGTCGCTCGCGGCGCGGCGATCGGAGAGATCGACCCGCCGGACCTCTCGATCGAGTGCCGCTCGCAGGGCCCGAGAACGGCGCCGTTCGGGCCGGTGATCGGCGGCTCCCCCGCGGACGTGACGACGGACACCGGCGACCTCCGGAACCTCGGCGGCAACCTCGCGGAGTGGGTGGCGGGCACCTTCGCTCCCTTGAAGGACGCGTGCTGGAGCGCGCGCCCTCTGCTCGTCGACCCGCTCTGCACCACCGGTACGGGCGGAGTCGTCCGCGGCGGCTCGTGGCGTGACGAGGCGTGGACGGCGAGCTCACGCTTTCGCGTCTCCTCCTCGCTGTCGGGTGATGCGAGCGTCGGCGTGCGCTGCGCTCGCGACGCGCGCTAGACCTCGGGCTTGCGGCGCGGCTTCGTGAGCCCGTACTCCTGCAGGCGAGCCACGAGCGTTCGGCGCGGCATCGACAGGAGCTCCGCCGCGCGCGTCTGGTTTCCGTCGCAGCTCTCGAGCGCCGCGAGGATGCGCCGCTTCTCCTCGGCGGCGAGCTCGTCGCGGAGCGCGCCATCGGGGGCACGGCCTCCGCTCGCCGCAGGCGATGACGGAGACGACGCGCCCGAGGGGCCACGCACGCTGAGCGGTGCGACGTCGAAGACGAGATGCTCGGTCCCGATCGGGCTGCCGCCGGCCAGCGCCACGGCGCGATCGACGACGTTGCGCAGCTCGCGCACGTTCCCGGGCCACCCGTGGGATGCGATGCGCTCCATCGCTTCGGCCGAGAAGACGGGCTCGTCGACGCCCATCAGCTTCGCCGTGCGCGCCGCGAAGTGGCGGACGAGCTCGGGGAGATCCGCGCGGCGCTCGCGGAGCGGCGGCACGGTGATGGTCATGCCGTTGAGGCGAAAGTAGAGGTCCTGCCGGAACGTGCCGCGCTTGACGTCCATCGGCAGGTCCCGATGCGTGGCCGCGACTACGCGCACGTCGATCGGGATCGGCACCGTGGCCCCAACGCGGACCACCTTCTTCGTCTCGAGCACGCGGAGGAGCTTCGCCTGGATGGACGCCGTGAGCTCGCCGACCTCGTCGAGGAAGAGCGTGCCGCCGTCGGCCGCCTCGAAGAAGCCCTCCTTGTTGCCGATCGCGCCCGTGAACGCGCCCTTCTGGTGGCCGAAGAGCTCGCTCTCGGCGAGGCTCTCGGTGAAGGCCGCACAGTTCACCTCGACGAGCGGCCCGGCGGCACGCGGCGAGCGCCGGTGAATGAAGGCCGCGAGGACCTCCTTGCCAACGCCGGTCTCGCCGGTGAGGAGGACGTTGAGCGGGCCCTTCGCGAGGCGCTCGGCGAGCTCGAAGACGCGCTTCGTCTCCGCGGCCTCGCTCACGATGCCGTCGGGGAGCGCGACGCGCGACGCCCTCCCCCGCACGCTGACCGCGGCCGCCTCGGTGCGCACGAGCATCGTGACCGAGCCGAGGACGACCGGCTCGTCGAGCGCGAGCGGCATCGGCGTGCCCTGGTCGACGCGGAGCTCGGTGACCTCGGCGGTCGCGTCGGCGCTCTTGCTGCGCCGGATGCGGGTGCCGTTGGCGCTCCCGAGGTCCTCGATGGTGAGAAGATCGCCCTTCACGTCGATGCGCGCGTGGCGACGCGACATCGAGGCGTCGTCGATGGTGACGTCGCAGTCGTCACTCCTGCCGAGAACGACCGCGCCCTCCTCGGGGAGCGTATGGACCCGGACGCCGCCGGGCGCGAAGACCATGAGGAGCCGCTGCACGCCTCATCGATTAGCAGCTTTCCGTGCTCCTGGCTGCGCTGAGCAGGATCCGCGCTGCGCAGCGCCAAGGCTGCTCGAGTCGGCGCCGCGGTCCCCGTGAATCTGCGTCCTTCGGCACGGCACGCATCCCGCAAGTGCGCTCCCCATCGAGCGCGGCGCCCGCCGAGGCTCGCCCTTACGACCAAAGGAACATCACCATGTCGATCCGATTCGCTCTCGCCCCCCTCCTGTTCACCCTCCTCGCCGCCTGCAGCGCCGCGCCCGACGCCGCGGAGAACGAGCCGGCCGACGAGTCGCCGGCCCAGGTGCAGGTACAGGTCGACGATTCGGCCTCGGTCACGCCCACGATGCGCCGCGCGTGCGAGTGCGATCTCGCCGCGGGTAGCAAGGTCTGGAAGTGCAACGGGGCGTGCTCGACTGCGGAGCTCAGGAACCTCCCGCACTGAGCCGCGCCCGCGCCGAGCTGCTGCGAGCGGAGGCCGCGACGTCCATCGTCGCGGCCTCTTTCGTTTTGTCGTGTCGACGGGACGAACAAACGAGAACGGGCCGCATGCGTTCCCGCATGCAGCCCGTTCGCGTCGTCGGAGTGTGTCGGTCGTCGTCGTCGACCTCAGCTCACCAGAACGGGCACCAGTTCTTGCGGCAGTAGAGCCAGTAGGCACACTCCATCGCCGAGCCGCCGGCCGCGATGCACATCTGGCCGTCGGTTCCCGCCCGCTGCATCTGGGGCTTCACGCCGAAGGGCTCGCTGGTCGCGGGCTTCGGGGCCTCGACGTGCTGCGAGTACGCGTAGGCGATGTAGCTCCAGTCCTCGAGCTGGCTCGTCCTCGCGTCGGCCGGAATCGTCCCCGACCAGGGCGCGAGGGAGCGATCGGCAAGCGGCTCGATCGCGATGCGGTCTCCGCGAACCACGAGCGCCATCGTCGCCTCGCCATTCGCGTTCTTCGGCTCGACGCGGACGCTGCCGTCGGCGGCCTGATCGCTGACGACGGTGACCCCGTCGTAGGCGAGCACGAGGTGCTGCTCGCCCGCAGACGTGGGCGGCGCCTCGGTAGGAGCCGAGCAACCGACCATCGCCACCGTGGCGACCGCACCAGCGACGAACGCGAACATCGAACCAAACTTGGTGACCATCTTCATCGACCTCCGGACAGACACTCGAGCAACGCACGTGCCGCCGAGCGATCGCCGAAAAAGCGGCCGGGATCGAGGAGGAGCCGAGCACGCTGCGCAGCCGTGGGCATGCGCTGCTCAGACTTCTGCGCAACCGCTGCTCATCCGGCGCCGAAGCACACCGATGCACGGAGAGAGTGGGACGGCACGACGCTCGCAACGACGTCTCCCGACACGCCAACGTGTCCCCCTAAGGAGCTTCGATGCGAACTGCCTCTCTCTCCACGATCCTCGCCGTCACGACCCTCTCCATCGCCGCGTGCGGCGGCTCCGACCGACGCCGACGAGGGCGGCTCCGCGAGCTCGGAGGACGCATTCACGATTGTCGTCAGGCCCACCAAGCCCATCAAGCTCCTGCCGCCTCCTCCGCTCCCGACGTACACGACGATCCAGGGCTACGCAGGCGCGCCCAATCAACAGGGGCACGCCGACGGCTCCGGCGTGACGACGTTCGTCCGCCCCGAGCTCGTCGCCTCGTCGTCGGGAGGCGCGACGTACGTCATCGACAAGGATCCGCTCTTCACGGAGGCGCGCCTCCGGCTCGTCTTCGACACGCTCGGCACGGTGAGCCCACACGTGCAGACGATCGCCCGCGGCTACTACCTGAACGGCGCCGCAGCGCTCGCGATGGACCCCGTCGCGCTCGACGCGTACTTCACGGTGCCGTCGACCAACACCGTGATCAAGGTCACCATCGGCGGCAAGATCGATCGCTTTGCGGGCGGCCTCTATGGCGACGACTTCGGCAACTCGAACGTCGGCAACGCCGACGGCGATCGCTTCTACCGGGCGCGCTTCAACGCTCCCGAGGGCCTCGTCCGCGACTCCAGCGGGACGCTCTTCGTAGCGGACACCGGCAACGGGTCCATCCGCATCATCTCTCCTGCAGGCGTCGTCAGCACCCTGCCGCTCGTCGGAGGCCCCGCGGGCTTCGCCCCTCACGCGCTCGGGCGCGACGCGCGAACAGGTGTACTCTACACAAATTACAGAGCGGGCATCTACGCCATCTCGACGACCGGCCAGGTGTCGCTCGTCGCCGGCCACGAGTTCCTGACCGGCCTCGTCGACGGGGCGCCGACGAACGCGCGCTTCCAGACTCCAACGGGCCTCACGGTCGACGGCTCCGGGAACGTCTTCGTCGCAGACACGGCCAACGGCGCCATCCGCAAGCTCGTCGTCAACTGGGGCACGACGGTCACGAGCGTCGAGACCGTGAAGAACCTCTCACCGAGCGGCATCAATCCGTTCGGCTCCGGCGGATACGGTCCGAACGACACCGTCATCCTCGGCCCGAGCAGCGTCGCCATGTGGGACAACTCACTCGTCTTCACCGACGTCGGCCGGTTCACGCTCCGCCGCCTCCAGTGAGCCGCGCGTGAGAGCGATCGGCGCAGCCGCTGAGCAGGGCTTGCTCAGCGACGCGCCGATCCCGCGAATTTCGCGCGGAATCCGGGTGGTCTGCGGCTGGCCTGCCCGTTGCTCGAAGGGAGCCCAACCAAGGAGTCTCAAAGTGAAGCGTTCTCTCATGTCCGTCGGTGTCGTTGCTGTTCTCGCGGTCGTTGCCTCGGCTGCCCACGCGCAGCCGTTCACGATCACGAAGCCCGTCCCGACGCAGGTGAGGCCGGTCTCGCTGAACCTGCCGGCGCAGGCCTACACGTCGAACACGACGCTCGCGGGCGTCCCGGGGCGCACGGGCAACCTCGATTCGCGCCCGACGTGGTCGACCTTCAACTTTCCGACCCTCGTGACGACGGACTCGGCCAGGGGTGCGACCTACGTCGTCGACGCGCTCAACGAGTCGGTGCGCGTGATCAACGGCGGGCGCATGGAGACGTTCGCGACGCGGATCTCGGCCATGGGCTCCGCGACCGGCGTGGCGCTCGACCCGACGAACGAGACCCTGATCTTCACGCTCCGCGGCGACAACAAGCTCTACTCGCTGCGCCGCGGCGGGCAGTGGCTCGTGGCCCTCCCCGCGGTCGAGGTGCTGCCGACCGGCACGATCCCGGCACGCTTCTCGAGCCTCGGGGGCATCATCCGCGACGAGCAGGGCTCGTTCTACATCTCCGACGCCGGAAGCCACTCCATCCGCAAGATGACCCGCGGCGGCGTGGTGACGACCTTCGCGCAGGGTGGTCTCGACTTCGCGCCCCAGGCACTCGCCCGCGATGCGAGGGACGGGAGCATCTACGCCGTCTCCGGCGCCTCCGTGTACCGCGCGGCGCCGACGGGCCAGGTGGTGCCGTACGCCGGCAGCTCGGGAGTGCGTGGCCTCACCGACGGGTTCGCGGCGGCGGCGCGGTTCAACGACCCGCGCGGCATCGCCGTCGACGCCTACGGTCGCGTCTTCGTCGCCGACGCGCAGGCGCAGGCCGACGGCACGAGTCGAGGCTTCATCCGGCAGATCGCGATCGTGCCGCCGTCGCCCGTCGTCGTGCGCGTCGGTGTCACGCCGCCGCAGGCGGGCCCGTACGTGTCGACGCTCGCCTTCCAGGGTAGCGGCGCGGTGGCTGCGATCCCGGTCGCGCTCTCACGCCCGAACGGGCTGTCGATGTGGGCCAATCAGCTGGTGGTCGCTGACAGCAACCTCCACACGGTCGACATCCTCCACTGAAGGACCCGCTCGGCGCCGCCTGTCGTCGAGTGCTCTGGCCTGCTATTCTTGGAGTGTGTCGTCCGCAGCCGAGCGAGCCGCCTATCGGAGAGCGAACTGGACGGGTGGCGTCGCGCGTTCCTTCGCCGAGGCGGAGGAGATGGACCTCGACTTCTGGCTCTCCGCAACACCGCAGGAGCGGCTACGCGGCGTCACGCAGCTCATCGAGGACATGCGTATGATGGAAGGTGCCAGTGGACCTCCCCCCCGACTTCAAAGAGCTGTTGGAGGAACTCGGCCGCGACGCGGTTGAGTTCCTCCTCGTCGGCGGCTACGCGGTCGCGTTTCATGGACGGCCCCGCGCCACGAAGGACATCGACATCTTCCTGAACGGCAGCCCGGAGAACCTCGAGCGTGCCGCTCTGGCCCTACTCGAGCGCGTGCGCGCGCGCCAGACACCGCAGAGCTGACCGCGCTCCGCCGTCAAACGCTCTCCGGCTCGGCGTCCTGGACGATGTACGGGCCGTAGCGGTAGTCGCGGATGTTCGTGACACATCCGCCCTCCCACTCGAGGAGGATGAAGTACGCGGGGGCCTGCGCGCCGTCGACGTGCGCGGCGAGCACGAGCTGGCCCTCGAGACGGACGACACGGAGCGAGACGTCGAGCTTCTCGTAGTTGCCGAAGTACATCCTGACCGCCTTGCCGCGGCGCTGGGACTTCGACACGAGATCGAGGCGGCAATCGTCGCCGACGAGCGTGCGTACGCCGTCCCAGTCGCGCGCGTTGAACAGCGACGCGTAGCGGTCGAGGTCGCGACGCACGGAGGCGTCTGCCGTCTCCTTCTCCTCTTCCGCGGTGCGCAGGCTCGCGCGACCGCGGACGAGCGCGGCCTTCACGGCCATGACCGTCGTCCCCATCGTCGCGGCGGTCTCTTCGAGCGTGTGTCCAAGGACGTCCCAGCGAACCGCGCACTCCATCCGGAAGGTCGAGGCCTTCGTCGTCGCGAGCACTTTGGGGTTCATGCCGAGACGACGTTCGAGACCCGCAGAAGGATGCGGTGCCCATGTCGATTCCTCGAACTCCCGGCAGATTCAGCGGCTCCGCCGGGCCCCGGCGTGCTGCCCCGTGGTGTTAGGCTCGAAGGATGGCGCTCCGGGGGGTAGGCGACGTACTCGCCTCGAAGTACCGGATCGAGGCGCTCCTCGGGACAGGTGGAATGGGCGACGTCTACCGCGCCACCAACCTGCACGTGAATCGCGAGGTCGCGATCAAGCTCCTGCACCTGAAGCACGTGGAGGACCCGAATCTGCTCGAGCGATTCCTCCGTGAGGCGCGCGTCGCGAACGTCGTGCGTCATCCGAACGTCGTCGACGTGCTCGACATCGACAAGGACCTGGACGGGTCGCCGTTCATCGTCCAGGAGCTCCTCTACGGCGAAGATCTCGCGAAGTACGTGCGCGAGCGCGGCCGACTCACGCTCGACGAGATTCGAACGCTCGTCGTGCCGATCATCGAAGCGGTGGCGGAGGCCCATGCTCAGGGCGTCATCCATCGCGACATCAAGCCCGCGAACATCTTCCTCGCGACCCAGCACGTCACGCTCGACAGCCCACCGAGCTCTGGTCGGCGGGCTCCGAGCACTTCGGGATCTCGAAGCTTCGCTCCGCCGACATCCGTGCGACCGACGTGGGTGTGCTCCTCGGGACGCCGGCCTACATGGCCCCGGAGAGCCTCCACGGCGCGCGCGACGCCGACGCCCGCACCGACGTCTGGGCGCTCGGCGTGATGCTCTTCGAGCTGCTCGCCGGAAGGCGTCCGTTCCTCGCGACCGGACCGAGCATCTTCGTCGTGATCGCCACCACCGATGCGCCCCGTCTCGCAGACGTTGCGCCAGACGTCGATCACGAGGTCGCCGAGGTCGTCGACCAATGTCTTCGTCGGTCGGTCACCGAACGCTTCTCGTCGGCGGCGGAGCTGGCGACGGCGCTCGCGGCCGCGCTCCAGTCGGCCTCCGTTCGCGTCCCCACGGTCTCCGTCGAGCCGATGGCGGAGCTGCAGCCGATCGTCCCCGAGCTCGATCTGCCCCGAACGATCGGCGGCAGCGACGCGACGTCCGTCGACCTCCACCCTCCGAGCGTCGAGTCCACCCTCCCCTCTCGCATCGCGCCCAGCCAGCCGGACCGGACGGAGGTGATGGCGGGTCGGCCGTACGCGGCGCCGAGCAGCGCACGAGTCGCCGAGGCTGCGCCCGTGGCGGCGTCGATCGCTCCGCCACGTCGGAGAACAGGCTCGGGCCTCGAGCTCGAGGAGACGCCGCGTTCGAGTCGCCACCCGTCGAGCGCTCGATGGTCCATTCCCTCCGCCGCAATGGCCCCGCCGCCGGAGCCGCGAGCGCGGGCGGAGGGGCTCTCGTGGCTGACGTCGCTGCTGGTCCTCGGCATCACGGCGCTCGCGCTCACCGGCGCGCTGACGGCGGCGACCGGACAAGCAGTGAGCTTCGCGGTCCTCCGCCCATTCGTGGAGGCCAGTCCGCCGATCGCGATGGCCGTGCAGGCGGGCGCGGCTCTCGTTGCTGCCGCCGCCGCCGCATGGGCCTTCCGTGGTGGCATGCGCCAGTGGCGAGCGGGCTCCGCTCTCACAGCGCTCGTCTACGCCGGTGCGAGCGGAGGGCTTCTCTTCGCCGCGCTCAGGCTGCTACGCGCGGCGTGGTGATCGAGGCGGCGTTCCGTGACCTGTCAGAAGCGGACGCCGGTCTGGTGCGTGTACGGCTGCATCGTGCCGAGGACGGGTCCGGGACGAGCGGGGTCGTCGGACCGGAAGATGAAGTAGCCGGCGACCGAGGCGCCCGTCACGGCCACTGCGCCGAGCCCGACCCACGCCCAGAGCGGGAGCCCCGAATTGTCGAGCGAGACGTCGACGGCGCGAACCGCTCCGTCCTCGATGACGATCTCGGACTCCGACGCCTTCTTCCCAGGTGCGGAGACGCGCAGCTTGTGAACCCCGGTCGATAGTGAGGTCTCGTGGCTGCTCGACCCGACGACTCGCCCGTCGATGGCGATCGTGTCCCCCGCGCCTGCTCTGACGACCAGTCGCCCCTCGTGAGGGAGCTTCACGTCGAGGAGGACGTCGGTCGTCCCCGTGACGGTCAGCGCCGCGCTGTGATCGGCGAAGCGATCCTTCTTGAGCACGATCGTGTGTTGCCCGATGTCGACGAGATACTTCTCGAGCGGCGTCACGCCGACGAGCTTGTCGTCGAGGAACACGGACGCGCCAGCCTCCGAGGCATGCACGCTGACGGCAGCGACATAGGGCCTGAGCCCCGCGATGAACTGGTTGGCCTCGGCACGCTCGGCATCCGTGACGCGCGGTCCGCCTTCGCGGACGTAGCGTTCGAGCAGGCGGCTCGCCTCGGCGTAGTGACGGAGCCCGCGATGGCAGACGCCGAGGTTCCACAGGAGTCGATTGTCCTTCGAGGCGTCGAGGGCGCTCTGGAACTTGATGAGCGCCGCCGCGTAGTCGCCGTCGGCGTAGAGCGCGCGCCCAGCGATGTACTCCGCCTTCGCCATGCCGCTCAGCTCGTCGGCGAGCGACGTCGTCGGCTCCTCCGTGCCGGGCGCCGCGAACAGCGGCGACGTGCCCGCGAGCGTCGCGATGACGAGGAGCGCGCCGGCGAATCGTCGGCGAGTCACGAGGCGAGCCGCAGCAGCCATGGTCGTCATCCTATTTCAGTCCTGGGCGCGGGGGGCCGGAGATCGCGGGCGACGGACGTTCGGGCTCTCGCGGCTTCGCGCTCGCGGGCTCGGCCGGCGCTCGTGCGTCCGGCTCGGTCGGGCTCGCAGGTCGGATCGTTACAGGCACCGGTCGGCGCACTGCGCTCGACGGCACAGCGACGATCTCCGGACCTGCCTCGGCGGGCGGCGCGCTCGGCGGCGCGCTCGGCGACGCCACGGCCGCGGAGGGAGCGCTCGAGGCGGACGCCATGCTCGACGCCGACGACGTGCTCGGCGCCGCCGCGTCGGCGCTCGACGTGGGTGAATCGCTCGAGGCGCCCATCACGAGCAGCGTCGTTCCACCGACGACCGCGACGAGGAGGCCGACTCCGAGGAAGACCAGGCTCCTCCGCTCTCCGCCTCGCGATGGAGAGCTCGATTCCGGAGCCGGAGCCTGAGCATGCGCCGCAGTCGGAGCAGACGCGACAGGAGCCTCGATGCTCGATGCCAGCGCCGATGGCGCCGGCTCCTTGGGCGAAGCCGAGCTCGGGCTCGCGCGCACGAACGGCTCGAGGCTCGCCGCGAGCTCGGCGACGGTCGCCCAGCGCGCGCTCCGCTCCTTCTCGAGACACCGCATGACGACCCGCGAGAAATCCTCGGGCACCTCCGCTCGTCGAGCATGCGGAGAAACGGGCGTCTCCGACAGGATCTTCGCGATCAGCGAAGGGAGACTCTCGGCGTTGAACGGGGGCGTCCCCGTCGTCAGCTCGTAGAGGATCACGCCGAGCGCCCAGACGTCCGACCGCGGGTCGACGTCGCGCGACTCGTGGATCTGTTCCGGAGACATGTAGAGCGGAGAGCCGAGGACCGTCGCGGTCCGCGTGAGCGCCAGCTCGCCGGTCTCCGCGCCGCGCGACTTCGAGATGCCGAAGTCGAGGACCTTGACGACGCTTCGCCCGCTCTTCCGGCTCGCGAGGAAGATGTTCGCCGGCTTGAGATCGCGATGAATGATCCCGGCGGCATGGGCGTCGGTCACGGCATCGCAGGCCTCGAGCACCCAGCCGACCGCCTCGGTCACATCGATCGGCCCGCGTGCACGAATCACGGCGGCGAGGTCCTGACCGTCGAGATACTCCATCACCATGTAGGGCATGCCGTCGCCCAGCGAGCCGACGTCCATCACGCGGGCGACATGCTCGCTCTCGAGCTTCGCGAGCGCGCGCGCCTCGCGATCGAACCGCGCGAGCGTGTCGTGATCCGCCCCTGCGGACGGCAGCAGGAACTTGATGGCGACGCGCTGACCGAGCCCGAGGTGCGTGGCGGCGACGACGACGCCCATCCCTCCCGCGCCGATGACGCGCTCGATGCGGTACTTGCCCGCGAGCGTCTCGCCGATCTGTACCGGCGCCGTGGTCACCGCGCCACGGACTTGACGTTGGCCTGCTTCGTCATCGGGTTCAGAGGGCTCGAACCGTAGAACACGGTGGTGTCGGTGACCGCGAGGGTGGTGATGCGCTCGAGGGGCTCGTTCGCGATCGCCACCGCCGCGCCGCCGGCCTTCGGCCCGCGCATGACCTTGCCGAGCTTGTCGAACGTACCTTCGAGCCAGAAGAGCTCGCTGCCGGAGAGAATGAGCGACTCGGCGGCCTCAAGGCCTTGATAGACCGGCGTTGCGGCGCCGCCGCTCGCTGGCATGCGGTAGATGGCGCTCGTGTAGACCATGTTGCTGGAATCGCGTGCGAGCACGAGAAGATCGGCACCGTCGATGATGATGCTCTGGACGAACGTGGGGACCGTGCCGACGAGCGTGGAGACCGGGACGTTCATGCTCGACTTCGCGACGCGCTCGATGGTCGTGTTCGGGAAGCCGGTGACCATGTCGAACGTGCGCGCCGCGAAGTAGACGAAGCCGTTCACCGGGTCGCTGTCGGCCACCACCATGATCACCCCCGCGCCCGCCTGCGTTCCGTTGTTGAGGATGCCGACGAGCGAGCCGTCGAGCGCGTAGCGCGCGACCCGAACGGGGTTCGAGATGGTCACGCCGAAGAGCGATGCGGTGTCGATGGCTCCCGAAACGTTGATCCGGTAGAGGTCGTTCAGCTGAGGGAGCCCAACGGGGACCCCGGAGAGCTGCGCCGGCGTGGCCACCCGGAGCTGACGCGGCGTGCCGGCACTGCCGTCGAGCCAGAAGACTCGATCCGCGAGGAAGAACGGCCCCGTGTACTCGCCGCTGAACGTGGCCACGGAGACGACGTTCACGGGCGGCGTCGGCGGAAGCTGGATCGCCTTCAGGTTCGGCGGCTTCGCGGACCCGCCCGAGTCGATCTCGATCGTACAGAAGAAGAGGGCCCCTCCGACGGCGTGCATCGGACACCCGGTGCCGACGGTCGTCGAGCTCTCCCCGGGAACGCTGACGACCTGGCCGGTGACCGGGCCCTGACCACCGTCGACACCACCGTCGAGCCCGCCCTTGACGATCGCGCCGTCGCCGCCGGCGCTCGACCAGCTCCCGCAGATGGGCACGGTCGGGGCCTTCGACGGGCAACCGTTCGACACCACGACCGAGCTCACGCGCTTCGACTCGAT